>Ga0209642_10002820_pt1 | contig 11367 bp, 9 predicted proteins | sample RifCSP19_2_FD_184025 | JGI IMG/M metagenome (GOLD analysis project Ga0209642, IMG submission 184025) | Soil microbial communities from Rifle, Colorado - Rifle CSP2_sed 19_2 (SPAdes) (version 2) | ecosystem: Environmental > Terrestrial > Deep subsurface > Rock core/Sediment | place: Rifle... | reverse complement strand
AGCCTACATCTATCCCTAAATAAAGTTCTCTACCCATCTTTTCTTCAGTGGACTTTTCAAATTTAACCCGGTGTCACCCTTAGCTGCAAAAAATCAAACTATTATACGACTATATAATCTTTTTGTAAAGTGTTTTTTTGATTCTTAGTTTCTGTAAAAGGATAATATGTATCCAGAAAAAGTATGTAGGTCAACCATGTCCCTTACGGGGACTGGTTGACAAATTATCTATCTATTTGTCAAGCAAGTTTCGCCATGCTTGACCTACTTGATTACGTGACCTCCTCTATTAAAAAAGCAAGAGCAAGCTCTTGCACTCCAGGGTTAGTCCAAACCTCTCCTTAATCCTCTCCTTTCAAAGGAGAGGAAATAATACCTCCTTCTTTGATTCATCATCCATCATTCATCATTTCTTTTATCGTTATTCCATCTGTCATTTGTCATTTTTAAAGTAGTTTCTCTCCAATAAACTATTGGCTTTCTCCTACATTTTTTAATCTATGAACTCATTCCTTGCGGTAACCCCGCGTTGCCCTCAACCTGGGTAAGCGCTCTAATTTATTTACATCAAGCAGGTTAGCCCTCAAGAAATATTCATGTCATTTTGCCTTTTTATGGCACAATTGTTGCACAAAAGATTTCTGAATCATCTTAAAAATTTAACATCGATCTCTGGGGGACCTAACTAATGAGAAGAAGAGGAGAAAAAAGCCTTTTAGATAAAATAGTAAGCTGGGCTTTCTGGTGCTTATGCGGGATTATCTTTTTCATAATATTTTTGACTCTGGTCCAGTGCTCCATAAATAAGCCCTCAGCTCCGAGCTGGAACAGCCGCTATAATCTTCCATTGCTTTTGAAATCTTACGATATGAGAACCCTGGTCGAAAAAATCGACGATCCTGCCATAAGGCTCGATTCGCTGGGTAATCCGGGAATATACATTCAAAAAGATATCGATACCATCTGGATAAAGGAAAACTTGGAGCTTTCTCCTTTGTCCGAGGTTTTTAAGGATACCATTGGAGAGATACCTTTTACCTCTGTTGACACTCAAAGAACTGACCTCTTTTTATCTGATATCTATCCTGGACCAGGGGGAGTTGTTCCCCCCTTCAGCTACAGAATAGACGTGAACTTTCCACAGTTGAGCGACCTTCAGCAACTCAGTATCAGAAGAGGAACAGCCCGGCTCAGGGTTGAAAACCATATGGGAGTGGATTTGGATTCGTTCTCAGTAGAGTTGGTAGACTCGGTTTCCGGTACCACTCTGGCAACTATAATTTTTGAATCCGGTATAAAGAAGGATAGCACCAAAACAAGAGATTTTGACCTTTCAAATAAATCAGTATCTTCCAAACTCTCCGGGAATAATAAAGGCCATACTCCAGGAGACACCGTATTGACCCTGGCAGACAAGTATATCAGTTTCAACCTTTGTTTTCCAGAAACTGTTTTTGCGTATTCAGCCACTGCTAAGATCCCGGCTATTAATATTTCCAAGACTCAAGCAATCGGACTCCCTACCCAGAATATCATCAACTCAGCCCAGATCGAAAATGGCAATTTGTATTTGCAGATTAATAACCGGACTAATCTTCCAGCCAATCTTACAATTCTTTTGCCGGATTTAACTTCTTCCGGTTTGCCTCTTTCTTTATCCAAATATATAGGAGCTTTGAGCTTTTTAGATCTGACTATTCCTTTAACTGGTTATACTTTTCAACCATCAAGTCAGAATATCAACCTGGAGATAAGCGGACAAACTGAAGGTAGTGGAGGAAATTTAGTCACGGTCAGCAGCTCTGATTCTATCTCTGTATCTGTTTCCTCAGACACCATTCTCTTCTCCTCTCTTTCCGGGATAATCCAGCCAACTTTAGTTCAGATCGACCCGATGCAGGTAAATTTAGACCTACCCCAGGGACTTTCTTCAGTCTCATTAACTAACGCAATACTCGATTTAAAGATAAAAAACGGAGTGGGCTTCCCTGGTTTTTTAGATTTGAACCTGAACGGAGAAGATGGCCAGTCTCTTTTGATAAGTGGACAGATAGAGCCTGGCGCACCTGGCAATCCCATAACCACAGTTCTGAGAGAAAATAATCTGAGCAGTTTCTTAAATCCTATTCCTGAGCGGATAAACTTAACCGGACAGGCAACCTGCGGGGACGGGATAACCTCAGGCAAGGTAACCGAAAACGATTTTATCTGCGGAAAGATAATCTTGAGTTCTCCCTTTGAGTTTGTGCTGGATTCGACCAGGATACAAATAGACCCGGATTCTAATTCCCTGCAAGAAGACTTAAGGAATGGATTAGAAAAAAGAGTCAACTCAGCTAAAATCTATCTGGATTTGGAGAATCATCTCCCCATAGGTGCAAAAGTCGAGCTTTTCTTCAGCCGGGATTCAGCCACTCTTTACACCAGCCCGGAGCTTTTAATCGGTCCAGTATCGATTAATCCCGCACTGATTGATAGCTCAGGTCTGGTCATAAATCCCGTTAATACAGAAAATATCGTCCAGTTAAATAAAAATGACCTGCAGGTTTTTCAAAACCTGCCTTTCTATACCGGAGGCAGAATCACCTTTCAGGGAACTAATGGCAATAAAATCAAATTTTTATCCACGGATTATATTCAGATCAAATCGCACTTAGAGCTGGAGGTAAGAAATGGCGGTTAGGAGCTTTGTGCCTGCTGCATTGAGTAGGATTATAAAAGGAATTATTCTGGCTATTATTCTTCTCCTTCTGTGGGCTGATACTTCAGCACCTCTGGGTTTATCTAATGCCCGGAGCTTGGGTTTAGGAGGAGCATATACTGCTTTAGCCAGAGGAAATGAAGCTCCTTTGTGGAACCCGGCTAATCTTTCTTTTAAAGACAATCCTGGTTTTTATGTAAACCTTTTCTCTCTGGGTGCATTTGTAGAGAATAATGCCTTCAGCCTGAATAATTATAATGAATATAATGGCAGATTCTGGGATGATCAGGATAAAGATAATATTTTGAGCCTGGTTCCATCTTCTGGCCTGGACCTTAATGCCCAGGCAGAAGCATCTGCTCTGGGACTATCAATCGGCTCACTTTCTTTGGTGAGTTATGCCTTAGGGGTTTCAGATTTGAGTTTTCCGAAAGATCCATTTGAGCTTCTCCTTATCGGAAATCAGATGAACGATACAGTCAGCTTGAAAGGGACTTCTGGTGAAGCCTATGCCTATGCTGCCCTATCCTTTTCTTTTGGCAAATCTATTTTAAGAAAAGGAGAAAAAGAAATCGGTATAGGAATGAGCTTGAAATATCTCCAGGGGATAGCTTACCAGAGGATCGTAAAGGCTTCAGGCGAAGTAAGAATTCAGGAAACCGGGATGGAAGGGGAATCCGACCTTATCCTTAATTCAGCTATGGGAGGAAAAGGTTATGGTCTGGATTTAGGAATTGCCGCAAAGCTGAGTAGAAAATGGACTATTGGTTTATTCCTTTCAAATCCAATCAGCCGGATAAAGTGGGACCGGAAAACCGAAGAGCGAGGCTACCAGTTTCAGATAGATTCGCTTAACCTTTCCAATTCTGGAAACGATTCCGTGTTTCTGAGTGAAGATTACAAAAAAGACATTGACCCTTTTGTCACTCATTTACCTTTGATAGCCAAAGCAGGTATTTCTTATCAGGCCAAAAAGATTTTAATAGCCTTTGACTGGGAACAGGGATTTGAAAATGGTCCTGGAGTTTCAAAAACTCCTAAACTTTCATTAGGCACAGAGCTGAAGCTTTTAACTTTATTGCCTTTGAGAACAGGTCTCTCTTTAGGGGGGAGGGAAGGATTTTCTTTAAGCGGTGGTTTTGGCCTGGATTTTGGGTTGGTATTTCTTGACCTGGGGATAGTCAACAAAAACGCTCTAATGCCCAATAACAGCAAAGGAGTCGGGCTTTCTCTGGATTGCGGGTTGAGATTTTAATCTGTAAAAATGACTTAAGAATAGATTGATTTACTGGAGGCACGATGGCAGAGACTTCAGATGCCAAAGAATTTAAGGATGAATCAGTTAAAACCGGACAGGAGAACGGTAAGGATAAAATCGACAAGGAGAGAATTCAAAGATTAAAGAAAAGCTTTCTCCCCTCCTGGATGAGGGGAGTTCAAAACCCAAAGCCGAAACTTTCCTCTGAACAGTAGAGGATAGTTTCAGTTCTACGGATCCGTAGGAAAAAAAAGTCGCCAAGAGGGAAACCAGGGGATGATCCCAAGACCTCTGCTCACACCCCCCAGAGGAAATCATCCCCTGAGGTTGCCAAGCAGCGCTCCCGCTCAAAACCTTGGCGACTTTCTATTTATAATCTGTCATTGCGAGGAGTTCCCTACGGGAACGACGAAGCAATCCCTTGACCTTTTGGCAATCGTGGTTTTTTTTCTGTCGGGTAGCTCGGTAAACTCGCAACCCGACCTACTGTTACTGTCGAACCGTGTGGGCTCCCGATAAAACGGGAGGGGACAAGCCCCTCCCCTATGAAAACCTCTCTGCTCAACCAAGATGTTATCATCCCCGTTACCTTCCTGCTGGATGATAACATCCAGCAGGAGCTATAATCTGTCATTGCGAGGATTCCGTAGGAGGACGAAGCAACCCTTTGACCTTTTGATGATCGTAGCTAAGTCGGGAGGAGGGGACGAGCCCCTCCCCTACGAACTCTTTTTTCGGGGCTGGGAGCCCCGCCTACGTGAAAAATCTTTTTGAGGTTTTTTTCCAATTTTCCTTTTTCTGTTTTTATCTGTCATCCGTCATTCGTTATTTTTTTACTTAATCATTGACAGCGAAACATTTTTGTATAAATTATCCTTGAAATATAGGGGTGCTTGTTTCTTCCATACGGGGAGGACAGGCTGAGAAAAACCCTTAGAACCTGATCTGGGTAATGCCAGCGTAGGGAAAAAAATGAATAAACGTAAAAACAAACCATTAGCAAATCTGTTAATGGTTTATCTTTTTATAAAAAAGTCAAGCCTGAATACTCCGTTCTTTGAACGGAGATGAAAGGCTTGCCTATTAGGGTTAGATAGAGTATGTTAATAATATGGGAATTAAGAGGACGAGTCATGCAGTATATGATACCAAGTATCATTTGGTGTGGATTCCGAAGTATCGGAAAGAGATTTTAACAGATAAGTTGGCTAAGAGGATCGAGGAGATTTTTCAAGAGATAGCTGAGCAGTTTGGTTTTGAGATTGATACAATGGAGGTGCAGGTAGAGCATGTTCATATTTTTCTGTCGTTTCCACCGAGGTATTCAGTTTCTAGAGTGGTAGGGATAATGAAGAGTATATCTTCGAGTAGGATTTTCATAGAATTTCCCTGGTTGAAGGAGTTTCTCTGGGGTGGTGAGTTTTGGAGTGATGGTTACTTTGCTCGGACAGTTGGGGATAAAGTGACCTCTGAGGTAATTAGACGATATATTCAATATCATCGTGAAGAAGAGAAGGAACAATTGGAGTTATTTTGATTTTAATGCCCCGCCCTTTGGGCGGGGTTCTTTACTGACTCTTTTTACAAGTAACATGCCCTACTCTCTATTTGTCAAGTCATAAATTGGCAAAGTGCTCTCCTCCGATTGGTTTATTTTCTTGCCCTTTCTTCTTCCAGAAATTATAATGTCCGCTTACTTTTCGCCTGAAGCTTCTTTTGCCAGTTTTCGGAAAAATGATAATCCTTCTTATCTCAAGCCAATCCTCATCCATAGCCGCAGAACCTGAGTCTGTAGCGATGCCAAATTTATAGCCGGATTCCTTTACAATTTCTTTCAACTTCTGGTTTAACTTTCCATAAGGATAAGCGAAAGTTAGCACTTCTTCTTGTACAACTTCTTCTATTTTCTTTTTGGATTCAAGAATTTCTTTATTTGCCGCTTCAAGCTCTACTTTCGTAAGATCAGGATGTGTCAAAGAATGAGAGCCAAATTCTATTCCGTATTTTTTCATCTCCAAGATTTCTCCTTTTGAAAGCAATCTCACTTCCGGCTCAGAGGATTCAGCCCTGTCCCATTCGTTTGTCTGCTTGTCAGCCACCAGGAAAATCGTGGCTTTGAACCCGTATTTTCTCAATATCGGAAAAGCAACCCGGTAATTATCCTCATACCCATCATCAAAAGTCAGAAAAATATATTTTTCATATTTTTTTTGTTCTTCGGTTAGATTGGCGTAATCTCTGAAGGTCAGGGTGACGAACCCTTTCTTTTTCAGATACCCCATCTGCCAGTCGAAGTTTTCTCTGGTTACATAAATCCCATTCCTTCCGGCTTCGGATGAGCTTTCAACTACTCTATGATAGGCAAGGATGGGTATTTCTTTCTTTTTCTTGTAAGCGATCAATCTCCGGTAGATGGATTCAATTCTTTTTCCCACCTTTTCGATGTCGAATTGTTCCTGGATAATCGCTTTTAAATCTGAATTGTCAGGCTTTTCTCTTATAGCATAGATCAAATCTGTTCTGACCTTATCAAAATCAAAGGACTGAACTTTGCCTATGTCTCCAAAATTGCTTTTTAAAGCTTCCGCCATATTCCCCTTAGTAATTAGTCCGATTGAACAAGATTCTCCAACGGCAATAATAGGGACTCCAAGTCCAATAGCAGAAATTGCGATTCTGCCTGAGCCTATGACGACTTGAGATTTCTTGATTTGATGTAAAATGTCTTCCCTGAATCCGAGGAAGCTTATTTCAGGATTGGTTCTGGATAAGTTTTTGAACCTTTCTGGTACGGGGCTACCTCCAATTACGTTGACTTTTATTCCGTTAACGCCTGTCAACACTTCCTGGATGATCTTATAAGCAACCTCTCCCTTTGGGCCAGATAATCTTCCTATGAGGGAGACTAAGTTCTCCTCGGGTTTTATCTCTGCATATTTTTTGAACTCTTCCAAATCAAAACCGTTTCTGATGATTTCGATTTTCTTTTCTTCTACGCCCAGGTCCTCAATTAGATGAGCCTTGATATTTTTACAAACCGCTATTACGTAATCCCCAAATCCCTTTACAATTTTTCGGGAAAGGTGGAGATGCTGTCTTCCATGGACAGTGGTAATGAGAGGTATTCCACAAATCCTGGAGGCGAAGAAGCTAACCCAACCCGAGGCACGGGAAAAGGCGTGAAGTAGATCGACATCTTTCTCTTTTATTAACCTGGAAAGCAGATATATGTGCTTAAGCCGGTTTGGAAATGACCTACGGTTAAAGTCCATTTTCACGTATGAAGCTGAGGTCTTCAGGGTCAGGGTATCAGATACGATTACGACTTTATGTCCTCGCTTGATAAGATAGTCAGCCAGAGAGACTGCGTAGGCTTCGGCACCGGTTACTTCAAGCTGGGATAAGATTAAAGCGATGTTCATTTTTTTCAAGTCCCGATTTACTTTGATCTAAAGGGTATGAAATTAAATTAAAAAAATCAATGATAATTCCTTGAGAGATATTGTCAGGAGCTCGGGACTCCTGACCTACTTCTTTTATTTTCAAGACCAGTCGAGGCATCAAGGCAGGGTGAGCTTGCAGTTATGGAAGATGCGAAGTCTTCTGACCAACCGTGTTAACAATGCGTTCTGGAGTAGCAAAATCGTAAAAGTATAAAATAGTTAAACTTTTTTGCTTGACAAATTCTTGTTTTTTAATATAATATCTACTTAAGTTATCCTGATTGTGAAAAAAGTAACAAGGATGGATCGAAAAGAGAGTTTAAATCGATGGATCTAAAAGACGAAAAGAAAATTTCCCGCAGGACTTTTCTGGATTATGCGCTTGGTGGTTCTATAGTTGTGTCTGCCCTGGCGGTGCTGGGCTCGATTTTCACCTACGTTTATCCTTCGAGGAAGGAAGGGGGTGCGGAAAAGGCGGAAAAGGTGGAGGCGGGACCAGTGGGTGATCTGCCCGTGGGGAAAGCCAAGCCGGTGGTCTATCAGGGGAAAAACGTTATGCTGATGCACGTTCAGGCAGGATTTTTTGCGGTAGATATGAAATGCACTCATTTAGGATGTATGGTGGAATGGGAAACCGATTCGCAAACCTTAAAATGCCCATGTCATGCCGCATTTTTCGATTATCAGGGCAAGGTGATCTCGGGTCCTGCACCCAAGCCTTTGCCCTTATATAAAGTAGAGGTGTCAAAAGATATGATTTATATAACAGGATTGGCTTAAAGATGGATGAGCAGAATAAAAAGATAGGTCCGAAGATAAGACGCTGGACCGAAGAGCGGTTGAATCTAAGGCAGATGGTGGGGGTGCTATTAGATATTTTCCCGGTAATCTACGGAGAGTTAGACCAGAGATTAGACGTAAGAGAAGGACTGCAAAAACTTCTCAAAAAACCGGTTCCAAAAAAGCTTAATTTCCTATACTGTTTTGGAGGGATGACCTTTCTATTGTTTGTCATCCAGGTAATAACCGGAATACTTTTAGCCATCTATTATAAACCTTCAGCCGCAGATGCCTATACCAGCGTAAAATTCATCACCAATGTAGTGCCTTTAGGATGGCTGGTCAGGCAGATCCATGCCTGGGGCTCAAATCTGATGATAATAACGGTTTTAATTCATATGGGGAGGGTATATTTTCATGGAGCTTTTAAAAACCCCAGGGAGTTAAACTGGATGGTGGGTGTGGTTTTACTTGGTCTGACTCTGGGTTTTGGATTTACTGGCTATCTACTTCCCTGGGATCAGAAATCGTTCTGGGGAACTACCATAGGGACTGAGGTTGCAGGTGGCGTTCCACTGATTGGCAGTTATCTTTTAGTCCTGTTAAGAGGCAGCCAGAATGTAACCGGTGATACCTTAACCCGATTTTATTCTGTGCATGTCCTTATCCTGCCCTGGATAACCGCGATGTTTTTAGCAGTGCATTTCGCTATGATCAAAAGGCAAGGAGTTGCAAAGCCTTTGTAAGTAAGATATGAGAAGTAAGATGTGAGACGAAAAAAGGAATGGAGTGTAAAGCTTTAGCTTTATTTTTAAATACTTCAGAAGAAGGTAAACCTAAAGGTTTACACTCCAAAAATACTCAATTATGGAAGAAGAATTAAAGAAAAAGAATGAAGAGGAGATAGAAGAAGGGAAACCTTTTTTTCCGAACCATCTCTTAAAAGAGGTTATCGTTGCCTTTCTTCTCTTCGGGGTTCTGCTCACCTTAGCAGTATTGTTCTCTTTTGGGTTAGAGGAAAAGGCTAACCCGTTCCAGACTCCTGAGGGGATCAAGCCTGAATGGTATTTTTTAGCCGGGTATCAGCTTCTCAAATATGTGCCCAAGATCCTGGGAATCCTGGGAATAGGAGTTGCCCTGCTCATCCTTTTATTGATTCCATTCATAGATAGAAGCCCTGAAAGACAGCCCTCTAAAAGGAGATTAGCCTGGTCCGTAGGCATAATTGTTGTAGTTTTTGCTCTCCTTTTCTCCTTCCTCGGATATATCTCTGAATCGACCAGAACAATTCTGGGAAAGAAAGTTCATTTTGACCTTAAAGGTGTGCCTCATTCAGCTGAGCCTGCAAAAAAGGAATCGCCTTCTCCAAAACCTGAGGAGCAGAAAAACAAGTGAAAATGAAAGTTTTTAAAGTAATCAGCCTGATCATATTTGCGGTCTTACTTTTTCCTGCCCTAACTTTTTCCATAGATTTAGAGTCTTATTCCTGTATGGTCTGTCACGGGGAGAAGAAAGTCGAATACCTGAAAAGCATACATTTTGACAAGGGTATCCTTTGCACTGACTGTCACGGCGGAGATCCGAATAGTTTAGACCCGGAAGTCTCAATGTCCTCCAGGGCAGGATTTAAAGGAAAGCCTTCGAAAAAGGAGCTGGTTCTCTTATGCGGAAATTGTCATGCAGACCCAAAGAGGATGAGACAATACGGGATACCAACCAACCAGTTAGAATATTACCGTACCAGCGAACACGGGATAGCACTTTTTGGAAAGAACAATCAAAATATAGCCGGATGTGTAGATTGTCACGGCAGTCATACCATCACCTCAGTAAAAGACCCTCTGAATAAGGTTTTCCCAACCAACCTTCCAAAAACCTGCGCAGTTTGCCATTCAGATAAAAAGCTTATGGGAGAGTATAAACTCCCTTACAATACCTTGGAGGAGTATGCCTCAGGGGTTCACGGAAAAGCCCTGTTGGAGAAGAATAACCGGTCTGCTCCCACCTGTGCTGGCTGTCATGGGAATCATGGAGCAGCCCCTCCGGGAGTTTCAGAGGTGGGGAATGTATGCGGAAAATGTCACATCAATTCAGAGACCTATTTTGTCAAAAGCCCTCATTTTGAGGCGATGAAGAAAAAGAAGATGTCCCAATGCACCTCCTGTCACCAGCATCATTCTATCAATTATCCTGAAGTATCTATGTTTGACCAGGTTTGTGCAAATTGCCACGTCCCTAACTCAGGGGCGTATAAAAGAGGACAGCAGATAAAAGCTTTAATCTTAGAGGCAGAGGAACAGATTGATAAGGCTAAAGAACTTATAGTAAGAGCTAAATCCAAGGGGTTGGATGCTTCTGGATACGAAACCCAGTTAGAACAGGCTAATACCGGTATGTTGCAGGTATTACCGGTTACTCATACTTTAATCCTCTCTGAGGTGGAAACAGTAACCAATGGTGCCAGGACTGTGGCAGGAGATATAAGTTCCTCTGTGCATAATTATTTAGAATCTCTGCGCATGAGAAAAGTTGGTTTGGGGATAGTCTGGCTTTTTATCTTTTTCGTGGTGGTGGTTCTCTACCTAAAGGTGAAAAGGGCAGACCAGGAGTACGAGTTAGAAAAGAAAAAGGAAAAAGAGAAGGTTTAATTTTTTAACAGATGTCTTGAGCCCCTAAAACCGACATTCCCTAAAAGAAAAGGGTGTCGGTTTTATTCCATATAAGGTAAAAAATGAAATTCGATTTCTTCAAAAAAGAGAAATTCAAAAGGATAATGGTCAGGCTGGTCAAGATCCTGATAGTCCTGGTGGTTTTCGGGATAATCCTTACCTTCATCGGCGTGGAATATACTGCCAAGCCAAGATTCTGCATCACCTGCCACTATATGCGGCCCTATTATGATGGTTGGAAGACCTCAACCCACAATATGGTTTCCTGTGTAGATTGTCATTATCCACCAGGAATTCAGAGCGAACTGAGGGGTAAATTTGAAGCTATAGTCTCAGTGGCTAAATATGTTACCGGAACCTACGGAAAAAGCAGACCTTGGGTGGAGATAAGTGACCAGAGTTGCTTAAGGCCAGATTGTCATGAAAGAAGACTTCTTCGGGGAAAGGTCAGCTTCGGGAATATCCTTTTCGACCATACTCCACATCTGGCCGAGATGAAAAGAGGTAAGAAATTAC
>Ga0209642_10002818_pt1 | contig 11374 bp, 11 predicted proteins | sample RifCSP19_2_FD_184025 | JGI IMG/M metagenome (GOLD analysis project Ga0209642, IMG submission 184025) | Soil microbial communities from Rifle, Colorado - Rifle CSP2_sed 19_2 (SPAdes) (version 2) | ecosystem: Environmental > Terrestrial > Deep subsurface > Rock core/Sediment | place: Rifle... | reverse complement strand
CCTGACACGCTGCGCCGATGGGCCGACTCGGGCCGGGTGGAGAGCTACGTCACGCCCGGCGGCCATCGCCGCTTCCTGCGGTCGAGCCTCGAGGCGATGATCAACGCGCCGCGGCGCCAGCGCTACGGCGTGGAGCGGCTCACCGGGTCCGCCGGAACCATCTCCGGGGAGATCCACCGCCGGGTGGCTCGCGGCGCCGGGGCGGCCCAGCCGTGGCAGGCGCGCCTCTCCGCCGAGCAGCGCGGCGAGTTCCGCCGCTGGGGACAGCGCACCTTCAACCTCGTCCTGGAGTACGCGGCCGCGGGAAAGCGTTCTGAACGCACCTTGCTCCTCGGCGAGGCGGAGCGGATGGGCGCCCTGTACGGGGCCGAGGCATCCAGGGCGGGCCTCTCGCTGGCCGAGGCGGTGGAGGCGTTCCTCTTCTATCGCACGCCCGTGCTGGAGGCGATCGCCGCTCACCTGCGGCGCCGCGCGGCGGACCTGTCAGATCTGTCCGCCGCCTATCGCGAGGCGACCGCGGCCATCGACGGGGTGCTGACCGCCCTGGTCAGCTCGTACCGCGAGGGCGTCGGGGAGCCGTAGCCCGCTTGTGGCTGGATGGTCAAACCCCGGGCGATTCGTACGACCGTCGGCCCTTCGCCTCACGCGGCCCGGGCTGTCCAACGAAACACCACCAGAAGCCGACGACCGTCGGACATGGAGCTGCGAAGGCTCGGCGGTCACACGAATCCCTCCTGTTTGAGGTGGGGGTAGCACATCCACGCGCGCTACTCGACGCGGTAGAGGTCGGTCCTCGTCGTGTTCAGGCGCTCGCCGCCTGAATCGGTGCAGACCACGATGTCCTCGATCCGCGCGCCCCACTGCCCCTCGATGTAGATCCCCGGCTCGACGCTGAAGGCGTGGCCGGCCACCAGCGGCTCGTCGTTGCTCTCGACGATGTACGGCTCCTCGTGGGTCTCCATCCCGATGCCGTGCCCGGTCCGATGGAAGAACTGCTCCCCATACCCGGCCTCGTCGATGATCTGCCGGGCGGCGCGATCGATGTCGCCGGCGGCAACACCTGGAGCCACGGCCGCGCAGGCTGCGGCCTGCGCCTGGCGGAGCACCTCGTAGAGAGCGGCGAAGTCAGGCGGCGGGTCGCCCACGAAGGCGGTGCGGGTCGTATCGCTGCAATATCCCGCCCGGGTCCCGCCGATGTCGAGAACGATGGCGTCACCGCTCTCGATGACGCGCCCTCCGGGCGCGTGGTGCGGGCTGGCCGAGTTCGGCCCGGATCCGACGATCGCGAAGTCGGCCGTGTCATGCCCCGCGGCCAGCAGCAGCTCGTTGATGCGCCGGCTCCCCTCGGCCTCTGTCCGGCCCGATAGGCGCTCACCGGTGATCGCCCGCATCGCGGAGTCAGCGGCGGCGGCGGCGGCCCGCAGCCGATCCACCTCCTCGGGCTGCTTGATGCGCCGTACCGCTCCAATCGCCGGGCTGGCGTCGACCAGCTCGGCGGGGTCGAGCAGGGCCTGCAGCTGGAGGACGAAGCGCGACCACATCTGGTGCTGCAGCCCAACGCGCAGCGTCCCGCCCAGGCGGTCGCTGACGAGCCGGAACGGGTCGTCGGTCTCGCCCCACGGGATGATCTCGAGGCCGTCGGCAAGCTGGCCCATGGCATGCCGCGCGAGCGGTTCCTCGAGGCCGGGCAGGACCAGCGCCGGGGCCCCGTCGACCGGCAGGATCAGGCAGGTCAGCCGCTCGAGCGCCGGGGCGCGATAGCCGAGCAGGTACTCGTAGTCGGCCGATGGGGTGATCAGCAGCGCGCCGATCCCGCGCGACGCGGCCTCGGCAGTGGCGCGCTCCAGGCGCAGCAGGTGGACCGAGGCCGGGAAGGGGTTCACCACCCAAGCCTACTCGCGTCCGCGAGACCGCAACTGACGCGTCCTATCGGCATGCCAGTCCAGCCCCATCTCAGCGAACCGCGTGGCCGCCCGCTCGATGAGCGCGTCGTCGCCACGGGCATAGCCCAGGGCACGAAGGGCGAAGGGCTCGAGGTAGCTCCCCGGAATCGCGAGCGCCGGCGCCGCCTCCTCGATCTCCGCCCGGCGGTCGAGGGCAACGAGCGCATCGAGCCAGGCGGTGAAACCCTCGACCTCATCGAGGTCGGTCGGCTGGAAGTCGCCGAGCATTCGCTCCAAGGTGGCTACGTCGCCACGGGCGGTGGCGAGCGCGACCTCAGCCGGAGCCAGCGTGCGTCCGAATCCCTTCATGCCGAAGTCTGTGACCGTCTGCTCCAGTCGCCGTGCTTGCGGATCGTTCCCGACCTGCACCCAGCCAAGCGCGCAGTTGAGCAGCATCACCGGGCCAAGGATGCAGGGAGTCGCCACGTTGTCGACGAACGCGGACTCGGCTTGGCCGCTGTACGCGGTGACCGATCGCCAGTCGCCCGCCATCGCATCAAGCAGGACAGCGGAGGAGGCGGCGTGGAGTCGGTGATGCGGGGACAGCCTCGCCGCCACCGCGGACTCCTGCGCCGCGACCCCGTGTGCCTCCTTGAATTTGCCCACGCACGCCCATGTCGCGGCAGCAAGGCCGTAGACGTACGCGAGCCGGTCGGGGTCACCCATCTCCTCGACCAGCGCGACATTGCGCACCGACCAGCTGTATCCCTCGTCGTAGTCGCCGCGCGCAACGGCAGCGTGGCCGAGCGCCTGCCAGGCGAGTGACTGGAGGCTCTTGTCGCCGAGTCGGTTCGCGATCGCAGCCGCTTCCTCGGCGGACGCGAGGGACGCCGGCGGATCCAGGAGCGCCTTCCCGATGAGTGCCTTCGCACGTTCCCGAGAGTCCGGGAGCGCGAGCTCCAGGGCGCTGTTCACCCAGCCTTCGATGAGCTCGCTTTCGGGGCGACGCATCCACATCCCGCGGCGAGAGGCGGTCTGGAACGCCAGCTCGGCGTAGAGGTCCGCTCTCTCCAGCGGATCGCTGGTGAGCGCCAGGGATTCCTGCATCGCCGTCCAGAAGGCCTCGCCGTCGTACTTCAGGATGCTCGCTCGCCCCACCTGTCTCCACAGCAACGCCCGCCGTTCGGGATCTGTCTCCAGCCCGAGGGCACGCCTCAGGAGCGCCACCGCGTCATCGACCTCCATCCGGCCGATGGCGAGCTCCGCGGCACGGGCCAGCCAGGCGACCGCCCTCGCCTTGAGCTCGCCCACTTCCTGCTCGCGACCGGACCACGCGAGGTCCAGATCCTCGGGCCGAACCGCCTCGGCGTAGTGGTGCGCGAGGATTGGCGCCACTTCATCAGGTGATGCTGCCCTCCCCTCGACCCACTGAGCGAATCGCGCGTGCATCGCTGCCCGGCGCGAGCGCGGCAGACTGTCGTAGGCGACCTCTCGCGTGAGCGCGTGCTTGATGGCGTACTCGCGCTCTCCGGCCATCGATGAGCCCAGCCGGCGTCGAACGAAATCGCGCTCCTCCAGCACGCGCAGGTCTGGTTGGCCATCGACCAACTCGTAGACCGGCCCGGCCCAGAAGATGCGGCCGATCACGGCGGCGGCCTGCAACGCCTGCTTCTCTGCCTCCCCAAGGAGGTCAACGCGGGCCGCGACAACCGCCTGCACGGTGTCGGGCACCTGGAAGTCGGGTGGAAGCTCAGCCAGACGCCAGGAGCCGTTTGTCCGCTCCAGCAGGTTGCGGTCGATGAGCGTGCCCAGCACCTCCTCGACGAAGAAGGGGTTGCCCTCAGCACGCTCGATGACCGCGTCCAGACCCGATGGCAGGGTGCCGCCCAGCAGGTCCGCTAGCATTCGCCGCGAGTCACCCGATGCCAGCGGCTCGATGGTGACGGTGGCACCCGCTGCACTGGCGCCCCAGCGGGGTCTCTGCTCAAGAAACTCCGGGCGTCCCGTGACGATCAGCAGGAGCGGCGCCTGCGCGTCCCTGACGAGGCGCTCCAGGAGATCCAACAACAGGTCCTCTGCCCAATGGACGTCCTCGATGAGCATGACGACCGTCCGTTGCGACGCGATCTCTTCAATGAACCCGACCCATGCGTCCTGGAACTGGTCGCGGGCGGCGAGCGGATGGAGGCCATGGGCCACGTCGAGACCAAGCGTCATGCCAAGAATCTGTCGGGACCCAAGCCGGTCAAGCAGGGCCGATGCCGGATCGTTTTCCATGATCCCGAGGTGCTCCTTGAGCACCTCGGCCAGCGGCCAATACGTGATCCCCTGTCCGTAGGCGAGGCAGCGCCCGGTGCGACGCAGCGGTTCCGGCTGGCGAGCGCCAAGGCGTTCCCAGAACTCGCGCACCATCCTTGACTTGCCCACGCCGGCGTCTCCCAGGACGGTGATCAGGCGCGACGTCCTCTCGGCCTCGCACGCACCGAACTCGAGCTCCAGGGTCGACATCTCGCTGTCCCTCCCCACGAACGTGCGGTTCAGGCCAAGCACCCCCCGCGGACGCATGAGCGACAGCGCCCGCAGCAGACGCCTCCCGACAACGCCCTCGGGCTTGCCCTTGGCCACCACCGACTGCGGCTCGTCGAACTCGAACGCACCGCGCACCGATGCCACCGTCCGCTCGCCGACGAGAATCTCCCCGGGCTGCGCGGCCTGTTCCAGGCGCGCCGCTACGTTCACCGCGTCGCCGGTCACGAACGAACTCTGCTCCCGTGGCCTGCCGACCACCACCTCGCCGGTATTCACCCCGATCCGCAGGGAAAGCGTTTCGCCGAACATCTCGCTCATGCGCCGCTGCATGGCGAGGGCGGCATGCAGCGCCCGCTCCGCATGGTCCTCGAGCGAGGCTGGTGCGCCGAAGGCCGCCATCACCGCGTCGCCAACGAATTTCTCGACGGTCCCGCCGGCGTTGTCGATCTCGCTTGACATGGCATCGTAGAACCGTTCGAGGAGGCGTCGCATCCGCTCCGCATCCTGCGAGCCGGCAAGCGCTGTGGACCCGACCAGGTCGGCGAAGACGACCGTCGCCAGCTTGCGCTCGCTGCGGTCCCTCTCGACCTTTACGGGCGCAGCACAGGACGGGCAGAACGCTGCCGTCGGCGGAACCGCTGCACCGCAGGATGCGCAGGTCTCCATGCGCGCGATTCTGCCGCTATTCGAGGCGGAGCGATACCTCTATCGCCTCGTCAGCAACGATGCGCCAAGCGCGCAGTGCGCGCTCGGGGAGCGCATCGGCGTCGGCAAGGCTGGCGAGCAGGTAGAACGGATCGGGATACATCGCCGCGCGGCGATCGGTCGCGGACGGGACCGCCGCGGATCTCGTGTGGCTGTGGAAGATGGCGACCAGGTCCTCGCCGGCATCCTCGATGGCAAAGGTGATCCGCACCAGGTCGTCGGGATGGACGCTGTAGCGCAGCGGCGATGCCTCCGCGTTGCGGGTCGGATGAAATGCGGTCGCACGCCCGTTCGCAAGCGACCCGGAGAGCAGGCCGCAGGCCTCGTTCGGCAGCTCCATCCGTGCGTGCGCGAGCAGCTCCACGGCGACCGTCGCCGGAATGGCGAGGCCGTGGTTGCTCACCACAGCAGCGAGCTATCCAGCTCGGTCTCCAGCTCGTCGATCTCGCGCGTCCACAGGTCGGTGGAGAGGTACTTCCAGCCACCGTCGGCCAGCAGCATGACCACGTTGCCCGATTCCATGTCGGCGGCGACCCGCAGCGCGACGTGGACCGCGGCGCCGCACGAGAGACCGGCGAAGATCCCCTCGTCGCGCATCAGGCGACGGAGGCCGATGAGCGCGTCGCGGTTGCTGACCAGGTACCGATCGTCGAGCACCGACTGGTCGAGCACCGGTGGTACGAACCCCTCGTCGAGCGAGCGCAGCCCCTGCACCTCCTCGCCGGGGAGTGGCTCCGCGGCGACGATGCGCACGCCCGGGCGAGCGCGCTTCAGGAAGTGGCCCACCCCGGTCAGCGTTCCACCGGTGCCGAGCCCGGCCACGAAGACGTCGATCTCCGGGACCGCGGCGAGGATCTCGGGGCCGGTCGTCTCCTCGTGTGCACGCGGGTTGGCCGGGTTGCCGTACTGGAAGGGCATGTACAGGGCCGGGTCGGCATCGGCCATCTGCTGCGCGAGGCGGATGGCGCCGTTCGAGCCTTCTGCACCCGGGGAGTAGACGATCTCGGCGCGATACAGCTTCAGCAGCTGCGTTCGCTCGGCGGTGGTGTTGTCGGGCATGACGATCCGCACCGGATGGCCGAGCAGACTCCCCACCAGGGCCAGGCTGATACCGGTGTTGCCGCTCGACGGCTCAAGAATCGTCTGACCGGGGCGAAGGGCACCACTGGCGCGCGCTTCGGCGATCATGGACCGAGCGATGCGGTCCTTCACCGAGCCGGTCGGGTTGACGCCCTCGAGCTTGGCGTAGAGACGGACCGCCGAGGACGGGGCGAGGCGCCGCAGCTCGACCATCGGCGTGCCGCCGATCGCATCCAGCAGGTCGCCCGGCATCGGGCTAGCTCGACCCTCCCGCCATGGCGGGCAGCAGGATCACCGTGTCATCGGGCCCCACCGGCGTTTCGAGGCCCTCTCGGTAGCGGACATCGCGGTCGTTGACGTAGACGTTCACGAACCGGGAGAGCTGGCCGTCATCGGTCACCCGGTCTCGAAGGGCCGGATGGCGCGCGAACAGGTCGTCGAGGACCGCGGCCACCGTTGCGCCTGCCGCGTCAACGGTGCGGCTGCCGCCGACCGTTTCGCGCAGGACCGGTGGGATGCGCACCGTGCTCACTGCTGCGCTCCCTCACCGCAGGCCGGGCAGGCGGGATCGCGCCAGACCTTCACCTCGCTGAACTCGGTCGACATCGCGTCGAACATGAGCAGGCGGCCGGCGAGCGTCTCGCCCACGCCGAGCACCAGCTTGAAGACCTCGTTGGCCTGGATCAGGCCCACGATCCCGGGCAGCACGCCGAGCACGCCGGCCACCGCGCAGGCGGGCGCCAGCTCGTCGGGCGGCTGGGTCGGGTACATGCAGCGATAGCACGGCCCCGCGAACGGCACGAAGGTGGTCACCTGGCCGTCCCAGCGGTAGATCGAGCCGTGGACGACCGGCTTGCGCAGCCGCACGGCGGCGTCGTTGAGCAGGTAGCGCGTGTCGAAGTTGTCGGTCCCGTCGACGATGACGTCGTAGTCCGCGATCAGGCGCTCCACGTTCTCCGCGGTCAGCCGCTCGCGGTGCTCCTTCACCCTCGTTTCGGGGTTGAGCGCATTCAGCGTCAGGCGCGCGCTCTTGGTCTTGGCCATCCCGACCCGGTCCGATGTGTGCAGCACCTGACGCTGGAGGTTGCTCTCGTCGACCACGTCGTCGTCGACCAGGCCCAGGGTGCCGATCCCCGACGCCGCCAGGTAGAGGGCGACCGGCGATCCGAGCCCACCGGCGCCGATCAGCAGGACACGGGAGTCGAGCAGCTTGCGCTGTCCGGCCTGCCCGATCTCGGGGATCAGCACCTGGCGGCTGTAGCGCAACTGCTGGGCGGAGGTCAGGAGCTCCTGCGGTGCCTCCCAGGCTCCACCCAGCTGTCGCCAGTCGCGCAGCGAGGCGCGCATGCTGACCACGTCGCGATAGCCGTTCTGGAGGAGCCAGGCCGCGGCCCGCAGCGAGCGCGCGCCGACCGCGCAGTGGACCAACAGCGGCGCGTTCTTGTCCGGCACTACTTCGGCGGCACGCGACGGCAGATCCGCCAGCGGCAGCAGCGTGGCGTCGGGGATGTGGCCCGCGTTCCACTCGACCGGCTCGCGAACGTCCAGGATGCGATAGCCCTTTGAAGCCAGATCGAGCGCCCCTTCGGCGCTCACCTCGCGTAGCTGGGTGGCTGGTGCGCTCATCCCGTCATCGCCTCGGCCTCGGCCGGCCAGTCGAACTCACCGCCACGGACGGCGCCCTGCAGCACCTTGTAGGAGAGCAGCGCGCACTTCAGTCGGGCGGGACCGATGGGCACGCCCAGCTCGTCGAGCAGGTCCTTCGGGTTCATGGCGCGCACCTGGTCCAGGCTCTGGCCGCGCAGGCCGTCGGTCAGGATGCTGGCCGATGCCTGGCTGATGGCACAGCCGCGTCCATCGAAGCCGACATCGGTGATCGTCTCGCCACCAGGGTCGAGGCGCAGGGTCATGCTCATCTCGTCGCCGCAGGTCGGGTTCGAGTCGTCGAAGTGCAGGTCGTGCGGGTCAAGGAATCCCTTGTTGTGGGGGTTCCGGTAGTGCTCCAGGATGAAGTCGCGGTACAGGTTGTCCATCGGTCCTGACTGGTGGGGCTAGCTGAACAGCTGCTGGGTGGCGCGAATCGCCGAGGCGAGCGCCTCGACGTCATCGGTGTCGTTGTAGACGTAGAAGCTGGCCCGGGTGGTGGCGGGAATGTCGTAGCGCTGCATCACCGGCTGGGCACAGTGGTGGCCGGCGCGCACGGCGACCCCCTCGTGGTCGAAGACGGTGGCCACGTCGTGGGGATGGATGCCGTCGAGCACGAAGCTGATCACGCCCGCGTGGATCGCCGGATCGTCCGGCCCCAGCAGCCGAACGCCGGGGATCTCCCGAAGGGCGGCCCATGCCTGCTCGAACAGGTCGCGTTCGTGCTCACGCACCGCGTCCATGCCGAGGTCGGTCAGGTAGTTGATCGCCTCGCCGAGGCCGATCGCCTCGACGATGGCCGGGGTCCCGGCCTCGAACTTGTAGGGGACCTCGTTCCATTCCGCCCCGTCGAGCGTGACCTTGATGATCATGCTGCCGCCGGTCAGGAAGGGCGGCATCGCGTCGAGCAGCTCGCGGCGGGACCAGAGCACGCCGATTCCCGACGGCCCGAGCATCTTGTGGCCCGACAGCGCCAGGAAGTCACAGTCGATGGCCGCGACATCGGTCGGCATGTGGGGCGCCGACTGCGCGGCATCCACCAGGACCAGGGCGCCGGCCTCGTGCGCGAGGCGCACGATCTCGGTGAGCGGGTTGATGGTCCCCAGCGCGTTGCTCACCCCGGCCACCGCGACCAGCTTCGGGCCGTTGGCCAGGTGTGCGCGCAGGTCGTCGGGATCGAGGCGGCCGTCGTCGGTGATGGAGACGTAGTCGAGGGTGGCTCCCACCTCGCGGCAGAGCTGCTGCCACGGAACGATGTTGGCGTGATGCTCCAGCTGCGTGGTCAGCATCCGGTCGCCGGCGCGAAGGTTGGCGCGGCCCCAGCTGTACGCCACCAGGTTGATCGCCTCGGTGGCGTTGCGCACGAAGACGATCTCGCGCGGTGACGCGGCGCCGACAAAGCGCGCGACTGTGGCGCGCGCCGCCTCGAAGCGTGCAGTGGCGTCCTCGGAGAGCTCGTAGATGCCGCGGTGCACGTTGGCGTAGTGATGCCCGTAGGCATCCGCAATGGTGTCGATCACGCGTCGCGGCTTGGGGGCACTGGCGGCCGCGTCGAGGTAGACGAGCCGCTTGCCGGTGCCGGTGAGGGTGTCGAAGACCGGGAAGTCGGGACGCAAGGCTGCACCGGAGAATGCCCCGGGGACCCGCGGAGTTGTCGCCGTCTCTGTCGTCATCGGGCCAGTCTAGACGTGCTCCGCCACCGGCTCGACGGCTGCGTCATCGGTTGCGTCATCGGCGTCATCGGGCAGACCGACCTGCTCGCGAACCCAGTCGTAGCCGTTGGCCTCGAGCTTGTGGGAGAGCTCCTCGCCGCCCGACATCACGATCCGGCCGTCGAGCATGACGTGCACGAAGCCCGGCTTCACGTAGTTCAGCATGCGCTGGTAGTGGGTGATCATCAGCACTCCCATCTCCGGCGAGAGGGTGGCGTTGATCCCCTCCGCCACGGTGCGCAGCGCGTCGATGTCGAGGCCCGAATCGGTCTCGTCCAGGATCGCCATGACCGGGTTGACGATCGCCATCTGGAGCATCTCGAGGCGCTTCTTCTCACCGCCGGAGAAGCCGTCGTTGACGTATCGCGCGGAGAATCCGGGGTCCATCTGGAGGAGCGCCATCTTCTCTTCCATCAGCTTGCGGAACTTCGCCAGCGGGATGCCGCTGTACTTCGGCATGCCCCCATCCGATGCATCGGCCGCGGGCTGGCGCGGGTGGTGCACCGCGTTGTAGATGTTGCGCAGGAAGCTCGCCACCGTCACGCCCGGGATGGCGCTCGGGTACTGGAAGGCGAGGAAGAGGCCCGCCTGGGCGCGCTTGTCGGGCGTGACCTTGACCAGGCTCTCTCCGCGCCAGGTGACGCTCCCGCCGGTGACGCGGTAGTCGGGGTGCCCCATCAGCGCGAAGGCGAGGCTCGTCTTGCCCGAGCCGTTGGGGCCCATCAGGGCGTGCACCTCGCCGACCTTCACGGTCAGCGTGAGGCCCTTGAGGATCTTCTTCTCCCCGATGCTCACCTCGAGGTCGCGGATCTCCAGCTGGTCGGTCATGCGGTGGTCTGTGGCTCCTTCTAGTTCGGCGTCACGGCCGAGGTGGCCGGCGCGATGTTGGCGTGGGAGGCGGCCTGGTTGCGGCGCCGCACGGCGGGCGGATATGGCGGCCCGCCGCTGCCGGCCGCCACGTCGGCCAGGGTGAGTCGCCCGAGGGTTCCCGCGAGGGAGTCCTGGAGGCGCTCGAATACTTCGTGCACGCTGCAATCCTGCGGGCGGGAACAGGCCTCGAGGTTCTGCGGCGTTCCGCAGGGCATCTCGAGCAGCGGCCCGTCAAGGACGCGCACCGCCTCGGCCATGGTGATCTCGGCGGCGGGACGCGCCAGCCGGTAGCCGCCCGACTTGCCGCGGGTGGCGATCACCATGCCCGCGCGACGCAGGTCGCCGACCAGCTGCTCGATGTACGGATGCGGCAACTTCTCCGAACGCGCGATGGCCGACAGCGGCCTCGGCTTGTCGCCCTCGGCGTGGGCAAGCGAGACGAGCACCCGGATCCCGTACTCGGCGCGCGTGGAGAGCTTCATGGGAGTTCCACCACCACTGCATCGCCGTCGAGGCGCACCGCGTAGGCGCGCACCGGCACGACCGGCGGCAGAGCGAGCACGCGCCCGGTGAACAGGTCGAAGCGGCCGCCATGGCGCGGGCACTCGACGGCCGTGCCGTCCAGCTCGCCGCCGCCGAGGTCGCCCTCGTCGTGGGTGCAGACGTCGTCGATGGCGCCCCAGCGTCCATCGAGGGTCTGCCCGACACACAGCGAGCGCCCCTCGACCATGACCGTCACGACGGTCCCGGGCGTGACGTCAGACGCGCGCAGGCCGGCGGCGAATCCGGTGGTCATGCGGCCATCTCGTCGGTGGCACCGATGCGCGGCACCAGTGCGTCGAGGATCCGCGCCTTGATCGGCTCCGAGTTGATTTGCGCGACGACCCGCTCGAAGAAGCCGCGCACGATCATGCGCTCGGCCTCGTCGGCCGAGAGGCCACGGCTCATGAT
>Ga0209642_10002817_pt1 | contig 11377 bp, 14 predicted proteins | sample RifCSP19_2_FD_184025 | JGI IMG/M metagenome (GOLD analysis project Ga0209642, IMG submission 184025) | Soil microbial communities from Rifle, Colorado - Rifle CSP2_sed 19_2 (SPAdes) (version 2) | ecosystem: Environmental > Terrestrial > Deep subsurface > Rock core/Sediment | place: Rifle... | reverse complement strand
CTGTCGGACAGCTTGCTGGATGATTCCGTCGGGAGCATAATTCTCCACACCGACGGGATCTTTTTGATTGGGAATTCCGAATAAGATGACAGCAGGAACACCCAACCGGGCGATTTCCTCAGCCTGTTTCGGAAGAAGGTCTACAGACCATTGGTATTGGCTTGGCATAGAGAGTATCTCACCCCGGCTATTTTCACCGTGCTGAACGAACAATGGGTAGATAAAGTCTTGAGGGGATAAGACGGTCTCGCGTAACATACCGCGCAGCGCAGGAGTCTGGCGGAGGCGGCGCGGGCGTGAAATGGGAAATGGAGGATATAAATTTATATTAGATTGTGTCATGAGGATTGATCTTCTGAAGGTGATTTGAAAATGCCTGAACCAGGCCTTCTGCTGTGTAAACACTCGCAACGATTTCAACGGAGAAGCCCAGCTCCTTTGCCGTCTGGGCAGTTTTAGGTCCAATACAGGCAATGATGGGGTTTTCTGGCAAACGGAAGGGGTCGAGCCCTGCCTGCTGCATTAACGAAACAAAATTTCGCGCAGTTGAGCCGCTGGTAAAGGTGATGATATCAATGCCTGCACGGATGGCAGCCAAACCGTCCGGGTCTGGTTCTGCCGGCAGCGTGTGATATGCGGTCACTACGTGAGCAATGCCGTTAGCTTCCTGGATGGCCTGCGGGAGCGTATTATGAGCGATATCAGCCAGAGGGAGTAGCACCCAGCGCCCGTTTAAATCGCCTAATCCGGGTAAGATTGCTTCGGCGACGTATTCTTCGGGGGTGAAGTGCGGTGAAACACCACCCTCCAGTAGCCGGGCGGCTGTTTTGGAACCGATTGCCGCGACCCTTAGATTCTCGGGGAAGTGTTCAATCCCCAAAGCCGCTTTCCGGTCTAGAATGACGTCAGCCGCGTTAGCGCTGGTCAGGACCAACCAATCGTATTCCCGCAGGTGTGAGATCGCTCGATCCAAAACCGATGTATCTTTAACTGGACAGATGGTGATCGTTGGGAAAAAGATCGCCTCAGCCCCAATCTCACCCAAGGCTTGGGCAAATTCAGCTGCTTCTTTACGCGGGCGAGTAACCAAAACGCGCATCACGATTGGCTTCCAGATTTAACTGGCTGAATAAATGCTCTTGCGCCACGCTTAAATGCCTGTTGTGCTAAATCTTGCCCAACAAGTATCGGATCATCGCCTGTTGCAGTCAATCTCAATATCTGGTTGCCATCAGGAGAGGCAACAATCCCTTGCAGGGTAATAGCTCCTCCATGTATTTCAGCCAATGCCCCTATGGGCAGGGAACACCCACCACCCAGGCCGGAGAGAAAGGCTCTTTCGGCGCTTGTCGCCTGGCGCGTTGCGGGTTGTTCAATTGCACTCAACAAACGCAAAGTCTCATCGTCATCCTCTCGACATTGAATCGCGAGGGCACCCTGACCCGGTGCAGGGAGCATGATATCCAACGGCAGGTATTGGGTGATATGCTCCTGCAAACCTAGGCGAATGATCCCTGCAGCAGCCAGCAGGATCGCATCATATTGCCCTTCTTGGGCCTTGCGAATGCGGGTATCGATATTGCCGCGGATTGGCTGAATACGCAAATCTGGGCGGTAAGCCAGAATCTGCGCCTGTCGTCGGATGCTTGAAGTACCGATCACCGCTCCATTTGGTAGTTCTTCTAGCGTTAAGCCTGCTGGGCTAACCAGAACATCCCTGACATCGGCGCGCTGCGGTATCGCCCCGATTGTCATTCCAGGAGCTTCATCTGTTGGTAAATCTTTCAAGGAATGGACGGCTGCATGAACGCGCCTTTCCCGAAGCGCCTGCTCCAGCTCGTAAGTAAATAGACCCTTACCACCAATCTCAGGTAAAGCGGTCGTCAGGTCTCGATCACCTTTGGTCGTGATCACGATTTCCTTGCAGATCAGGTTTTCCCATTGGGCCTGGATTTGCCGAATGGCATAACTTGTTTGCCAGCGTGCCAGAGCAGAGGGGCGGGTTGAGAAAATCAATGTTGAATTCATAGAATCTCGGCGTTAATCCAACCCAAACAAAGCTCGGACAATGCTGGCATAATCTGCCGCGTAAAGGCCGTTAGCTTCTGATCTAAGCTTCGTTGTTGGGCTGTGAAGGATCTTGCTGACGATGGACTTGGTCAATGCATCAATCTGGCGTTCCATTTCGGGGGTAAGATCCGGCATGCGGCGGATCGCTTTCCGCAACTCATCCTGGCGAATGCTATCCGCTTGATTGCGGATGTCTACAATGATCGGGACTACATCGAGCGATGCCAGGTATTCCTCAAACACAGCCCGTTCTTCTGCCACGATTGCCCGAACTTTCGGTACTTCCGCCTCTCTTTGGGCCATATTGGACTCAAGGTGATCCGAGAGCCCATCTAAATCATAGAGATAGGCTCCAGATATATTTTTGACTTCAGGATCAACATCACGTGGAACTGCAATATCCATAAAGACTAATGGGCGTTTGTGACGATATTTCATGGCCTCTTCAACCATCGAAGGTCGAATGACGATATGGGGTGCTCCAGTGGATGCAATAACAATGTCCATATCTTGAAGGTGGTCGAGTAATGTTTCCAACGCAGCTGCCTTACCCTCCCAGCATTTGGCAAGCTCTTCAGCACGCTGCAAAGTCCGGTTGACTACCAAAATGGATATGGCGCCGCGTTTCCGGAGCGACTCGACTGCCAGTTCTGCCATTTCTCCTGCGCCAAGCACCATGATCTTTGCAGCTGATAGATCAGGGACGGTTTCGGCAATAAGTTTGACGGCGATCGACGCGATCGAGGCCGGATTTTGGCTGATGGTGGTCTCGGTACGAGCGCGCTTCCCGGTGCGGATCGCAACCTCAAACATGCGGGACAAGATCTTGCCAGGCGTACCATGGTTACGTGCAGCCGAGTAAGCATCGGTGACCTGCCCAAGAATTTGCGGCTCTCCGACAACCATCGAATCTAAACCTGAGGCTACCTCTAACAAATGCTGAATCGCATCGCCATCCAACAGGCGATATGCTGTATCAGTAAAATCAACCTGAGGGCAGTTCTTGGTTTCCGAGAGAAAGGCCTCCAGCGTATCAAAGATCGGTTTATTGGCAACCGCATAAATCTCGACACGGTTGCAGGTGGATAGGATTACCAGTTCTTTGATGTCATTCCAAGCGGAGTCATCCCCACAACCCAACCTGGCTAAGGCAGCCTGCAGTTGGTGTGGATTAAATGCCAGGCGTTCGCGCAACGCGACACTGGTGGTAGCGTGATTCAACCCCAGGCATAGGATGTGGCTGGCACAGATTTCGGTAACCATTAAGTTAAATTACCAGGCTGTTTTACGGGGATATGTTGAGGCAACATTCCCCTATTTTAAGGGTGACCTATGCATCCGGCAATGTAGGTTTGTTTATTATTGAATGAATATATGCTTAAAGTTTCTATCGAAGCCGGGATTACGAAGAGATCCTGGCAGGCTCCCTGAAGGACGCTCGCGGAGAGGAGATGCCTGTTCCTGGAGACCTGGATCCAAAAAACCAAAGGGGCGGAAAACGATTGAGCTGTTGTTTTAGGCGACCTACGTGTAGCGTTCTGATCTCGTCGCTCTACTGTAGGATGTAGAGCTGGTCCACGTGCTCGGAGAAGAGGGTATTTTCGATCTTGCAGCCCATGCTGATTCTCGATGAAACTTTCATAAGCAGTTTTGGATAGAACGATTGGAGGCACATGAGGATAACTGTGGCATAGAGGAAGATATGGGACAAATGAGCACCGGTGTCGAAATCTTGCCCCCAGTGTCCCACAACACCTTGACAATCGCCGAGGAGTATATACAATGATGAATAAGCGATTTAAAAGTGAGATCGCCCAGCTGTCACTGAGCAACCTCGGAAGTACACAGCACACCTCTTGTAACCCTCGGTCGGTTAGGACCATATTATGACGTGGTTGAGGGTTGATCATAAGTAGAACGACCACCAGAAGATACCCTTCCGCAGTGAAGGACCGTCTCCTGAAGCCACCCTCGCTCAGGCTGAGCGAGGGTGGAATTTATGAAGAGGACATCTCGCTTGGGTGAAAAAAATATTCATCTAGTCGCTTGACTGGGGTGAAGCCAACGCCTCCAGGAACTTGGCTATCTCTAATCTGGCGGTATCCCCGCTGCCCAGCAGCAAGTGCCCGCCGCTCGGAAAAGTATATAACTGCGCGTTCGGCATGCGCTCTGCCATGGCCCTGGCATTCTCGTATTTTGCCAGCGGATCATCTACTGCGGAAATGATCAGGGTTGGCACATGCAGCTCTTCCAGTGGATAAGCCTGCGGGTGCTGGTCCATATCCGGGTTGGATGTGAACATATCGAAGACAAAACCTGCCTGGCGTGGTTGGATGGGCAAAATGGAGCGGATAAGATCGCTCACCAAGGCCTGGTCCGCTTCGCTGAGCGAGTAGCCTTTGGGCACACCTACCGTCGCATGCATCATGGTCTGGAATTTTGTGGTGATCAGCCACATCAAATAATCCGAGCCGAAAACAGCCTGAATGACGGGTTTGGGGGGCAGGGCGATAGTCTCCACTGCCGTCGCAGGAGCCGCAGAGGAAACCAGTACCAGGGCTTTGACTCTATCTGGATGGCGCAGCGCCATCTGGATCGCGGAGGTGCCTCCGGCGGAATTCGCCAGAACGGTCACCTTGTCCAGGTTGAGAGCGTCCAGCAGGCAAAGATAGGCATCCGCCTGAGTTGCTGGTGAGGCATTTTCTGGCAGCGGCGTGCCCAGATAGCCAAAGCGGGAGACAGCAATCGCCTGCATCCCCTCACTCAGGTGCGCCTCAGCCAGCCCCAGGCCTTGGTCGAAACCCCCGGCGATGCCGTGGCTGATCAGTACTGGCTCACCCTGGCCGCGGATGGCAGCTTCGATGGGCCCGCAGGCTGTTTGAAACGTTTGCCTCTCGATAGCTTCCAGGCGTTGGTAGGCAGCCCGGATGTCCCTGCGGTAAGGAAAGTATGAGAAGATGATGATCAACAACACCAGGATTGCCAGGATCAAATAGGGCATGGTCATTTTCTTTCGGTTAGATGGTCGGTTCATGATTCTGGATACTTCAGTTCTTTGCGGAAATAGGTTTGCAGGCGCAGATCGGTCACATCCACCAGGCGCACGAGGAAGGGATCGTTCAACCGCTCCAATATCGCCCGCGCCTCGGCGAGCATCTCCTGGCTGCGCTCGTAGGTTTGGGCGACGTGCCTCGGTTCGCTGCGCAGGGCTTTCGCCACCTGGCGCGCCTGCCGGGTGTCGTGTAGATCTTTCGCTCCCAGGGTGACATAAGAATAGTGGCCAACAACCAGGTCGCCTTCCAGGTCGGTCCAATCGTCGATTATCTGGATGACGGCTCCAAACAGCAGGAATACCCGCCAGTAATCATCGATCAGGTGCACCTTCCCCAGCCGTTCCAGGCTGAGCATGAAGGGTGTGACCACGTGTGCGCCTTTGGCGCCGCAGTCTTCGGGTTTATCCAGGCTGTAAGGACTGGCTTTGCCGCGTTTGGATTTCTCCTTGATCTCGGCGGCCAGGAACAGGCTGCGCATGCGGTGCAGCACCTCCAGATTGATCGGCGAGACGCCAAAGACCTGCAGGATCAGCGTCTCGTACTCGGCGATCAGCGCCTGCGAGGTCAAAATCTCGACCGGTGAGGCGGCGCTGCCATCCACGTTCATGTCCAGGATGCCATAACCAGCCACGCCGTAAACGGCGGAGCGCAGGATATCGTCGAACTGGGTCAGGAAGTCTGTCAAGCCCGATTCGTCCATCCACACCGCCAGGAAGGCAAAGATTGGATAGGCATCCTTGAAGTACTGTGTACGATTATTTTTCCAGCCTGTGACATCGATCCCCAGTGGCGCGCTGAAATCCTTGAGCACTTGGCGGGCTTCATCGTCCAGGCCTTGAAAGGCAAAGAACAAGTCAGCGGTCACTTTGCGGTGCTGCCACAGGCTCAGGAATGTTGTCTCCGACATAAAGGGAGCCATCACTGCCGCCCAAAAAGCCTCCTTATCGCGGCGATAGACTCTGAGGATGGCAGGGGCAAAAGATTGAAAGCGGTTGTTTTTCACGGCTTTACCCAAGCTTATTTGCCGCGCGCCCGGATATAGGCGCTCACGTCCAGGTTGTAAGCCATCTCTTCTACCGAAAAGAATGCCCATGGTTTACCCTGGTCCAGCCAGGTTGCGGAGCCGACCGCGCTGATCTTCGTCCCTGGGATGAAAACGCCCGGCTCGTTGCGCGTGATCCAAAGAATTTTAGATTTTCCCTGGCCGGGATCCCGATAACGCATGGACTCCAGCATGTCTACGAGCCCGGTTTCGGGATCGAAGCGCACCACGAAGCTATCCTCGCCGCCTTCGAAGGGGATGAACAGGATGGCAGTGTGCGCGTCCACTGCCTGCCAGCGAACGCGCGGGTCAGTGACCCAAAGCGCTGGGAACCAGCCGGCCTCAGCCCACTGCGCCAGGTTGGCGCCCTGGTTGGTGTTGGGGTCGTCGTGGTAGTTGCCCATCGGGCTCTCGAAAAAGCTCTTGCCATCCAGGATGCCTTCATTGACTTTCAAGAAGGGCAAGCCGAAGAATGTCGCTTCGATGTAATGGCGATAATCTTTCCCTGCCTTGTGCACGAAAACAAAGCGCGCCGGCAGCCAGACTCCGAAAGGGCGAATCCTGCCGTGCCCGGTGATGACGACCGTTTCGATGACGGGGATCTGGTCGCCGTAGACCGTCCGGTAAAAGCGCTCCACCGGCGCTGGCAGGCCCTGCGGCAGCGGGACGGTTTTAATTTCCGCTTGCGGCAGCGTTGCTAGAGGAAAGGGTTTTGGCTTTACCCGCAATCCCAGCCAGCCGATGACGAACAGGATGATCAGAAGGGAAAAAACGATCAGTATAGGTTTCATTAAGGTCTCTTTTCTAAGCGGAGCGTAAGCGCATCAGGCGCTCAGCAGTGGCGGCAGCGCGGCTGCCCAGGCGCGGATCGAGTTCCAGTCACGGTGGTCGCCCTCTTTCCAGGCACCAAATAATACGCTCAGTCGAAACTTCAACCGGTCGCTGAACGATGGGATTTTGCCGATATCCAGCGCCCCGGCGAACAGTCCCTCGCTGACCGGCTTCACGAGCGCCCGCACCGGGTCCATCCATGTGGTAACGTGGCTGCGATACTGCTCGCCGTTTTTCATGCTCAACGTCATGCAGACCAGGAAGGCTGCAAAAGGTTTGACGCGCAGCTCAGCCTGGTGCGCCTGCACGAACTGCATTGCTTCCGGCAGCCATGCCCCGCCGTTGATGGCGCTTCCGGCGACCACAGCCTGGTATGCAGAGAGATCTTTCACTTCTTTCATTGGCAGCACTTCTACCGTAAGGCCTTGTTCTGCCAGGGTTTTGCCAATAGCTTCAGCCACGCCGGCGGTTGAACCGAAACGGCTGGCATAGGTGACGAGAATCTTGTTGCTCATACGCTTCCTGCCTTCAGTTGCTTTCTGAACAAAATCCCTAAAAGGATGCCGTTGACAATCAATACCAACCAATCGATGGAGATGATCGTAACCTCAAAACGATCCTGGCGGTCCAGGCCATAAATGGCAGAAAATATAGCCAGGGCAACGAATGCCAGGACAAAGCCAATCAAAAATATCCACCGCACGGAGTTTTCCAGGCGGTTACTGTTGGAAAACACTGGCGCGATGAACACAAACGAGAGACTCATCAGCAGATAACCCAGCTCTTCCAGGACAATGAATATTCCATGGGCATTGTACTGGGTGAGCAGCGTGATCCCTTCCGTCTCTCCGCTCATCAGGCTGACCGGCACCACAGAGAACTGAATGAAATAGTCGCCAGCCAGGATGAGCGCCGCCATAATGGCAAAGGACAGCCCGATCTGAGCGAAAATCTTCTTGGATGGAGCAGCGTAAGCATGAATGGAAATCATCCAGATCAAATAGATTAACATCAAGACGATTGCAGGAATCATCCACATGTAATCCTTCGGAAACTGCATGACGGTATTCAAATAGGGATACTCGATGCAGCCTTCACGGCAGTTTGCACCGGAGATAGGGATCGCCGTGATGGCAAAACCAAAGGTGAGGATGGTAATAATTGCTGTAAAGACAGAGGAGTACAAACCAACCTGGTTCGATGTCCTCCCGGATAATTCAGTGCTTGCCGTGGGGTGATCTCTGGCTGTCATAGTTCTCTCTTTTCAAACTGTTCGTTCAATGTGGGCCTCATGTTTCCAAACAGCAATGCTCCAGCCACCAGGCCGAGCACGGTCAAAGTTCCCCATAAAGGCAGTTCAGAGGTTTCCGTAATCCCTGCGCTCACCACCAGAACACTGTTCACGCCCAGGACAAGGGTATACAGCGGGCCTTTGACGCTGAGAATGCCGGCGATTACATAGCCCCACGGCTTGCGCTTCATCAACCACAATGCCCCCACCGCCAGCCAGGGGATGAGCAGCGTCAGGTCCAGGGCAAAGACCACGTTGGTGGGATGTTCGGTGATCGTGACAATCGCCGGAAGCTGCCCGGTGGCGATAAACGCGAAGGACTGCGCCACATAGATCAGGCTCAATCCTGCCCCCACGAACAGGAAATAGCCGCCAATCCATTTGACCGGCGTGCGAGCATTGAATTGTTGCTGGATGATTTTCGCGTCCAGGTTGACCAGCCCAAAGATCAAGGCAAATATCGACAGCCCTAACAGGGCGGCATAGATCAGGAAGAAGGCGTTGAAGGCTGCCCCGAAGAGGTAGAAGGCGTAGTTGTACAGCATGTAGTCCAGCACGCCCAGCCAGATGAGCCAGGCCCTGAGCGAGCCGCGCCTCGCTAAGACCATCCCTGCGACAAGGATAGGAACCGCCAGGAAAAGCGTCACCGCATCATTGCCAAGCCATGTTGTCCTGACAAAATCATTATCACGGTATAAGCCTTCGAGAAGAATCCCGCCGGCTGAAGCGAAGGTCGCCAATACAGCAATGGTAGTAGATAGATAAATGGCAGTTTTACTCATAGATCAATTCCCAACTTCACGAGAGTAGATAGCTGTAATAGCTATTGCCAAAATTGTCTTCTTTCATATTTCATCTCTTATCTGTTGAACCAGCGTGTGAACCATCCGGCATACACTCCAGCCAGGATGCCAACATTTAACAGAACGCCTAGCACCAGCCAGGGATGCCAGTACAACAAAAGTAGAAACAATGAGAGAACTGCGGCAATCACTGCCAGCGGCTGCCAGAGTCCACTCAGCCCAGATAGGCCCAACAATCCCATACCCACCGCCGCAAAAAGGATCAATGCAGCCAGCCAAAGCACCCAGCCTGCTGTGCGAACCACGCTCGGTTTCAACCACAAGCGGCTGACCGGCCAGGCGCTGTCTACGTCCACCCGCCACCAGGCCGGGAAGTAAGGTGTGCGTAAAGTCCCGGCTGCAGGAACTGGCACAGTGGCCAGACTCATGGTAACCAATCCGTGTGCGATCAGGAAGATGGCAAGTAATATGCGAAAAGTGGATCGAGTCATGAGATTGCCTGACCGCCGCGCAGGCTTGAGACAGTCCAATGCTGAAGCAAAACGCCCCATAAGAGCGCAAGATCGAGAAGAAGTGGTAGGATCGCCCAGACGCCAAAGTACAGGATATAAAGCACTGCGGAGGCCGCCGCCGAGACGATCACGATGACTGGCCACCAGGAGGATGGGATACCCGTCCAGAACAGGCCCAATGCAGCCGCTAAAAATCCCAAACCTGCCAACCCGGCTAGGATGGATGTGATGATACTGCCGGATGTGGTTGGCAGGCCGCCGATAAAGCCCAGCCAGGGCTTCGAATCGGCGGCAAACGGCCAGTAGAATTTCGCTGCGCCGGCTGGCGCGGGAGCAAACGGCGTCAGGCTGAAGTGCGCCCCTAAGATGACCAAGAACAAGACGACAAATTTCATGGTGTAACTCCTCCAAACAGGAATATATGATTTATAGCGTTTGCTCAGCCCGCTGCCGGATGCCAAGCATCATCTTGCGTTCCATAACAAACCCAACCGGCTCGGTCAGCCGCCACACCCAGGCCAACTCGGGGCTGTAGGCCAGCCGCTGACGTACCAGAAGTCGGGTGGCGTCTTTTTCCAGCGGTTGCAGGGTGAACTGCCAGGTTGCGATGGAGTAGCCTTTGTTTCTCTGATCTGTATACCCCACCGGCTGGCCGGTCTTCGGGTCGGCGCTGATCAAGATCATCGACCGACCCGGTTCGATGGATGCCATTGCAAAGCACGGGTAGCCTTTCGGCCACAGGCGGATTAGTTCCCCTACCTGCGGGTCTTGTAGCTCGGGAAGTATGCGTTCAACGCTGTGAATGTCACAGCCGGCCAGGTTTTCTAGCCCGTCGTAGCTGTAGAGACCACCGCGGCCTTGACCCAACTGCGCTAGCCAGGGCCAGACGCGCTCAGGTGGTGCCTGGATCGTGATAGCGCGGGTATAGCCAAGCATGGGCGAAGGCACCAATTCATCTCCGGGCAGCGGCTGGGTGACTTCGGCGCCGGTTGCGCCCCAGCGGTTATACCAGGAACGCAGTACAGGCGACAAGACCAGGGCGCCACCAACCTGGAAGGCGCCTGCAAAGTTTTCAAAGATGTTCATACACTATTCTCGGTTCTTGGAATTGGGGTTGGTTCGGATTGCGACAGAGAATCCTTCAGATGACCGGCCAATGTCCGTAAGGGATCGGCTGTGCGGTAAATGCGACTCAAGATGATGCAGCCCTCAAGGCTGGCCAGGATCAAGCGCGCCTGCTCGGCAGCTTCAGCATCAGGCATTCCGCTGCAGACCATTTTTTCCTGAAGCACATCCTGGATCTGGGCGTACACTTCCCGACAAGCCTGACTGATTCGTTCGCTTGACCCAGCAGCCTCTACTGCCACGATCGTCAGCGGGTTGCCCGCAGCAAAATTCTTCTCCTCCACTTTGCCTGCCAGGCGCATGATGTATTCATACAGCGCCTGGATGGGATTATCGTACCGGGCAAGCTCACCCCGCATTCGTTCAACCAGGATATTTCCAGCAAAGAGAACCGCCTCGCTGACAATCTGTTCTTTGCCATCCGGAAAATAGTAATAGAGCGAACCTTTCGGCGCGCCGCTCTCTTTGACAATTTCATTCAAACCTGTAGCTGAATACCCTTGTTTCTCGAGTAAGGCACAGGCGGCCAGGATGATTTGATCTCGGGTAGTAGGTATTGTGATCTCCTTCACAGGAATGTTAGACAATCGCCAGATTATAATGACTAGTCAATATATTGTCAATCCACAATGACCAGTCTCAGCCCTGAC
>Ga0209642_10002816_pt1 | contig 11378 bp, 10 predicted proteins | sample RifCSP19_2_FD_184025 | JGI IMG/M metagenome (GOLD analysis project Ga0209642, IMG submission 184025) | Soil microbial communities from Rifle, Colorado - Rifle CSP2_sed 19_2 (SPAdes) (version 2) | ecosystem: Environmental > Terrestrial > Deep subsurface > Rock core/Sediment | place: Rifle... | reverse complement strand
CCAGGCAAAAAGGCCCTTTGTTTGGTTTTTTCAGGGTGATTTAGAAGCCAAGGTCCTCGGCATTGTCTTTGGTGATGTCGATCATCCCATCGACAGTCAGGACATTGGCCTTAAGGGAGATTTTACCCAGGCCGGGGATCTCCATCCCATCAGTGACTTTGCCGCCATCCAGGACGTACTTCGCCAGCCAGGTCATGGCAAATCCGGCGTCCCCCGGATCCCAAAGGATGCCGTGATCCAGCGAGCCGTCCTTGAGGTATGGGGCGGCATGGCCGGGAAGAACAGTTCCCACCACGCAGACTTTATCGATCAAACCCTTCTCCTGCAGTGCCTGCGCCGCGCCTGGCGGGCCTAAGCTGCCATACCCCATGATACCCTTCAGGTTTGGATAAGCCTGGAGCAGTTCCAGTGTCTTCTGGCGAGACAGCTCTTGGTCCTCGCCGGAGGGAATCCGATCGGTGACCAGCTTCATCCCTGGGTACTTTTCGGCGCCATACTCGAGCGCCACATCAGCCCACAAGTTGTGCAGCGGCACGGTGAGCGACCCAACGATGATGGCGAACTCGCCCTCCTCGCCCATGCACTTGACCAGCTCATCCATGTGGTGCCGGCCAAACTCGATGTTGTCGATCAGCTCAAGGTCATAATCGTTGCCTACCTGATCGGGAGATTCATGGGTTATGATCAGAATGCCCTTTTCCTTGGCTTTGGCGAAGACCGGTTCCAGGGACTTGGCGTCGTTGGGTACCACCGCGATGGCGTCCACACCCTTGGCGATCAGGTCCTCGATGACCTTGACTTGCTGAGCCGGGTCGGCGTCCGCCGGGCCAGTCTGGTATGCATTTACACCCAATTCCGAGGCCGCCCGCTTGACGCCTTCTTCCATCCGGTTGAACCAGGGGATGCCCGTGATTTTCACCACGGTGGCGATCTCATAAGGCCCTGTGGCTTTCTCAGCTGGCGCTTTCGGCGTGCAGCCTACCGCCAGCACCATGGCCAATACGACGAAAATCAGCCATGCTTTGTAGAGTTTCATCTTTGCCTCCTTTTTGCTTCAATCGATTGGGGATTACAACGAAGGGAAAACTAACCCATAAGTTATAGTTTTACCCTTTTTAATATGCACGTGTAGTGTCATTTGTGATGCATGCTAGGGACGAATGTCACATAGCTTCTATCGCGTTCCCATTAATGAATGCTGTAATTTCAGCGCGCACCCGTTCAAAATGGTTTAGAAGTAGATGCCCATCGGAATAAACCTTATCGATCCTAAGAACTACTCAGAGGCGAGAACAAGCTCACAAAAGACAACGACTACCAGTGACGCGCTAGAAAGACAAACCTATTTACCGTGATGTATGCTTTGTCTGCATAAAGCTGGATGATAAACTCACCGCATTTTGCCATTTTAACCACGATGGAGGATCGTTTGCTCTGGTCAATCAGTATGGGTGGCGCAGAGGCATATTGATTGGTGCCCACCAGCTTCGCTAGCTGCTAGGCATACCCGCCTCACAAGACGGTTTATTACGCGTCATCTCAGCGTAGCCGGCGTTGACCAGGATACAGCCACGGTTGCCCGGTTCACGCAGGAAGCCTCGTTTCATTGGGTCTCCGCCGGTTTCCTCCTGGCAGCAAAAACACCATCGGGCGGGAGTCGGATACCAGATGCAGTCGATTTCCTCACGAATTTCGGCGCATAGTTGTATGGCTATTTCCAATGGGATGGGGTTGATCACATTATCGTTCATAATGATCTCTCCTCTCCATATCTCAGGTCAATAGTTTTTCCTTAAGCAGATTAACCAATTGCCGCGCCGTCTCCTCGGGTGTGCCTTGCAGAAATTGCCGCATGCGCTCTCGGAGAGGAGCTTCGGCGAGTTCGCTGACGGTGGTCGGGGAGCCGGCAAGACCAATACACTCAGGGTCAGCCTGGAGATCGGCAGCGTCCCAGAGGGTTACCCGGCCTTCGTCAAATGCCCAGGATTTAATGTGATAATCCATGAAGCGAGGCTCGTTGCAGGCCGTTTTAACGGATACGACGCTGGGTAGTTGCACCTCCAGGATTTCGTAACCGCCCTTTAACCGTCGACGGCCGCGAGCGATGTTGCACGCCAGGTCTACATCTACCTCGGTCAACAAGGTCAATTGCGCAATGTCCAACCATTCAGCCAACCCGGATGGCACCTGCCCGGTGGCACCATCGGAGGATTCCTCTCCACAAAAGATTAGGTCGAAAGGTCCGATTTTCCGGATGCCCTGTGCCAGGGTGTAGGTGGTAGCCAGGGTGTCCGCGCCGGCAAAAGCACGGTCGCTCAACAAGTAGATATGGTCCGCACCCATTGCCACTCCAACGCGCAGGTATGGCTCAAAGTAAGGGGGGCCCATCGAGACAATGTAGACCCGGCCTCCATACTGATCCTTCAAAGCCAGGGCCATCTCCAGTGCGTTCATATCGGGTGGATTGATCTCAGCGCGGGCGTTGGAGCGGTCAAGCAAATGCGTGCTGGGGTCAACCCGGACAGCTTCTGGTTTCGGCACAACTTTTACACAGACAACCGTGTGCAATTCACGCATAGGATATCTCCTGCGCCTCCTGGAGTGCCGTGATCAAGGCCGGGATGATCTGGTGGACATCCCCGATGATACAGTAATCCGAATACTCAAACAGGGGGGCTTCAGGATCTGAATTGATAGCGATGACGATGCCCGCCTTCTCAATCCCGACGACGAAATGGAAAGCGCCGCTAATGGCACAACATATGGCTACCTTGGGGCTACAAACCATGCCCGTTTGCCCAATCTGGCGTTCGCGCTCGATGTAACCTTCATCGACTGGGGGACGAGTTGCACCGATTTCTCCGTCCAGCAGATCTGCCAGTTCTTTTAACATCTTGAAATCCCCCTCGACGCCGCGCCCGCCAGCGATAAGGACGGGCACCCGCGTCAGGTCAACCTCCTTGCCGATCACCCGTTTGACGATGCGGGTCTGGATCATGTCTTCGGTTAAACCTACAGTTACCCGGATTAGCTTCCCCTTTCTGTTGGCTTCGGCTTCGCCTTGAGAGAATACGCCCGGGCGGACGGTGGCCATTTGAGGACGGTGGCGGCGCATCTCGATCAGCGCCAACACGCCTCCGCCGAAGCCGGATACCTCACTGACCATGAGTTCGCCTTCCGGGTTCATGTGCAAGTCTGTGCAGTCGGCGTTAAGCCCTGTTCTGAGCCGAACGGCCAACCGGCCGGCAAGGTCACGGCTGTTGGGAGTGGCCGGTAATAGAAATACGCTGGGCTTGCCATCCATAATGGCCTGGAATACCACCCGGGCGTAGGCGTCAATCGTAAAGCAATCCAGCAATGGATGGTCTGCCAGCCAGACTTCATCCACCCCGTATGCAAAAGCCTTCTCAGCAAGATCTGCTACCCCAGAACCCAGCAGAAGGCCGGCAAGTTGCCACTTCATCTGGTCGGCCATTTCTCGCCCTTTGTGGAGCAACTCCAGTGAGACATTTTCGAGCGTCCCGCCCTCTTGCTCCATATAGACCCAGATGACTTTGCATTCTTCCTGCACACCGTATAAAGAGGCGACCATGAGTTCACTCCTCACCCGCTCGGGTTGGAAAGCCGAGCTGATTTGACAGGTTATCAATCAGCCACAGCAATCTCCGCGATTTCGGATAAGTCCATCACCTGCAATTTTTCTGTCTTCATCACCTTGGTGCTATCCTCCAAACAGACGATGCAGAAGGGACAGGCTGTGGCCAATACGCTTGCTCCGGTCCGGGTGGCCTCGATCACCCTCAAGTCAGAAAAGCGTTCGCCTAAAGCGGTTTCCTGCCACATACGACCCCCGCCACCCCCACAACACAGGCTGTCCACACCGGAGCGTTCCATTTCGATCAACTCGACTCCAGGGATATCTTTCAGGATGCGGCGCGGTGACTCGTAATCCTGGTTGTGCCGTCCCAGGTAACAGGGATCCTGGAAGGTAACGATCAGGTTGAGCGGGCGTTCGAATCGGAGCCGTCCCTCTTCGATGATCTGAGCCAGATATTGGGTGTAGTGTTGGATCTGGATGCCATTTTGAGCGAGTGCATACGGGTAATAATTCTTAAACACATCGTAACAGTGGGGAGAAATCGCTACAAGGTGGACGACGCCTCTTTCCAGGAAAAACCGCTCGGTTTGGTGGGCGATCTCCTGGAAATAAGGTTTATGCCCAACGCTTAAAACCGCCTCGCCGCAGCAAGGTTCGACATCACCCAAATAGCCGAATGATACCCTGGCCGCTTGAAGCAAATGCACTAGTGAGCGAGCGATCTTTTGTGCCCGTCGGTCGTATGAAGACGTACAGCCAACGTAGAGCAGGAATTCGTGTTGTTCGGGGTTATAGACGGGAATCTCCAGACCTTTTGCCCATCGCGAGCGCTGAGAAGGCGGTTGAGACCAGGGATTGTCATTCCAGTAAACCGACCAGAGCAAGGAAGGCAGACCCTTTTCAACGTTTCGCCGGTTCCAGGCGATGTTACGCAGGCTGCGGAACACATCTGTGATTTTCACACCGCGCGGACAGTAAGGCTCGCACTGGGCACAGGTAGTGCAACGCCACAGGCTTTCATTTCCATCGCGGAGGCCGAGCTGAGCCAGCCGTATAAAGGTGCGCACAGAGAGCGGTTCTTGAAGGATCATCCCCCAGGGACAGCTCGCCGTACACACTCCACAATGATAGCAAAGACTTGCCGTTCCCCCGGTTAACTCGACCAGTTCTGCCCACAGGTCTTCATCGATGACCCTATTTTCTTCTGCCAGCAAATTTACCCATTGAGGCATAGCCCGCCTCCTCAGACAAGTTCGGCCTGCCGGATTGACTCGGCGTACCGCCGAACGACTGCATCCATCTCGACCATCTTTTCAGCGAATTCCTTCCCCTCGGCTGCTGAGATCCAGCGCAGTTGCAATCGTTCCGCTTCTATCCCTTTGCGCTCGAATTTGCGCTTCCAGTGCTGAAAGCGTTTCCAGGTGAGGCGATTGGCGTTGTTATAGTGGCAGTCGGAGCCGGTTTCCGTGAGTCGGCAACCGGTGACCAGCACTGCACCAGCACCTCTCTCGAAAGCATGTTCCAGGAAATCCTCCTCAAAGCGGGCCGAGCACATGGTACGGATAATACGTGCAGAGGGGGGATACTGGCGCTTTTCGATACCTGCCAGGTCGGCCCCTGCGTACGAACACCAATTGCAGGTAAAGACGATGCACTTTTCCTCCGGCTTCACCGCCAATGCAGCGTCGACCTGGGCCAGAATTTGCTCCCTTGTGAAGCCGGGCATTTCGATGGCAAAGAAATTGCACTCGCCAGCGCAGGTGCCACATCCCATGCAGGCAGCTTCAATGATTTTGACAGTGCCTCCTTGCCCAGCCCGCCCGATTTGCTCGATGGCGTTAAATGGGCAGACTTTCACACAACGCATACAACCGATGCATAGCTCCGGAATCAGACGGGCGGTCAGAGGCTCCTTTTCGATCACGCCGCGCGCCAGTAATGCTCCTGCCTTTCCGGCGGCGGCTAATGCCTGGGCCATGGATTCGCGCACATCTTTGGCGCCTTGGGCTGTCCCTGCCAGATAAACCCCCTGGACTGCGGTCTGAACCGGCCCCAGCTTGGGGTGTAGCTCCATGTAGAAGCCGTCTTCGCTGCGCGCCAGCTTCAATTGCTCCGCCAGGTTGTCTTCGGTAGGCATTAATCCCACCACCAACACCAAGAGGTCGGTGGAGAAGCGAACCGTTGCACCCAGCAGGTGATCGTAGAGGGTAACGAAACCCGCATTGAACTCTATTGCCTCCTCGGGGGGAAGGTCAGGATGGTAGCGGAAGAACTGCACGCCAGCACGCATCGCTGCTTCGTACAATTCCTCGGCTTTGCGGCTGTACGTGCGGATTTCCTTGTAGCACACCCTAACTTTCTTACCCATCTGGCGCAACCGCAGAGCCTGGCCCACCATCGAAGTGCAGCAGTACCGCGAGCAGCCCATTTTACCCTGGCGGGAGCCCACACAGGCGACGAAGGTGATCCGCTCGGCTTTGGGGAAGTCCGCTTTCAACTTTTGCTCTAAATCCAGGTTGGTGATGACCTGGGAGTGGTTGCTGGAATCGAAGCTTGGCTGGCATAATGGGATGGAGCCGGTCGTCACCAGGATCGCGCCAGCCTCCAGGTCTTCACCATTACTCAGGCGGGCATGGAATGATCCCACTACCCCACCAATTGTTTCGACCATGCTTCCCAAGTGGACATGCACTCCGCTTTGGAGCACCTGGCGTGAATGGGCAGCAACTATCTCGCCGGCCTGGATGCCGGCTGGGGCAATCTCATCGAGTTGGTTGAGAAGTCCCCCGAGGGTATCGTTTTTTTCTATCAGGTGGGTCTCAAATCCCTGGCGGGCTAGAGCAGCCGAAGCCGTCATCCCGGCGATGCCACCACCGATTACCAGAATACTTTGTTTCAACGGTAAGTGTGAGGGGAGTAACGGTGCGAGACGGCTTGCCTTTTCCACCGCCATCCAAACCATATCTGTGGCTTTCTCTGTGGCTGCATCGCCGTTGTATTTATGTACCCAAGAGTCCAGGTTGCGGATATTGGACATTTCTAACAAGTAGGGATTCAAGGCGGCGCGCAGCAATACACCACGGAAGATGGACTCGTGGGTTTTTGGGGAACACGCCGCCACCACCACCCGGTTGATCCGCTCCCGTCGGATGGCTTCTTCGATCTCTTTTTGGGTATTGCCTGCACAAGAAAACATCTGGTGGGTGGCATACACTACACCTGGCAGCGACCTGGCGAATTCCACCACTCGTTTCACATCCACCACCCCTGCAATGTTGCTCCCGCAATGGCAGACTAAGACACCCACCCGTGGAGTTTCAATGTCTGGCAGGGATTCGATTTTGGGCGGTGCAGACCAGGATCGATGGTCGAGGTGACTTAATGCCAGAGCCGCCGCGCCGCTGCCCTCGGAGACACTGTCTGGTATGTCCTTTGGACCCGAAACGCACCCGGCCGCGTATATTCCCGGTCGGGAAGTCATCACCAATCCACCCTGGACTTCCCTGGCCTGGATAAAACCATCGGCATCTAGATCGATACCCAAGCGAGTGGATAACTCGGGGAGGCTCTCCGGTGGTTTGACCGCGTTTGCCAGTACGACCATATCGTAGTCTGCCTGAATACGTGCCCCCCGGGAAGTATCTTCGTAAAGCACCCCGATATTCCCTCGGTCATTGGCGTATATCCGCGCCGGCCTGCCGCGCACAAATCTGGCCCCCTCTTGTCGTGAGCGATGCCAGAAGCCATCGAAGCCTTTCCCGTAGGCGCGAATATCCATGTAGAGAGCAGTCACATCTTTGATGCCGTGGTCAATTGCCTGGTAGGTGTGCTTGATGGAATACATGCAACAGAAACGTGAGCAGTAAGGGACATGCCGACGGTCGCGAGAACCCACGCAAAGCACGAACAAGATATTACCGGGTTCATTTCCATTGGACGGGCACCTGATCACGCCCCCGGTTGGCCCCGCCGAATTGATTAGTCGTTCAAACTCCAAGGCGGTGAGGATATCCGGATGAGTTCCATAGCCGTATTCGCGCATCAGCCGGGGATCGAATGTGTCGTAACCCGTCGCCACGATAATTGCCCCGACATGGATTACCCTGTTACTTTCTCTTGACATCCCAAAATCGATCGCCTTGGGTGGGCATATCTGGAGACAGTGGTTGCATGGCAGGTAGTTGGGTGGATCGTTCAAACAGTGCTCGATGTCAATCACGTAGGTCCCTGGCACTGACTGTGGGATGGGTGTGTAAATCGCCTTGCGGGCAGCCATGCCTGAGTCGTATTCGTTCGGCATGACGATAGGGCATGCACTGGAACAATCGCCGCAACGGGTACAGGCATCGGTGACAAAGCGGGCTTTTTGGCGAACGAAAACCCGAAAATCGCCAGGATTGCCATCGACTTTCTCAATTTCGGCCAGTGAGAGGATCTCGATATTAGGGTGTAGGTCAACTTCCGACATCTTTGGAGCCTCGATGCAGATCGAGCAATCCAGTGTAGGAAAGTTCTTATCCAGGACAGCCATAATCCCGCCAATCGTGGCCTCCTTCTCGACCAGGACAACCCGTGCCCCAGCTTCCGCCAGATCAAGCGAGGCTTGTATCCCGGCAATCCCTCCACCGACGACCAGCACCGAATCGCTCATCCTTTATGCTCTCCCACTGTGGCATACTCATAGCCCGCTGCAAAAGCGCGCATATTCACAGGCACAGTTTTGGCTTTTACTGTAGTTTCGATGGCTTTTTCCATAGCCTGGCGGCTGACCAGCCTGGTTAAGGCGGATAAGAAACCCAACATGATCACGTTTGCTACCCTGCGTTGCCCCATCTCTTCTGCCAGGCGCGTTGCGGGGATGCTATACGGGTGGTCATCATCCCAGGGAGTGACCAATCCCTCGTCGATCAGGATGGTGGCATCTTGGCTGGCCTCAGGACGGAACTTGGCGTAGGCCTCCTGGGAGAGGATGACCAGAACATCTGGATGTTGCACAAAGGGATAGTCGATTAGCTCGTCGGAAACCACCAGGCTGGAACTGGACGCGCCTCCCCGGGCTTCTGGGCCGTAAGCCTGGGTTAGCACAGCTTCAAAGTCGTCATATAGCGCCAACGCCTTACCCAAAATGGTGCCCCCCAGGACGACGCCCTGTCCACCGAAACCCGCAATACAAATTTCTTTCCTCATTTTGCCACCATCTGTGTGGGTTTGTACGCCGGACGGTCCCGGTCAATAAACCTGCCAAGGTAAATTGGCAGGTTTTCGCGCAAGTCGATTACCAGCGCTTCGGCGCGCACGTCGCCCTCGTCTATAAGGATGCAGCGCTCACGATACAACCTCATTTCTTCCAAACCATCCTCAATGTTGTTCGATTTTCCAAACCCGACGGGGCAGGGGGCGAGAACCTCGATGAAGGTAAATCCAGGTTTGGAAAATGTGTAAAGGATATCCTCCTTGAGCTGGCGAACATGCAGAGTTGTCCAGCGCGAGACGTAATTTGCGCCCGACGCAGCCAGCAGATAGGGTAAATTGAAGGGAAGTTCGGGATTTCCGTAGGGAGCTGTCGTCCCAAGGGCACCCTTGGGCGTGGTTGGCCCAATCTGGCCGCCGGTCATGCCGTAGTTAAAGTTGTTGATGCAGATCACTTTGATGTCTACGTTGCGGCGAGCGGCATGAATCAGGTGATTCCCGCCAATTGCGACTAAATCGCCATCCCCACTAAAGACGGTTACCATGAGCTCTGGGTTGGCCAGCTTTATGCCCAAGGCGAAGGGTATAGCTCTGCCATGGGTGGTGTGGTAAGAGTCGATGTACATGTACCCAGCCACGCGCCCCGAGCAGCCAATGCCCGATGTAACCACATGTTTTTCCTCCGGAACCTGCGATTCCAGGATAGCTTGTCCGTAGCAGCGCATGGCGATGCCAATCCCGCAACCCGGGCACCAGATATGTGGCATGCGATCGGAGCGAATGATTTTGTCCAGGGGATGGTTTTCAACAACGATGGGAGTAGTCATGCAGCCACCTCCTGGATGGCATTCAAGATGGGCTCTGGAGGGATCATCGCTCCACCGGCGTGAAACACCCCGATAACAGATCGTCTCACCTGGCGTTCGACTTCCCGGCTGATCTGGCCCAAGTTCATCTCGGCCACGATCAGTGCATCCATATCCTTCGCCAAAGCTTTGACCTGCTTCTCGGGGAACGGCCAAAGTGAAATCAGGCGCAGCATGCCAGCCGGGATGCCCCGGCTGCGCGCCTCCCGGACGGCTCGCCGGGCGGACCGGGCGGTGCAACCGTAGGAAATGATCAGAATGCGAGCATTGTCCAGATAGTACCCCTCGGTGAGGATGATCTGGTCTGCATTGCGGCGAATTTTCTCAACCAGGCGGGTCACCAGCCGGTGGTGAGCTTCGGCCGACATATCGGGGTAGCCACGTTCGTCGTGCGTCAAACCGGTGTAATGGATGCGATAGCCCTCACCAGCGTGTACCATTGGAGGGACGAGGTCAATATCTTGGGCCAGGAAAGGGTCAAACCGCCCGTTCGGGGGCGTTTTCGGGTGTTTGCGCCCCGTAAATTCGATTTGATCCGCAGGGGGGATCACCACGCGTTCTACCATGTGACCAACGACTTCATCGCTCATCAGGAACACTGGAATCCGGTAACGGTCGGCAATATTGAATGATCGTACAGTCAAGTCGAACATTTCCTGCGGCGACCAGGGAGCATAAGCGACGATCTCGTAATCCCCGTGGGAACCCCAGCGAGCTTGCATAACATCCGATTGACCTGGCATGGTGGGTAATCCAGTTGAGGGAGCAGCGCGTTGTACATCGACAACCACGCAGGGGATTTCTAGCATAATCCCCAATCCCAAATTCTCCATCATCAGGCTCAAGCCCGGCCCTGAAGTAGCGGTCATCGAACGCATCCCAGCGGCAGAAGCACCGAGTATGGCAGCCATGCTACCTAACTCATCCTCCATCTGAATAAATACACCACCCACCTGCGGGAGCCGGCGGGCCAGGTGTTCGGCGATCTCTGTGGATGGGGTGATAGGATAACCCCCGAAGAAACGGCATCCGGCCGCAATGGCGCCCTCTGCGCAGGCTTCATCCCCATGGATAAAATGTTTCCCGGTTAAAACGGTCCTCTCGATCATAGTGTCTTACCCTCCAGCGGAAGGGTGTAAATAGCAAATTCCGGGCAGACCAGGCTGCAGAATTCACAATGCACACAGGCTGCCTCCTTACCAGGGGCAATTTCGGGATAGTGATAGCCTTTGCTGTTCTTCAGGTGAGAGATTTCTAGAACCTGTCGTGGGCAGAACACAACGCACATCTGGCATTCTTTACAACGCTCTGGGAGAATATAAACCTGGCCGCGAGGCGTTGTGACCCTGTTGATATCGAGAGGCGTGCGGGCGAAGACTCTCATCGGGTAATCTCACTTATTTGTGAACATTGAATGGCACATCCATATTTAAAATTATTATAGAACCATATTGTTCCAAAAGCAACAATGTGTCATTGCCTGTTGGGCTTTTGCAAGGTGGATGAGTTTTGAGATTGGCAAAGAACAATTTAGAAAACAAAACTTCCGAGACCTGTCTCGGAAGTTGATTAGACCGGTTCGGTGTTGAACCGCTCAGTTCGCCCTGGCCAAAACCGGCCGGAACTTATACCCATAAACCAGCATCCCGCGCTCGTCGCCATCGCTGCGCAGTCGGCGGGTGACCATTTCCACCGGGGTGCCGATCTCAACCGGCTGGTCGCCC
>Ga0209642_10002815_pt1 | contig 11379 bp, 9 predicted proteins | sample RifCSP19_2_FD_184025 | JGI IMG/M metagenome (GOLD analysis project Ga0209642, IMG submission 184025) | Soil microbial communities from Rifle, Colorado - Rifle CSP2_sed 19_2 (SPAdes) (version 2) | ecosystem: Environmental > Terrestrial > Deep subsurface > Rock core/Sediment | place: Rifle... | reverse complement strand
GCTTGTCGAAGCTGGCTGGCAGGGCGAAAGGCTGGGATCGCTCATTTTAGGGATTGGCATCAACGTTGCAATCCATTCGGTGCCTCGTCAGGACAAGCTGCTCTTCCCAGCCACCTGCGTTGAAGCTTCCCTGGGGAAGCCGGTCGAGCGCTGGACATTGTTGCGCGCCGTGCTCGAGGCATTCCTGCAATGGCTGCCGCGCCTGGCCTCGACGGATTTCTTACAAACTTGGGAAGGCCAGCTGGCTTTTGGCGGAAAGTGGGTGCAAATCACTTTCAAACAGGGTTCCTCGTTGGAGGGGCGGGTGCTAGGTCTGAACCCCGACGGAGCGCTTCGGCTGCGCCTGCCAAGCGGGGAGGTGACTGCTATACAGTTTGGTGAACTCAACCTGCGCTCGATTGACAGGTACAGAAAATCGGCTAAACTAAAGCGTGAAGATTGAAACTAAAACGGGATACATGAAGGATTCACGTTTCACGAATCACGTATTTCGTAATATGTAATCTTGTCCTCAGGAGGTGATCATGCTCGAAGAATTTCGCGAACAGGCCAGCAGTTCACCCTTGTATGAAGGAGAGGAAACTTTCGTAGAGGTCAAGCCACGCCGACCGAGGAGGCGATTCCTGGGGATGACGGCCGCCCAACGCTTTATGATCGCCATCATGTTATTAATGATGGCCTGCCTGCTGGGTGCACTCCTTCTACTGGTGACCGAGAAGATCGTTCCGCCAGCTCTCTTCTAATCGACGAACGACAATCGTCCTTTGTCCTTCGTCATCCGTCTTCATTCAACTGCTGCCCCCACCCTGCGCAGATCAGCGTCGGCGATGCGGGCGAGCGAGGCGACGCTATCCCCATCCTGTAATACAATCAAGCGAACCCCGCGCGTCGCCCGGCCAGCCTGGCTGATATCCTTGACCTTGGTACGCAGGATCAGCCCGCTACCGGAGATGATCGTCAGGTCGTCGGCGCTTTGCACCACGCGCGCCGCGGCGATCTTGCCAATTGCCCCCAGAGCGTGGCGGTTGATGGTCGCTACCCCGCCTGTTGCGCGGCCCTTGACCGGATAATCCTCCAGGGGAGTGCGCTTGCCGAAGCCCCTGGTGGTGACGACCAGCAGGTCGCCGCTTGGCTCGACGACTTCCATGCTGGCAACATGGTCACCACGACCAAGGCGGATGCCGGTCACGCCGGCGGCCGCCCGCCCCATGGCGCGCACATCAGTTTCTGATATGCGCAGCGCTTGGCCATTTTCCGTCACGAGCACAACATCATCGTTACCATGCGTCATGCGTACCCATCCCAGCTCATCGCCAGCTTCCAGGTTGATGGCGATCAGCCCGGAGGGGCGTACCGAGGCGAATTCGGATAACGACATGCGCTTAATCCGCCCACGACGCGTCGCCATGATAAAGTATTCAGCGGCAGAAAACCTGGGCACGGCCACGGCGGCGGTGATGGTTTCATTGGCGTCCATAGCGAGCACATTGACGACCGGGATGCCACGGCCGGTACGGTCGGCGTCGGGGATCTGGTAGGCTTTCTCTGAATAAATCTTGCCGCGATCGGAGAAGAATAAAACAGTATCCAGGGTGCGTGCCGGGAAAAGGTAGACCACTTCGTCTTCATCCTTCGTGAGATGCCCAGTGACGCCGCGCCCGCCACGCCCCTGCGCCCGGTAGGACTTGGCCGCCACACGTTTAATGTAACCATGCTGGGTGAGGCTGATCAGCACGGCCTCGTCGGTCACCAGGTCCTCTTCGCGGAAATCTTCCCTGGCTTCGGCGGCGATGCGCGTGCGTCGTTGGTCGCCGTAAGCCTCAGCGATGTCATTTAAGTCAGCCTTGATCAGCCCCAGGATTTTCTGCGGATCGGCCAGCAGGTCTTCCAGGTAGGCGATGCGCTCCAATGTCTGGCGCTGTTCATCCTCGATTTTCTGTTGTTCCAGGGCGGCCAGGCGCCGGAGCTGCATGTCGAGGATCGCCAGGGCTTGCTTCTCGGACAACGAAAACCGCGCCATCAGGCGTTCTTTAGCGGCATCCGCATCGGGTGACTGGCGGATGGTCTGGATCACTTCATCCAGGTGCGCCAGGGCGATCAGTAAGCCTTCCAGGATGTGTGCCCGGGCGCGCGCCTTTTCAAGCTGGTATTGGGACCGGCGAGCGATCACCTCCCGGCGGTGGTCGATAAATATGTGCAGGGTGCGCTTGAGTGAGAGCAGGCGCGGTTCGCCCTCCACCAGGGCCAGCATCTGCGCCCCGAAAGTGGATTGCAATTGGGTGTACTTGTAGAGCTGGTTGAGCACTTTGCGCGGTTGGGCGCTACGCTTGAGCTCCACGATGATGCTCATCCCGCGCCGGTCAGATTCGTCGCGCAGGTCAGTGATGTCGTCCAGCTTGCCCTTGCGCGCCAGTTCAGCGATACGTTCGATCAAGGTGGTCTTGTTCAGCTGAAAAGGGATCTCGGTAATCACGATGCGGTGCCGGCTGGGGCCCATCTCTTCGATGTGCGCCAGCCCGCGCAGCACGATGCGGCCTCGACCGGTGCTGTAAGCCTGGCGGATGCCTTCGTCGCCAACGATCACCCCGCCTGTGGGGAAGTCCGGGCCGGGGAGCAACTTGATCAGGTCCTCGATCGAGACATCATCGATCTTATCGTAATGGTCGATCAGATAGGTCAAGGCCGCGGCTAGCTCCTTCAGGTTATGTGGGGGGATGTTGGTCGCCATACCGACGGCGATGCCCGAGGAGCCGTTAAGCAGCAGGTTGGGCAGGCGCGCCGGCAGGACAGCTGGTTCTTGTAAGGAACTATCGAAATTGTCGCTGAAGTCGACCGTGTCCTGGTCGATGTCAACCAGCATTTCCTCAGCCATGCGGCCCAGCCGCGCCTCGGTATAACGCATGGCTGCTGGGGCATCTCCATCGATCGAGCCAAAGTTACCCTGGCCATCGACTAGCAGGTAGCGCATGGAAAAATCCTGCGCCATGCGCGCCATGGCGTCGTAAACCGCTGCGTCGCCGTGCGGGTGGTACTTGCCGAGCACTTCCCCGACGATGCGCGCCGATTTGCGGTAGGGCGTGTTAGCCCGGATGCCCATGTCGTGCATGGCGTAGAGGATGCGCCGGTGGACGGGTTTCAATCCATCCCTGGCGTCAGGTAAGGCGCGCGCCACGATCACGCTCATGGCATAGTCGAGGTATGCGGCGCGGATTTGTTGGTCGATATCCACTTGGTGGACGGTGCCGATTTCCATATTACACCCTCTAACAAAAAAGATGTGCACGCTTTCGCGCACACATCCTTATTATACCGCAGCAACATAAATTAGCCTGGGATGATCGGCTATTGATCCTAATATAAATACGCGTCGATCGTGTTCGCTGCTTTACGCCCAGCGACCATCGCCGTTACCACCAGGTTCGGGCCGCTGGCGACGTCGCCGGCAGCAAACACTCCCATGCGGCTGGTCGTCCTGGTTTCGGGGTCCGTTATGATCAACCCGCGATTGTATGTTTTCAAACCCGGGGTAGTTGCTCCGATGATCGGATCTGGCTGGTAGCCCAGTGCCAGGATGGCGGTATCGGCCTGCACGTGGAAGTTGGAACCCTCGATCGGTAACGGTCTGCGGCGACCTTTGGCGTCGAGTTCGCCCAGCTCCATCCGCAGGCATTCAATGGAAGCCAGGCGGCCATCTTTGCCCGGATTGAAGCGCACCGGCTGAGTGAGGAATTCGAACCCGGCGCCTTCTTCGCGAGCCAGGTCCCGGTCATGGCTGCCGCCGGGCATTACGTGCTCCGTGCGGCGATAAAGGCAGGTCACCTCGTCAGCGCCCAGCCGCAGGGCCGTGCGTAAGCAGTCGGAAGCTGTCTTGCCGCCGCCGATCACCACCACTTTCCGCCCGACTTCCAGTGCGCCAGCCAGGTCGAGTGACAGCAGGTAATGGTCGACATTAGCCCGGATCAGGAACTCAGTGCCTTTGTATACGCCCTGCAGTTCTTCTCCCACCATTCCCATCGGCATATCTCTCCAGGTACCTACTCCGATGAAAACAGCCTCGAACCCCTCATGGAACAGATCATTGATTGTCTTTGTCCGGTGGATGGTTGTATTTCCGACGAAGGTTACGCCAGCCCGCTGGAGGTCGCCCCAGATAGCCGCACAGATCGGCTTGGGCAGCTTGAAACCGGGAATCCCATAGACCAGCAATCCACCCGGAGCCGGTTTGGCGTCGAAAATGGTGACCTAATGGCTAAAGCGAGTGAGTTGTTCTGCACAGGATAAGCCCACCGGGCCGGCCCCGACCACCGCCATTTTCTTGCCGGTTGATTCGCCCACCGGGATGATCACGCAAGCGGTTTTCCCTTTGTAGTCTGCGACGAATTCCTCCAATGCGCGGGTAAGCACCGGGCCATCACGCTTGGTGGGCACTCACGCTCCCTGGCAAAGTTTTTCGTGCGGGCACACGCGTCCACAGACTTCCGATAAAGAGCCTGTTTGCCGATAAACCCTGGCTGCCTCCAGGAAATCTCCCATTTCGATCCACCATAAAGCTAGGGAAATATCGTTGTGGGCTGGACAGGCCTTGAAGCATGGGGCTGGGTCTGGGCGGTCAATTCTTAACCTTAAGATAGGCGTCGATCGCAGCCGCGACGTTTCGTCCGGCGACCATGGCGGTTACCACCAGGTCGGGACCGGTGACCACATCGCCGCCGGCAAACACACCCGGTCGGCTGGTTGCGCCTGTTGCGGCATCGGTGACGATCAAGCCCCAATTACGCGTCTCCAGGCCGGGAGTGGACTCACCGATCACCGGGTCGGGCCAGTAGCCTAACGCTAAGACAGCGGTATCGGCTTCCACAATAAAGTTGGTCCCTTCAATCGGCACCGGGCGGCGGCGGCCAGATTTATCCGGCTCGCCCAATTCCATGCGAATGCATTCGAGCGCTTTCAGACGTCCATCCTCCCCGGCGATGAAGCGCACTGGCTGGGTGAGGTACTCATAGCGCGCCCCTTCTTCCTTGGCCAGCTCGCGGTCGTGCCGTCCGCCTGGCATTTCCTTCTCGGTGCGGCGATACAGGCAGGTGACTTCTTTCGCTCCCAGGCGCAATGCAGTGCGCAGACAATCGGAGGCCGTATCGCCGCCGCCAATCACTACCAATTTGCTCCCTATCTCAGGGCGGCCGCGCATCTGGCGCGGGAGTAACTGCTCGTCGTCGAGGCAGCAGCGGATCAGGAACTCGGTGGCCTTCATCACGCCTGGCAGCTCCTCGCCGGGAACTTCCATGGGTGCGTCGACCCCGACGCCCACCCCCACGAAAACTGCTTCGTATCCTTCGGTAATCAAGTCGTCGATGGTCTTATCCTTGCCGATGTACGTTTCCGAGACGAATTCGACACCTGCCCTATCCAAATCACCCCAGCGTTCAAAGACCACCTCTTTCGGTAATTTGAAGTTCGGGATACCGTAGGTTAACAACCCTCCTGGAGCTGGCTTGGAGTCGAAAATGGTCACCGTATGCCCACGTTGGATTAACTGATCAGCGCACGCCATCCCAGATGGCCCGGCGCCGACGATCGCCACCTTCCTACCGGTTGGTTGGCCTCTCGGGATTTCGATCCCAACCACCTGCCTTTCGTAGCAGGTGACAAAAGCCTCCAAAGGACCGGTTAAAACAGCATGTTGCGACTTAAGGTGTGAGCAAGACCCCTGGCAGAGTTGCTCCTGCGGGCAAACCCGCCCGCAGATTTCGGGCAATGAGCTGGTGTGGCGGTAAATCCTGGCCGCTTCCAGGAACTCCCCCTGTTCGATCAACCACATCGCCGAGGGGATATCATTGTGCGCCGGGCAAGCCTCCACACAAGGCGCAGGATCTGGGCAGTGGACACACCGCGCTGCCTCCAACATCGCCTGGTCTGCATCCATCGGGATGACCACATCATTAAAATCACAAACCCGTTCCGAAACTGGACGGGTGGCAACATCTAAAGACGGGATGCGGGCGCGGGCTTTTCGGTCTATCGCTAAAAATTCACTGGCAATGGCAGGCATAGGTTGACCTCCTCAATCGATGACACCACGTAGGCATATAATGATAATATCGATAACACTGGGTTGGTTTCAGTCGCGGATGTCATCAAATTCCGTGACGATTGTCACAAATTGGTAAAATCCGCTTGCTGTGAATATTCCCACCAATTGGGTCTTTACGTTAGAATAGGCGAGTGTTGATTATTGCCGCTTGGAGGTTTTGAACGCATGAAAAAAGTTATAGCTGTTGTGATCGTCCTGGGGCTAATCGCCGCAGGATGGTTTGCCTTTAGCCGTTTTCGCACTCAGCAACAGGCAGCTGCAATAAGCGATTTACAGACGGTATCGGTAGAGCTGGGTGACCTGATTTCCGGCGTAGGAGCTACAGGCACCGTTCGCGCCAACCAGACCGCTATTTTAAATTGGCAGACCTCGGGGAGCGTTTCGAAAGTTTTTGTCGAGGCAGGTGCGCAGGTCTCGAACGATGAAGTTTTAGCTCAACTTGAAGAGACTTCCCTGCCTCAAAACGTCATCCTGGCGGGGGTAGAACTGGTCAGCGCCCAAAATGCCCTGGCAGACTTGTTAGAACCCGCTTCGCAGCTATCCCTACGACAAGCCGAGCAAGCCATCGCCAAGGCGGAGCAAAACGTCAGGGACCTAGAACGCTATGTCGCCAACCTGAATTCACCCGGCGCGCAAACGGATATCGACTCGGCACGCGCCACAGTGGTGCTGGCTGAAAATAAATTAGACCAGGCTCGCCAGAATTTTGAGCCTTATGCCAATAAACCAGACAATAACCTCATGCGAGCCAATCTCCTAGGTGTGTTATCTCGGGCACAAAAGGAATACGATGCCGCCGTACAGAGGCTCAACTACCTTTTAGGGACAGCGAACGCGGTCGACCTTGCAGCAGCCAAAGCCGATCTCGCCCTGGTTAAGGCCCAATTGGACGACGCGCAAGAGCAATACGAACGCTTATTGAAAGGTCCCGAGGCAGACGACATCCAGGCAGCAGAAGCGCGGGTGGCAGCTGCCCAGGCGACCGTAAACCAGAAGCACATCGCCGCGCCTTTCGCTGGCACGATCACCGAAGTTCAGGTGAAACCCGGCGATCAGGTCGCTCCTGGCGTGGTGGCTTTCCGGCTGGACGATCTCTCGCGCTTGTTGGTGGATGTAGAGGTTTCTGAGGTCGATATTAACCAAATCGACATCGGTCAAGAAGTCACCCTGACCTTCGACGCTATTTCGGCGAAAGAATATCATGGCACCGTGAGCCAGGTCGCTTACGTGGGTACCCCTGTCCAGGGAGTGGTGGACTTCATCGTCATCGTCGAGCTGACCGATACAGACAAAGATGTCAAAGCTGGGATGACAGCTGCAGTCAATATCGCCATCAAACAGCTGCAAGACGTCCTGCTGGTGCCGAACAGGGCGGTGCGGATCAAGGACGGTCAGCGAGTGGTGTATATACTCCGCAATGATGTTCCCACGCCGGTTGATATATCCCTGGGAGCCTCCTCCGAATCCTTTAGCGAAGTATTGGCAGGCGATCTGAAGGAGGGCGACCAGGTTGTGCTCAATCCTCCGCTTGAGTTTGAACAGAACAGCCCTCCGCCATTCGTAGGCAGGTAGCCAGGAAAGATGATCATGAGCGACTGGGTCATTGAAGCAGAAAATCTCACTAAAGTGTACAAAATGGGCGATATTGAAGTGCATGCATTGTGCGGCCTATCGGTGCAGATCGCCCAGGGGGAGGTGGTATCGATCATGGGGCCTTCCGGTTCCGGTAAATCCACCTTGATGAATATCATCGGCTGTCTTGACCGGCCAACTTCTGGGGAGTATATCCTGGATAGCGAGCGCGTTTCCGATTTAAGCGATGACCAGCTGGCTTCCATCCGCAATCGCAAGGTCGGTTTCGTCTTCCAAAGTTTCAACCTTTTGCCACGTGCTACCGCATTAGCAAATGTCGAGTTGCCGATGCGCTACGCGGGTGTCGGACGTGGACGGAAAGAGCGCGCCCGGGCTGCCCTGGAGTCGGTAGGCTTGGGCGACCGGATTCACCACCGACCTAACGAGCTCTCCGGAGGGCAGCAACAGCGAGTGGCTATCGCCCGCGCCCTGGTCAACGAGCCAGCGATCATCCTGGCTGATGAACCGACCGGCAACCTGGATACCAGGTCAGGTGAGGAGATCATGCAACTCCTGCTTTCATTAAACCGGCAGCGGGGCACAACCTTAATCATCGTTACGCATGATCCGGATGTGGCTGTGCATACGCAGCGCTCCGTTCGGATTCGCGATGGTGTCGTGGAGGATGGGTCGTGAACCTCTTGACGTCTTCCCTCGAAGCCCTTGAGAGCCTGGCAGCTAATAAATTACGCTCGGGACTGACCATTTTAGGGATTGTGATCGGGGTGGCGGCAGTGATCGCCATGATCTCCATCGGGCGCGGGGCGCAAAATACGATCACCGGTTCCATCTCGGGAATCGGCACCAACCTGCTCTTCGTCTTCCGGGGTGGCTCTGAGGAAGTACGCAATCCCAAGCCGATCACCCTTGGCGACGCAGAGGCAATGGCCGATCCTTTTTTAGCCCCCTCTGTGGCGGAGGTTGCCCCCGTTTTGCAAGGCGATGGTAAAGTCACCTATGGGGGTGAAAGCACTCTTACCAGCATCATGGGTGTCACGCCACAATATGGCCCGGTGCGGAATGCCGCCGTCACCGAGGGTGAATTTATCAACGAAGAACATAGCCTTGGGCGGGCTTCCGTCGTGTTGCTCGGCACCCAGGTGGCCGAAAAATTATTTGGGCGCAAGGCTGGCCTTGTCGGGGAGACCGTGCGTATCGAAGGCCAACCCTTCCGAGTGCTCGGCATTCTGGAGGAGAAAGGGGGTTCAGCATTCTCTAACCAGGACGACCAGGTTCTGATCCCTCTCACCACAGCTCAAACACGCCTGATCCGCCGTTCAACCCGCGACCGCGTCGACATGCTGATGGTCCAGGCTGTCAGCGCGCAGGCCGTACCCCAGGCTAGCGAGGAAATCGCTCAGATCCTCCGTTCTCGCCATCAAACCGAGATCGGTGCGGACGATTTCACCATCCTCTCCCAGCAGGATTTCCTGGATACCGCCCGCACCATCACCGGCGTATTGACTATCTTTCTGGGTGGCATCGCTGCCATTTCTCTCCTGGTAGGCGGGATCGGGATCATGAACATCATGCTCGTCTCGGTAACCGAGCGCACGCGTGAGATCGGCCTGCGCAAGGCTTTGGGGGCGCGTAAAATTGATATCCTGGTGCAGTTCTTGACAGAATCCTCCGTGCTCAGTTTGATCGGAGGAGTAATCGGCATCCTCCTGGGTTGGCTGATCTCGGTCGCCGTAGGCCGAATCGCAGCTGCCAATAACGCTACCATTAACCCGGCTATCGGTTTAGACACCGTCTTGCTGGCGACCCTCTTCTCCACCGCTGTGGGCCTGTTCTTCGGGCTTTACCCTGCCAACCGCGCCGCCAGCCTCGAGCCCGTGGAAGCGCTGAGGTACGAGTAGTCAGTTATCAGTAGTCAGTAGAAAATAGACAGTATACAGGTGGCAGGAAGCAGGCAAACTGAACACAGGTTACTGGCCTCTTACAACGAGCCACTGGTCACTGCCTCGATCCATTCAAGATAATCAGATGATCCCATCACGATCGGCAGTGCGATGATCTCTGGTACTTCATAGGGGTGAATCGCTTTAACAGCCGGGACTAACTGGTCGGCAAAAAGATCAGCCCTGGTCTTGACGACCAGGAGCGTCTCTTCGTCCGCGTTTGTTCTCCCTTCCCAGATGTAAAGGGAGCGGATGGGGGAGATCAGGTTGACGCAAGCCGCCAGTTTCTTGTCCAGCAAGGCGTTGGCGATCTTTTCTCCGACCTCCTTCGTCGGTGCGGTGATGAAAACGATAATGAACTGGTTGTCCATGTTGTCTTGTCTTTTACTCATCTCAGGTAAACAGTCTGCAGATGGCGGAAGCCTTGTTAATCAATTAGATTGTTTAATCGGATAAACTCCTTCATTTACCACAGCATCGCGCATCGCAACCAGATTAGCTGCCGGAACATCATTTTGAACATTGTGAGCTGGAGCCACAATGTAACCACCGCCCGGTCCAAGAATCTGAATGTAACGCTGGACCTCCGCCCTCACTTCATCAGGGGTACCGAAGGGCAGGGTATGTTGAATGTCAATTCCACCATGAAATACCAGCTGTTTGCCAAAATCGCGCTTTAAACCTTCCGGCTCCATACCCACAGCACGCGGTTGGATTGGATCTAATACATCCAAGCCCATTTCAATCCAGGAAGGAATGAAGAGCCGTACGTTTCCACATGAATGCAACATCAATTTTCCAGCCGGATTCTTTTGAAGAAGTTTTCCTTTGGCGAAACGCCACAGCCGCTCGAAGCGTGGCTTGATGAATATTTCATACATATGTGGTGAAATCATCGGTCTTACCTGCGTGCCTAAATCGTCTCCGCTCAGGCGCAAGATGTCAACCTGATCACCGACTGCATTCAGGCCAACCTCGGCCAGTCCCATCGCGACCTGGCATACCTTGTCCAGGATGGCGTTCGCTATCTCTGGATTTACGACGAGATCGATCATCCACTGCTCCAACCCGCGCAGATACCATGCCTGTTCCCAGATCGGCGTGGTGAACTTCGCCATGATGGCTTTGTCGGTCTCCCGCCGGATGAACTCCACTTGCTCCCATAGTCCATCCGTGCGACCCGGGTCATACGGGTCGGGCCAGGGATAATCCTGGATATCCTTCAGGGTCGCATTGCCTAGGGGATGGCTGACCATCTCGAAATAAAAGCCACCTGGTCGCATCACTTTCTGATAGCCAACCCCCCACTCATCGAATATTAACCCATTATCATTCCGGGGAGAACCCCTGTTTGTAGGGGCGCGTAGCTTGATATAACAAATATCCACCTGCATAGCTTCAACCAAGTCCAGGCTGGAAAAAACGGCAGTTCCAAGATCCATCCCTTTACCTTGTTCCGTTGGTAATCCAAGGGTTTTTCGCAAGCTGTGGTAGATATCCGCCGTAAGGTTGAGGTTAAAGGGAACGCGGTCTGGCTCTTGATGGTTCAGAGTCCGCAAGACCCTTTCACGAGAAGTCAATGACAGCTTATCCAGAGGCATGAGACCATATAACTTGATATAAGTTTTCAAGGATTGTATTGGGGTCAGCCACTTGCCAAACCGTTCGCCTCACGATTAAGTCGGTTGCGCCTAACTCCATCAAACCAGGAATCTCCCATTCTCAAAGACTTTGCGCCCATCCAGGTAGATCTCC
>Ga0209642_10002811_pt1 | contig 11384 bp, 11 predicted proteins | sample RifCSP19_2_FD_184025 | JGI IMG/M metagenome (GOLD analysis project Ga0209642, IMG submission 184025) | Soil microbial communities from Rifle, Colorado - Rifle CSP2_sed 19_2 (SPAdes) (version 2) | ecosystem: Environmental > Terrestrial > Deep subsurface > Rock core/Sediment | place: Rifle... | reverse complement strand
GGCCGAACCGGGGACTGGCCGGGGATTCGCTCCGGTCAGGCAACCGCCCGCCAGGCGAGGTAGCCGACCGAGGACGAGCAGCGTCCGCTTGGTGCCGGTCGTCCGGCCGCCTCGGCCACCGGCCTCGTGGAACGTGGGCCCATAGCGGCCGCCCTTCACCCGTCTGGGCGTCGACCATGACCATCGAGGGGAGCGGCTCCGGGTCGTGGAGCACCCGGGTGACGACCGCCATGCGCCACCGCCCGGGCCCACACGCCGTTCGAGCGCCAGCGCCGCCACTGGGCCCAGACCGCGGTCCAGGAGCCGTAGCGCTCGGGCAGGTAGCCGCCACTGGCAGCCGGTCCGGGCGACGAACAGCATCGCCTCGACCATCTGGCGCCGCGGGATCTGGGCCGGCGCGCCCCGACGCCCGGGCGGCTCGAACAGGTCGGCCACCGGCTCCCATTGCTCATCGGTCAGCGCGATCGCGTGGCTCATGCCGGCCAGCGTGGGCGCCGGTCGTGAGACCTTATCTGGCGCGAACCGGTCGATCCGAACGGGAGAAATTCGGCTACAGGCCCTGAGCACGAATCCTCCAGCGGAATCCGGCCAGCTCCAAGTGGTTCCGACCCGCTACAGGGTACGAATTACGGTACAAACGGAGGGCCGGCCGCGGCACCCCACACCCGCGGGACATCCGCCCCCACGGAGTCCGCTGGGCGAGACTCAGGCTGCGTGGCTGGCCGTCACCGGTAGGTCACATTTGAAGCGCCATCGGCCCGGGTCCGTCGTCGTCAGTCCTACTCGACGGCGACGGTCACCTCGAGCGCGCCGGCGTTGTTGCCATACCAGCCGGGCGAGCCGCTGTACCCACGGGCATCGGCGAAGCCGAGGAATAGCCGGGTCGCTCCAGCGGGAATCCGGAAGGTGCGTCCCACCCCATCGCCGACCAGGAAGGTCTGCGCGATCTCAGGCGCCAGCTCCTCGAAGTTCTCGCCATCGGTGAAGTCGAGCCGGGGCGGAGCCGGGTCCGACGGCACGGCATCGGTCAGGAAGACCCCGACCAGGAACATGCCGTTGCCCTGGTTGACAATACCCGAGATGCCCTCATACGACGTCACGTCAGTGTTCACCCCTCCGGCACCCAGTCGGTCCCCAGCTGGGCCATTCCGAAGCGCTTGTGCGGTGTACGGCGTGACTTTACCGGTCGCGCAGAGGATGGTGACGATGGTCGAGCCGGACGGCAGCTCCCAGGCGGGCGGCAACGAGCCGGCTCCGCCACCCGCCGGCGCTGGAGCCTTGTCCCGCCCTGCGCCGAAGATGTTCGCGGTGGCGGGAACGGGCTGCGTCACGCCATCGTCGCCCGGCTCGCACGTCGCGGACAACGTCGGCTCCGCCTGGCTCGGGCTGACCTGAGCCGATGACGCCTGGCTCGACTCGGCGGGAGTCGGGGTATCGGTGGGGGCCACGCTCGCCGCACACCCGGCCACCAACAGGCCGATGATCGTGAAGAGCGCTCGCCTTGCCATCGTTGTCCCTCTCATATCGGTCGCTGGGACAAGGTGTAGTGGATTCCTCCGGGCTCAGCGTGATCGGCTCATGACAGTTCGATGACATGTGCAGGCCTCGCCAGTGCCGCTTCCCACCCTTGACAGACGCGTTCGCGTGCGTGCACTCTCGACCAGGAGGGCGCGCGACATGAGCCAGATGACCGAGCGTCGACCAGTCACACCCGTAGCTGGCCGTAGGATGCTGATCGGTCGTGGCGAGTCTGTCGCCTCGGTCCTGAGCGCGATCGAGGACGGATCCGCCGTTCGCGTCGTCTTCATCCACGGCATCGCCGGCATCGGTAAGTCGACCCTGCTGGCGGCCTGCCTGGACGAAGCGCGAGCCAGCCACACCGTGATCACGCTCGACGGACGCAGCGTGGAGCCCACCGAGACCGGCTTCGTGGATGCGCTCGGCCGGGCCATCGGTCTACCGGGCGCAGACCTCGAAAGGCTCCTCGCGCAGCTCGCCGACCGAGCGCCGGTGGTCATCGCGGTCGATACCTTCGAGAACCTGCGGCTGATCGACTCGTGGCTGCGGCGCACGGTCGTGCCCGGGCTGCCGCCTGAAGTGCGGCTTGTCGTTGCCGGTCGCGAGCCGCCGGTGGCCGTGTGGCTCAGCGCGCCCGGCCTGGAGGGCGGCATCCGCGCCGTCGCGCTCGGGCCGCTGCCCGAAAACGCCGCGGCCGAGCTGCTGGTGGCGCTCGGCGTCAGCGCGGACCGCGCAAAGCCGCTCAACCGGATCGCCCGCGGCCATCCGCTCGCGCTGCGGCTCGCCGCCGCGACCCTCGCCGACCAGCCCGACCGCAACCTCGATCAGGTCGCCGCGTACGAGGTCACCGACCAGCTCGCCCGCCTCTACCTCGCCGACGTCCAGGACCCCGATACGCGAGTCGCCCTCGAGGCAGCGTGCGTCGTGCGCCGCGTCACCCGCAGCGTGCTGGCGGCGATGGCCCCCGGCGCCCCGGCGGATCGCTTCCAGCTTCTCGCGGATCTGCCCTTCGTCGAGTCACAGACCGATGGGCTGCTTGTCCACGACAGTGTCCGAGAGGCGATCGCGCGGTACCTGCACGCGGTGGATCCGAGCACGTATCGCAGGTATCGGTGGCTCGCCTGGCGGCGGCTGGCGACGGAGGTCCAGGCCGTTCCGCCCGACGATCTGTGGCGGTACACGGCCGACATGCTGTACCTCATCGAGAACCCCGTCGTCCGCGAGGCGTTCTTCCCGAGCGGCGCCCAGCCGCTCGCAGTCGAGCCCGCGCCCGCCGATGCCCTCGCCGCGATCGAGACGATGACCGGCCGCCACGACGGCGATGAAGCCGTCGAGACTGTGCGCCGCTGGTGGATTCGCGCCCGGGACAGTTTCTCGATCATCCGCGACCGCGACGGCCATGTCACCGGCTACTCGCACATTCTGAGCAGCAGACAGATGCGCGAATCGTCGCCAGTGGGCGACCCCGTTGTCGACACCTGGCGTGAGCACCTGCAGCTTGCCCCGGTGCCGCGTGGCCAGCTCGTGCTCGGCTTCCGGCGGTGGCTGGACATGGAGCTCGGCGACGCGCCCGGTGCGACTCAGGCTGCTTCGTGGCTGGACGTCAAGCGCACCTACATGGCGCTTCGCCCGCAGCTCCGCCGCATCTACGTCGCCGTGCGCGAGGCCGACACGTACTGGCCGATCGTCGAGCGGCTCGGCTTCCGGCTGCTTCCCGAGGCGCTGCGGACGGCGACGGTCGGCGGCGCGACCTACACGAGCGTGGTGCTCGACTTCGGGCCTCAGTCGGTCGACGGCTGGCTGGCGGGGCTCGTGGCCGCCGAGCTGGGCATGGCGGCGTGGGAACTCGATGCCGATGCCCATGAGCTCCGTGCCGACGGTCGGCGCATCGGTCTGACGCCGTTGGAGTTCGCAGTCCTCGACCGGCTGCGGCGCATTCCCGGCCGGACCGTTTCCCGACGGGAGCTCCTCCAGGACGTGTGGGGCTGGGACGGCGCGGCGACCAGCAACGTCGTGGATGCCACCGTCCGCCGGCTCCGCCATAAGCTCGAGGACGGCTTGGTCGTGGTTGAGACCGTTCGCGGCGCTGGGTACCGCCTGCAGGATCGCTGAAGCGCCGCTGCGCTTGTCATCGATCTGTCATCGATCGCTCACCTGAGGCTCACCCGGTTCGCCCAGCCTCTTTGCTGACGCCTCCGAGGTCCGGAGGCCCAAGTCAGGGCCCGCCGATGGCCGTCGATCCCATCTCCGCGACCAAGCCGGCCGACGTCGTCCGCCGATACCTGGATGAGGTTCTGGCGGGCGGCGAATCATCCGCGCTCGAGGAACTCGTCTCAAGTGACGACCTCAAGCGGCGCGTGGCCAGCTTCCGGCGAGCATTCCCCGACTTCGCGGGCGCGGTCCGCCTCCTCATCGCCGAAGGCGACCTGGTCGCGGTCCATCTGACCGGACGGGGCACCCACCGAGGCCTCTTCCAGGGTGTCCCGCCCACCGGCCGCGAGTGGACGGCCGGGTGTAGCGCGCTCTACCGGGTCGAGGACGGCCGGATTGTGGACGCCTGGGTCAATTGGGACCTGCTGGCGATCCTCGAGCAGATCGGCGGAGTCACCCGCGCATCCACGGCCAGCGCCTGAAGGCCGATAAGGAGAACTTACCGATGAACCGACGTTCCTTCCGACATGCCGCGCTCGCGGCCATCACATTGCTGCTTCTGACGACGGCGCTCGTGCTTGCCAGCCCGGGCGCGGGGATCAGCCCACCGTCCACGCGCGGCGACGGTGTGATCAGCGGTCGCTTCAACGTCACCACCCCGCATGTGGTCCAGCTCCGGTCGTTCGGCGAGCTGCGGGTCTTCGACCAGGAGCTGACCATCGCTCCCAATGGGCACACAGGCTGGCACCGCCATCCGGGTCCGGTGCTCGTGACGGTCGTGAGCGGCACCTTCCGGTACCAGCACAGCGACTGCTCATACGTTGATTACCTCCCCGGCCAGACCGTGGTGGACGCCGGGGAGCACGTGCACATCGGGCGCAACCCGAGTGCCACGGACCCCACCAGCCTCTCCATCACCTACCTCGTGCCGGTGGGCGTGCCATTGCGCATCGAGGCGAACGAAATCAGCTGCTGAGCTGCTGAAAGGCGGGCGGGCGGGCGCACCGGCCGTCCGCCCGAGCCCTGAGCCCATCCGCCCGAGGACCAACCCACCCATGGGCCGCGCCCGGACACCCACCGGGGTGCACGTGGGGCGGCCAAGAAGGCCGCAATCAGCGGTGACAGTGCACGGGCGAAGTGGGAGGCCCGAAGTTCGTAGCCGCGCACGTCACGCGAGGCGCGCGAGGTCTCGGTCTCACGGTTGCGCTCCCGGACCGTTGGCTGGCGTCCCCGGCAGGATTCGAACCTGCGACCCGCTGCTTAGAAGGCAGCCGCTCTGGTCCACTGAGCTACGGGGACCCGTCCGACAGGATAGCCGCCCGCCTCGGGCGGCATCGGTCCTGCGCTAGACTTCCGACCGATATGACCGACGACCGCATCATCGCCCCGGTCCTGCTGCAGCCGACCCAGATCGAGGTCGATACCCAGCTGCTGCGCGACGAGGACCTGCTCAACGAGGAGCACCTGCGCCGCATGGACCAGGTGCTCCTGCGCCGCAACCTGGACCATGCCCGGATGTTCAGCCGAAAACTCTCGCTCGAGCTCCAGCAATTCGTCCACCTCTACACCCCCGAGGCGAACGAGCTGCGGCGGCGGATCGAGAAGTACATGGTCATGGAGCGCATGATCGAGCGGGAGATGGCTCGCCGCCACACGTACTGAACGGCGGAGCGGGTCTGCGACCCGGACGCCGATCGCCATGCAGAGGCCCCGATTGTGGATAGTCGGGGCCTTCTCATGCCCCCTTGTGGACAACTCCCACGCGCGTCAGGGGCTTCGATCCGCGTTGACGCGAGAGCCACGCCGGGCGCATGCCCAGCCCGGTGCCTCGCAATCGGTCACCGCTCTGGTATCGAGTCCGCGACCGGCTGGATCAGGCTACGGCGGGACGCGGCTCAATGGCCTCGCGGGGCTCGACGGATGCGGCCACGACGGTCCGGACCCACCCGGATAGGCGCGGCATTTCGAACAGGCTGAACGTCAGGCCCCGGGCCGCGAACTGATCGATATCCCACCCGTTGAACTCGCGCCGTGCGGCGACGGCGCACATCTCGTCATACAACTCCGGCCAGCCGACCGGCTTTCGCCGATGGCAGAAGCGGATGAACTCGGCCACGTCGGGCGGCGGGGGGTCAGGCGACGGATCGTCGAGTAGCAGCCGCGCGGAGGGCGCCGAGGGCCGATGCGACATGCGGGCGATTGCCTCCGATGGGCTGTACGGGGCGATTGATAGCGCCAGATCGATGGATGAGGGCGGCTCTGAGGATAGGCGTCGGTGTCGAATCGTATGAGCCGATACGGACCTTGCGAAGGGGGTATGTCCACCAACTTATCCACAAACCCTTCCACAGGACGGGCCGCGGGTGGACAGGCTCCCCGGACGCGGTGGAATCCGGACTCAGGCGACGATCCGCGTTCCCGCCTCGCCGGCCAGCGCTCGCTCCATGTTCTCCGGGTTGGTGATGACCGCCTCGCCGCCGCCGTGCTCGAGGAACTCGATACAGGCCTCGATCTTGGGCGCCATGCTGCCCGCCGCGAAGTGCATGCCCTCAGCCAGGTAGTCCTTCGCCTCGGCGAGCGTCAGGCGGTCAACCCAGCGCTGCTCCGGACGTCCCCAGTCGAGGGCCACGCGGTCGACGCCGGTGGTGATCATGAACACGTCGGCGCGGAGGGTGATCGCCAACAGCGCGGAGGCGAAGTCCTTGTCGATCACCGCGGCGACGCCGCGCAGGTCCCCGTGCTCGTCGGTGATGACGGGGATGCCGCCGCCGCCCACGGTGATGACCACGAAGTCGTCCCGCAGCAGCGCCTTGACGGCCCGCTCCTCGACGATCCGCAGCGGCCGCGGAGAGGCGACCACTCGCCGCCAGCCACGGCCCGCGTCCTCGCGCACGACCCACCCTTCACGCTCGGCCCGCTGCTGCGCCTGGGCCTCGTCCATGAACGAGCCGATCGGCTTGCTGGGATGCTGGAAGGCGGGGTCGTTGGGATCGACCTCGACCTGCGTCACGACGGTGACCGCCTGGCGGTCGATGCGCATCCGTCGGAAGTCGTGGCCCAGGTTCTGCTGCAGTTCGTAACCGATGGCACCCTGGGTGTCAGCGTCGCACACGTCGAGCGGCACCTCGTGCAACTCGTGGGCGGATAGCTCGGAGCGTCGCAGGATGAAGCCCACCTGCGGGCCGTTGCCGTGGCCGATCGCCACCTGCCAGCCGTCCTTGATGATGCGGGCGATATGCCTGCTCGTCTCGCCGAGGGCGCGGTACTGGTCCGGCACGGTCATGTGCTGCGGATCCTTGATCAGCGAGTTGCCGCCAATGGCGACCACCAGCGCGGACTTGGCCATCGGTCGTCTCCTCAGCCCATCGTCAGGGCCATCACGGCCTTCTGGGCGTGCAGCCGGTTCTCCGCCTGGTCGTAGACGACCGATTGCGGGCCATCGATCACCGCATCGGTCACCTCGATGTTCCGGTCGGCCGGCAGCGGGTGCATGTAGATGGCGTCCTCCGCGGCGAGGGCCACGCGCCGCTCATCGGTGATCCAGTCGGTGTAGCGCTTCGCGATGGCGGCGCCATCGGTCTCATCGGGGGCCGTCAGCAGGGCACCCCAGGACTTGGCGTACACGACGTGCGAGCCACGGAATCCGGCGTCGAAGTCGTCCATCAACTCAAGCGAGCCCCCCGAGCGACGCGCGTTCTCGCCGGCGGCCGCCACGATCTCGGGCATCAGGGTGAACTCCGGTGGATGGACCAGCCGCACGTTCATGCCGTAGCGTGTGGCGAGCAGGATGAGATCCTGCGGCACGCTGATCGGCTTCTGGTAGGAGGCGGCGTAGGCCCACGAGACGGTGATCGTCCGGCCGCGAGGGTCGCCCACCTTCTCGCGGATCGTCATCAGGTCGGCCAGGACCTGGTGCGGGTGGTAGAGGTCGCACTGCATGTTCAGGACCGGCACCCGCGACGCCTCCGCCACCTCGTTGATGTAGGCGTTGCCGATCCCCCAGTCCACGTTACGGATGGCGATCCCGTCGTTGTAGCGGCCCAGGATCTCGCCGATCTCCCTGGCCGTGTCGCCGTGGGCGATCTGTGTCGTGCGGCTCTCGATGAACTGGGCGTGCCCGCCCAGCTGCGCCATGCCGGCCTCGAAGCTGGCGCGCGTGCGCGTGGAGCTGTAGAAGAAGAGCATGGCCAGCACGCGGTCACGCAGCAGGGGATGGGCGATCCCCAGCGCACGCTCGCGCTTCAGCTGGAATGCCACCTCCAGGATGGTGTCGATCTCCTCGGTCGTCCACTCGGAGAGGCTGATCAGGTCGCGGCCGCGGAGCCCGGTCTGCATCGTTCGGTCCTCCTACTCTGCCGCGCCCAGGACGAGGGCCAGCAGCGCCATGCGCAGCACGACGCCGTTGGCGGCCTCGACCCAGTAGCGCTGGTGGCGCGTCTCGTCGACGTCGAGGGTCAGCTCGTCCATGCGTGGCAGGGAGTGCAGGATGATCGAGCTCCGCTTGGCCTTGGTGCGCATCAGCTCCGCGGTGACCTGGTAGGCGGGCGGGGTGAGCCCCACCTCGCTGCCTCGCTCGACGCGAGACTGGGTGTAGTCGGCCTGGACGACCGGCTCCATGTAGATGATGTCGGCCTCGCCGATGACGTCGGGGACCGCTTCCGCCTCGCGGTAGGCCACGCTCATTGCGTCGAGCTCCGCCTTGAAGGCCGGCTCGAGTGACATGTCCGGCGGGGAGACGACGATGGCCTCGGCGTCGAACTGCGACAGGGCGTGCAGGATCGAATGCATGGTGCGCATCCGCATGTCGCCGACGAGCAGGTAGGTGAGCCCGTCCAGCGTGCCGCGCTCGAGCAGGATGGTGTACAGGTCGGTCAGCACCTGGGTCGGGTGCTGCCCCCAGCCGTCACCGCAGTTGATGATCGGGACCGATGACCACCTCGCCGCCTCCGCCGGCGCGCCCTCGGTGAAGTGCCGGATGGCGATGACGTCCGCGTACGACTCGAGCATGCGGAAGGTGTCCTTGAGCGACTCCTGGTAGAAGTCGCCGGCCCGGGTCATCTTCGCGTCGCTGAATCCGAGCACGTGCCCGCCGAGGCGGTGCATGGCAGCCTCTGTCGAGAGCCGCGTGCGGGTGCTCGGCTGGTAGAAGGCGGTCAACAGCGTCTTGTCCTTGAGCAGGTCGCCGTTGCGCCGATCTCGTGCGTGCGGTCGCAGATCGTTCGCGACCTCGAAGATGCGGAAGTACTCCTCGCGACTGAAGTCCTTCAGGGTGAGGATGTCGCGGCCAAGGAAGCTCCTCATGAGGGTTCTCCATCTGACGCCGCTGCGCGGCGGATCCCGGTATAGATGACGGCGACGCGATCGTCGGGACCGATCTCCCCGCGCCGCAGCAGCTCGATCACGCCGGCGAGGCCGGCCGATCCGGTGTGGTCCACGTCGATGCCGGTGCTCGCCCGGGCGTGCCGGTTGGCGTCGCGCAGCGCCGCCTCGTCCACGACGACCGCCTGCCCGCCGGTCAGCAGCATCCCGCGCACGACCGCCAGCCAGTCGTAGGTCTCGTCGTCGAGGATGCCGCCGGCCACGGAGTGCGGCTCCGTCTCCCACGGCCACATGAACTCGGAGCGGTGGGTGGCCGCCCGGGTCAGCTCCCCCTCGATGGCGGCCTCGTCCGCTCCCTCGGGGAGACGGGCGGCGACCAGCTCGTGGGCGCGCGCCAGCGGGGAGGCGCCGCGCGTCTGGACGGTGTGGAAGCGCGGCAGCGCGGAGAGCACCCCGAGATCGCGGGCCTCGCTGAAGGCCTGGATGCAGGACGACGCCAGCGCCCCGCCGCCAACCTGGATGACGAGGTGGTCGAGGCGCTCGCCGCTCGCCAGCGTGGCGCTGACCATCTCCCATCCGAGCGTCTCACCGCCCTCGATGGCCAGTCCGTTGAGGTTGCCCTGGCAGGTGAACGGGACGGCGCCCCGGGCGATCTCCTCCCGGAGTCGGCGATAGGTCGGGTCACCGGTCGCGCCCGGTTCGCGCTCGCAGACCACGGGGTCGGTTCCGAGGTCGCGCAGGCGAGCCACGACCGATGGATCGGCGTCGGGCGGGATGAAGACATGAAGCGGCCGGCCGGCGGCCCGCGCAACCACGGCCGCGGCCAGCGCGGCGTTGCCGCAGCTGGCGATCGCCAGCGGGTGGGCGCTCGAGCCGATCTCCCCGCCAGCCAGCTCGAGCTCGAGCAGCACGCCGAACAGGTGCCGCGCCTTGTGCGACCCCGATACGTTCCCGGTCTCGTCCTTGACCCAGATGCCGCCCTGCGGACCCAGGCCGAGCTGCTCGCTCAGCCGGTCTGCGCGCGCGAAGGGCGTGACCTCGAAGCCGTGGCCATCGACGCCTGCCACCGCGTGGTCAAGGCGTCGAATGAGCTGCGCCACATCCCCGTCCGACAGGCCCGCGGCGAGCGCCACGTGGTAGCCGTGGAGCAGCGTCCGGTAGCGCACGAACGGGTTGGGGTCCTGCTCGCTCGGGAAGCTCAGGCGGGGCGGCTCGATGACGCGGCGCAGGACATGATCGGTGTCGTCGCCGGCCCGAGCCATGGGGCAGTGCAGGCGAATCGGCTCGTTGTCTGGAAGCCGATAGCCGCAGCCAGCACAGGCGAGTGCGGTGGGGAGGCCCGGGACGGTATCCGGGCCGGCGGTGGCCGCGGTCATCGTCGGGCTCATGCGCCCCTCGCGACGCCGGTTCGCGCGTTGAACTCGGCGATCAGCGCGTCCAGGGCGGGGAGGACCGCGCGAATCTCGGCCCAGGTCTGCTGCTCACGTCGCGCCACGAAGTCGGCAATCGACACGCCCTGCTGCTCGACCCAGGTGTAGTAGCCGAGGTTGAAGATCCGGGTTCGCTCGCGCTCGGTGAGCTCCAGCACGTGCTCCGCACCCGCGCCCAGCAGGTGCTCACCGAAGGCCTGGGCGGCGGCGGCCTCGTCGAACCCGTCGGGGAAGTCGCGCCAGACGACCTTGTGCAGCTCCGAGGCGTACATCGGCGCGCCGTCGGTGGCCACCGTCAGCAGCAGGTCGTCGGGTCCGAGGTTGGCCTGCCGCGCGACCTTGATGGCGGCCACCACGTTGCAGATGCTCGACAGCCCCAGGGAGCCGAGCTGATCGAGCAACGCCTGGGGAACGCTCCGACGATCCGCCAGGAAGGCTCGCCCCGCGGCCGTGTTGAACACGACGTTCAGCTGGTCGGTGGCGCGGTCGGAAACCGCCACCACATAGTCGGAGTTCATGACATTGTGAATCAGCGGGATGTGCTTGTCGCCGATGCCCTGGATGTTGTGCTCGCCGAAGCCATTCTCGAGCATGGTCGGGCACTCGAGCGCTTCGACCGCCACGATGCGAGTGCGGTGGCGCTCCTTGAGGTAGTCGCCGGCGCCCAGCGTCCCGGCCGAGCCGCTGGCGGACACGAAGCCCCACGGCCGCAACCCGGTCCGCTCCTCGGCCAGCGCGACCGCCAGCCGCTCGAGGGCCTGGCCGGTGGCGAGGTAGTGGACCAGGTGGTTCCCGAACTCGGAGAACTGGTTGAGGATGACGTTCTGCTCGTCCTGCGCGAGCTCGGCGCAGCGGTCGTAGATCTCCTTGACGTTGCTCTCCGTGCCCGGGGTGCGGATCACGTCATGCGGGTCGGAGACCCAACTCCCCAGCCAGTCGAAGCGCTCCATGCTCATCCCCTCGGGG
>Ga0209642_10002806_pt1 | contig 11392 bp, 11 predicted proteins | sample RifCSP19_2_FD_184025 | JGI IMG/M metagenome (GOLD analysis project Ga0209642, IMG submission 184025) | Soil microbial communities from Rifle, Colorado - Rifle CSP2_sed 19_2 (SPAdes) (version 2) | ecosystem: Environmental > Terrestrial > Deep subsurface > Rock core/Sediment | place: Rifle... | reverse complement strand
TTCTTGATCGCCGTAAAGGCGTTGCTAAAGGCCAGGCGGATAGCATCCCAGGCATTGCGCACCGCGGTTAGCACGTTATCTCCGTGCTGCTCCCAGAGCAACCGGATAAAACGCAGGAAGGTCTCTATATACGGTTTGATAAAGTCGATCACCGCCTGGGTTTTGCCCCGGATATCGAACCAGTTGTTTTTCCAGGCCAGCGCCAGGCCAGCCACCAGCAGGGCTATGGCGCCAACAATCAGCGTAAGCGGGCCGCCCAGGATTGCAATAACGCCGGCGATCCCGCCGCCCGCCGCGGCAAACGCCGCGCTCAGGCCGCCCACTACGGCGATCAGCCCGGTGATCCACCCTACAACCGTTGAGATAACCGTAAAGGCTGCAAGCGCGAGCCCAACACCCACCAGAATGTCTTTTAACAGCGGCCCATGCTGGTTAACGAAAGTCGCCACTTTCTTGATAAATTCACCGATTGCGATAGCCGTTTTTCGGATCCACTCGGCCACGTTCTGTATCTTGGTAGCCAGATCCTCGCCAAAAATGGCGGAGAGCGCTTCCCACGCCTCCGGGGAGGTCAGGCCCTTATCGAAAACTATCGTGACCAGCTCAGAAAAAAGCCTGGCAAATTCCTGAATGCGCGGCAATAGTGGCTGAATCACATCGGTCATGAGCTTTTGTAAGATCGGCATCAAGCTCATCCCTACCCCCTCGGCCACGTTTAAAAGTGAGTTCTTCAGGATGTCCAGCTGTCCGGCGAAGGTCTTGCCAGCCGCCTCTGCGCTGCCGCCGAACTCTTTTTGCAGCTCAGCCAGGATGATCCCCTGCGCGCCGGCCACGTCCCCGGCTTCCATCATAACTTTGATCTGCTCTTCTTGCTGGTCATTCAGCTGCACCCCAACGCGGCGGAGGGCTGTCACCCCTGCTACCGGATCGTTGAGCGCCTTGCCCAGTTGCATCGCGCTGGAAGTCAGGTCTTGCCCGAGCGCGGCGCTCATATCCAGCATCGTTTGAGTTGCAGTCGGGAACACTTCCGAGCCGATGTTGGTGAAGGTAAGCAACATACTCTCACCGCTCAGAATGGCCTCATCGCTGAATCGCGTTACACCGGTCAGCGAATCGGCCAGCTTATTGGCCATATCGGCCGTCACCCCGGCCACGCCTCCGGTCGATTTTAGAACCGCGTTGAGCTGCGCCTGGACGGTCTGCGCCTCCATCGCCTCTGTAATGGCCAGCCCCAGTCCGGACGCCAGGGCGGCAACGCCCGCCGCCGCCCCCAACATCCCGGCCTTGAGCACCCCGCCGGCGATATTGCCCAGGCCTTTCATCACCCGCGAGGCGCGATCGTCGGCCGTTATGAGGATTTCTAATTTTTCAGCTGCCATCAATGCTCCTTAAACAACTTATGGAAAAGCTCAGGGTTTTCTATTAACCGCTGTGTCAATATGCGCCTGAGGTCGACCAGGTGCCGCGCCTGATAACGCGATTTGCGCGTGCCCGCCCTGGAAATAAGCGCAACCTCTTCCTCGGTCAAAAGGCCCAAATCAATCGCTCTTAGAGCTAAATCTTTGAATTCTCGATTATCGCTCATGTTTCAAATGCTCCGATCCTTGCCCGCTCTCGGGCCGGTCTTGGGTCACTTTTTGCGCAACCTGTTGGATAACCTCGGGCAAAGTGAACATCAACTCCCGGCGAAACGCTCCCACCTGTTGAGGGGTCATCCGGTTGATCGCTGTTTTCAGGCTGTCAAGCACCACGAATTTGGGAGCCATAGGTTTAGTCATATCTTTTCCTCGCTTTCTTTACCGCCCGCAAAAAAATGGCATCCGGGGCCAGGTCGTAACCCAATACTGCCAAAAACGTTGGCGCGTCCGTCAAGACAAAAATCAGCGCGTCCAGGCTTTTCATCGGGTCTGGACTCCCGAGATCCTCAACCGCCTGACCAACCACGCCACCCACCAGGCGCAGCCAACCATCCTCCGCCGTAGGAACCGCCTTACCCGCGAGCGCCCAAGGTTTAGACGCAAATGTCACGGTTGCACCTCCAGCCCTCGAATACCCACGTGAAAAACCCTGTTGTTAATAGGGAGGTATTTTTTGTCCGGGGCATTAAAGCTATACATTCACTGCCTCCCAGGTGGTGACGCGTTCGCGCTGCCGTTGCCTGGCGAAAACGTCCCAGGGGAGCAAGTCACGAGATACATTGGTTAGCCGTTTCAGGTAGTGATCGGCGCGCTTGGTGTCAACATGGAATAGCCGAAAGGTCCCTTCGTCGTCGTTTCCCTGGTGATCAGCCGCGTTTCCGCGGTCTGTTGTTAATAGCAAGGCATCAGAGAAGGATCGGCGGACTTTTCGCGTCCGCTCACCAATCGGCGCAGCCATCACCACGCGCGGGGATACCACCCGCCCATCGGGTAGCCGTTGCCGTACCTCGTTTCCGGATAGGATGTAATTCCAGCCTGTCACCTCCCGCATCGCTGATAAATGGTCAAGATCAATGTTACTGGTTGAATAATTGAAAGTTGGATAAGACAAGGTCTCGCCGCTTTCATCGGGGGCCTGGTATAGACGTTGTACACGTGGTTCCACCCCGGTTAATTCATACTTTTTGACTTGTGACATAGGCTTGCCGCCCAGCGTGGACAGGAAGGCCGCCCAAATATACCTATGCCATCCACCGTGCACCAGGTCCGAGATCCGCATTTTTGCAGGTTTCCAGATGTCCTTACATCCCAGGATAATCGCCGCCCGGACCGGGTTAATGGCATAGTACACAATCTCCCCGCCAATGGATCCCCCAGGGAGGATCAGCCCCAGGCGCTTTGCAACCGAGATCCAGCGCCGTTGCTGTCGCTCTCCCACCCCCAGGACGGCCAGGAATGAGCGCAGCCGGTCGCAACTCACCCACCCATTACCGGGGTTGTCTAGGGCCTTGACGAGCGCCCATACAACCCAGGCCCGCCCGTGGTTGTGGTTGATCGCCGCCAATCCGATATTCGGATAAGTCACTGACCACTCTGGCCAGGCCACGGGAGCAGGCTGGGGGGGCTCTGCCTGCTCCTCGAGCCGAGGGACAAAACTCACAGAAGATAATTGCTCAAAGGGCTGTTGTTCCGTAGCCTGGCGCGCCAGCTCAGACTCGTATAGGTCGAGTTGTAGCGACGGTTGGGCCAGATCGTCAAACCATGCCAGCGCCGCCCGGTAACGCGCCCGCTGCTCATCATTGCCCAGCCCAGAGATAAGCCAGGAATTATAAATTTCACGCTCGAACTGGGGTTGAATTTTTTGAGGGGAAGGGGTAAAATTTGTTTGTGACATGCGCTGCTCCGCATGTTGCCCACAGGTCGCCGCCCCGGTTCTCGCCGGGGTTGCGCCGTTAAAAAGGGCAACTGGGGAAATTTTACTGCATTCAGTCTAGGCTAGCAATATCAAGACAGTAACAAAAAAAGCCCGCGCAAGAGAAGTTATTTCTCTTTGCACGGGCTTTGTGCGTGTCCAGCAGTACAGGCCGGTTTGTTGGGCCATCGCTTAGTTTGCAGGGCTATCTTAAGCCCAAAACCCGAAAAAAGCAAGGGGTTTCAACCTATTCTTTACTTGCGATAATGTAAGTTGTAGCAAGTCACTTTTTGGGCCGGGGAAAGGCGATAGTAGTACCAACACCAGGTAAAGAACTGAATTAGTATTCGCATTTCATCCTCCGATGTCCGATGATCAGCCTGGCCAGGACGCCTCGGCCAGAGTGTTATTTAGGAACCCATAACCCTAATCTGTGCAATTCTGCTTCGGACTCCATGCGATCAACTTTTTCCTGGAGTGTTTCGGTCATGGGTTTTAGGCTGGTCGGGCTGCTCTCGTAATATCGCTGGAGCAGCTCGCCCGCCCGATTGTGACCTTCAAGCTCGCCTGGCGCATCGATCCGCACCGTGTGCCCGGCAATTGTGATAATGATCGTCTTGGAATGTTGCCACATTTTTAGCCTCCCAGGTTCCAATTTGTCCACCAGGAGGCCCAGGGTATAATAAAACCCAGATCGCCGCCTCCCAGGTGGTTGATCTTGGCCCTGGACGTGCTACAACGCGCCCAGGGCTTTTATACCGTCTATTCGTCTATGATCACCTCCTCGGGTCGTGCATGCGTGCTACATGCGTGCATAAATACTCGAGGCACGCCAATTGCAGGCTGATCGCTCCCAATACTAGGGAGGAGGGTTGCATAACGCCTCACGAGCGCCTTACCCGCCGGTTGGAGATCAACCCCCTGCCGGTGATCAAGCTCCGACTTCCAATCCAACAGGCCGCGCAGTAATAGATAATCTCGGAGATCCCGCCATTCTGAAAGGCTATATGGCCCGTTTTTTCCGGTCCAGAAGCGCTCCGCAAACGGTTGGCCGCGGATAATGCCCGCTGCCATGCGTGCAAACTTAGCCTCTCCGCCGGGCAGCCGATCAAGGATCATTCCCTCGGTGGCGCCCTTGTCAGTCTGATCCATGATGATGATCCGCGGGTTGGCCGGTTCACCGATCACACCATCCCGATCCAGATCCAAACCCAAAACGCCCTCGATGATTCGCAGGGAGCGCCGTAGCAGCAGCAGCCAGGCCGCGGCTATCGTCAGTGCCCAGGTTCCCAACCCGAAGGCCCAGGGTCGTGACCACTCCAGCAGCCAGGCCAGCGTACCCATAGATAATCCCAGGATGACTCCAGTAAGCGCAGCCGCCAGGAGGACAATAAAAACGTGGGTTGGTTTTAGATCGCTCATAACAAAAAACTCCCAGCATACTTGACCGCTGGGAGAGGAGGGCTATAATTCTACTAGCCCCGCTGCTTAACCCAGCAGGGTCAGGGTCGGGGTTTAGGCCCCGGCCCGCTCTGTTTGCGCCTGGCTTTCCTTCCGTTGCCGCGCCGCTTTCTGTTTGCAGGCATTGGAACACCATCGCTGCCAGAAGGCGCGCGGCGTGAAAGATCGCCCGCATATTCCGCAATTGCGTGTTTCTTTTTTCTCGTTTGCCATACGTAACGATAGTATCACCAAAATACCAGGTGTCAAGGGTTCTCCCCACGGGCGCGGGTGTTGGCGGTTCCATCATGGAACCGCCAATAGAAGGCATACGTTTCCCCTCCACGGGCGCGGGTGTTGGCGGTTTCATCATGAAACCGCCAATAGAAGGCATACGTTTCCCCTCCACGGGCGCGGGTGTTGGTTAGGGGATTTCATTGTTGCCAATTGGCAACAAACGTTCTCCCCATGGGCGCGGGTGTTGGGTTATTTGACAGCCCTGTCAAATAACTTAGGAATAGCTCCCCACGCGGCGAGGGATAAGAGATTGTGCAACGCGTTGCACAATCTTTGCCGCAGTTAACCTCTCGCTGTTATTCGCTGTATAACTGCAACAAAAAGCGGGCAACCCGAAGGTCGCCCGCCTGTTTCCACCTGTTAAACAGGTCACACCAACCGCCCCCTGTAAGGCACAAACAAAGTTTTGACCGCCTCGCGCCGGACCGTATCGGGTCGCCGATCGTAGTTACCCGTAGTCCTCGGGTCGCTATGCCCCATGAGTTTTTGAACCGTCACAAGGTCCTGGCCGTTATTGAGCAAATTACCGGCAAATGATCGCCGGAAGTCATGCCAGGTCAGGGGCTTGAGTTTAGCGTCCTCTATGCGCTTATCTAAAACCAGGCGCAGTGCCTCACCCGATAGCCGCCTGTTGATCAGTTTTCCGCCCTTGCCAATGACACAGAACAACGGGCCAGGCTCCGGGCCGCGCACCGTCAACCAGTCCATAAGCGCATCATGTGCCCCGTTAAAGACATAAGCCACGCGCTGTTTATCGCCCTTGCCCCGGATGACAAGATCGGCCTCGCCCTCGCCGGTAGGGTTGAGATCGTCCAGGGTCAGGCCGCCCAGCTCATCACGCCGCGCCCCAATTGCCCAGGCCAGGGCGATTAAAGCCGCGTCACGTGCACCGGCCGGCGTCGGATCATTCTCGCAAATCTGCATTAGGGCCGCCAGTTCACCGGGGGCGATATGCCGCCCGGGTGGGAGGCGCTCGCCAGGCTTTACGTCCTCCACGCTGGCCACGCGCTCAGCCTGGGATACAAACTCCGCCCTCTTGCGCTGCTCTTTGGCGGTCCTGGCCGGAGTCTCTTGCGCCATGCCAGCCACGCGCCGAGCCCACCAACGGATCGCAGCCAGCGCCCGGTTAATCGAGGTGGGGGCTTTGTCCGCCTCTAGCAATTCCGCGGCATATTGTTCTACAAGTCGCCGCGTCATGGGTCGCTCGGCTCGCCAATTCTCGAATGTCACCAGATCCGCTTTATAGCCTCTCCGGGTATGCCCGCTTTTCAGGCGTGGGTCGTTGCGTATCTCTTGATCGATCAGGTCAAATTGTGAAGTGGTGATCAGGGTCAGAGCGGTAAGACCGTTAGACATTTTACACATCCTTATTACTTGCTACAAGTTACATTATCACAAGTATTATATCCCCTAAAATGGCTGATGTCAAGAGCTAAAAAGATACAAAAAAATGGCCTTTTCAGGTCATCTAGTATGGCTTACCCCCAAAATTGGCCTATTCCCGCCCTTCCTGGCCTTCCTGTTGCGTCTGGTGGGTTGTCTGAAATTTCTCGCCCCCCAGGTGGTGTTTTTCAGCCTGGCCTTTTCTGTGCGCGCCGGCGCTCAATAATTCTCACTTCTCTATACTTTCCCCGTAACCTCGCGATAGTATCCAGGGTCACCGGCTCGCCGCGCATGTCCGGGGTGGACCAACACCGCCCGTCCTGGCCACGCCACAAAACTACCACGCCCGGGATTTTTGGCTGATCGTCACTCCGCTTGTGTGGGCTGCTCATGTTTATGTTTACCCCGTGGACTTCCGTCAATATTGCTCCAACCGTTACCATCGCACTTAGGGCAGTCCAGCCAGTGGCCGGGCTTACCAGAGTCCGGGCAAGGCTCGAGGCCTCGCGAGCGCAGACGTGCCAGGTACGCAGGGTTTTCGGGGCGGCAAGACCAGGAACCCCACCGCTTGCTGTCAACTTTCAAGTTCAGGTCACCAACCAGGCCAAATTCAGACAAGACCATAACGCGCACCTCCGCCGCTGCTCGCTCCCAGGCATCCCGGCCAGGAGAACCGATCGGGGATTTGTAACAGTTAATCATCTCCTGATCGCCGGTCTCCGTTGCCCGATCCAGCAACATCGCAGGCCATAGGGAGAAAATATCCAGACTCGATAACGCCTGAGATTGATCCCAGTCCAAATCGTCAACCGTTTTCCCTGCCGCGCCTTCAAGGGCCTCTATTGCCCAGCCAAAATGACGCAAGACGTTATCCAGCCATTCAATTGCATGCTGCCGGTAGCGCGCATCTCCGCCCCGCTTCAATAGCTCGGATTCAATCCGATCAACCCAACGATCTAAATTTTTCGCCACTAAACACCGCCTTTTCTAATTCCTGTAATCGTGTTTCAAATTCGCCCACCTGGATCGCCTTCGTGAATCCCTCAGCTATCGCAACCAGCAAGCGCCCTCTTACCAGGCTGTTTTCATGTACTAGAATTTCGCTTAAGGTATAGTCAAGAAGCTCCAAAACGTTCTGCAAATTGCGCACCTGGCCAGGCGCAGCCAGATCGCCATGCGGCACACGTCGATGCTGCCCGCCACGTCGCCGGGCTCTGGCGCGCTCGACGCTAACCCCCGGGGTGTGCATGTAACAATAATCCGAGTCGGATATCGCTTGAGCTCGGCAGGGATCGCCGCTCGCCTTGGTCTTGCTTTTACAACGCATCTCACAACCTCGACTTGTTTTCGCTCAGCTTGCTTGCTCGCCTACCAATCGCGCATAAAGCCGTCGGCCATCGGCAGCCGGGCCACTCCGATGGGCGAACCCTCAGAGTAGTAGTGCAGAACATTCGGGTCGGGTTTTTCGGGCTGTGCCTGATCAGACGCAAAACGATCGCGCAGGGCCGCCAGGTAATTTTCCAAAACCTGAGTGAGTCGCCGTTCCTGATCGGGGGTCAAATTCCGGCCCTTGCCGAGGGCTTTCTGCAAACTCAAGGCCAAACTATCAGCATTAGAGGGCACCACAACGAGCCCCCATTCGAGCAACTCAGTTCTAACAAAGTCCTGGCCGCCATCGGGAAAGGGTTTAGACTCCAGGGGCTGAAAACCTATACTAGCAGCATTAATAAAATTCAGGTCAAAAAGCCTGTGAATCACGTCAGCTTTATCGTATGTTCCAAATGGGGGAAACTCAAAAATCGCTTTTATCCCCAGGCCAGGGATTTTTTTCAGCTCGAGGCTTCGCCCAATTGGAGGTTCGTGGTACAAGTGGCTCCAGGTTACGATTGGGTTTCGCTCATAGTTCGCAGTATCCACCCCAGCCGCTCGAACGATGTCTTTATCACGATCCCGCGTTTCCGTCGAAACTGTGATCTCATATCGCCCCTTTTTCGCATCGACAACCCTGCTCTTAGTTCCATAAGTTTTTGAAATTGTGTTCACTGTTCACCTCGTCTCTAATAGTTTTTGTTGGTTGAATTCCATTTGCCCCGCGCTGGGTATTTCTAGTTCTTCGAGCAGCGCGCCGCAGCCCGGTTCAAGCAGCGCTCCAAATATCTCGATCCTGACGCCCTCGAATAACTGCTTAGCGCTCAGCCTCCCGGTTTTCATCGAGATCACCCGCTCCGAGGGTATCCGGCTCCCCAATGTTTTGACCTGTCTTTCGGTTGCCCATGCCTGGCCAGCAGCCAGCAGCAGGCTATAACACATCCTGATCAGCTCAATTCGCTCGGGCTCCGCAGCCGCTAAAAGCTCTTTGAGCCGATTTGCATCCACCTCGATTTGAGCAGCGCGCAGCGCCGCCCGCGCATCTTCGAGATCGGGAGCCAGGAGTCGGATCTCGCGCTCGCAACCCGCCATCTGCTCTTGTAAGTCCTCGATTGCCAGTTGATTCCGGGCCGAGTCCTGGTTTTTTCGCAGCGATTCCATCTGCTCCGCTAGCGCCTCGCGCTGGGAGATAATCGCCTGGCGCTGGCCCTCCCACTTGTCAAATCCGATCTGTGCTTTTGTTATGTCCATTTTCATTCCTTTCTTGCTCCGATCTTGCTCCAATCTCATTCCGATTATTCAATGAAATCGGAAAATACAATAGCTTACCCCTTAGACCAGGCGCGCAGGATATTGAAGTCGGTGACAATCGGCTCGTAGGGCGCGTTGGTATGGATGGTCAGGTTGTACTGGTTGCCGCCGCCGCCGGCTCTCTCGGCCAGGGCCTGCATGGCGTTCTGGCGAGTGAGGACAAATCCAGGCTGCTTAGGGATGAAGAATTCCGGACGGGTGAAAACGCTCTCTCCAGCCAAGTAGCGCCGACCGGGATAAACCGGCCCGCCAAACTGTTCTTTTCTGTTATGTACCAGATGTCCACGAACGAAATAGGTATGGAAGTCTGCAACGGTAAAGTTATAGACCTGGAATGAGCCAATCTCGATATCAGTAGAGACTACAGGCATATAGTAGCCACCATACGTATAAACGAGGTTGCCGACCTGAAGTAAAGAAGCTTCTTTCCAGCCATCAGGTGTATACCATCGATGATTCCAAGTACACTTCACGGTTCCGATTTCGGTTTGAATACAGACGACTTCCGTTTTGATATGCGCAAACAGCTCCGCAACTATCCCGAACTGCGGTTCTGCTAGTGTCTCGTCGTAACTCAATACTGGATCGCCAACCTTGATATTTTGGATCTCAACGAATCCAGTTGGCGTATTGACCAGCGTGCCGGACACGAAGCATCCACCCCCTCCGCCTCCTCCTCCCCCTCCGCCCCCTCCGCCTCCTCCGCCTCCTCCGCCCCCTCCGCCTCCTCCGCCTCCGGCAGGTGGGAGATTGGGAATGTCGGGGAGGCCAGGAATTGAATTAATGGCATCGATCAGCGCGTTCACCAGATCGATCAGGTTTTGCAGAGCGGTAGCAAACGCCGATTTGAACGTATTGAAGCGCGTCTCAATCGTCCCCCAGATAGTATCCCAAATTGTTTTCAGGTAGGTGGTAAAAGTATCCCAAATGCCCTCGACGTATTTCTTGAAATTATCAAAGCCGGTCTGAATTAGCCCCACTATCGTATCGAATTTAAGCTTGATCGCATCCCAGCGGACTGCCCACCAGTTGCGGAGATATTCGGTGAACGTCCACCAGAGAAGTTGGAAATTGGCCTTCATGGTCGTGAGTGCTTCTCTGATCGCGTCCCGGACAGTATCGAACTTAGCCTTGATCGTATCCCAGAGATTGCGCCACTTCTCAGCCAGAGCTCCAGTAAGCGTTGACCAAAGTGTAGCCAGTGTCCCTTTCATCATGGTAAATGACCCACGGATGAGCGTTACAGCCGTGCTGAGGATAGTTTTTATATTTGTCCACATCAAATCCCACATAAGGCGCAGCGATTTCCCCAACGCCGACCAGTCGCCGCGGAATAGGTTGGCGAAGATTGCAAACCACGCGCCTAAGATGCGAAATGAATTACTAAACAATAGCTTGATAGCACCCCAAAAGATGCCGAGCAAATCCTTGACCGCCTGCCCATGCTGCTGCCAGATAAGACGGATCGTGCCGAGTACCGTACCGACAACAGTCTTGATGATGGTAAAGGCCGTAGTGAAAATAAGCTTTATTGCCGTAAAAAGCGTAGAAAGGACGATTTTTACACTCTCGCCGTGCTCTGACCACCATAAGCGAATACCGGCCAGAGCCGTCGAGACCAGATTCTTGATCGCCGTAAAGGCGTTGCTAAAGGCCAGGCGGATAGCATCCCAGGCATTGCGCACCGCGGTTAGCACGTTATCTCCGTGCTGCTCCCAGAGCAACCGGATAAAACGCAGGAATGTCTCTATATACGGCCTGATAAAGCCGATCACCGCTTTGGTCTTGTCTCGTATCCCGCCCCAGTTCCCGGCCCAGGCCGCGCCGAGTAAGGCGACAATGGCTATAACCAGTCCCAAGGGGTTAAGTAACGCTGTGATCACCCCGACAATTGACATAATGCCTGAGACGATAGCCGCCGCCGCCAAAATTGCCCCGATAGCGATCAGGGCCGCTTTCAATTCCGGTAAGTGTGCTTTAACGAACGGGATCAGCTGGTTGGTAATAAACGTACCGACCGTGGAGGCCAGTTTTTGAAGCCAAGTGGCGATGTTCTGAATCTTGGTAGCCAAATCCGCGCCGAAAATATTAGCCAATGCCGTCCAGGCCTCCGGGGAGGTCAGGCCCTTATCGAATACGACCGTAACCAATTCAGAGAATAGCCTGGCAAACTCCTGGATGCGCGGCAGCAGCGGTTGGATTACGTCGGTCATCAGTCTCTGAAGGATCGGCAGCAGGCTCATCCCGACCCCCTCGGCCACGT
>Ga0209642_10002803_pt1 | contig 11394 bp, 13 predicted proteins | sample RifCSP19_2_FD_184025 | JGI IMG/M metagenome (GOLD analysis project Ga0209642, IMG submission 184025) | Soil microbial communities from Rifle, Colorado - Rifle CSP2_sed 19_2 (SPAdes) (version 2) | ecosystem: Environmental > Terrestrial > Deep subsurface > Rock core/Sediment | place: Rifle... | reverse complement strand
CGCATGCCGTTACTGGCCGTTGCGCAGTCCGAAGAACCGAGGGCCGTTGACGCTGCCGCCGGTGATCAAACGGGCAATGGCGGTCAAGTTGCTGTACGTCTGACCGCCATAGCGTGCGCCTTTAGCTGTGATTGTGACCTTGTGGGCCTTGCCCTTGTACTTGCCAGTGAGCTTTGTGCCCACAGGCGGTAGCGCCGATGCAACGAATGGCTTCGTCGAAGCCACACCAGGCGCCGACTGCCGACTGGCCTTGCGAGTCTTGCCCTTAGACGCCACCACTGTCGGCTGGCCGTTGTGCATCGCGTCGAGCACGGCCACAGCGTACTGGAAACGCGCCGATCCTGGTGTGCTGTTCTGGAAGCCAGCCAGCTTCGACACGTATTCACGCATGTCCACGATCCCGCGCTTTGCGTGACGATGCACATTCATCTGGGCGCTAAGACCGCATGCGCCTTGCAAGGCGTTGAGCGCTGCGCTTGTGGGTATCACGGTCACGTTCGCCACTGGCCTTGCTGCCTTGCTTGCCCTACCAGCGGGAGTAGGTGCCGTCTTAGGGGCGATCATCGCCCTAACCTGCGGGTCTTCGATCACGCCGAGGCGCGTGTCTAGGGTATCCATACGCCTGTTGAGCTTGGCCAGCATGGTGCCAAGCCTATCCACGCCTTCCGCTAGCACGTCCAGCGTGGCCGTATCCGTGACTTGAGAACCCTTGCCCTGTGCCATTGCCCTGTACCCCCTGTCTGTTATGGCCGATCCCGCCGTCGGGACCGTCGCCGAATTCGATGCAAGTATAGCCGACTGGCCGAAGGATGGCAAGCCAGCTGACAGTCAGCCTAGCAGATCCACCGAAGCTAACAGCCGAACTGTCACCGATTAACAGCCTTGCCATCCTACAATCCCTGCGAAATGCTGCTATTTCCGCCTGAATCCTACCCAATCTGCACTTGTTACAGTAGTTGCTGTGCTATCCTTATGGCCCTTAGATTAGCAATCCATACTATCATCTAGCATGGTACAATGTAGCATAGCAGCGATGCTAAACCTGGTACTGTCCCAATGTGCCCTACCGTACTGGTGCAAGGCGGGCCGCGCGGGTAGTGGATAGGCGCTCGTGCACGCGAAGATGGGCCAGCAGATAGGCTGATCGTAGGAGCACACTAGCCCCATGTTGTATCTGGCGTAGACATGGATGTTATTGCGAGTCATTATCAAGTGGGAATCGATCGCAGTATATACCTGCACATGTATGCATATGCGCATATGCATAGCCTGCCTTGCGTACGAGCAGCTTGTGCGTAGTCCGATAGAGATTATAACTTTCGTTGCCCGCGTAGCCTTGCGTATATACGCACCTACCTACCTGGTGTGTTGATCAATACACATGCACATGTACATGTATATGTACAACGCGTAGGGTAGGCTCGGATCGCTGCAGTCTGTAGTGTGTATCTTACACTCCCACGAATTTTTGATCCCTTTTAAACAGGTAGATAGATGAACAACTGTTCATCTACAGATGTTCATGTATTAATAATCCTACATCAACTTTCTGTAATATAGTGCTAATATAATAGCCCCCCATCATTGACATACCGGCCTCCGTGTAGTAATGTAGCTATGCACCCCAGAGGAGGCAGACTCGCCCTCCAATAGATAGAAAGGCCACCTGTTATGTCTGCTGCTGTCGATCTCAACCAGGAAGCTACTAAGATGTTGTTAGACGCGCTGGCGGAATCAATGATCAATAATAGTAATAAGAAGATACGCCTGTCGAACGGTGATGGGTTGCAGGCGGAGGCCATGTGGAGTGGGCTGAGTGCTTCGGCTATTCCTGGCTTGCAAATAACACTGATCGGTTTGTCTCCTCTAAACTGGGAACCAGAGGTAGGACCATACATACCTGAGCCCCGCCCAACAGACAAACCGGCCTACACAGGTGACTGCTGCCCAGACTGCGGTAAGATGCTGATCGCGGAGGCAAGCTGTTCGGTTTGCAAGACCTGCGGCTTTTCCAAATGCTAATAGATAGGCCCTTCGTAGGGCTTGACACAGACACTATAGTAGTAATATTATAAGTATGGCCGATGGGTGCCGGAGTCGCCTGGGGTGAGACCCAGTTGTAGGCTCCGTAGGGGTGGGAGGTGGGCTTAAGCACCTATCGGCCAAAATGGAGGTAGGTACTTGACACAAGAGCCAGACTGTGCTAGGCTGTACATGATGAGACAGTACCCAACAGTACCGGAATACCGTGCCCTTCCGGATCGACTATACGGGGGCGATCACGCGCACGCGCTACGCGAGGACAGGAGGTCAAACGATGGTCAATCCAAATGGCTCGTATGAGGTGGAGCTAAACGGCGAGGTAATCCACGTCGAACCCCGCCTAGACCCAAAGGACGAAGGACGACCCTATTATGATGTCGATGACGATCCAGAGGGCGAATCAGTAGGAGAGCGTGGTCCGCATCCACGCGATCAGGACCTAATGGCCGATCCGGACGCTTCTGCATCAATGTTCCCAATTAGTAATATGCCCGCATATAAGGGCCTTGTAAAGCCTGGGACATATCGTCTATGTAAGAACGATCTGTGTGATCAGTTAGTTGAGCCCTCTGTAAACCCTGGTGTACAGAAGTTGTTTTGTTGTCGTGACTGTGCTCATAACTATCACAACAGACTATATGAGAAGCGCACTCGTGGGTGGATATTAGAGCGACACAAGGTAACAGGTGAGCAGATGCACTTCAACCGCACGAAACCAGGCAGACTGAACATTGCAGAGCGGCGTTATAAGTCCCATCTTAACAAGGGTGTATGTCCGAACAGTACGAAGGAGACTAACACCCGTTGTCCGTCTCACGTAACGGGTGACTATTATTCAAAGAACCGTCTGTGCCTAATCTACGCCGTGCTGGTAGACGACCTCTACGAGGAGCTTGCCAAATCGCGTAGCGAAACCTATCTACGCCGCTGGACTACAGACGATGGCCGCTGGGTAGACGTGGTGAAGCTCCCGCACATGGAACATACGCAAGGCAAGGAGAGCGGGGCATGACGACCCGTGGATTAAAGAAGGGTTTTGATGTCTGGCGCATTGTTAAGATAGGCGATGTTGAAACTGTTTTATATTATGCTTTGAGTACACAACGGGATCAGCTCTATCAGGAACTCTGTCAAGAGCGAGGGGAGAGATGTGAGGTTTGTGGCAGCCGAGCAGGTGGTAATGTAAGACAGGAGCGGCTAAACATAGATCATAATCACCAAACAGGAATGGTCAGGGGGCTTCTCTGTCATACTTGTAACACTGGCATGGGAATGTTCAGAGATAGTTGGAAGCGCCTTGTCATTGCGGCTAAGTACCTCATGCGTGCGTCCTCTTTAGAGGGCGAGGATGTAGGCGGTGGAGATTTTTTCTCTAAGAAGTCGGCTAATCTGCCTATGCCGCTGATAACAACTGTTTCTGAGTCAGATGACGTTTCGCGCGAGCAGGCGATCTCGCGCGAGTGCGCGAGTGTGGGCACGGGCTTCTAACTGATCCCGTGAGAGCTTTTAGCAGGGCACGGTATTCCGGTACGGTCGTACACGATACATGAATCTAAACCTTGGTATTATCCATTCGCTAACACACTTTAACAATTGGTTTTTGGCCCAATTATCTGCTAATGTGTATAAGCCGTTTATCAATAGATCATCAATAGATTATCTGCACAATACCACAATATTATAAGTAGATGATCATTATATTATCTGCATATGGGTGTTGACATACTAGCAGTTGTTGTGTTATGTTCAAGGTGACGAAGTGCCTTCTAGCGCGACGTTAGGAGGTCCGGAGGGGAGGGTGCTGCCTCCCATTCTCCCCTCGGCGTCAAATAGGCTGGGCTCATATGTGGCCAAGCTGAACGGAAAGTGAGGTCGGCAGCATGAGCGAGCAAGGAGAAGCAGAACTGATCAAGATTATGCTTAGAAACACGCACTATACTGGATTGGGAGCATTGTTTGCTGGATTGGCTCTAGTCCTAGCAGTTTTTGCTGTCCTAGTTTCAATAATATAATGGCTGGAGACATAGAGCAGATCGAAGTAGACCCTGGTGCAGCTAAGAAGCGGACTAGCCAGAAGAAGGCCATCGTGAAGGCCGAGCTTTATGCTGCCCGTAACCTTGCTAAGTACATAAAGCTCTTAGAAGCCTTAGCTAACGGCGTTACGGTTATGAAGACCAACAAACAGGGAGAGCCGGAGGTATATGTCACACCTCCGGATCGTGCTGCTCTAGAATACCTGATCGATCGTGGGATGGGCAGGACTCCGCAGCGATTTGAGATCACAGGTGAGGATGGCGGAGCACTGGAGATCGTTCCTTGGGCACCTGCACCAGAGGGTAAATATGATGAGCTACCAAAAGTGGAGGTAAAAGAGCTTGAACAAGGGCGGTAGGGTGATTGACTTAGACAACTTCCACTATGCGATCTGTTCGGACTGTGGAGATGGCCAAGGCTGGAAGAAGTATGATTGGACTCGTCGTGTCTTCGTATGTAGAGATGGGTGTAGTGAGGGAGTAAGTGCCAAGAGCGAGGCTAAGCGCACAGCAGAAAGCCGTCCGTAAGGGAGCTAAGACCGCCCAGTATACAGGCGGTCGGAGGGTTCTCTACGAGATACACCCAGGTCCACAGCAGTTGTTTATGATGACTACTGCTGAAGAGGTACTGTATGGTGGTGCTGCTGGCGGTGGTAAGTCTTATGCCCTCCGAGCTTGGGGTGTAGACTACTGCATGAGATACCCAGGCGCGAAGATCGTATTGTTTAGACGTTCATATCGTGAGTTGGAAGACACGCACATTATAAAGATTCAGCAAGAGCTTCCCTCCTTTGTTGCTACATATTCTTCTGGAAATCACAACCTGATTTTCAACAATGGCTCCATTATGATGTTCCGGTTTTGTGAGAAAGAAAATGATGTCCGGACCTATGACACGGATGAGTTCGAGGCAATATTAATCGACGAGCTTACCGCTTTTACGGAGTTTCAGTACCTTTATCTTTTGTCTAGGTGCAGATCGACAAATTCGTGGTGGCCTGGTAGACGCATTCGTTGTGCTGCAACTCCCCTCGATGTGGGGCACGCATGGGTTAAGGCGAGGTTCATTGATTCGGGACTGCCAAATGAAGTACACAAAGCTCCGCTGGATGAAGGTGGTTACACAAGGCAGTTCATCCCAGCGAAGGTGACAGATAACTACACACTGATGAAGCAGAGCCCTGAGTACATTGACACTCTTATGGGCCTACCCGAAGAAGAGAAGCGGGCCAAGTTATATGGAGATTGGTCTGTCTTTACTGGAAAGTTCTTCCAGTCGTGGGATGATAATGTTCATGTAGTTGAGCCGTTCGACATACCAGCCGACTGGTCAAGGTGGTTGGGTGTTGACTACGGATACAACGCTCCTTATGCAGCCTTATGGGTAGCTAGACCTCCAGGCGCAAATATGGTATGGTATTATCGAGAGCAGTATGGAGCAGGAGTTGATAGCAAGACCCAAGTTGATAGGGCATGGTCGGTTACTTGTGATGCCGCAGAGAAGCTCCGTGGAGTAGTATTGGACCCTTCGATGTTTAGTAAGATTAACGTCAGGGGAGAGAGAGTCAGACCGATTTCTGATGACTGGCAAGACGTCTTTGGTGGTGTAACAACGGTTTACCGTGGTAACAACGAGCGGATTGCAGGGTGGAAGCTTATGCGCTCCTTGCTCAAGTGGGAGAAAGGTCTGGATGGGAGAGCTATTGTTCCGCCCCAAGCATTCTTCTTCAGATCGTGTACCAATCTGGTGCGTACTTTGCCCCTCTTGGTAATAGATAAGAACAACGTTGAGGATGTAGATACGAACTGCGAAGATCATGCTCCCGATACTGCACGTTACTTAGCCCGACACATCTTCGAGGGATCGGCACGTCAGGGAGCATCTCGGTCTTACCACATGACGCCTAGCGGCATTGTCGTAAGGCGTCCAGGTTTGCTGGTGGGAGTGTAGAGCAATGATATTTGACGACGTTACTAAGAATGATCTGTGGAAGCTTAGGGATAGGCTTATCAGGGAGTTCGAGGGCAGGAATACTATCTGGGAGAACCGTCGTAAGGTCCGATATCGGCAGATGGAAGACGATCTTAGGGCTCTGCCACTCAACCCTCGCATAGCCGATACAGCTCTTATGGTTCATCAGACCGAACTCCCGAATCAGGACTGTCATCGCAGGGTCAAGAGGCTGATAGCCCACAAACCAGGCTTCGAGGTAGTCCTAACTGACAGTTCGCCTGCTTCCCAGTCCCTTGGTCAGAAGCTTGAGGATGGTATTAAGGCCCTGTACCGTTGGATGTCGAGGGGCCGAGTGCCGTTTGATTGGAAGTGCGTCCAGCACGAACAGGGCGACGGTTTGGGCATCCTCAAAGTAGACTTCCTTCCTGGCCATGGATCGTCTCTTGCAGATTATGATATTGACACTATTATGGAGGACGATGAAGAACTGGTTGATGGTGATGACGAGGGTAACGAGGGTCGTGCTAAGCGCAATGCCGCTCGTTCTACATACCGTGAGGAGTTAGATAAGCTTGGCGATGATGTTAACAAAGAGGCCAAGGCTTATGATCGTGTAACAGATAAGGCCCTCCGAGCCGAACTCCCACCCTACCGTATGTCTGCTCCCGATCCCCTAACAGTCAGATATTGGGATGGTGGAGACGGAATTGACGTCGTTCTTGAGCACGGGAAGAAGTCGCTTAACCCTCTACTGGAGTCCTTCCGGTCAATAGGATACGAGATAGAGGTTGCACACAATCGGCTCGTATTGGTGAATGATGGGTCGGAGGCAATCAGTGGTCAAACTGCTCCTAGTACTGGTACGCTGTCCTCTGATCTTAGCCAAGAGGTAGACTACACAGAGATTCGCACTAGGCACCAGATTGCTATTCTCATAGAGCATCCCAAGCTTGAGGGAAAGGTAGCCAGGAGCAGCCAGAAGGATAATTCGGGTCGTGGAATTGTTATAGTATTCTCCAATCCCTTTGGTCCCTTTACAACAGGCTATGCCCTTGTTCCAGGTGATATTACTACAGAGAGTGACCATGCTAACGAGTTCCAGCCCCCTATCCTTGGCCTCCTAGCTTCTGCACAGGCCGAAAACGTCCTTATGACGGCTGAGCTTTCTGCCGCTCTCGAAGAGGCTCTAACGCCTCCATACATTGAGGTTCCCGCCGAGATGCCTGTTCCGGAGACGGATGAAACTAAGGCACCGGCATCTAAGGAGTCGCGTGAGATTCCCGTCATCGCTGGTAAGCTTACTAGGGCCGAATCGCCTAAAGCCTCTGTAACAGAGGTCGAGAAGCGAATATCTAGGGAGCAGGATGAATACAAGTTTCAAGATGCTCTGGTAGGAGATGCTACGGCGGATACGTCTGGTCATCGGTTAGCTATCCAAGTGGCACAGGCTGACATCCAATCCGTTCCCTACCAGAATGCAAGGGCCGATGCGATCACAGAGCTTATGAAGGGGATCGTGTATTCGGTTCGTAAGCACGGTCTGCCTATTTACATTCCGACCCTTCCTGACTCTATTCGTTCTGGTAGTAAGGTGCGTGTATCTGAACCTGCCGCAATCACGCCGGAAATGGCCGATCTGAACTTCGAGCTGATCACTACGCTTGGTGCCGAGACACCCGTTACAAAATATGCCAAATGGCAGGCGTTGTCCCTCCGCGAGCAGCAGGGAACGGTTGGTTATCAAACTGTTATGGAGCAGTCCGATATAGAGAACCCCGAAGAGGAAATAGCCCGCGTTTTTGAGGGCAAGCTGTTGAAGGCCGTAATGGAGGCTACCCTGCCCCAGTTGGCGGCTATGACGATTGCTCGCGTCACAGCCAAGCTGGAGGCGGCACTGGGTACGCCAGGTAGTATGGTGGGCTCGTCTGAAGGCGTGCAGTTACCTTTTGGGATGCCACCGGAAACCGGACTGGCAGGTGGAGGGGGGAGTAACATAGAGGCACGCGGGCGTGTACGTGTACCTGGCGTCGGGATGCCCGTAGTCCAGGCTACAAAAGAAGGCGGTCCGCCCGTTGGAGAGGCTGCCGAATATGGACGAGTAGGGAGATAGCCATGCCCAGAGAAGCGGATAGTATGTTATCTGCGGCCTGGATTAATGCCCGCATAGAGAACGTTCTTACACAGGTAGAGGTTATCTACAATAGGTTGCTGTATGATGGGCTGCTGTCGAGTGGTCATCTTCCACTCGAAACACCCATTACACCGAAGCTCTTGCGGAGACTTTCCCCTGTACAGGTTGTTCAAATGCTAGTGTCTACGCCACCTGCACAACGACAGCGAATATTGGATATGCTTGACATTAACGAGTAATAATAGTAGACTTTGAGATAGGAGATTAGTAATATGACTACAGGCTCAATGGGCGAGATACTCAATTTGCTCCTTGGTGGAGGCAGCTCTCTTCCTCCTGGTATTCCGCAAGGGGCGACGCGAGTATCTGACACTCTCTACATAGTAACACTTTCAGATGGCAGAACCGCCTACTTTGTTCCAGAGTATGATCTTGCAGACGAGCCAACTGGTCGTTTTGTGCTGGATACTTCTTATGCAGCACCCTCTGGTGGTGGTGGTGGAGCTGCTGCTCCCTCAGTGTCGAGCTACATGGATGTAGTTACAACAGATACCGGAGTGGCCATCATTGATCTGCGAAATCCCACCGCTCCGCCTGTGCAGCATGATCTTGGTGGTCCTGCCAAGCCGGTTATTCTTGGTAAGGGTGAGAGGTATTATGTCCCTCAGCCGGACGGTACGCTGAAGCTCGTAGCCGGTGATGAAGAAGGGGAGTTTGATATTGTTACTACGACTCAGGGACTCTTCCGTGTGAACAAACAGACCGGCGGTGTGGAACAGATTTACGAGTTTGGAATGAGCGAGGAGGCCAAGCAGAGCCTTGCGCTACAGCGCCAGGAGTTAGCTCTTGAAGCAATGAAAGCCGGTTTCCCGCAGGTGTCGTTCAGCTTTGGCGGTCAACAGTATCAGCAAGAGCCAATCGCTCAGCAAATTGCGGCAGGACAAACGCCAACAATACAGTTCCGGCGTCGGCCAGAGGGTTCTCCTCAGGGGACACCGTGGGAACTGCTCGCTCCTACAGTGGGAGGTCCAACAAGCGTTGGAACGACTCCTATTCCGCCACTTCAGCTTGCTGGTGCTGCAACTGCTGGTACTGCTGGTACTCCTGGTAGTTCTGTTACCAATCCCATCTTGCCAAGAAGTGCTCAGCCTGGTCTTGTACTGACACCAGAGGAGCTACAAGCTAAATACTATAGTGGGCCAGGAGCAGAAATGACGCTTGAAAATAGGCTAAGACTGGCTGCCGCGTTCGCCCTTGTACCACCTGGGCACATGCCGTGGGAGAATCTACGTAGTCCAGGTTACACTCCTGAAGCTATGGCAGCAGAGCGTAGGCGTTTGAATTTGGGGCTCCCCAGCGGCGGTGGTGGTTGGGGTACTGGTAGTGCCTACACGGGAATGTCTTAATGCACAAGTACGACATCTTCAAGGTGGGAGATCGATATATGGTCGTTGATATAGAGACCAATGTACGACTTCCCGACCTGTTTGGGAGTAGATCATCTGCCGAGTACCATGTGAAGTCCCTTGGCTCGGAAGAGACTGCTCTTAAATTTGCTAAGGATGAGCTAGGCATCAAGGACCCGCCTCCGCCACCTCCGGCGAAGGTTGAGATCGTACAAGCAGAAAAGCCTGGTCATAAGAAGGAAGAAGAGGATTAGCCATGCCCTATACGCTTCGTAGGAAGAAGGATGGTAAGTGGCAGGTCGTGAATAAGGAGACCGGAGAGGTTCATGCTAAGGGTACGACCCATGAGAAGGCCCAGCGCCAGATGAACCTGATGATGGCAACAGAACACGGCTGGAAACCTACTGGAAAGAAGGCAAGGACGTAAGCGTTTGGCAACAGTAGACTGGCTACTGGCCGAGCGGCGTCGTAAAGAGGAAGAAGAGCGTCTGCTGGCTGAACAGCAGGCTCAGGCTGCTCCGACGCCGACCGTTCCGCTAAATACCGCATGGCAGGCTTCTCAGGAACAACCTGATGCCTCTCTTTCGGAGACGGTAACAGGTATTATTAATGCTGCCTACGATCTCTACCGTCAGGGTCAGGCTGCTATTGTGGAGCAGCGGCAACAGGAAGCTGCCCAGGTTCCTGGCAAGATCATTAACCTGGCACAGCAGATATACCAAAAGTCACAAGATACCGCACGCAGGACACAACTGGAATCGGCAGTTTGGGGCTTTGCCCCAGAGGAACCCGATGCCACATTGCTACAAGCCGTAGCCTTCCGCAACGACGTTCCCACTGATCAGATTGTTGACTATGCACGACGGCTCGGCGGACAACAGAGCCTCCGTAAGTTCAATAACATGTTGCAGGGAATGTCCCCCGAAGACCGTGCGGCCTTTCCTTCTCTCGGTCAGGCCCTTCAGCGCGAAGGTCTCAGTGCTGCTGAGTTCAGAGACATTGTAGATTCATCTAAGCGCAGGCAGGTTTCGTCTGATACGTCAGTATTCCGCTACAGCCAGGAGCAGCGTCAAGCGGCTAACAGGGTGCTTGAGGAGATCGAGGGTGCGAAACAGCGGCTTGCTATAGAGAGATCGGGCGGTGCAGTAGAAACTAAGGAGGGCATGGTACACCCTGGCTGGGCCTTTGAGAAGACAAAGATCACCGGAGCAGAGGGTTTACCTACTGAGCTTAGAGCCCCCGTAAACATCGTTCCAGAAGAGCCTGGTCCAGAGTACGCTGAGGTTGAGCGGCTCTGGAGTGGTGCTGCGAACAAACTACTCGAACAGGCCCCTGGACTAGAAAACGTAGTTGGACGGGAGCGAGCACAGAACATTGCAACGCAGCTTGTTGGCATCTACGGAGGGTACGAGTACGTACCGCCTGAGTTGTGGCAGGGCATAGTCGAGTCTGCACAACAAGAAGGCCCAGGTGTGCCTACGGACTGGAATCTCCTTGGTGGACTAAAACGTGTTGCCACTGATCCGAAGGCTGTAGTTAGGGATGTTGTCTCTACAATCCCTGAGATGCTGTCCGTACCGTTTGAAATCGAACAGATGGCCATACCGCCTCTTACGAGGCCAATTATTGAGCTAGGAGCTTCTAAGCTAGGCGTTCCGAATGCTGATACAGTGGCCAAGCTAGTTGCGGAGTTTGCAACTCCGTCTACACTTTATCCTGCAACATCCGCGTTTAAGTTCTGGCGAGCTGGTATGACTGGTGCTGCCCTCAAAGCCTCGCTTGCAGAGGGCTTTGTTAATATGATGCAGAATAGGGCTGGCCGTGAGA
>Ga0209642_10002799_pt1 | contig 11405 bp, 7 predicted proteins | sample RifCSP19_2_FD_184025 | JGI IMG/M metagenome (GOLD analysis project Ga0209642, IMG submission 184025) | Soil microbial communities from Rifle, Colorado - Rifle CSP2_sed 19_2 (SPAdes) (version 2) | ecosystem: Environmental > Terrestrial > Deep subsurface > Rock core/Sediment | place: Rifle... | reverse complement strand
TTCCGTCAGGGGCGCGCCCCGGGAAGATGGAAGAGCTCCATATCGCACCGAGGATATTATAGCCACGAGACATGGATTCCTTTGATGGGATGAGAAAACCGAAGCCATCGAGAGGGTGCCTGATCTCTCTCCGGTCCATGCCTGTATAGACGATGACGGCAGGGACATACTCTATCTGCATGAGATTTGCGGCCGCGGGTTCAGACAGGGGGTGCATGATCTTAGCCGTGACCCATGCCGGGGTTGCTATCACGACAACATTGGCCCGGAAGGTCTCCTGCCCTCCACCCCTTTCCGCCATAATCTCAAAGCCCTCGCTGGTTCTCCTGACCGAGGTGACACAACATTCTCCAATGAAACGATCTCCCAGGACGCCTGCGATCGCATCCGGGAGCGTTTGAAGGCCGTCCCTGAATGAGATCAGCCTCATCTTCCGTTTCGGCCCTTCCTGTTTTTTCCTGCCCAACAGGGTTCCTCGCACCAGGCCTCCGTACTCCTGTTCTAATGCATACATCTTCGGAAAACAACTCTTCAGGGAGAGGCATTCCGGATTACCAGCATAGACCCCTGTCACGAAGGGGTCTATCGCATAATCCAGAAACTCCCGGCCTGTCCTCCTGGTAACAAAGCTGGCAATCGATTCCTCTGATGCCTCTCTGTACTGCCGGATAAAAGGCTCGCCCATGAGGCGAAGCTTTCCCCTGAGGGTCCAGAGATCTGTCGTGAAAAATTGTGCGGGGCTGGTGGGGAGGAGTCTCAGACGCCCATCGCGCACTACGTAACGGTTCTTATTTGTCCTGTCTGCAATGATCTTTTGCTCAATGATACTGAGTTCAGTGCACAGGTCATCCACCTCCTGAAAGACATCGAGGGTGGAGTTGGGGCCGCACTCGATCAGATAGCCGTTCTCTTTCTCGGTGCGGATCGAGCCGCCGGGGCGTTTCTCCTTTTCCAGGATGGTGACATCCAGCCCGTATTTCCGGAGCCAGTAGGCTGTGGTCAGCCCTGAAATGCCGCCGCCGATGATAATGATTTTTTTCACTTGGGAATACTCCTTGAGCCCGATAAATCGGGCAACTACATCAGGTGCGTCTTTACCAGCGAGGCTCTTGTAGTTGCCCAATTTATTGGGCTCGTTGCAACTATTTTCATGCCCTTCCGGCAATCTGCTGTAACACGAGTTCTTTCAGGGCCTCGATCAGGAAGGGGGAGTTGTTTAATGCAGGGGCCCTGTAAAAGTTGGGTATACCATATTCAATTGCCTTCTCCCGGTAGAGGATATCCATTTCATAAAGCGTCTCCAGATGGTCAGAGACAAAGCTTATCGGGACCAGCATGATGTCTCTGACCTTCTTTGCTGCCAGCTCCTTCAGAAGCTCTTCTGTAGAAGGGCCAAGCCATTCGAGGCGACCGACACGGCTCTGATAGCAAAGATGATAATTTCCCCTGAGACCGAGTTGTCCTGCGATGAGTCCGACGCTTCTTTCTATCTGTCGGGCATAGGGGTCTCCCTGTTCTATGAATTTCAGGGGGATCCCATGGGCGCTAAAGACGACGGCAATGTCCCGGAGTTCCAGCTTATGGGAATCTGCACATTGCTGTACCGTATCACACATAGCCCGGATGTAGGCGGGATGATCACACCATTCACGGATGGGGCTTACCGTTATCTTATCCGTCTCCAGTCTCTGCCAAACCCTGTTAAATTCATTGAGGCTTGAGCCGGTTGTGGTTGCCGAGTAGTGGGGGTAGAGGGGGAGCACGATGACCTGCTGTACAGGCGATGTCAGAATCTCTTTGACAACCTCTTCAATCATAGGATGCCAGTAGCGCATGGCGACAAAGACTTTAAAGCGGCCATGCGGGACCAGGGCCTTGTTTAACGCGTCTCCCTGTTGCCGGGTCAGTTCTAAGAGAGGGGATTTGCCCCCGATAAGGGTGTAGTATTTTTGGACTGCCGGGGACCTCTTTCGTGAGATAAACCATGCCAGGGGTTTGAGCAAAAGGCGGTTTTGCCCCATGATATCCGGGTCAGAAAAGAGGTTGCAGAGGAAGGGTCTTACAGAATCCAAGGAATCGGGTCCGCCCAGATTGATCAGCAGGATCGCTGTGGACGGGGGGGGGTGTTCGGTCATATCGTCCTTGAGAATCTCATCTCCCGGCCCGGGACCTCAAGATAGACATCAAACACCATGGCGATATTCCTGATCAGGGTGCGGCCGGAGTCCGTAATCTCGATCTTGTCCGGGTGGAGGATCAGCAGACCATCCTCTCTGAACGGTTCAAGCCCCGCTAATTCCTTTTTGAAATAGTCATCAAAGGCGATTCCATACGCCTTTTCCACGTCCTGCTTGGTAAGTTCAAAGTCGCACATCAGGCGTGTGATGATATGCCTCCTCAGCAGGTCGTCATGATTTAATTCATACCCCCTGTACGTGGCCAGGATGCCTGCATCCACAGCAGAGTAATAATCGCTGAGTGTCTTCTGATTTTGCGCATAACAGTTGCCCACCATACTGATGGAGGTGATCCCGAGGCCGTAGAGATCGCATCCTGCCTTGGTCGTATACCCCTGGAAATTGCGGTATAATGTCTTCTCCTTCTGTGCCGTGCAAAGCTCGTCTTTAGATTTTGCAAAGTGGTCCATCCCGATATAGACATAACCTGCCTCAGTAAACTTCTCTATGGCGGTCTTGAGGATCTCCAGCTTCTCCCTTCCCTGGGGGAGGGTCTCCTCCTTCATCATCTTCTGGTGCTTCTTCATCCAGGGGACATGGGCATAGTTAAACATGGCTATCCGGTCCGGATTGATATCAATAACCGTATCAATCGTCCTTTGAAATGAGGCCACGGTCTGGTAGGGGAGGCCATAGATCAGGTCAATATTGATGCTATAGAATCCCAGGTCTCTGCACCATTGGACGAACCTTCGGGTCATCTCTTCAGGCTGAATCCGGTTCACGGCCTTCTGCACTGCGGGATCAAAATCCTGCACCCCCATGCTGATGCGGTTAAAGCGGAGACCTTTTAATGTCTTAAGATGATCCAGGGTCGTCTCTCTGGGATCTAACTCCACACCAATCTCTGCGTCTTCATCTATCGTAAAGTGACTGGTAATGTCGCTATAGAGGGTCTCCATCTCTGCAGGACTCAGAAAGTCAGGGCTCCCTCCGCCCCAGTGGAGCTGGACGACCTTCCGGCTTTTATTCATAAAGCGCGAGATGTTCTCTATCTCCTTCTTCAGATAGGAGACATATTCTGCGGCGTGGCCCCGCTTCCTGGTAATGATGGAGTGGCAGCCGCAGTAGAAACAGAGGGAGAAACAGAAGGGGATATGAAAGTAGAGGGACAGAGGGGGGAGGTCTTTACCGCTGTTGGTTTCAATGACCTTGGCCTTGAACCTTTCAGTGCCGAAGTCCTTATCCCAGACAGGGGCCGTCGGATAGCTGGTATACCTGGGTCCCGGCCGGTCATACTTAAGAAGGGTGTCTATGCTGATGGTTAATTTATTTGACGTATTCTTGAGCTTCATATCCTTCTTTTCTGTTATGTTGTATCGCGATAACGCATCATATCCTGAGTAGACGCTCAAAAATGCCCAGGTGCAAGGAAGGACGAGGATTTGAGTTGAGGCGTACTTCCTGTACGTTGAAACTCAAATCCGAAGTCCTGACGCCGCAGATGGGCATTTTTCAGCGTCTACTCTCTTCATGGACGATATCTACCAAAGCCTTTGCATTTTCTACCGGTGTGTCCGGCAATATCCCGTGGCCCAGATTAAAGACGTGGCCAGGCCCTGTCCCATATTTATGGAGGATGGCCTTTACATGCCTTCTGATCTCATCCGGTCCGGCATAGAGCACACAGGGGTCTAAGTTTCCCTGCAGGGCGACCTGATTGCCGACCCTCCGTCTTGCAACCCCTATGTCAATTCTCCAATCAAGCCCGTTTACATCGGCCCCTGAGTTCCCCATATACTCCAATATACTGCTGACCCCATTTGCAAAGAGGATGACCGGACATCCCCTCTTATCAAGTTCCTTTATGACCCTCTCCACATACGGGAGTGCAAACTCCTGGTAGTCATCGGGGGAGAGTGACCCTGCCCACGTATCGAACAGTTGTACGGCGTGGACCCCTGCCCTGATCTGCATATTCAGATAGTGAATCACAGCGCCGGTTATTTTATCCAGCAGTTTGTGCAGGAGTTGCGGGTCTGCATACATCATCCGTTTTATCCAGGTGAAATTCTTTGAGGTCTCACCCTCAATCATGTAAGTCGCCAATGTAAACGGCGCCCCTGAAAAGCCTATCAGGGGGACCCGGTGATCGAGGCCCTGGAGGATAAGCCTGATAGCGTCTGCAATAAAGGGCATCCGTTCCTCTGACTCTGCAGGTCCCGGGATTGAAAGACCCTGGATCTGCGCCTCGGACCTTATTGGAGTCGAGAAAACCGGCCCCCTCTTCTCTGTAAACCGCACCTCCATCCCCATGGCCTCAACAGGGATCAGGATGTCTGAAAAGAGGATGGCCGCATCCACCCCAAGGATGTCTATAGGAAGGAGTGTGGCCTGCGCCGCAAGCTCAGGGGTCTTGCACATCGTCAGGAAGTCTACCCGTTTCCGTATGGCCTGATATTCCTTCATATACCGGCCGGCCTGCCTCATGATCCACACCGGGGTAAAGTCTGTAGGTTCTCTGCGGCAGGCCTTCAAAAAGGCATCATTCTTCAGCATGCTTATCTCCAATATTTCCATGATCGTAACCGGCCCAATTTAGCCTTCTTTCAACTACTTTAGGCTATTTGGGTATTATTTGTCAACTGATTTGGTCTATGAATTAGTTCTGTGGCACTCCTTTTGCAATACTTTATTTGCAATAGTTTGAAACTAATCCAAAATTCACCCAAGGATAGAAAGTTTGTTGCAGGTCTGCTATAATAAATTTTTTTCCCCAACAAGGGCAGCAGGGATCAGGGGATGGATATCATGGACTTCAACGAAGACCTTGCCTCAAAATGGGCAGAGACGGTATCAGCGATAACAGGGCTTCCCTTCCTCTTATGCGCAGAAGAGAAATACACCCCCTCCCGTGAGGAGGAAAGTCCTCTATGCAAGCTCCTCCAGGAACATGCCGCCGGAAGGGTGTTTTGCGAGCAGGATTGCACAGCCCCCCTTGTCCAGGCCCTTGCCAAAAAGGAACCGGTCTACTTTAAGTGCTATGCCAACCTGAATAATGTTGCCATTCCGGTGTGTTCCGATAAAATGCCGGACAAGAGACATCTCATCCTCGGCGGAAGGGTCGTCTCATCCTATGCGGATCTTGCCGGGTACAGGGGGGTTGCTGAGAAGCTGGGATGCGACCAGGCCCGCGTCCTTGAGGCGGTAAAGGGGATTTCGCTTAAAGACCTGAATCATTTTAAGGTTGCGATGGCGGCCATCAGGACGGTTACCCTGCACCTTTTTCAGAATAGGGAGAGGCATAGAATCATCGAGGAGAAGATGGCCAAGTTGCAGACGATGATAAAAGTAGTCAGCAGCACAGGCGCGGCTGATAACAGAGAACTGCATGCCACAATTCTCAACACCCTCGGAGTCTTATTTAATGTCCAGACGGCCATACTTCTCTTGAGGGATGCGGATGAGGAGAGGTTCAGGGTGGAAGAGGTCTTTGGATATCCAAAGGAGGCGCTGACCCGCATTAAAACCAATTGGGTTGAAGGACTTATCGAAGAGGCGGTGAAAAGGAATGAGGTCGTCTCCTCTACAGGTCTCTTTGACATCCTGAAGACCGGCCTGCCAAACGGCTTTACCTCTGTCAAGGTATTTCCAATAGCCATGAAAGGGAGGGTCGAGGGGCTGATCTGCATCTTTAATACCCCTGTTTCTCAGGAGGATGAAGACCTGATCAAGTCCTTTTGCAGGGCTGTATCCGTCCCCCTTGAGAACCGCCTGCTTTCCTTAAGGCGCGAAAACTTTTCCAGAAAAGGGGGGGCCGTTGTGCAGGCATTGGTGTCGATTGCGTCCGACATAGATTCCCCGCAGATATTTGATCTGATCATCGGCAGGGCCGCAGAAGTTACAGGGGCTGAACAGGGTTCCATCATGCTCCTGAACGGGGAGAGTCGTACGCTGGAAGTAAAGGCGACCAAAGGGCTGAATCCGGCCATCCTCAATCATGTCAGGATTAATCCCGGGGAGGGGGTTGCCGGGACCGTGCTGGAAAGGGGCACCCCGTTCCTGGTCAGCAATATTGAACAGGATGAGAGGTTCTCAAGGCCAAACCGTACGAGATATAAGACGAAGTCATTTATAAGTCTCCCCCTGAAGATGAAGGAAAAGAGCATTGGCGTCATCAATCTGTCTGATAAGGCCAACGGGACAGACTTCTCGGATATGGATCTTAAGCTCCTGGAAATCCTGGCGCTCTATTCTACTGTGGCCATTGAACGGCAGGTCTATTATCAAAGTTCCCTTAGTCTCCGCAAGATATCTATCACAGATCCCCTGACAGAACTCCTGAACCGGAGATACTTCGAAGAGAGAATATCTGAGGAGGTGGAGCGGTCCAAGCGTCATAAACAGCCTTTTTCACTGATGATCTTAGACATAGACAATTTTAAGGAATTTAACGATACCTATGGCCATCTCGCCGGAGATGAGGCCCTGAGAAATGTAGGGCATGTGATCAGGCGTTGTGTCAGGATTATCGATATTGCGGCAAGATACGGCGGGGAGGAGTTTGCTATAATACTTCCTACAACGGATAAGGAGGATGCCCGTCTGATTGGAAATCGTATCCGGGAAGGGATAGAGGGGGTTACCCTTCCCGTAATAAAGGATGAAGGGAAGGCCGCAGAATTGACCGTCAGCCTGGGGATTGCCTCCTATCCGGCAGATGCCTCCACGATCGAGTTGCTTATTAATAACGCAGATAGGGCCCTTTACAAGGCAAAGGCGCAGGGAAAGAACAAGGTGGTGCTGTTTGGAAATCTATAACGGTTCTGCTACCCCCCTTCTGACAATCCTCAGAGAGGGGATCGAAGAGTTGTCTGGCATGGGTACCGGCGCCGAGGTGCTCCGTCACGCTCTTAAGTTAACTCTCTCCCTCTCAGGAGGGTATGCGGGCTACGTTGTCAGAAAGACAGAAGAAGACGTCTGGGAAATAGACGGGGTGAAGACATTGTATATCCCTAAAACTCTTCTGGAGGAATTATCACAGAAAAGCGGCCTTTATAAAATTGGTGACGAGCTTTACCGGTTTCTTCTTGAAGAGTTGCAGGTTAAGATCCAAAGGGTCATGCCCATTCAGGGAAGCGGGGTTTTAGCAGGGCTCCTGTTGGTCGTTGATCAAAATGATGGGCAGGATGAGGGGGAGGTCTGCCTGTTGCTCCTGGCACAGTACTTGTCGATCCTCCTTGCGAATATCCAGATCAGGGAAGAGATGAAGGAGATGAGGGTCCATTATGAGGATATCCTTGTACAAAAGGAGACTGCAGAAAAACTGGCATCCCTCGGCACCATCGCCGCCGGGCTTGCCCATGAGATTAAGAACCCCTTAGTTTCGATAAAGACATTGGCCCAACTCCTCCCTGAGAGATTTGATGACCCTGAGTTCAGGAACCATTTTGCAAACATCGCCATAAACGAGGTCGATCGGATCGGGAGCATCGTCTCTGATCTCCTTGACTTTGCAAAGTCCTCTGAGCCTAAGATCGAGTCCTTTGATATGGCTCGTGTCATAGGGGATACCCTCCTGATGCTCTTTCCCCAATTGACCCCAAAGGGGATTATCGTTAAAAAGAGATTTGCAGAAGGCCTTCCCCTGATCCGAGGAGACCACTCTCAACTGAAACAGGTGCTCTTGAATCTGCTTATAAACAGCATGGAGGCCATGCCGCACGGTGGGAAGATTACGGTAGATGTTTTCAAAGATGAAGATGTTATCCACGGGAACAGACTTATCGTCAGGGTAATGGATACAGGCACCGGGGTGAGGGAGGAAGATAAGATACACCTCTTTGAGCCATTTTTTACGACGAAGGGCGGCGGCACCGGCCTTGGTCTTTCTATCTGCAGGAAGATAACAGAAAAACACAATGGAGAGATAACGATTGAGAGTGTCCATAACCAGGGGACTACAGTGACATTAACGCTCCCCCTTTAGAAAGGGTAAATTGTGAAGATATTATTGCTCATCACATCCTCCGGCGAGATCACTCGCGGATTCCAGGCAGGTCTCACAGAGGAATACATCGTATTGCCGGTGGACAGCCTTGAAAAGGGGGCTGACCTGATGCGGACGACCCGGATCAGTATGGCCGCCGTGGATGTAGCGATCTCTGAAGATGTGGGGGTATGGATAAAGCGATATGAAGCCATTCCGGATATCCTCTGGATAGGGATTGTCCCCTCAAACCTGTCAGGGGCGGAGCTGGACAGATATCATGAGATGTTTCACGAGATGATCTCTGCACCCTTTTCAAAAGAGGGGCTGAGCGCTGTCATTCGAAGGTCACAGGAGAGAGGGGATATGCTCCACGAGCTTAAACAGTTCAGGCTCCAGTCCGCTCCCTCTCCAGAGAGATATCCCGGGAGGGGAGAGGGTCCGTTGTTGGCCTTTGAGCCCCTTGAAAAGGTCGTTGCCCTGTCAAGGACTTTTGCAGCGAGTTTTGACCTTGATAAGCTGATCAGTCTGTTTTTAGAGGCGGTCATGGATGTCATCGGGGTGGGCCGTGTCTCCCTGTTCCTGTTTGATGAAACGGCGGGCGTCTATAAGATTAAGGGATCAAGAGGGCTCCATCCCGATCTTGCCTCCAGGCTCTCCCTTTCCTGTGACAGCGGAATGGTATTGTGGCTTTCGGCTAAGGGGAGGGTGCTGCGGGGGGACAGGACAGAGGCCGATGCAGGGCAGAAGGCTGTCTTTACCCGGGCGCTGAGGGAGATGGAGGTGCTGCAGGCCGTCGTCAGCATCCCAATCATGTCTGATGGGAGACTCCTCTGCCTCTTAAATCTTGACAGCAAGATCACAGGGGAATCTTACAGCAACACAGAGATAGAGAGGCTGTTTGTCCTTTCAAACTATTTTGGGAGGGCAATACAGGATATTTATAATTATCACCGGGTCTGCTATCAGAAGGATTATATCCAGAAGATCCTGGAGCGGATGGGGAGCGGCGTGATTACAGTGAATGACCGGGAAGAGGTCATGATATTTAATCCAAAGGCTGAGGAGATCTTAAGCAGAAAGGCCTCTGACCTGATCGGCAGGGGCGCCGCCTTTCTCCCCCCTGTTATAGCCGCTTTAATCCGGGAGACTGTCCGGGAGAGAAAGGTCTACAGAAGGCATGAGATTTCATCTGAGGCAGAGGGGCTGTATCTTGCAGTGGACACCTACGGATTATATGATATTGCCGGGGCGCTGATAGGCGGGGTCGTGCTTTTGGACGACATATCCGCAAGGAAGGAATTAAGCAGGGAAAAGAAGAGGGGAGAGACCCTGCAGGTATTCAATGAGCTTATCGGGAGGATGGCGCATGAGCTCAGAAATCCGCTGGTGGCAGTCCGGACTTTTACTCAGCTTATGAAAGACCGATATAACGATAAAGATTTTCAGGAATTCTTCTATACGACGGTCACCGGAGAGGTCGAAAAATTAAACAATCTGATAGAAAAATTGATTGCCTTTGTCCATCCAATAGAGTATAAATTCGAAACAGTAGATATGGGTGAGCTGATGGACAAAACTCTTGAATCCATTCTCAAAGATCAGAAGGCGTCAGACCTTCGCCTCATCAAGAACTATGCCCACGGAATCTTTAAACTTTCTGCTGATAAGGCCCAGCTCAGCAAGGCCTTCTCATATATACTGCAAAATTCCTTTATTGCCATGAATTCAGGGGGTACATTGACAGTCAATATAGAGTCTTTATTGAAAGATGCCATGATCAGGGTTACCATAAAGGATACCGGAAAGGGTATCCCTCAGGAGGATATCGAGAGGGCCTTTGACCCCTTTTATACCACACCGGAGAAGGGGATCGGGCTTGGTCTTCCTTTGAGCCAGAAAATCATTGAAGACCATAAGGGGAAGGTCACAATAGAGAGTGCACCAAATCAGGGGACATCATTGACCGTGCTGCTTCCCATTGCGGCGCCAACGCAGGAGGAGGTGTAGATGGAGAACAAAAATAGTGTATTAGTTGTGGATGATGAGATGGGGCCCCGGGAGGCCCTCCGCATGATCCTCAAGGGGGGGTATGAGATTGTCACGGCGGACAGCGGGGAACGTGCCATAGGACATCTGGCGGAGAGGATTTTTGATGTCATCATCGTGGATATCAAGATGGCCGGCATGGATGGACTACAGCTCCTGTGCAGGATTAAGGAGATAAAGCCGGATATCGAGGTCATCCTCATGACCGCGTATGCGAGTGTAGAGACGGCAAAGAATGCGCTCCGGTACGGGGCCCTGGACTATCTGATCAAACCCTTTGATCATAAAGATGTGACAGACATCGTTGCGAAGGGTGTGGCAAAGAGGAGAGAGCACCTTCAGACAAAGGATGAGATTCAGAGGCTCCATATTGCGACTACGGAACTATCCAGGGAGATTGAAGATGCCAAGAGGAGTATTGAAAACCATTATGCAAGTACCGTGAAGGCATTGTTAGCCGCGATTGATGCCAAGGATCAATATACCAGGGGCCATTCTGAGCGGGTTTCGAGGTTTTCTGCGTTCCTGGCCGAGAGGATCGGGGTTCCTCCCGATAAAATATTAGCCTTAGAGCAGGCTGCCCTGATCCATGATATCGGGAAGATAGGGGTTGAGGGGAACATCCTTAAGAAGCAAGGGGTGTTGGACCCCATTGAATTTGATGAGATCAAGAAACATCCGTCCATAGGGGCCAGGATCATAACCTCTGTGGAATTTCTCCAGGAGATGATGCCGGTGATCCTCTGCCATCATGAGCGGTTTGACGGGACAGGGTTTCCGGAAAGGCTGAAGGGGACTGCCATTCCCCTGAGCGCAAGGGTGGTGGCCATTGCGGATGCCGTGGATGCCATGCTGTGTGACCGGCCTTACCGTTCGGCCCTTGCATTGGATCATGTCAGGGAAGAGCTCTCCCGGATGTCCGGCAAACAGTTTGACCCGGAGATCGTTTCAGTCGTTCTCAGCGGCGGACTTCTTGAATGCTATTCAGGGATATTCGATTATCAATCTATAGGGGGTTAATGTGATGAAAGAAAGGCTGGTCCTTATTGCTATAAGTTTCTCAGTATGTCTCTCCTTGATTTTATCTCTGCCGCCTGTTACTGAGGCAACGGATATGCCTAACAACAGGTCTGAAGAGGAGATAAAGGCATTAAGGAAGGAGGTTCAGGATTTAAGGAAGGACGTAGAGG
>Ga0209642_10002797_pt1 | contig 11411 bp, 10 predicted proteins | sample RifCSP19_2_FD_184025 | JGI IMG/M metagenome (GOLD analysis project Ga0209642, IMG submission 184025) | Soil microbial communities from Rifle, Colorado - Rifle CSP2_sed 19_2 (SPAdes) (version 2) | ecosystem: Environmental > Terrestrial > Deep subsurface > Rock core/Sediment | place: Rifle... | reverse complement strand
CGGGGTTCGAATCCCCGCGGGGGCGTACCTTCCCATAGCGGAGCGATGGAATCAGGCGGCTTTCCACTCGAACTGCCAAGAAGCTGCCGAGCGCAAGTTCACCACGGCATGAGCCTGCCGCCTACGTAGGGACCCCGATCGTCCTCCCGTGCCCGAAGAGGCGAATGCGCGTCTCCTACGAAGGATAGAATGTAGCAACCATCGACGCATAGACGAACTGGTCGCCCAGTGTTGTCATGCCAATCCCATTGATGTAGAAGGCATAAGTACCTTGGAGCGGGGTGCTGAACACCTCCTCAACGTATACTGTCTCGACGTAGGTCGCTGTGGGCTGGTTGGAGACGATGTTCTTCGCAGAACGGAAGTCGTCCAATGTGCAGTCGATACTTGTCCGACCCAGAAGAAGAAGAATCGTGTCCGTGGTTCCAAACGTGTGGGCGACGTTGAACCGAACCTTCGATGTCACGACGACGCGGCCAGGGCCATCCACGTTGATCGACAGAGTGACTTGCGGATAGTTCGTGCAGGTGCTCTCAAGCTCAACGCTGCCGTTGCCCGAACTGAAGGCCATCCGTGTCCCCGGCCCTGGAGGCCCTTGGAGTCCTTGCGGTCCCGTCGGTCCAGCCGGGCCCGTATCGCCTGGCGGCCCCTGAGGACCTCGACAGTCGAGCACGTCGATGACTGTGTCCCCGTTCAAATCCTCCGCAGCCGCGTCCGGCACGCCGTTCTGATTCAGGTCCCAGCAGTTGGTTCCGTCAGCGCCGTCGGTGCCTACGGGGCCTTGCGGGCCCGGCGGACCCTGCGGACCCGTCGGGCCTTGTGGGCCCAAATCACCTTGCAGTCCCGGGGGACCCGGGATTACGAGGTTCAAGACCAAGGCGGCCCCAGCCAACAACATCGCCACCACGCTCAAGAACAGGCTCACGCCCCCTTCCTTCCGCATTAGCGCCGGGGCCTGCGCGGAAGAAGAAACCCCGCCGCTGTGTGGCTGCATGGGACGGCACGCGCATGAGGCCGAGAAAAGGATTTCGGTCATTCCCCTGCTCGTCGCGTCAAGGTACATCGTATGCTGTGGTCCTCAGCGGATCGTCTGACCTCCCCGAAGTGACTGGTGGTCAGGCTGAAATAGACGATTGAGGATGTCCGCATGCCATGAGATGGATCAATCCTGCAGACTCGATGAAGCGCGTTTGGATGCCGCTTGCGACCACTGCCATGAGCCTTTCGCTCCTGTTGATTCTTCCCGTGAAGCTCCTAGGGTCATGCGGATCTCCTCTTGACGCCCTTCCTCTCGCGGTCCACGTCTCAGCGCTCGTCCTCGCATCGATGGCCCTCATCGGGATTGTTGCCACCAGAAGGCATGCCGCGCCGGGTCGGTTCACTCTGTTCTGGTCCGTTCTCGCTGCAATCCTATCGCTGATAATCGTGTTGATGCCCCCGGTCCCCGTTCTCGGGGGATTCGGATTGTGCTAGCGCCGCGCTCGCCAACCTTAAACATGCCTGTGATGTAAGGCGGGTCGAGGTCTGACACGATGGCTGAGAGGAAGCCTGCAAAGAAGGGCACGCAGAAGTCCGCCCGGAGCACCGCCGCGGAAAAGACGTTCAAGGGATTCACGGACGAGGAACGAGCCGCGATGAAGGAGCGCGCCCAAGAGCTGAAGGCGGACAAGGCGGACGGGGAGAGCGCCGTGCTCGCGAAGATCGCCGAGATGCCGGAACCGGATCGCGCCATGGCCAAGCGGCTCCATGCCATCATCAAAGCCAGCGCGCCAGGGCTCTCGCCGAAAACCTGGTACGGGATGCCCGCGTATGCCATGGACGGCAAGGTCGTCTGCTTCTTCCAAAGCGCGCAGAAGTTCAAATCGAGGTACGCGACGTTCGGCTTCAGCGACGAGGCGAAACTCGACGAAGGCGCCATGTGGCCGACCTCCTTCGCGCTGAAGGAGTTGACGGCCAGCGAAGAGGCACGGATCGGCGCGCTCGTGAAGAGGGCAGTGAGCTGAGAACCGAGCGCACCACTGGGCCCCGCGAGGGGGCCCTTTCGCGCCTGCTGCACCGCCCCGGGGACGGTCCCGCCGGGCGTCGTCGCATCGGGTGTGTCGTCGTCCGGCCTCCGGACCCGGCTGCAGAGGCGCGTCATGTTCTTCGCCGCCGGGCTGCCCTTCCTCACGACGCCCATGATCGCGTCGAGGTACCCGGAGCATGCGCGGTAGAAGTCGTCCACCGCCGCCTCGACTTCCGCGGTCGCCGCCAGGGAGGCGCGCTTCGCCTCCTCCTGCTTGGCGTTCGCGCGGGCCGCCCGCTCCTGCTTCGGCACGACGTCCTTCAGGATCTCCTTCCCGTCGAGATGCTCGCGGAGGAGCTCCGCGAGGAGAAGCGGAGGGCGAGAAGGCCGCCAGTCTGATTCAAGTACCTCGACCCACATTGCCTGCTCCGTGGGAGGTTGAGAGGGTGATGCTCCCCCGGGGCTATCCGAGAGTCGTTGCCGTGTTGCTCGGGGCGGTGCTGTTGGCGTCCGTCGCTCTCGCCGCTCGACCCGTGGCGGCCCAGGGCGAAGGGAGGTTCTCACCGCCTCATTCCGACAGCGGGATTGACGAGGACGGGGACGGGGCGTACGACGTCCTCCGCCTCAGCGTGCGCGTGACCGTGACGGTCCCCGGGCCCTTTGAGGTCCACGCCTTCCTGCGGGACGGCACCAACACCTCGGACCTCGACTTCAAGTGGATTCGACGAACCCTCAGCGGGACGAGCACCGTCGTGCTGGACTTCCCCGGACACGTGATCCGCGCCTCCGGGACGGACGGCCCGTACGTGATCGACCTCGCCCTCATGGATGAATGGTACAACTACGACGACTGGGAAGCGCACGTGACGGGCACCTACGCCGCCTCGGCTTTCGACGCTCCCTCCGTCCTCCCGTCCGGGCCCATCACGGACTTCGGCGTCGACACGGACGGAGACGGTCTGTGGAACCTCCTCCGGGTGCGCCTGAACCTCACCGCGGAGGGCGAAATCCCCTTCCGCGGGGGCGCCGAACTGGACACGACGATGTGGTATATCGACTCGATAGGCTTCACCTGCATGCTCCCCGCGGGGCCCCAGACGGTCGACCTGGACTTCCCCGGGTGGAAGATTCGTGAAGCCGGATGGGATGGACCCTACACGGTCCGCATCAGCCACTATGCGGATGACGGCGCCGTGCTGGCCACGTGGACACACTTCACCGCTGCCTACGCAGCCGCGGAGTTCGAGACGCTTCCGGCCCAGTTCGCACCTCCGCACGCCGAGCGCGGGGAGGACGCCGACGGAGACGGCCTGCTGAACTCGATCGCCGTGGACGTCGCGGTCTCCGTGGACGAGTCGGGCGAATTCTCCGTCACCGCATGGGTGCAGGACGGCCTTGGGAACACGTGGGGAGGATTCTTCGAGACGGCGGAGCTGTCGGCGGGCCCGCAGGTCTTCCACTTCAGATTCCCGACCCTTCCCATGCTGCTCGCGCGTTCCGACGGGCCGTACAACGTCACCCTCCTCCTGTACGGCACCGGCACTCCACTCATCGAGCAGGGCCTGCACACGACGGCCGCGTACTCGATCTCGCAGTTCGATCCGATTCCGGCGGTCCTCGCCCCGCCCCACACGGACAGCGTCGTCGATCAGGACACTCCCCCCGATGGGCTGTGGGACGTGCTCAAGCTCGACGTGAGCGTCGACGTCCTCGACCCAGGCGTCTACACTGTGTACGCGACGTTGTGGGGCGGTCCGACCGAGCTGAGTAGCGACCTGAGGACGACGATTCTCGACAGCGGGCGGAGGACCGTGGCCCTTCGGTTCTCCGGCCCCGGGATCGGCTCTTGGGGAATCTCCGGCCCCTACTCAATCCTCCTCACGCTGAGCATCGGGGACCCCCTCGACTCGCAGCTTGACTCGGGAGCCCACACGACCGCCTCGTATCCCGCCTCAGGCTTCGAGAACCCACCCTCTGCGACCCTGGATGGCATCGTATCGTTCGAAGGGACCGGCGACCTCGTGGCATATGCGGACGTTCAGGCGGTCAACTACGCCACCGGCGCCCTTGCGATGGGGATGAGCGACGAATGGGGACGGTACACGTTGTGGCTGTACCAGGGCGACTGGGTCGTCTCCGTGGGCGACCTAATCCCCCGGCAGTCCGACCTCGTCCGGGTGGCGGTCACGGCGCCTCAGGTCACGCAGGACCTCGTGGTCGGCCCGGTGCTCCAAGACGACATGTCCACAGCCCTGCGCCTGGACTCGTGGGACACCGCGGGAGTCGCGTGGTCGGAGACCTGGCGGATGAGCTATCCGTGGGTGCGCCAGAGGATCGACCTCTGGTACGGGGACGGGGACGGGGTCGTCGAACGAGTCGAGCTTGACACTTATGCGTCGCTCACGGGCCCATTTGCCTTCGCTCCCCCGCCCTCTCCGGAATCCACCACAAACGCTTTCTTGGTCGATGGGCAACCCTTCAATCTCGATCCGGACTCCGCGTCCTTCCGGCTGGAGGGGGAGGGCCCCATCGACAACGGAGTGCCGCTCGAGTTCGTCGGCAATGGAACCTATACCCTCTCGGGTTCCCCGGGACCCGGGCCAACGCACACGATCGACGTGAGGATCTGGTGGGACGGCGGCTACGGTAATCGCACGTACGAAGTCACGGCCCCGCCCGGATTCGTCCTGAACCCGGTCGACCCACCCGCCTTCCTCGAAATCCGGAACGCCTCCACGCGAACGATCACGCTGGACCCGGGCCTCTACGGCTGCTGTCATCCCGTCTGGGTCCGGTTGAGCACGGCCGTGGATCCCCCGCCGATCGTGACCTCGGCGGTGGCTGACCCGAGCCCGGTCGAGGTCGGGGACGGGACGACGATCACCGCGGCGGTCGACGATGACCGCGGCGTGGCCTCCGTGGCGGTTGAGATCCGCGATCCGAACGACGGGGTCCTGGGGAACTTCTCGATGGCGAAAACCGACCCAGGCACGTACGCCTTCAACTTCACACCCGAAGACACTGGCACGTTCGGGTTCACCGTCTGGGCCCAAGACTCCGGCGGGGGGACCGGCTTCGCGCAGGGCTCGTTCGTGGCGAGGGACACCACGCCGCCGACCGTGGACGCGGGTACGGACCGGACCGTCGCCGCGGGTTCGGTCGTGACGTTCAACGGGACGGCGTCGTCCGACAACGACGAGGTGGCGGCGTACGAGTGGACCTTCGAGGAGGCGGGTCGGACCATCACGCTGACCGGCCCGGCCCCATCCCACACCTTCTCCGCGGCGGGAACGTACCAAGTCGTCCTAACGGTCACGGACCCGTCGGGCAACGCGGCTTCGGACACCGTCACGATTCGGGTGACCGACGGTGGCTCCTCGGACGCCGTGATCGTTGCGTTGGCGGTCGTCGCTGCGGCCGCGTGCGTCGTCGGCGCCACGGTGTACTTCCTCAGAAAACGCCGACCCCGGCGCCGCGACCCCGGGGAGAGTGCTCCGGAGCGCCGCTGAGCCCCCCGGCAGTCCCGGCTGGTGTTGCATCCACCGCCAAAGGCTTTCTGCCCGTGCGCCATCCCACGCGTCGTGTCCGACGAAGTCGCCGCCGCGGACGACAACGTCGAGGTCACGCGGGAGATCATCGCCTACGTCAGGCTCCACGCGGACGAGCTCCGCGCGAAGGGCGTCCCCGTGGAGGACGTGATCCGGGACCTCGAGGAGGCGGTCGCGAAGGTCGTCGCCTCCCGGGACAAGCTCCGCGCGATCCGGGCGGAGGACGAGCACCTGACCCAGAAGCGCGAGCACCTCCGGCGGGAGGTCGACCGGCTCGCGCGCCTCCCCGCGGACCTCGTCGACGGCATGGCGACGATCCCGTACCTGCAGGGCGCCGTGGAGCGGCGGGAGAAGCAGAAGCGGCGGCCGAAGAAGGGCGTCGGCGGCTGAGGCGCGACAGGCCTGTCCCGGGGTCAGGGCTGAGGAGCATCACGTCGCGGGATCCGTGCGCCTACCGTTTGTCAATCCGCTCCAGCCCGGAGGACATGGAGTGGCGGGTCCCCTTCTCCTACTGGGCCTGGGCCCCGCAGGAGGCGCAGAACCGCTGCCCGACCGCCAACGGCGCACCGCAGTGCGCGCAGAAACGCGGCGGCGCGGGGGCGGGCGGCACCGCCGGAGGCGGCGGTGGCGGCGGGGGAGCCGCCGGAGCATAAGCGGGCGGCGGGCCGTACGGCGCGTACCCGGGTGCGGGGGGCGGCGCGTAGCCCTGCGCCGGAGGCGGCGCGTACGCGGCCTGCGGTAGCGCATACGGACCCGGAGGGACGGGCGCGTACGGCGCGGGCGCGTACGGGCTCGGCGGATAGGTCCCGCGGACCACGCCGAGGCACAGCACCGCCACGAGGCTGCCAATCGCGGACCCGTAGAACCCCGCATCGAACCACCAGTCGCTGTTCTCGCTCACGAGGGCGACGAACACCCCCGCCCCGACGAGGACGAGGATCAGCTGCGTGAGGGCGAGGAAGAACGCGCCGGACGCCCGGGCGCGCGTCATCGTCGCGGGGCTCCGGAGGCCCTGCAGAGACAGGAGCCCCGCGCCCAGGAGGGGAATGCCGAGCGGCGCCAGCCACCAGCCCTCGACCCAGCCCCACGACTGGACGTAGTAGCCGTAGTTGTACCACCCGCCGAACGACGTGGCCACGAGGAGGACGTACCCGACGAAGCTCCCCAACAGCGCACCCATGAACAGCGCGGGACGCGACGCCTCGTTCGCCATATGAACCCCTGGCGGCCCGGAGGGTGGCGCGGGAGCATAAAGCCAGACGGTCCCAGCCGCCCGTTCCTCGCGGCTCACTTCTCCTGCAGCGTCTCCACCGCCACGGACGGCGGCGCCTTCGGCCCGAGCGCCTTCGCCATCGCCCGGTCCCGCTCCCACTTCTGCCGCACCCACGCCTCGATCTCCGCGACCTGCTCGTCCGTCAGGTGCCGGAACCGCCCCTGCGCCTTCAGGTAGTCCCGCACGGGCGAGAACCGCGGCTCCCGGTTGATCCGCATCACGCCGTCCTCGAACTCGAAGAGGGTGAACAGCCCCGCCTCCACCGCCATCTTCGCGAGCTCCACGGTCTTGTCCGACTCCATCCGCCACCCGACGGGGCACGGCGCGAGGATGTGGAGGTACCGGAAGCCTTTCTTGTTCTTCGCCTTCTCCAGCTTGTTCACGAGGTCCGCGGGGAACCCCAGGCTGGCGGTCGCGACGTACGGGACGTCGTGCGCCATCATGATCCGCGGCACGTCCTTCTTCGGCTCCAGCTTCCCGCGGCCCTCCGCCTCGCCGCCGAGGGGCGTCGTCGTCGTCCACGCCCCAAACGGCGTCGTCCCGGACCGCTGGATCCCCGTGTTCATGTACGCCTCGTTGTCGTAGCAGATGTACAGGATGTCCTCGTTCCGCTCCGCCGCGCCGCTCAGGGACTGCAGCCCGATGTCCGCCGTGCCCCCGTCGCCGGCGAACGCGACGACCGTGACGTCGTCCTTCCCGAGGCGCTTCAGCGCGCGCTTGATCCCCGAGGCGCAGATCGCGGACGTCTCGAACAGGACCTGGAGCGTGGGCACCTTGAACGCGTTCAGCGGGTACATGTCGCTGAAGATCAGGAGGCACGACGCGGGCATGTACACGACCGTGTTCGGGCCGAGGACCTTCATCGCCGCGCGGACGACCATCGCGCCGCCGCAGCCCGGGCAGGCGGTGTGCCCGGACTCGAACCAGTCCTCCTCCGGGAGGTCCTTGATCGTCGTCACGGCTGCACCCCCCGCGTCCCGATCCACGCGACCCGACCGGCGGCCCGGCCCTTCCCCACCGCCTCCAGGGTCTTCTTGAACATCACCGCCACGTCCGGGGGCGTCACGTCCCGGCCCCCGAGGCCCGCGAGGAACCCGAGAATCGGGACGTCGTGCGAGTTGTACAGGGCGTTCCGGACCTCGATGTACGTCGGCCCGCCGACCCCGTAGGAGACCGCGCGGTCGTACACGCCCAGCGCCTTCAGGTGCGCCGTCGCGTCCCGGAGCGCCTCCGCGGGGAACGGGCGGAAGAACCGGAGCTTCAGGAGGCCGACCTTGTGCCCCTCGTTCCGGAGCTCGTCGACGACGTCCCTGGCCGTGGCGGTGACCGTGCCGAGGGTCACGAGGCCGACGTCCGCGTCCGCGAGCCGGTACGTCTCGAACGCGCCCCAGTACTGGCGGCCGAACATCGCCCCGAACAGGTTGTCCGTCTCCTCGATCGCCTCGAGCGCGCGCCGCATCCGGGCGTCCGTCTCCCACCGGACCTCCTGGATGTACTCCGGCGGCGCGGCGGACCCGAGCACCATCGGCCGCGTCGGGTCGAGGTACGCGTGGATCGGGTCGTACTTCGGGAGGAACGCGTCCGCCTGCTCCTGCCCGATCAGGTCCACGGACTCAATCGTGTGGGACACGAGGAAGGCGTCCATGCACACCATGAGCGGGAGCTCGACGTTCCGGTGCTCCGCGATCCGGTAGCCCTGGAGGACCATGTCGAGCGCCTCCTGCGCGTCCTCGACGTACACCTGCATCCACCCGGTGTCGCGCTGGGGCATGGAATCGTTGTGCTCCACCCAGATCCCGAGCGGCGCCGCCACGGTGCGGTTCACGATCGACATCACGATCGGGAGGTGCATCGGCGGCGCGATGAACAGCGGCTCGTGCATCAGGGCGAGGCCCTGGGACGACGTGGCGGTGTACGTCCGCACGCCCGTCGCCTGCGCCGCGATCACCGCGGACATCGCGCTGTGCTCGGATTCCACGCGCATCATCTCCGCGTCCAACGTGCCGGAGGCGACGAACTCCGCGAGGTGCTCGATGATCATCGTCTGCGGCGTGATCGGGTAGGTGGCGATCACCTGCGGGCGGCACACGCGCGCGCCCCACGCGGCCGCGTAGTCGCCCGTCACCATGCGTCGCTCGGCCGCCGTCACCGCCTGCGTCACGCGCTCACCTCCGCCTCGACCTCGCGCTCCATCGTGATCGCCTTCGGCGCGCACACCGCCGCGCACACCCCGCAGCCCTTGCAGTAGTCGAGGGAGAGGAGGACGGCCTTCCCGCCGCGGGCGATCGACCCGTCCGGGCAGTAGAACCAGCACAGGAGGCAGTTCGTGCACTTCGCCGCGTCGAGCACGGGCCGGTTCACCCGCCAGCCGCCCGTCTTGTTCGCCACGGAGCTCCCGGGGCCGACGGGGCCGAACGGCGTCTGCGTCGGCGGCGTCCCGAGCCCGGGGGGCAGCTCCTTGGCGGTCGGGAGCCATTTCGTCGCCTTCGCGTACGCGCGTCCGCCGCGGGATTCCCCGGAGCGGGTCTGCTCGTACGCCGCGCGCGCGGCGGCGAGGTTCTTCTCCGCGACCTTCATCCCGAGGCGGCGGCCCACGACCTCGCGGATTCCCACCTCCACGCCCTCGAGGGTCAGGAGGCCGGTCGCCTTCGCGAACGCGCCGAGCATGGCGGTGTTCACCGCCGCTTGCCCCGTGTGCTCGAGCGCGATCGTCGTCGCGTCGACCGTGGCGACCTTCACCGCCTGGGAGAGGTGGAGCTTCCCCGGCGCCCGCGTCGTGTCCACGACGACCATGCCGTCCCTCTGCAGCCCCGCCAGGACGTCGACCGTGTCGATCAGGCTCTCCTCGAGCACGACGACGAAGTTCGGCTCGTAGACCTGCGTGCGCGTCCGCAGCCGCGCCTTCCCGAACCGCGCGAACGCGAGGACGGGCGCGCCCCGCCGCTCCGCTCCGAAGAAGGGGAAGGCGATCGCGTGGAAGCCGTCGTGCGCCGCCGCCACGGCGAGCGCCTGCGCGCCCATGACCGCGCCTTGCCCGCCGCGCCCGTGGAACCGGACCTCGTACACCACCGGAATCCGCTCCGCTCGGCGTATAGCCGGCGTCCGTCCCCCAAGTACGCTCGCCCTCTACGGTACATACTGTAGGGAAGGGAAAGGCGGAAGTGTGGACGTTCGAGGCCTACCGCATCAGGCCGAGCTCCCCGAGCTTCTCCGGCAGGTGTCGGTCCGTGACGAAGTCGAGGCCGTACTTCGCGAGCGCCTGCTCGTCCTTGAACCGCGGGTCCGACAGCTCCGCGTTCAGCGCCACGAAGTCTCGCTGCGGCAGCGCGTCCGCCGGCAGCACCACGCTGCACCGCTGGCGGGTCCGGCCTAGAACCGCATCTCTCGCGACACCACTTCCCTCTCTCCCCCAGCCACGTCCTCAGGGGAGGCAGGGGCTCCTTGGTCAGCCTCATCAGCCCCCGCTCGAGATAGGGCGCCAGCACCGTCTCCAGCCCCTTCGGCGCCAAGTCCTCGATCGTCTTCACCTCTATCCCCTTGTACGCGCACTTCTCGGGGAACAGTTCGCGGACCGCGCTCCAATCGATCTTGCGAGTCCGTGTCAGCTTCCACACGTCGTAGTAGTCCCTCACCCGCCTCCGCTCGGCCATCGTCCTGAGCTTCTCCGCGACGATGGTCTCGACGGCATAGACGCTCACCCTCAGGGCCGGGTAGTCCCTGTATGCGGGGGCCAACGAGCGAATCGAGACCGGGCCGATGGGATCCTCCCTCGAAGCCTCCAGCTTGACCGTGCCGGAGCCGATCGCCCCCTCGAAGCGGACCTTGACCTGGAGGTATTCGTTGCCCGCGACGTGCGGGCTGTCCCGAACCGCCACGGAGAGACCGCCGGACGCCTCTCTCACCTCCGACGGCAGTTCCGAGACGAGGACCGAGGCGAGCCTGTCGAGATCTGGCGATCGACGCACCGTGAAGTCCAGATCCTCCGAAAGCCGCCACGAGCCTGGGAAGTATATCTTGGAGAGGGCGGAGCCCCCCTTGAAGACGAGCCGCGAGCCCGCACTCGAGCCCACGACGCCCGCGAGGATCCACCCCAGTGCGTAGTCCTTCTCGATGACGTCGACAGGGAATCCGAGCTCGCGGGCGGTCGCTCTCAGCTCGGCTGCCCGGAGCAAGTCCTCACATCTCCCGTCCTACGCTTACATTGACCCTGAGCTTCCAACGCTCGTTGGTCGGCCCCGCGGTCGGGAACTTCGGGTCCAGCTTCGAGTACCCCTCCCCGAGCCGGTGACGCCCAATGCGCCGGGCCGCGTCGCCCCGGCCCTGAGCCTCCAGCAGATATCCCAGGCGCTTCAATATGGTCGTGTTTCGCATCCTCCCGCCGTAGCGCAGGAGCCGGTCGAAGTCGAGGCGACGGAACTCCCCTCTCAGGACGCCTGCCACGTGAAGGATTCCCCCGGCATGTTCCGGATGGTCCAGGCAATCGACGACCGTCTTCTCGGGGTCGGATATGGCCACCCCCTCGCGCTCGATCATGATCCTCTCGGTCCCGAACATCTTCCAAGGCCGCAAGGTGACGAAGATGTTC
>Ga0209642_10002794_pt1 | contig 11414 bp, 5 predicted proteins | sample RifCSP19_2_FD_184025 | JGI IMG/M metagenome (GOLD analysis project Ga0209642, IMG submission 184025) | Soil microbial communities from Rifle, Colorado - Rifle CSP2_sed 19_2 (SPAdes) (version 2) | ecosystem: Environmental > Terrestrial > Deep subsurface > Rock core/Sediment | place: Rifle... | reverse complement strand
ATCGACGCGCGCTCGACGAAGCTCGGCGACGAGGAGATCACGCGCGATATCCCGAACCGCTCGGAGGAGTCGCTCGCGAACCTCGACGAGCGCGGGGTCGTCCGCATCGGAGCCGAGGTCACCTCGGGCGAGCTCCTCGTAGGCAAGGTCACGCCCAAGGGTGAGACCGAGCTGACGGCCGAGGAGAAGCTGATCCGCGCGATCTTCAAGGAGAAGGCTCGCGAGGTGCGCGACACGTCCTTGAAGGTTCCTCACGGCGAAGGCGGCAAGGTCATCGGCGTGAAGACGTTCTCCCGTGACGCGGGTGACGACCTTCCGCCGGGTGTGAACGAGCTGGTGCGCGTGTACGTGGCCAAGAAGCGCAAGATCGCAGAGGGCGACAAGCTCGCAGGCCGTCACGGCAACAAGGGTGTCATCTCGAAGATCGTCCCCGAAGAGGACATGCCGTTCCTCGAGGACGGCCGTCCGGTGGACGTAGTGCTCAACCCGCTCGGCGTGCCGAGCCGGATGAACATCGGCCAGATCCTCGAGACCCACCTCGGATGGGCAGCGGCACACGGTGTCTTCCCCGAGGGGGGCCAGGTGAGCGCGCGAGCACCGATCAACGCGCCCGACCCGCGCTGTGTCGCGACCGCCGTGTTCGACGGGGCGACGGAGGGTGACGTCGACGATGCTCTCGTCGAGCTCGCTCGTATCGCCGGACCGACGGCGTTCAACATGAACGTCGACGAGTCCGCGGCACGCGGAAGCCGCTGCTCGGGCAAGGTCGAGCTCTACGACGGAAAGAGCGGTGAGCCGTTCGCGCAGGAGGTGACGGTCGGCTTCATGTACATCCTGAAGCTCCTCCACCTGGTCGACGACAAGATCCACGCCCGCTCGACCGGCCCGTACTCACTCGTCACGCAGCAGCCCCTGGGCGGCAAGGCGCAGTTCGGTGGACAGCGGTTCGGCGAGATGGAGGTCTGGGCGCTCGAGGCGTACGGATCGGCCTACACCCTGCAGGAGATGCTCACGATCAAGTCCGACGACACGATCGGCCGCGTGAAGGCTTACGAGGCGATCGTCAAAGGCGAGAACATCGCCGAGCCGTCGATCCCGGAGTCGTTCAAGGTGCTGCTCAAGGAGATGCAGTCCCTCGCTCTCGACGTCCAGGTGCTCTCCGACGAGGGTCGGGAGGTCGAGGTTCGCGAGGAGGACGACGAGCTCCTACGGGCCGCAGAAGAGCTCGGTATCGACTTGTCGCCCGGCTCCCTGCGCGCAGCCGCACGCCAGCCGACGGCCGAGGAGCTCGAGGAAGGTGAAGAGCACGCGGACAACGGCGGCGAGCTCGTGCTCGCGGCGGACGAGGAGCTCCCGAGCGTCGTGGGCGAGGAAGCAATCCTCGAAGTCGACCTTGCGGACGTCGAGATCGAAGAGTAATGGCACGTGCTTCGCACATGCCTAGGAAGAGCAAAGAGAGACTGAGAGAGAGGTTCGAGGCCCTAGATGGAATCCAGTAGACGCGGTCCCGACATCAATGACTTCGACTCGATCCGGATCGGTCTGGCATCGAGCAAGCAGATCCGCGACTGGTCCTCCGGTGAGGTGACGAAGCCGGAGACGATCAACTACCGCACGCTCAAGCCCGAGCGCGACGGTCTCTTCTGCGAGCGCATCTTCGGTCCGACGAAGGACTGGGAGTGCTATTGCGGCAAGTACAAGCGCGTCCGCTACAAGGGGATCATCTGCGAGCGCTGTGGCGTCGAGGTGACTCGGCAGAAGGTGCGCCGCGAGCGGATGGGGCACATCGATCTCGCCGCTCCCGTCTCCCACATCTGGTTCTTCAAGGGCGTGCCCAGTCGGATCGGCTACCTGCTCGACATCGCTCCGCGCGAGCTCGAGAAGGTCCTCTACTTCGCCGCATCGATCGTGACCGCGGTCGATCGCGAGAAGCGCCAGGCCGACCTCGCCGACCTCGAGGACAAGGTCGCCGGCGAGACCGAGCGCATCTACCTCGACCGTGACGAGGCTCTCTCCGGGCTCGACGACCGCTTCTCGCGTCGTCGCGACTTCTTCGCTGCCGGCAAGGAGCGCAATTTCGACGAGGACGATGACTTCTGGGTCCGCGGTCTCAACAACTGGGCCGAGGAGGCTGCCCTCCCGACCCTCGAGGAGATCCGCACGCTCGGTAGCGGCGTGTTCGTCGAACTCGCCAAGAAGATCACGAATGAGGATCCGCGCCGCGTACGCGAGCTCGTTCGCCAGACGGCCACCCGTGACGACCGCCGTCTCGCTCCGCGCGAGGTCGAGTCGGTCGCTGCGGCTGCAGTCCAGATCGAGGCTGCGCTGGCGCCACTGCGGGCCGAGCTCGACAAGGCGACAGGGTCGAAGAAGGGCGCGATCACGAAGCATCTGAAGAGGCTCCAGGAAGGCCTCCTCACCGGGGCCGAGCTGACCGAGGACGATGCAGCGCTCGTCGCCGAGGTGGATCGCAAGAATCTCGACCGTGCGCGGGAAGTCGGCAACGGCCTCCTTGCCGCTGTGCTGGCCACCGTCGATCCCGACGCAGATGCAGCCGCCGTGCGGGAGCTTGCGTACGACCTCTGTCTCGTCGAGGGCACCCGCAAGGAAGACCTCGACGCGGTCGGGCAGTGGGCGCTGAAAGTTCGCGAGATGGTCGCGGACATCGATCTCCGGCGGGAGGACACACGCGAGGCCGCGGTCGACGCGGTTCGGAGGCTCGAGCAGACGTGGCTTCTCTTCAAGGAGCTCGAGCCGAAGATGATCGTCGGCGACGAGCAGATCTTCCGCGAGCTCAAGGATCGCTTCGGCTCGCCGTATGGGTTCGGCGTGTACTTCCGCGGCGGCATGGGCGCCGAGGCAGTGCGGGACCTGCTCCGCGACCTCGATCTCGACGAGGAGTCGCTGTCCCTGCGCGACATCATCAAGACGTCCAAGGGCCAGAAGCAGCAGCGCGGCATCAAGCGGCTCAAGGTGGTCGAGGCATTCATCAAGTCCGGTAACAAGCCCGAGTGGATGATCCTGGAGGCAGTACCCGTCATTCCGCCGGAGCTCCGCCCGATGGTTCAGCTCGACGGTGGGCGCTTCGCCACGAGCGACCTCAACGATCTCTACCGTCGCGTGATCAACAGGAACAACCGCCTGAAGCGGCTGCTGGACCTGGGCGCGCCCGAGATCATCGTCAACAACGAGAAGCGGATGCTTCAGGAGGCCGTCGACGCACTGTTCGACAACGGCCGCCGTGGACGCGCCGTGACCGGACCGGGCAACCGCCCGCTCAAGTCGCTCTCGGACATGCTGAAGGGCAAGCAGGGACGCTTCCGGCAGAACCTGCTCGGAAAGCGTGTCGACTACTCCGGGCGCTCGGTGATCGTCGCCGGCCCAAACTTGAAGCTCCACCAGTGTGGGCTGCCGAAGCTCATGGCGCTCGAGCTGTTCAAGCCTTTCATCATGAGCCGGCTCGTCGAGCGCAAGGCCGTGCAGAACATCAAGGCGGCCAAGAAGATGGTCGAGTCGATGATCCCGGAGGTCTGGGACGTCCTCGAGGAGGTCATCGCGGAGCACCCGGTGCTCTTGAACCGCGCGCCGACGCTGCATCGCCTCGGGATCCAGGCGTTCGAGCCGGTCCTCGTCGAGGGCAAGGCGATCCAGGTCCATCCGATGGTCTGCCAGGCATTCAACGCCGACTTCGACGGCGACCAGATGGCGGTGCACCTGCCGCTCTCCGCCGAGGCACAGGCGGAAGCTCGCGTACTGATGCTCTCGTCCAACAACATCCTCTCGCCTGCCAGCGGCCGACCGCTTGCTACCCCGAACCAAGACATGGTCCTCGGTGCCTACTTCCTCACGTACTGCGGGCACGATCTGGTCAACACGACGGCTGCAGACATGGCCAAGACCCTTGGCAAGAAAGGGCTTGCCCGCTTCCGCACCGAGGAGGACGTGGAGTTCGCCGTCGACGCAGGCTCGGTCGACTACCAGGATCCGATCGAGTACGAGTGGAACGGCGAGCGGCTGATGACGACGCCGGGCCGCGTCATCTTCAACGCAGAGGTCGAGCGAGCGCTCGACGAGGCCACCGGCGGGAACTTCGAGGACCATCCGTTCCTGAACAAGACACTCACGAAGCGTGAGCTCGATGCGTTCATCGGGGAGCTCGTCGAGCTCTACGGGCCGAACACGATCGCATCGGCCCTCGACGCGATCAAGACACTGACGTTCCGCTTCGCCACTCGGGCCGGGATCACGATCTCGAAGAACGACATCGTCATCCCGCCGGACAAGGAGGAGATCCTCGTCCGGTACGAGGGCGACGTCACGAAGGTCGGCAAGGAGTACGACCGTGGCCTCATGACGGAGGAGGAGCGCGACGAGCGCATCGTCGCCATCTGGACCCAGGCGACCGACGAGGTCGCGGATCGGATGATGGCGAACCTCGCGGAAACGAACCCGATCTACATGATGGCCAACTCGGGTGCGCGAGGCTCGTTCAATCAGATTCGCCAGCTCGCCGGCATGCGCGGGCTCATGGCCGATCCGAAGGGCGAGATCATCTCGCGTCCCATCAAGGCCAACTTCATGGAGGGCCTCACCGTCCTCGAGTACTTCATCTCCACGCACGGTGCGCGGAAGGGACTCGCGGACACGGCGCTCCGGACTGCGGACTCCGGGTACCTCACCCGGCGCCTCGTCGACGTCTCCCAGGACGTCATCGTGCGCGAGGAGGACTGCGGGACCGAGGATCACATCGAGCTCGCGCTCATGCTCGACGACTCACCGAACAAGAGCGTCGCCGCGCGTGTGGCCGCGTTCGACATCGCCAAGCCGATCAAGGACGGCAAGCCCGGCAAGACCGTGATCGTCGAGAAGGGTGCGGAAATCACGATGAGCGCTCTCCGGCGCCTGGTCGAGGAGTTCGGCGAATACGCCGAGACGGCAACGGTGCCGGTTCGGTCGGTGCTCAAGTGCCGGAGCGAGTACGGCCTGTGCCGTCTCTGCTACGGGTCGTTCCTGGCCACGGGCGGTATGACCGAGATCGGCGATGCGGTTGGGATCATCGCCGCGCAGTCGATCGGCGAGCCCGGGACGCAGCTCACCATGCGGACGTTCCACACGGGCGGCGTCGCCGGCGCGGACATCACGCACGGTCTTCCCCGTGTCGTCGAGATCTTCGAGGCCCGAAACCCGAAAGGTGCCGCGACGCTGGCGGAGGTGGCCGGCAAGATCGACATCGAGGAGGCAGATCGCACGATCAAGGTGACGATCACGCCGACCGCTCTCGATGCCAGCGGCGATCTACCGGACCCCAAGGAGTACAGCTTCCCGCGTCGGACGCGATTCAGCGTCGTTCAGGGACAGATGGTCGAAGCCGGAGACCCCCTCAACGAAGGGTCGCTCAACCCGGCCGACCTCCTGCTGCTCAAGGGCGCGACTCCGACCGAGCTCTACCTCGTCGGAGAAGTGCAGAAGGTCTACAAGTCGCAGGGCGTCGAGATCCACGACAAGCACATCGAGCTCATCGTTCGACAGATGCTGAAGAAGGTGCGTGTCGAGAGCGCCGGTGACACGGCGTTGCTGCCGGGGCAGCTCGTCGACCGTGTCGTCCTGGAGCGCGAGAACGTGCGCGTGAAGAAGGAGAAGAAAGAGCAAGCGACGTTCGAGCCGATCATCCTCGGGATCACGAAGGCGTCGCTGGCGACCGAGTCCTTCCTCTCGGCAGCCTCGTTCCAGGAGACGACGAAGGTCCTGACCGACGCCGCGATCGAGGGCAAGGTCGACCACCTGAACGGGCTCAAGGAGAACGTGATCATCGGCAAGCTGATCCCAGCCGCGACGGGCCTCAAGCAGTATCGCCAGATCACGATCGAGCCGACCGAGCCGCTCCCTGTGACATTCGCGCGCCCAGAGGCCGAGGCCGAGCTTCTCGCCGCCCTCGAGGAGATCGGCGAAGGCGACGGCTTCGATCTGGACTCGATCGACCTCCCGCTCGACGACGGGCCCCCGCTCGACGTCGATGGTGAGGCGGCAGGTCTCGAGCCGCCGGCGGAAGAGTAGGAACGCAGGCGGGTCTGGCCCATCCGGCCAGGCCCCGACTGACTCCGTTGGGGGTCTGACACCCACGGGTCTGACCCCGCTCTTTACGTCTTTCTGCTACCTCTGATGGCCATGTGCAGGGCTTTCATCGCAGCAGTTGCTGCGTTTCTCGCCCTTCTCGCTTGGCCGGCGACCGGTTCGGCCGCGCTGTCGTGCGGCCTGCCGGAGGAGCAGCCGGTTTGGCTCGACTTCGCTGATTCCTCCGTCTCCTTCTGGCGAGAGCGCTTTGCGCGTCCAGGCGTCGTGGTCGCAACTGGAGGTCCTGAGCTCGCGGCCGAGGCCCGGGCGGCCGGTGCTTCGACGGTTCATTGGGACATGTATCTCCGAAAGCGCGTCGGGACACCGTCGGAGCCCGCCGATCCCGCTCTCATCGAGAAGCGGGCCGACTCGCTCTTCGACTACGCGGTGACGGTGACCAGTTGTCCGCAGCCATTGATCGCGCTCAACGAGCTTTCGGGCGCGTCGCTTCCGACGCCGTTGACTCCGACCACGGAGCGCTATCGCGCGAACGTCCTCCGCTTCGTGAGCCGACTCGCGGCCCGCGGCGCGCGGCCTGCGCTCCTCGTTTCGAGCGAGCCCTACACCGGCGGTGACGCGGCAGTTTGGTGGAAGTCGATCGCCGCTGTCTCGGACCTCGTCCTCGAGAACTATGCGAACGCGAACATGATCTGGCGCGAGGGGCCGGTCGACGGCTCGCGCCGCCTGCGCGTGCGCCACCGACGGTCCGCTGCCACGCTCCTCGCACTCGGGATCCCCGCGTCGCGAATCGGGATCATGATCGGCTTCCAGACGGGGCCGGGGACGGGAGGGCGCGAAGGGCTCGCTCCGCGCTCGCGCTGGTTCAGCGTCGCGAAGTGGCAGGCGCTTGCCGTGCAGCAGGTGGCCCGCGAGCTGCGCCTTGCCCATCTCTGGTCGTGGGGCTGGGCACAGCGCAACGAGCGATCCGACGACCCGGACAAGACGTACGCCGCCTGCGTGTGGCTGTGGGCACGCGATCCAGGCCTTTGCGACGCTCCAGTGATCCTCGGGCGTGAGCTCGACGCCGATCGGAAGATCGGCCAGCTCGACCTCCCTTCGGGAACGCGCTGCCTGTACGGCTCGAGCCCGCTCACGGCGTCGAGTGTTGCCGCGTTGGCGAAGGTGACGCGAGATCGGGAGCTCGCACTGACTGCGCTCGTCGTGCGTGCGATCGAGCGTGAGCGTGCGCGCGTGTCTCCGGCGGACGCTCTAGCCGTTGAGGGCCGCATCGTGAGCGCTCGGTTTGGCGGAAACGCGACCGCGTATCGCTCGGCCTTGGCCGAGGCCGGTGCGAGCCCTTCGGTGGCACGAGGGATCATCGGTGACGAGCTCAGGGCTCGAGAGCTGCTCGATCGCCTCGTGGTGCCGAGCCCGTCAGCAGGAGACATTGCCCGCTTCCGGACGACGTACGCTCCCGTCCTAGCGCGCCGGCTCGTCGCGTCACCCGCGCCCAGTTGGCTTCGGGACGGAAGTGGGATCGCCCTCGCAACGTCCGCTCCCGAGGACGTGTTCCGAATCGCGACGGGCCAGCGGATGACGGTGCGCACCGCCGAGGGCGTGTTCACCGTCAAGGCAGTCGACGACACGGCGCCACTCGGCGCGTTTCCGTATGACGTCGTGCGACCCGCGATCGTCCATGCGCTGCGGAGCGAGCGCCGCGCCGATGCGTACGCCGCGTGGACCATTCGCATGCAGAAAGCGGCAGAGAGCCGCCTGGTCTGCGAGCGAGACCGGTTGCCGGAGCTCGGCGTGGTTACGCTATCGACGTACGCGCCGTTCCTCTCGCTGTATGAAGCCGAAGCCGCCCGCTGGGCATCATCCCGACGTCGGGGGTAGTTCAGCTCTTCTAGGCAGCAATGCCTGTCAGGCATCGGTGCCTCACGGCCAGTCGATCTCGACGCGATCCTTGCCCGCACGCTTGGCCCGATTCACCGCAGCCGAGACGCGTGCGTCGAGCGACTCCACCGTCTCGTTCGGACGCCACTCGACGAGCCCAGCAGAGAACGTGAGGCGCCCGACGTTTGAGAAGCCGGTCACGGCGGCCTCGTCACGGAGACGAACGTAGAAGAGACGCGCCTCGTCCCCCGTCGTCTCGGGAAGGAGGATCGCGAACTCCTCGCCGCCGCGACGACAGACGGTGTCCGTCGCGCGCGCGGCCCGCTCGAGCAAGTCGGCGAACTCTTGCAGCACGAGATCACCACCGGGATAGTCGAAGCGGCTATTGACCTCGGCGAAGTTGTCGAGGTCGAGGAGAAGGAGCGACAGCGGTCGACCCGTCCGTCGCGCGCGCGCCAGCTCTCGGTCGAGCTCTTCGTCGTAGCCGCGACGGTTGCGAACCCCTGTGAGCCCGTCGGTGACGGCTCGAAGCTCTGCTTCGGCGAAGCGGCGGGCGTTTGAGATGCCAGGGGCCGCATCGTCTGCGAGAGCCTGGAGTGCGCGCGCGTGCTCCGGCCGGAATGCCGCGGCGCCACGCGCGTACGTGGCGAGCGCCCCTGTCTCGATGCCTTCCTCGACGATCGGGACCACCAATCCCGATCGAAAGGCGACTTCCTCTCCCTCGAGCGCGGGAGGGTAGGTCCAGTTGAGAGTCAATGCCCGGAACGGCCTCGAGTCGGGGGGCCCGAGGCTTGCCTCGAGCAGCGCCGCGCCGTCACCCGTGCCGAATGACGCGATCGCGGGCATGTCTCCGGGCCCATGCACGCGCACTGTCGCCGCTTGCGCCCCCGTTCGGCTCGCGGCCTCCTCCACGAGCCGTTGGAGGAGCTCGCGGAGGTCCAGAGTCAGACCGAAGTCCGCGAGACCTCGTCCGCGCGCGTCGTCGGAACGCTCGACGGCGCGCTGCAGGTTCAGCGATATCGCCTCCATGTGCTGGTCGAGCTGGCCGACGACGGTCTCGAACCGGCGCTGCGAGCGCGCGCCGGCCAGGCGGGCCAGAACGACCGCCACGACTAGCACTGCCGCGACCGCAGCCGCGGCGACTACCGCAGTCACCATCTCAATCCAACCACTCCCCTGGCGCTCACTGTATTCGCGAAGGCGACCGTTGGCTACGGCTCACTCAGGAAGCGTGGACAGCGGGATGTCAGCACCGCCGCGAACTGGCTTGTCTGCTACCATCTCGCGGCCCGGATGGCGGGTCTGCGTGCCCGCCTTCGTCTGTCTGAGGAAAGCATTCGACCCGTAGTAGGAGTAGCGCGTGCCCACAGTGAACCAACTCGTGCGCAAGGGGAGGAAGACCCCGAAAGGGAAGACGAAGACCCCTGCTCTGCGCGGGGCGCCGCAGAAGCGCGGTGTCTGCACGCGCGTCTACACGACCACGCCGAAGAAGCCGAACTCGGCTCTCCGGAAGGTCGCCCGTGTTCGCTTGACGAACGGTGTGGAGGTCGGCGCGTATATCCCGGGCGAGGGTCACAACTTGCAGGAGCACTCGGTCGTGCTCGTACGCGGTGGCCGTGTCAGGGACCTCCCGGGCTTCCGCTACAAGGTCATTCGAGGCGGGCTCGACTCCGCCGGCGTCTCGGAGCGCCGCCAGGCTCGCTCGAAGTACGGCGCGAAGAAGGCGTAGGGACGAAGTGACGCGCCGCGCCGAGATCCAGCCCCGCCAGCTCGAGCCCGATGCCGTTCACGGCTCGGTTCTCGTGGCCCAGTTGATCAACCGTCTGATGCTCGACGGCAAGAAGTCCGTCTCGGAGCAGATCGTCTACGACGCTCTCGCTATCGCCTCGGAGAAGTCCGGCAAGCCGCAGCTCGAGGTGCTCGAGCAGGCGGTCAAGAGCGTGACGCCGGTGCTCGAGGTGCGATCGCGACGCGTAGGTGGCGCGAACTACCAGGTTCCCGTCGAGGTTCCCCAGCGCCGCGCCCGGACACTCGCGCTCCGGTGGCTCGTGCAGAACGCCCGTGACCGGCGCGAGAAGGGCATGCCGGAGAAGCTGGCCGGCGAGCTCATGGATGCACTGAATCAGCAGGGTGGCGCGTACAAGAAGAAGGACGACATCTACCGGATGGCGCAGGCCAACAAGGCCTTCGCCCATTACCGCTGGTAAGAGTGGTTACTCCGGCAACAACTGGCACCCTCTGTCCGGCTGCAAACTTCCGCATGCCGGCGTCCTCTGTCGCGCCCATCTGTCGATATGGGCGCTCCCTGCGTCCTTGGGCTGCTCGGTTTTTGCCGGACATAGGGCGCCGCCGTCACCAGAGCAACCACCGATGAGCGCCGTAGCGACATCGGTCGGGCTGGGCCGCGTCCGGAACATCGGGATCATGGCTCACATCGATGCGGGCAAGACGACGACGACCGAGCGGATCCTCTACTACACCGGGCGTACCCACAAGATGGGTGAGGTGCACGAGGGCGCTGCGACGATGGACTGGATGGCGCAGGAGCAAGAGCGCGGCATCACGATCACGTCGGCCGCGACGACCGCTGAATGGCGCGATCATCGCATCAACATTATCGATACGCCCGGGCACGTGGACTTTACCGTCGAGGTGGAGCGAAGCCTCCGCGTCCTTGACGGTGCGGTTGCCGTCTTCGACTCGGTCGCCGGTGTTCAGCCCCAGTCCGAGACGGTTTGGCGCCAGGCCGATCGCTACGCGGTGCCGCGCATCGCCTTCATCAACAAGATGGACCGGACCGGCGCCGACTTCGACGCAGCCGTCCAGTCGATGCGCGACCGCCTTGGAGCGAACCCGGTGCCGATCCACCTTCCGATCGGCAGCGAGGAGGCATTCGCCGGAATCGTGGACCTCGTCGACATGAAGGCGATCACGTACACGAACGCGCTCGGAACGGACCTCGTCGTCGACGACGTCCCGGCCGATCTCGCTGCCGCCGCCCAGGCGGGTCACCACCTGCTCATCGACGGAATCGCCGAGTTCGACGACGAGCTGATGGAGACGTACCTCGAAGACGAAGGCGCGGTCACGCCCGAGATGATCAGGCGCGCGCTGCGCCGAGGCACGCTCGCGGGCACGATCACTCCGGTTCTCGCCGGGTCGGCATTCAAGAACAAGGGCGTGCAGTCGCTACTCGACGCCATCGTCGACTACCTGCCGAGCCCACTGGATGTCCCACCCGTCGTGGGCCTCGATCCGAAGAAGGACGAGGAGGCGACTCGGCCGGCCGACGTCGACGCCCCGTTCGCGGCGCTTGCGTTCAAGGTGATGACCGACCCGTTCGTCGGGAAGCTGACGTACTTCCGCGTCTACTCCGGCCAGGTCAGCGCGGGCGACCGCGTCCTCAACACGACCAACGGCAAGACCGAGCGGATCGGGCGCATCCTGCAGATGCACGCCAACCACCG
>Ga0209642_10002793_pt1 | contig 11415 bp, 10 predicted proteins | sample RifCSP19_2_FD_184025 | JGI IMG/M metagenome (GOLD analysis project Ga0209642, IMG submission 184025) | Soil microbial communities from Rifle, Colorado - Rifle CSP2_sed 19_2 (SPAdes) (version 2) | ecosystem: Environmental > Terrestrial > Deep subsurface > Rock core/Sediment | place: Rifle... | reverse complement strand
GACTACATAGATGAAACGGCGTTTGCTTTTCCTGATAGCCTCTCCTACCTGGTCTATGGCAATTCCATTTTGATCCATATCCACGGTGGTGTAATGGGGACCATAAGCATTAAAAGCCTGCAAAGCTCCTAAATAAGTCGGGTCTTCCACCACCACGAAACTTCCCGGATCGATGAAAACCTTACCCACCAGATCCAGCCCCTGCTGGGACCCGCAGGTGATTAAAATATTCTCCTCGGTGAGCTTTGTTCCGTCTTTCGAAAGCCGGTCCGCCAAGAACTTCCGCAAAGGCGGATAACCCATGGTCAAACTATACTGCAAGGCTTTATCACCGCTTTGCTCTAACACCTTAACACAGGCTTCTTTTATCTCCTCGACCGGGAAAAGCTCCGGAGCAGGCAGACCGCCGGCAAAGGAAATGATCTCCGGTCTTTCAGTTATTTTAAGAATTTCCCGGATAGCAGAGCTTTTCATCTTCCAGGCTCTCTCGGAGAAAATCCAGTTTAAAATCACGATGCCTCCTTATCTTGTTAAGAGATTCTCATCTTCGACCACTCCAATGCACTAATATTTTAAGCAAAAAAAACTTTAAGTCAAGAAAATTAAAAAAATACCAAAAAGGTCTTTTTTCGTAGAGACGCATCGTCTGTGTCTCTGCATTTGACAGTTCGTAGGGCGAGGCTTTAGCCTCGCTTATATGCGGCTATAAAAGGTAACCCCACTTTGCCCCACTCCGAATTTGTCCAGAATGGATCCATTCGGAGATCCGTAGGAAAGGTGAGGCTCATCCTACCCACGTTGGGGGCAACGTGGGTTTACAGACAGGGATAGTGAACTTTCCGCTCTCCGTTGGTCTCCTGACCAACGAAGAAACGTAGAGACGCATCGCATGCGTCTCCATCCCCTCTCCTCGAAGGAGAAGAATAGGGTGAGGTTTACATCCTTCACCCTCAAACCAGTTTGAGGGTGCCAATAACAGCATATGTCAGTGGGTCAGGCGTCTCGCCTGTCCGAACAGGCAAGATGCCTGTTCCACCAAAAGTAACCCCACCTTCCCCTGAAGGTGGGGCTCTCTACTCTAACAAAAAATTCAGTTTCTTCTATCTATTTTACCCAGGTTGAGGCAACCTGGGTTTACCGATTCATATTTAACTACTCTTTTCCCCCGTGGCAGTATCCGCAGAAACCAATCCCTGCTTTTGGTCCTTTGGTATGGCATTCGTAACAGAGATAACCGTCATCCTCATGCCAGGGTCCTTTACCTAAATTCGAAGCAAACCCTGGAGGATGAATGTCATGGTCATTCCCCTTTCCCGGATTTTTGTCCTGGTGACACCAGGTGCAGATCGGGTCAGCAGTGTCGTGACAGGAGGCGCACAGCTCCATATCTTTTCTGGCAAACTCTCCATGCTTGCCTCCTGCCCAATCCGGGATGGAATGGTTCAAAGGCTTGCCGGCTTCCTGGGAATGACAATCATTGCAAAACTCCTTGGTCCGATGGCAGGATAGACAATCCTTCTCTTTGGATTTGGCATCCAGCCCATGGGTGAAGTTGTAATTTAAAGGATGGGTTTTCTGGAAAAGGTTGTCACCCTGATGGCATTTCTGGCACGGGTCAGTGTTCTGGTGACACTGGATGCACTTTTCCCTTTTTGGTGAAGACTGGAACTGGTGAGCGTGCTGCCAGTCGTCCGGGTGATACTTTCTCAGCCTCATCTTGGCATGGCACTGCTCGCACTGGCTGGAAACTTTCGTTCCCTCGTGACACTCATAGCATTTTGCCATATCCGGCATATTTTCAGAAGTCAGCTTATCTTTCTTGGTTACGTCTCCGTGACAGAAAGCGCAGTCTGTTTTTCTCTCCTGGTGCTTCTTATGAGAGAAAATGAAATCCCGTTTGGGATTTACCGAAGCCTGGGGGTTATCTTTGTCCTGGTGACAGACCGAGCATTCATTCGGTAAAGTTGTTCCATCATGGCATTGAGTGCAAATGTCCATTATCGGAAGATTCTTATCCTCGGATTTATCGCTTTCGTATATTTTGTTATGACAGTTGTCACAGGGTTGGTCCGAATGTCTTTTATGCGAGAAGATGATATCGCTTTTAGGTATCTCCAGGGTGGCAAAAAGCGCTGGCAGTAAGATCAGGCTGAAAATAACGCTTAAAAGGATTAAGCTTAAGGTTTTATTTGACAATCTCATTTTTTTCCTTTTCAAATATTCGTAGCCATTTTAGTGGCGCAAGTTTTTTTCTGTCATTCTGAAGGAGCGTAGCGACTGAAGAATCTGTCGAATTTGACCTCGAGGTAGATTCTTCGCCCTTCGGGCTCAGAATGACATGAGTTGCGCCAGGGCCCGACTGAAGTCGGTTTGAACCCTACTTTCTGGAAAAAGGAAGAACAAAACGATAACTTGCCTTCCCCTGCAGTCTCAAATCATAGCTTCTGATTTTATTCCTTACATCCTGTAACTCTACGGCTAATCTTAGATTTCTTACTGGCTCCCATTCCACTCTGGAGGCAAGGGCAAAAACATCGTCTTTGCTTTCCTGTTCCTCGTCGATTTTGTATCTGCCGTAATCAGCGCTGGCTGAGAAGGCAAAGTTTTTATTCAGGGTATAAATCAGCTTTCCGTAAACTCCGTTGCTCTCCCCTCCATATCCTCTTCTAAGGTACATCCCTAAACCTATGTAAGCATATTCGAACCCGAACCTGAACCGGGTTGAGTTGCCTGATTCATACAGGGTGAGGTCATATTCAGAGGAGAATTTGAAATTCTTGACCGGCTGGTAAGCTCCGTTGAATCTCAGAATGGAATAGGTGTCCTGTTTGAACACGTTGAAAATCGAATTGGAATATATGCTGGGCCTGCGGTATTGATACTCTGCGGAAAGGTAAAGTTTCCCCCACAGGCTTGAGCCATTACCTCTCAGAGTAAAATTTTGAGCCTTTTTATAAACCAGGTCATAATAGAACTGGCTGAAAAAGTCGAGTTTGCAGTGACGGTGGGTTGCATTTACCCCTATGAAGTGCTGCTCTAGAGCTTTATCTCGCTCCTTTTGAACGTAACTGACCGCAAACCTGGTATCTCTCAGATAAGTCGTAGCTAACTCTCCTCCGAATATATGGCTCTTATTCCAGGAATCCACTTTGGTCCACTGGTCTTCAGGCAGTTGAAATCCTATATATCCGGTTAATTGAACCTTCACCTTTGGCTTGAAATCAAATCTGAAACCATCCATAGTCCCGTTCCCAACTCCCACATAAAGAAACTGCCTGCCCAATCTCAAATCCAGAATCTTCTTGATATTTTTCCAGTCTATGTAAGCGTTATAAACTTTTGTAGATGGGTCAGTCGAATTCTCATTCAGAAAATCCGTTGTGGAGCGAAAATAAGTATGAACTGAAAGGTTTTTTGTCCCGATCTGGTTCAAGTCAAATTTAAAACTCTGATAAGCCCTGAGAAAAGAGGTCTTCTCCCCAGTATAAAGGTCCTGGGTCTGGTAAGAGTTAAAATAGGTGGTGATGTTGCTTTTAAGTTCAACGGTTGAGCCATATCTCCAAAGTGATAGACTTAAAACTAATGTCAGGATTATTTTTCTTTTCATCCTTATCTCTTTTGCGGAAAAGCCCCTAATGAATCTCCCCTGTATGATGATAAGTCCAGGGCGCTCCAATCCTTGGTCCTGTTTCAGGATTATGGCATTTCCGGTCACAGAAATTAGTGTTCTCTCCATCTGGTTTTATCAGCATATGTGAATGATAATTGATAACTCTGTTGTCTTTTACTGCTGCCAACCTGACTGTATCACCTGTGTCCGGGTCTCTCCACACACTCATAGTGGCTTCATGACAGGCAATACAAGCTACATCTAAGTGTGGAGCGATTGAATACCCGAAATCATTAAAGGAAACTTCGTGACATTTTCTGCAGGTGATTGGCTCAAAGGAATGAAGTTTATCATGACAGTCAAAACACCTATACTGATAATGGTGTTCATTTTCAACTCGGTCATAAAGAGAATCTAAGGAAGGAAAAACCTGTATTACATCAACATTAATATCACCCCTTAAGAACCTCCATTCCTCATATTGAGGATATTTTTCAACTCCCTGGCTAACTAAAGAATCCCAGTAAAGAAACCCATTAGGATGGTAATATCCTTTCTTGTTATAATTTGAATAAAAACCAGTATGGCAAACACGACATAAATCATTGGACCTTCTCAACTCCTCTCCCAACTCCTCTCCAGTAGCAAAATCATGCGATTCCACGTTAGTAGTCCAGTCGATTGCCCAGTTAGTCAACTCATCAGCTCCGACTGAATCTTGTGTACCTATAAGCAATTCACTCCAAACAGATGTTATTTCCCCTGATCTTTGTTGAACTAATTGTCCTTTAAAATGACAGCTGGCACAGGTGAGATGACATTTACCGCATTTGGCTTTATCATAGTCTTTACCTATTTCAACACCATTTTTGGGTTCTGCGCGAGAGCTTTTGATTTTCTCAATCAGATAAGGCTCAGTTGACAGAAACACTGATTGAGCTGTATGGCAATTAACACAGGACATAGATGCTTTTGTGGTGTAGTTCCTAGTCGGGAGCGCGTCGGTGCTATCTACTGAAACCTCCGCGCTGAAATTAGCCCACCCTCCATAAGTCTTTGGAACGTCCGCATGCCCTTTGTGCAGGACTATATCCGTATGGCAGTCCTGACAGCGTTGACCGCGGTGTAATGATCGGGCAAATTTATCACGGTTCACGTAAAGGGGAACTGTCTCCATGCCCAGAGAAGTCTGTATATCCTTTTTCAGGGTGGAAACGTTATGGCAGATAAAACAGGTGTCGTTAGATGGATTATAATAAGGTATATCAGTTGGCTGGGAGCGGGTAATTTTGAATTTATTTTTTGTACAGCCTGCAATGGCTATAAGAATTAAAAGCGTCGCCCCAATGATAATTGTCTTCTTACTCACTCAGCAATCCCTTTTATGTATTATGACTTCTGCATATCATCTTAACTCTAAAAGTCACAATAGAATAGTACGCAAGACTAAATTTGTCAAGAAAAAATTGAAAACCTGATAAAAAAATCTTTCAATACACTTTTAAAAAATTATCTTGACAAAAATCCACTTTAAGTTTATTATGATAAAAAGCTGATTTGCAAAATCAGAAATCCGACTTCTGGGTTAGTTGTTCTTTTACCACTCAATGTTTCTTAAGAGGACACAATATGAACAGGAGGTTCCTATGAAAAGAGAAAAGTTGGTTTTCTCTTTGATTTTGTTTCTGGGGCTAATATTATCGTTTTCTTCAACTTATGCCCAGGACCCCGGTAATCCTGACACTGTCTTTTTTACCACCAGACAGAATGAAGTTTATTTTCCCCTCCCCAGCGGACCTGGTCTGGCTTTTGTCCATATCTTTTTCGAAAATGACGATTCAGTAGCAGGGATTTCAGCTCCTTTTATATTTTCCGGGCCAGTGGTTTATGACTCAACTACTTTCAGGGATAGCCGGGTTAACTACATGCTGTATAAAAACGTAAATGAGACTCTGACCGGCTCGAATAAAGTTCTGCTCAGCGCTATCCCGGTAACTGAACATATAATAGGTCCAGGAAGAGGTTATCTGGCTACTCTGTGTTTCAGGGTCATTGGAGATACAGGACATGTCGTAGTTGATACCGCATTTTTCCCGCCAAGTAACCATCTTACCTTCGTAACCTCAGAGCCCGAAGGATATACTCCGGTTTTCATCAAAGGGGTCCTAGCGGTGGTAGCTTATAAGCCGGGCGATGCCAATCACGATATGACTGTGAATGTAACGGATGTGATATTTTTAATCAACTACCTGTTTAAGAACGGGCCACCACCCTATCCGTTCGTAGCGGCTGATGTTAATGCCAGTTGCAATATAGATGTTGTCGATGTAATCTATCTTATCAATTACCTTTTCAAAGGCGGCCCTCCTGCCAAACCGGGTTGCGATTGGTAATTTGAAAATCTCAGTTAAAATTAAAAAACATCCCGCACATTGCGGGATTTTTTTATTCCTCCGGGAGGGAACATCGGGCAAAAAGCCCGACGCTACGGCGAAGGTTTATAAATTCCTTCCTACAATCTTTTTCCTATTACCTATCACCTGCCACCTATTACCTGCTTTTTCCCCTGTCTACTGTCTACTACCTACTGTCTACTTTCACTTGTGATATTTCCTTCCCTCAATAATCGAAAACGCCCGATAAATCTGCTCCAGGAGAATCAATCTGACCAGTTGATGAGGAAAAGTCATCTTTGACAACGAAAGCCTAAAATTAGCGGAGTTTATGACCTCTGACGATAAACCCAATGCGGAACCAGTCACAAAAATAAAATCATTATATCCTTGATTCATCTTCTCCTTAAACAGTTCAGCCAGCTCTTCTGTTGAAAGCATCCTTCCTTTAGAGTCCAGAACTAAGGAGAAGCTATTTTTATCCAGTGATTTTAAAACCCTCTCTCCCTCTTTTTTTAAAACAATCCTCTCGGAAGAGTGCTCAGTGACCTTTTCATCTTTGACCGTTATGAATTCCTGCTCCGCAAACTTAGAAAGCATTTTCTCATAATGCTTTATCCCCTCAGCAATCCAGGGTTCTTTAGTTTTCCCAACGAATATGAATTTAAGTTTGACCAATTTATGCCCTTAAAAGAAAGGGCTTGATAAATCAAGCCCCTACGAATCTTCTACCGTGCTGTCAGGTGTTACCACCTGACAGCTTATGCGATCTATAGCGTCAGGAGGTAACTCCTGACGCCACCATGGCAAACGTGTTTGACAGGGGTTCGATTTATCGACGACGGGTGGCACCCTCCAAACTCGTTTGAGGGTGTGACAACCATAGCATACCCAAACAAGTTTGGGCATGCCACCCCCGCGCTCTAACCCTCACCCCTCACTACCCGCTACTTGCCTTTTCCCCTTGAATCCTCGACCCCTCGAATCCTTGAATCCTTTCATTCTTCTTTACTTAGAATTTCATTTAACTTATCTGCTTTGGCATGTTTTTGAACGGCGATCTCGACCTTCTTTATCCCCTCAACCTCTTTAGCTTTTTTCTTAATCTCCCTACCAATAAAAAGCGCAAATACATCCGGGCAGAAAGGAACAGTCAGATGAAACAGAATTTTAGCCGTATCCCCTTCGACCTTCACTTCGTCTATCAGTTTCCTCTCGATGATCGAATGTCCGAACTCTGGATCTTTAACTTCTTTTAATTTCTCTAAAATCTCTTCTTCTTTAGTCATTTCTTTTCCTCCTCATCGCAATAAGGAGATACTTCGTCCCCCCAAAGGCGGGACTCAGTATGACATATCACGAAAAATGTCATTCTGAGACCCCAGTAGGGGTCGAAGAATCTCTCAGTTTTTCTAATCTTTTCTTCAACTGCTCGACAAAATATTTGAGCTGATTCTTTATCTGCAAAGCCGCAGTCGGATTGATTATCATTGCCATCGGTCCCAAGCCTGTGACCTCCAATTTTATTTTCGCCCTGGTCTTTTTATCTTCCATTTCTTCCAGATCAAATCTACCGCCCCATTGTAGATGTTCCCCTTGTGCCAACCAGGAAAGAGATTTCCCTTCATCAATTTGAGTGATTTCCGGTTTCAAAACTGAAGTGCGCGTGGTTATCGACATTGGGACTTTAACCTTCCAGATTAAAGAATCCGCAGTCTTCTCAACTCCACCGATAAAACGAAGACAGGATGCGATATTCTTCAAATCAGAGATGAATCCCCAGACAAAGGTTGAGGGTAGATTAAAACATATCTCTAAAGATGCCTCAGGCATAACCGATTTCCTTTAATCCCCGCGGGAATTTGGTCAAAAGCTCAATGCCATCATCTTTTACCAGGACTGTGTCCTCAACTCTGGCTCCACCGATGTGAGGGACAGATAAGACTGAATGACCTACTGCTAATGTCATTCCTGAACTTATCTCCTCCATCACATCCTCTGCGAAAATCGTGGGAAAAGGAAGCTCCTCAAAATTCAAGCCGACGCCGTGTACCAGCCCTCTCACATAATATTCACCAAATCCTGCCTTGTTGGCTATCTGGTAGGCTTTTTCCTCCAATTCGAAAACTTTCACGCCTGGCTTAATCGATTCCATAACTATCAACTGCATCTGGGAATAAATCGAATGAAGCTGTTTTTGTTTATCTGTAGCTTTTCCCAAAACGAAAGTCCGGCAGATATCCCCGCAGTATCCCTGGTAAACCGGACCCAAATCAATCAAAATAAAATCTCCCCGCTCGATCTTTTTTTCAGTTGCAGTGCCGTGTATCCACAAAGAGCGGTAACCAGAGTTAACGAATATCGGAAAAGCAATCCTCTCTGCACCGGCTTTTCTCATCTGAATTTCCACTTCAAAGGCGATCTCGTTTTCCCTGACTCCTTCATGGATCATTTTAGCTGCAACTTCCATCCCGGAATCCGCAATCTGGCAGGCTTTTTTTATGCACTCGATCTCGGCTTCCTCTTTCCTTTTTCTCAGTTCTCCAATTACCGGCTTTGCGTCCAGAACCTCAACCTGGGGATTTGCCATCTTGAAGCGGTCCAGAAGAAATGCCGGAGTGGCAAATTCCATTTCCACTCCAACCTTAGGATGCTCAATCCCCGAAGCTCCAAGATATTCTATAATCCCCATCATCATCTCGTGCAAAGCCCGGTAAGTTTTGACGTTTTTTATCCAGAAAGTTCTTTTTACCTCTTCTAATTCAGAGGCAAAAACCATCAGGGTTGGCTCTCCTTGCTTAGGGATTAAAATCCGGGGTGGTTTTCTCAATCCTCCGGTGAAGTAGAAAAAATTCTCCGGGCTTAAAATCAAAAGAAAATCCAGGCCAACCTTCTGCATCAGCTCCTGGGCTTTCCTCACTCTTTCTTTGTAAACCTCCATATTACCTCCTTTATAACAAACCTAACATATACTATTCGTAGCCACTTTAGTGGCGTAAGTTTTTTCCTGTCATTCTGAAGGAGTGCAGCGACTGAAGAATCTGTCGAATTTGACCTTGAGGTAGATTCTTCGCCCTTCGGGCTCAGAATGACATTAGGCAACAAAACCGAACTAAAGTCTGTTTAAAGATAAATAATTAATCTTCGATTATTTTTATATAGACCTTTCTATGCCTTGGTCCATCGAATTCACAGAAATAGATTCCCTGCCAGGTTCCTAAGACTAATCTTTTCTCCTCAAAAAAAATATTCTGTGAGAAACCCACCAGACTTGCTTTTATATGTGCGGCCGCATTTCCTTCTGTATGGGAATAATTATCCTCAAAAGGTATGGCTTTGTTTAATTCCTTGATTATATCTTTTCTCACGCTTGGATCCGCATTCTCATTGATGGTTACCCCGGCTGTGGTATGAGGAACATACACGCAGCATAATCCAGACTTCATTCCGCTTTTAGAAACAGCTTCCTGCACTAAATCAGTAATATCTACTAATTCCACCCGGGACGAAGTCCTCAGACTTAATTCCTTGATCATAAAAACAAAACCTCCACAAAATCTTTCGGGTCAAATTTTTCAAGATCATCGATCCTTTCTCCTAAACCTACATATTTGACAGGGATTTTGAGTTCGTTCGCAATAGCGATGACTATCCCACCCTTTGCAGTCCCATCTAATTTTGCCAGGATGATGCCGGTAAGTCCTACTGCTTCATCAAACATCTTAGCCTGGGAGATTCCATTCTGCCCTGTAGTTGCATCTAACACCAGAAAAACCTCTTGGGGCGCACCTTCCAGACTTTTCCCCATCACCCTTTTTATCTTCTTCAGCTCTTCCATCAGATTATATTTGGTATGAAGCCTGCCTGCAGTATCCACTATTACCACATCAATTTTTTTAGCCAATGCGGATTTGACCGCATCAAAAGCTACTGAGGCCGGGTCCTGATTAGGCTGGCTTTTTACGATGTCCACTCCTGCTCTCTGTGCCCAGATCGAAAGTTGCTCCAAGGCAGCTGCCCTGAAAGTGTCACACGCAGCTACCATGACTTTCTTACCCTGGTCAGAATATCTTTTAGCCAGCTTGGCAATCGAGGTAGTCTTACCAGTTCCGTTCACCCCAACTATCATAATTATCAAGGGCTTAGTGTCTGAACTCAAAGTCTTAGTTGAAGTCTGAGAATTCTGCAAAATTGTCAGGATTTCCTCTTTCATTATATCTATTATCTTCTGTGGTTCCACAATTTTCTCTTCCTTCACCCCATTTTTTAAGTCTTGAATAATCTTCTCTGTCGCTTTTACTCCAACATCACCTTTTAGAAGAACCTCTTCCAGTTTATCCAAAAGCTCCTGGTCAATCTTTTTTGAGAGACCAACTACCTCTGTGATTTTCCCAAATAAGCTCTTTTTGGTTTTGCTTAAGCCCTGTTTTAGTTTTTCGATTGAGAATTTGAAAGACATTTTGTTCTGCTTATCTTTTCTGTGCCCGCCAGGTCCCCTGACCTAGCGGGTTATATTCCTCTCTCTGACACTTTAGCCTGTCAGGGAGAAATTGTCGTCGGGTCAGTCCGCCTCTGGCGGACGACGAGCACAAGATCGTTGTCATTGCGAGGAGTCCATTTGGACGACGAAGCAATCCACCAATAATAAGTAAAGGGTTTGCTTCGCACTCCCGCTTTTGGCGGGATCGCTCGCAAAGACGGAATTCAATGCAATACAGAGTATCTCTTTTAAACCTTTTCCGGTATCACCTCTTGCGGATTAAGTTTTACCGAGACTATCTTGGAAACGCCCGGTTTTTCCATAGTTACTCCGTAAAGCACGTCTGCTGATTCCATAGTGAGCTTGTTATGAGTTATGATTATAAACTGGGTTTTCTGGCTGAAGTTTTTTATCAGCTTTATGAATCGGGCTAAATTAGCATCATCCAGGGGCGCATCCACCTCATCTAAGACGCAGAATGGACTGGGCTTCACTAAATATAGAGCGAAAAGTAAAGACAGAGCAGTCAGCGCCTTCTCTCCTCCGGAGAGCTGGTTAATATTTATCAGCTTTTTTCCCATCGGACGGGCAGAGATCTCGATCGGTGATTCCAGCGGGTCCATCCCCTCTATCAGACTTACCTCTGCCTCCCCCCCTTCAAACAGGGTCTCGAATACCTGCTGGAAATTTGTCTTCACTCTCTGGAAAGTCTCCAGAAATAGCTCAGTTGCGGTTACGTTTATCCTCTCAATGGTCGAGACCAAATTCTGTTTAGCCTCGATCAGGTCTTGCATCTGTTTTTGAAGAAAATCAAGCCGGTCTTTTTGCTGCTGGTATTCTTCTAAAGCTAAAAGGTTGACCGGTCCCAGTTCTTTTATTTTCTCCTTCAGCTCAGCTATCCTCTGAGGATAGCTGAGCTGAAGGAGAAAATA
>Ga0209642_10002783_pt1 | contig 11448 bp, 3 predicted proteins | sample RifCSP19_2_FD_184025 | JGI IMG/M metagenome (GOLD analysis project Ga0209642, IMG submission 184025) | Soil microbial communities from Rifle, Colorado - Rifle CSP2_sed 19_2 (SPAdes) (version 2) | ecosystem: Environmental > Terrestrial > Deep subsurface > Rock core/Sediment | place: Rifle... | reverse complement strand
CACCTTTAAGCGGGACTCAGAAGTGGGCACCTACAATTGCCGGCACCTATAACTTCATTTATAAAGTAACTGATGCTTGTGGTGCAGTGGATTATGACACCGCTACCTGGGTGATAAGTTTCAATACCCCACCGGTAGTCTCAGCTCCGGATTCAAGCAAGTTCTTATGCAATCCTGATACCATCAGGTTTAATGTTAGTGCAACAGATACCGATCCCAATGATACCTTGAAGTTAGAATTAGTTTCCAGTCCTGGCATCTTCTCTACTGTTACCGGACCTTCTCCTGTAGACGGAACCCTGAAATATTATGTTACCGCCACTGGAACTTATACCTTTATCTTCAAGGTAACTGACAAGTGTGGGGCGGTGGATTATGATACTGCCTCCTGGTTTGTGATAAAGGATGCTACCACACCGGTGGTAACAGCACCTGATTCCAGCAAGACCTTATGTGGTCCCGACACCATCCGGTTCACCGTTACAGCCACTGATGCCAATCCTTATGATACTTTGAAATTATACAAGTATTCTGGACCGGGGACTTTCTATCCGGACACAGTCAAGGGTAATCCGCCTTTATCTGGTGAACTGAAATACTATGTGACAGCCAGCGGGACTTATAATTTCATTTTCAAAGCAATGGACAAATGCGACAGGTATGATTTTGATACAGCTACTTATGTTATAACTATGAACACTCCGCCTACTGTCACTGCACCTGATTCTAGCAAGTTCTTCTGTGGACCTGATACCATCAGATTCACAGTTACCGCCACTGATCCGAATTCTGGTGACACCTTAACCCTATCAGGTCCAGGGATTCCGACCCCGATAAAAGGACTTTCTCCTCTGTCAGCCAATATTAAGATTTATGTGAGTTCAGCCGGAACTTATAACTATATCTATACTGTAACTGATAAGTGCGGTGCCTCAGATGCGGATACCGCTACCTGGACAGTAACTATGAATTCAGCACCTACTGTCACAGCACCTGATTCTAGCAAGTTCTTCTGCGGACCTGATACTATCAGATTCAGGGTAACTGCCACTGACCCGGATGCAGGTGATACCATAACTTTATCTGGTCCCGGGATACCTGTTCCAATTAAAGGGGTCTCCCCTGTTTATGCAGATGTTAAATTTTATATCAGCTCAGGTGGAACTTATAACTATGTTTACCAGGTAACCAACCATTGCGGGTCTGCAGACTATGATACTGCCACCTGGACTATTACCATGAACTCACCACCTGTAGTCACTGCACCCGATTCGACTAAATCTTTCTGTGGACCAGATACCATAAGATTCACAGTTACAGCCACTGATCCGAACTCTGGAGATACCTTAACCCTATCAGGTCCAGGGATTCCTTCACCGATAAAAGGACTTTCTCCTCTGTCTGCCAATATTAAGATTTATGTGAGTTCAGCAGGAACTTATGGCTATATCTATACTGTAAACGACAAGTGCGGTGCCTCAGATGCTGATACTGCTACCTGGGTGATTACCATGAACACCCCTCCAATCGTAAATGCTTCGGATTCGACCAAAAAACTCTGTCAGCCTGACACCATAAGATTTACGGTCACAGCCACAGATGCTCAATCCGATTCCATAACCTTAGAAGGTCCTGGAATATCACCCTCCAAGAAAGGTGTTTCACCCTTATCTGCACAGGTGAAATTCTACATCTCCACAGCTGGCACCTATACTTATATCTATAAGGTAACAGATGCTTGCGGAGTTACAGATTACGACACCGCGGTCTGGAATGTGAATATTAATAATCCTCCGGTTGTAGTCGCAGTTGATTCTATTAAATCCTATTGCACTTCTGATACTATCAGGTTTAAGGTCACAGCTACTGATCCGGATGTCGGTGATACCATTACTTTAAGTGGAGCAGGGATATCGGTCCCGATTAAAGGAGTTTCCCCTGTTTATGCGAATGTTAAATTCTATATCAGCTCCAGCGGGACTTATAATTATTTTTATCAGGCAACCAACCACTGCGGGGCGGTGGATTATGACACCGCCACCTGGACCGTTACCGTCAATAGTCCCCCAACCCTTAACCTGCCTCAATCCATAACCGCTTGTCTGGGTGATACCGCCAGGTTAACCGTGACCGGAAACGATCCGGATAACAACTATAATATCACTTTAGAGAAACTTTCAGGAGTGGGCAACTTCATTACCCTTAATGGAAAACCGCCTTTGTCCGGTAGCTGGACGTGGGTACCGGGAGCTTCTGACACTCTTTCCAAAGTAATCTTTCAAGTCACAGACCACTGCGGACGTTCTGTGATTGATACGGTTTGGGTAATAGTGCAAAGCTGCGCCTGCGATATCTTTGTGAAGATCGGAGAAGATAGCTGTGCCAATCCTGGAGATACAGTCTCAATACCGATTCTGCTCAAGACCTCAGTTCAAATAGGTGGATTCGATTTAAGAATCGAGTTTGATCCTACTGTTCTTTTCTTCATGAAGGTTACCCGTGGCAGCGGGCTTCCTTCTGGCTGGGAGTACTTCACCTACAGGCAGCTCCCTTGTCCATTATGCGGATGCTGTAAATACAAACTTCTCCTCTTAGGGATTTATGACATTAAAGATTTGCATGCCGGGGTACCAATAGAGCCTAACTCAGATTACATTGAGATCGCCAGGGTTAAATTTCAGGTTGCCAATGATAATAATCTTAGAGGTTTCTTCGCCAACGTTTGCTTTGAATGGGATGAAGGGAACTGTACCCAGAACTCATTCTCGGATGTAAGCGGATACAGATTGTATGTATCTTCCAACCCGGATCAATTCAGTTATGCCGATTGCGACACCCAGTTCCATGCTGGAAACGAGGTTCTAAATCGGGTCTGCTTCGAGGACTGCGGAGGGATTCAGATTTGCACGACGGGTGAGAAGAAGAGAGGAGACATCAACCTCAACCTGATAGCTTATGAAGTTGCTGATGTGGTTTTATTCTCCAGCTACTTCATCTATGGTACCAGCGTATTCACCATCGATCCACCGGTTCAGATTGCCAATACCGACATCAATGCCGATGGATACCCGCTCTCCTTGAGCGATTTCGTTCTGATGCTGAGGATATTGACCCATGATGCTACCCCGATACCCAAGCCGACTCCGGGTTCGGACTTAGCCACCATCTATGCAGTGACCAAGGGTAACGAGACCAGGATCTCTACCAATGCCAATCTGGGCGCAGCTCTGTTTGTGTTCGAGGGCGCGGTGAAAGTTAGCACCGACCTGAAGAACGAGCAGGGTGTGGTAAACAACCAGACCAGAGCATTGGTCTACATGTCCGGTTCTGGCATAACTGGTCAGATTCTCACTGTGGAAGGAAAGTTAGTATCAGTCGAGGCAGTTGATAACTTCAGCCGTCCAGTGAAGACCACCGTGGTCAGCCGGGCGATCCCGACTGCTTATGCACTGAATGCCAACTATCCCAACCCATTTAACCCGACCACCAACATCAGCTTCGCTCTGGCTGAGGATTCCAAGGTATGTTTGAAGATTTATAACCTGTCCGGTCAGTTAGTTAAGACTCTGGTAGATGCTAATCTTACTGCTGGAACTTACACTGTGAGCTGGAACGGAACCAATGGCTCTGAAGAGAAAGTTGCTTCGGGTATCTATTTCTACAAAATGAGTGCGGGAAGTTATAGCCAGACCCGAAAGATGTGCTTAGTGAAATGATCTGACAGGAAAGCTTAAATTGTTTTCACCAAGAAACTAACAGGAGAGCTATTCTGGAGTAGAGACTGAAAGTTCTCCTGTTAGGCTTTTTTATTCCAAAATTTTTAAAAGATCTCCTTTTAAAAACCGGATGAGAGTAAAAACGTATTTTTTTAAGATGCCAACTTAAAAGGAGGAAAGATGAGATAGCTTTGAAATAGCTTTTGGAAAGTTTTTGTCTCTTGGTGAGATGCTTCCTTAAAAAAACCTGAAAAACTGGAGAGATAAGATGTCAAAAAAGTTGATGGCAGTGGTGTGGATCTTCTGCGTACTGCTAATTTTTACAACTTCGACCATTTCTGGGGTACAGGAAAATCAGGGTCCGAGGCAAGGTATGTCTGAGGAGGGGAAAGTAGTTTCTCCTGCAACTGCCCCTATGGTTACCAGTTCCTCAGAAATCGTTGAGCCTGCAGCCGTGCCCATAGGGTATGATAAAGAAGGATTCGAGAAGCTTTTAGAAATGAAGCTACAAAAACTAACTCCTGCTTTAAAAGGACTCAATGCGATTGAAGACCAGTCTGTTCACCAGTTAAATAATTCCACTTTAGCCCCTCCCCTCGGAGCTAACTTCATAGGCATTACCTACACCGGCTGGTATCCACCCGACCCGGCATTGGCAGCCGGTCTCAATCATATTGTAGTCGTCGTCAATTCCTCCTGGGCTATATATACCAAGACAGGCACAAAACTGTTCCAAACCACTTTAGGTAGCTGGTTTTCCAACGTGCTTCCCGGAGCTAGTCCCTTTGACCCAAAAGTTGTCTATGATCACCAGAGTGGTCATTGGATCATCCTGGCCTTAGCGGGAATAGACGTGACCCCCTCTTATTATCTTATTTCGGTTTCACAAACCTCGGACCCCACTGGCTCGTGGTGGAACTGGAAGCTTCGCGCAGATTTAGACGGTTCCAACCCAACTAACAACTGGGCTGATTATCCAGGCTTAGGTTTTGATGAAGGGAGTGCTGTCTATATAACTTCAAACCAATATATAGTTGGTGGTGACTTTCAGTATGCAAAATTACGCATACTCTATAAGTCACAGCTCTATAGCGGTGCCGCCCTTAGCTATTATGATTTCTGGAACTGGTTTAACCAAGATGGTTCACAAGTGTTTACCTGGAAGCCGGCGCATACCTTTAATTCACCAAGTGTGGAGTACTTGGTAAATACCCATTCGTGGTCAGCTAATTGGGTCACTCTTTGGGCTCTAACCAACCCCCTGGGTTCCCCTCCCACATTGACTCGCCAGGCAACTGTTTCAGTTAGTAGCTATAGTGTTCCGCCAGATGCACAACAACTGGGAGGTCCTGACCTTATATCCACCAATGACTGTCGAACTCAAGAGATCCAGTATCGTAATGGCTATGTTTATACTGCATATCCTATAGCTTATAACTGGGGCAGCGGCACTGTCTCTGCTATCCGTTATCTAAAGATAAACACCAGTACTAATAGCGCCACCTCAGATATAACCTATGGTTCGGACGGATTTTATTACTATTTTCCAGCGGTTTATACAACCTCGGATGAGAGAGTGGTTATGGTGTTCAATCGTTCAAGTTCAACTGAGTATGCTGGCTGTCGTTACGTAGGTAACTTTCCCAGTGATTTAACCAGTGCTCAGCTCAAGGCTGGAGAAGGGTATTATACCCTGGGCGGCGCTCCACATCGATGGGGTGACTATAGCGGTATTGGAGTAGACCCTGCTCAAACTTGCAGAGTCTGGATGTACAGTGAATATGCTACGTCCAATACCAGTCGCTGGGGAACTTGGATAGGAGAAGTGTCATTTGGTGCAACTCCATCCGGCGTAAGTGCAATCCCAGGTTGTAAAAATATACAAATATGTTGGACGGATGTCAGCGGTGAGACCGGCTATAATATTTACAGAGATGGCTCTTACTTAGCCTCGGTGGGTGCGGATGTGATATGTTATACTGACAACGGAAGTCTCGACACCACTACGCACTGTTACGAGGTAACAACAGTAAGCACTTGTGGTGAGTCTCCTAAATCGACTCCTCCTGTTTGTGCTAAAGCTTTTCCTAAAGGAGATGCCTATGGAGATTATATAATTAATATCTCAGATGTGATTTATCTAATCAATTATTTGCTCAAAGGCGGACCTTCTCCCGTAACCGGCATCTGTGCTGATTCTAACTGTGATGGCCCAACTAATATTTCAGATGTTATATATCTGATCAACTATTTGTTCAAAGGTGGGCCACCGCCGTGTTAATGTGGGAATATCCTCCTGTATCAGATCCGCTTATGCACTTTTAAGAGGAATGTTGAATTAAACTCTTAAGCAATCTTAAAGATAATGGCAGATCCTTCGTTCAGAGAGTGGGTTAATTCCCAAATTTTTCCTTTAACAGATTAGACTCTGGATCGCTTTGATACGGATAAAACATGGGGCAAAATCCACACTCATACCCTAATCTGACCTTTTATATTGACAAATTGCCTTCAAGTTATTATATAACTTGTAGTTATTGACAGGCAAAATGGACAAAGATATTCAAATCTTAAAAGCCAGAGAATTAGAAGTAGTTCTGAAAATAAGTCAGGTAGTCTCCCGGACCCTGGACTTAAGAGAAATCCTCAGAATGTCCTGCCAGATGACCGCTCAGGCTCTTAAAGCTGACCGTTGCTCCATAGGGTTGCTTTATACAAAAGATGTCTATGAGATTATTCATACTTATCGTAAAAAACCTTCCTATCCGTCAATTGATGGTGAAAAGTTTAAGTTGGCAGATTACACTCACATTGCACAGAACCTTTTGCGAGGAAAAGCATTTCATCTGTATGACCATAAGAAAATCCCCCTTTCCATCAAGGAAAGGAAGCTCTTTAAACAGTTAAATCTAAAAGTCTTCTTAGCTGTTCCTATTATAGTAGGCAAAAAGCCCTTAGGTGCTTTCCATCTGGGCAGAGCAGAAGAGTCCACCCCCTTCTCCTCCTCGGATATAAACCTCTGCCAGACCATAGCCAGCCAGATAGGAATCGCCATCAAAAATGCTACCCTGATAAAGGAATTAAAAAAAGAGCATGAGCTGCTGGAAAAACAAAGTGAAGACCTGAAAGCCAAGTATAAACAACAGAATTTTGTCTTAGATATTAGTAAATCCTTGTTCCAGAGTTCGAATCTTCAGGAGGTATTTAATATAATCACTCAAAAAACCTGCGAAGCTCTGAGATTAGATAGATGCACTATACTCCAGTTTGATTCAGAACAAAAAGAGGCAGTTATTACATCAGTATTTAATTCGACAGGAGGGTCCTCGGGAAAAGGCACACATGAATCTGCTGACCTGGGAAAGAAATTTCTGGTTGAAACCTCCCCTGAGATATACAGGTTGCTTCAAAAAAAAGGATTTCTGCTGACTAAGGATATCAACTCAAATCCTCTTCTGCCAAGAACCCGCAAATACATCAAAGATCTGGGGGTGAAATCTACCCTGACTATACCCTTTTATTCTGGCAAAAAAATATCCGGAAGCCTTCAACTCAGCGCTATTAAAGGTTATCATCATTTCAATGATTCGGAAATTAAACTTTGCCAGACTATAGCCAATCTTGCCTCCATGGCTGTTCAAAACGTCAAACTAATGCAGAATCTGCAGGAAAAAAGCATAAAAATTCAAAAGCAGAGTGAGACTTTAGAAAAGCAATTCAGAGAACAAGCTATTCTCTTAGAGATCAGTAAAGCTTTATCCCAGACCTTAGACCTTAAGAAACTCTTTGAGATAGTTACTCGAAAGACCACCGAGTTATTAGGAGTAGAACGCTGCGCGATTATGTTAATGGATGAGACCAAAGGAGCCTCCATCTTCTATAAAGTCTACTCCAGGGGTAAGTATCGACCGGAATATGAAGGTATCCAGAGAAGCAAGAAAGACTTCCCGATTCTGGTAAGGCACCTGTTGAAAAAACCACGTCTATTTTGTGCTACAGACGCATCCCGGTCGAACCTGTCTTCAAAAGAAAAGAAGATTTTTGAGAAAGAAGGAATTAAATCTCTCCTGGTGATTCCATTTTATTTAGCAGGAAAAACCTTAGGGCTTTTGGCTTTAAGCACTCTCCAATTACAACATAAATTCACGGAATCCGAGATAAGCGTGGGACAAGCCATAGCCAATCAGCTTTCTATGACAGTAGAGAATGCCAGATTGATGCAGGACCTTCAGGAAAATAGTTTAAAAATTCAAGAGCAGTCTGAGACCCTGGCAAAACAGTTCCAGGAACAGAACATTCTTTTGGAGATCAGTAAAGCCTTATCGCAGACCTTGGACATGAAGGAGCTTTTTAAAATAGTAACTCAAAAAACTGTCGAGCTATTAGGAATAGATCGGGCAGCGGCGATGATAATTGACCAGAAGACTGGTGATTTCCCCTTGTTTACTCACTTCTCCCGTGTCAAGCAACCGCCCGAGCTTAAGATTTTTCCTAAAAGTATAAGAGATTTTCCATATATTATTGACCAAGTCAGGAACGGTCAAATATTCTGTTTCCCGGATATTTCCAAATCTTCTCTCACTTCAAAGGAAAAGAGCTATTTCCGGAAAAGAGGAATTAAATCAGTCCTTTCAATTCCTTTCATTTTAAGAGGCAGACTTCTTGGGGTTTTAGGCTTAAATAGTATCAGAGAAAAGCATGAGTTCACTGAACCCGAGATCAAATTGAGCCGGGCTATTGCCAACCTGCTTTCTGTGGCCGTAGAAAATGCCAACTTGATGGAAGTTTCGAAAAAACACTCCCTCCAAATCATCAATGCCCAGGAGGAGGAGAGGAAAAATATTGCCGGTAAATTGCATGATGTAATAGGCCAAGATTTGAGTGCTCTGCAGTTAGACTTGAAGATGAGCCAGCAGGAACTTCCCGAACAGTTTGCTCAAACCAGAAACAGACTAAAAGAGGGAGAAGGATTAGCCAGACAGGCGCTGGAGAATGTTCGAAATTTGACTATGGACCTGCGTCCTCCTATTTTAGACGATTTCGGGCTTGCCTCAGCCATACGCTGGTATGTGGATGGCTTCAGCCGGAGAACTAATATCAAAGTAGCCTTAAAACTACAGGAGCTGGATTGTAAATTCCCTCCGGAATTTGAAACTGCTATTTACCGAACCATTCAGGAATGCCTGACTAATGTGGCAAAACATTCAGAGGCGAACAGGGTAAACGTATCCCTTGATAAAAAAAATGAGTATCTGCGCATAGTAATCCGGGATAACGGCATCGGGTTTAACCCGGAAATTTTCCACTTTACAAGTGGATTCGGTTTGTTTAGATTAAAGGAGAAAACAGAGCTTTTAGGCGGAAAATTCGGAATAAGCTCAAAGAAAGGAAAAGGTACCAGAGTAGTTATTATATTTCCTTGTAAGGATAAGGAGAAAAAATGAGCAAGATAAAAATACTGATTGCGGATGATCACAAGATCTTGAGACAGGGGATTCGTTCTTTGCTTGCCCCTCAGCCGGACTTTGAGGTAGTCGGAGAGACTGCCGATGGTCCGGAAACTTTGAAAGAGACTTTTAAACTGAAACCGGATGTGGTGCTGATGGACATCGGCATGCCTAATTTAAACGGGTTTGAAGCCACACGGCAGATTAAAAAGAAACTCCCTGAAGTAAAAGTGCTGATTCTGACTATGTATCAGGACGACGAATATGTGCTGCAGGCACTCCAGTCCGGTGCCTCAGGCTATGTGTTAAAAGATGTGGCAGTCGAAGAGCTGGTCACTGCCATACGGGCGGTGAATAATGACCAGTATTATCTAAGCCCTTCTATTTCACGCACGGTGATCGATGCCTATCTGCGAAAAACTGAAAAGGGAGAAAGAGAGCCTTCCGAGCTTTTAACCGCCAGGGAGAGAGAGATTGTTCAGTTGATTGCAGAGGGATATACCAATAAAGAGATTGCAGCTAAGCTTTTTATAAGCGTTAAGACAGTAGATGCTCACCGCTCCCATATAATGGAGAAACTGGATATCCATGAGGTAGCTCGACTGGTCAAATATGCCATTCGTAAAGGAATAACGGATCTGCATACTAAAAGATGATGATTATAGGTAAGATGATAATGTTTGAAATTGTTAGGTAAGACCTTATCTATAAAAAAACTTGACAAAAAGGTAAAATTCAATAGATTATTTCTGAGGGGTCGGAATTAATTCAGTTAATTGAAAACTAAAAAAGATTCTAAAATTTTTTGCTTGAAGCAATCTCTGAGAATTTGTGGACTCAAGATAATAACCCTTACTCCAAAGGAGGTTTCATGCGTTCTAAGTTTCTGTTTCTCTTGTTGGGGGTGCTTCTTTTAATCGTACCAGCAAGGATTTGCGCCCAGACCGATAGCTTAACCGGGTCTATTTCCGGCGTCGTAACTGACACAACTTTTGCTCCGATACCAGGAGCTATGGTTGCAGCTTTCTCTTCAGTTCATCCGGAGATGCCGGCGGGAATGGCAATGACCGACTCGACCGGGCATTACAGAATTCACCATCTCTTAGAAGGGGATTATTTAGTTTTGGCCGGAGCTTCAGGATATCAGCACAGGTGGTATAACAATGTCGAAAAAAAGGAAAATGCCACACCGATTCATGTAACCAAAGGTCAGGACACGCCCAACATCGATTTTTCGCTGCCCAGAATAGGATTCCCGGGCATGGGAGGCATAGCTGGCAGGGTAATGGACAAAGTTACTGGAAATCCGATTACCGGAGCTTGTGTCTTCACCTTTAATGTTGATTACCCGATTCTACACGGGTATTCTAAGACTGATTCCTTAGGTCATTACTTGATAAAAGGATTGGTTCCTGGAAAATATGAAGTAATAGCCAAAGCTCTCGGCTATCTGCCGGAGAAATACCCTGAGCAGGTCAACGTTCCACCGGACACGATTGTCAATGGGATTAATTTTGAATTATTACATAAACTTAATGGAGGTGTAGCCGGTTTAGTTCTGAATGCTCATACTGGTGAACCTATTCCTAAAGCCTTTATCTTTGCTCACAAACTGGATGGCTCCAGTGCGGGTTTTGCTATAAGTGATTCTACTGGCTTTTATCTAATAAAAGAGCTTGATCCTGGTTTTTATAGATTAATAGCCTATGCCCCTGAATATTTTCCTGAGAAACATCCAGATTCAGTTTTGGTCAAACCAGGCGAGATCACACCTGACATCAACTTCCATCTTAAAAAATATCCGCCTCTTCCTGATGGGGTAATCGCAGGAAAGGTGACAGATGACAGCACCGGCTTACCCATTCCAAAAGCTCTGGTCTTAGGCATAGCTTTCCCGGATACCAACCTTCCACCTTTTGTCCGCACTACCTTCTCGAATGAAGATGGAACTTACGAATTAGCGCATCTTCCCAGGATACCTTTTATACTCTTTGCCCATGCCCATAAATATTTAGGCGAGTTTTATGATAATGTTTACTCTTTTGAGCAGGCAACCCCGGTTACTCCAGATGCCTATGACATCAATTTCGCTTTAAAGCCCCGGCAAACAGATGGGCTTAACTCCGTAGGCGGAAGAGTAACTTTAAATCAGATGCCAGCAGAAGGAGCCTTTGTATTTGCCTATAATGGAACCCAGTTAAAAGGGATCTTCCCAGCTTTGTTTGATGTCAGTTACAGTATCGAGGATTTGAGCCCGGATCTTTACTCTTTGAATGTTACTTATC
>Ga0209642_10002782_pt1 | contig 11450 bp, 12 predicted proteins | sample RifCSP19_2_FD_184025 | JGI IMG/M metagenome (GOLD analysis project Ga0209642, IMG submission 184025) | Soil microbial communities from Rifle, Colorado - Rifle CSP2_sed 19_2 (SPAdes) (version 2) | ecosystem: Environmental > Terrestrial > Deep subsurface > Rock core/Sediment | place: Rifle... | reverse complement strand
TATAAATGTCGTATAGTAGTGCAAATCATCTATCTTATCGTCCAAGCTGTTGTATTTGCTGTATGTCCCGTGCGAGCGGAACGGCCTTGCCTGAAAATTAACATGCTCAACAGCATAGTAATATGCCTCCTGAGGAGTCCACTTAATATAATACCCCAGATAATGCACCTCCATTTTTGTCTTTTCAACCTCTTTGTAATCAGGCGGAAGAAAGGCCATCAGTTCCGCAAGCGGCAAATCATATTTCTCCATCAGCTCCGGTATGGAAACTCCTCCAAGATAAATCTCATCCAGATTTTTCATCGTATAGAATGACTTGTCCCGCAACGATGTCGCATTGTCTGCAATGGGATTGCCGTACTCGGCTTCGTTCTCACCATAAAATATCAAGGGAACACCATATTTAGCCGCAATTCTGGGAGCAAGGTTTTTTTGCCCAAGTATGAAGGTCTGAAATGGATGCAGAAGATTTTCTATGGAGAGCCTTGTCAAAAGCTTCATTACTTTTCCGTTCCGGTTAAAAGTGATATTGTCAAAACCTCCAACATCAAGCCAGTTGCGGAAGTTCCGGTATCCGTATTCGGTATACATCAGAGGCGGCCATGTAACAGTTAAAGGATGCATGCCGTATTTATACTTAAGGAGGTGAGAAGCATATACGCTGTCTTTCCCTCCGCTGCCCGGCACAATACAGTCATAATGGCCGTCATTTCTGCGATGCTTATCAAGAAGCTTCAGCAATTCATCCTCTCTTTTCTTCCAGTCAATCCGCTCCTTTTGTTCGGCAACCCTGCATGCATCGCAAACACCTTCCTTGTCAATATGCAATGTTTTGTGTTCCTTGTTTACAGTATGTCTGAACTCTACGCTGGAAGAAGGCCTCTGGTTAGACATTACGCATCTTTTGCAGAAAAGAACTCTCTCCGGAAGACCATGCATCACTTCTAATTTCCCTTTCATGCTCCATATCCCTGTTTACTTTTTATTGCCGATGCCCAATTTTTATATATTTTTATACCTTCTGCCGCACTTTTTTCAGGATGATACTGGCAGGCAAACACATTCCTCAGAAAAATACCTGAGCAGAACTGTGTTCCCTCATAAGTTGTTGTTGATAACACTGCCCTTTTATCCGAAGGAACCGCATAGTAAGAATGCACAAAGTACATAAACTCGCCGCTCATAATATTCTTCAAGGGAGATTCATTCCAATAAGTCAGGTCTTCAGAAGAGGGTTGGAAAATTTTATTCCACCCAACATGGGGCACTTTGATCTTGCCGCCTTCCCTGTTTTCCGCGGGAAATCTGACCACAGAACCTTCAATAATATTTAAGCCCTTATGATATCCAAACTCTTCGCTATCTGACATCAATAACTGCATCCCGAGGCATATCCCCATAAATGGTTTCCCTGTTTTGACAAATTCTTTTATAGGCACAACTAAATCTAATCTTCTAAGATTATCCATCGCATCGCCGAAAGCTCCGACTCCCGGCAAGATTGCGGCATCGGAACTCATAATAACAGATGCATCTGCAGTAATCAGGACATCCAGACCGGCTTGCTCACAGGCGCGCTTAACGCTGAACAGGTTGCCCATTTCATAATCAATGATAGCAATCTGTAATCCGTTATGCGGTATGTTCACCTGCCATCTCCTGATTTATGCTGCCACGGCATTGAAAACCGTTTTTGTGCAGGTAGTCCTTAATGTCATGTAGATTGGCAGGTTTAATTTTAGAAAATGTTTTTCTGCTTGCAAGAAATTCCACATTGCCTTCATTTTCTCTATTAATTTCAACTCTGTTATTTTCTATAAAATCATAGTGCAAGACAGAAGCAAGCGCCACCGCATCGGCTTTACCCTCGGCAATCACCTGTCCTATGTGCTCAATGCTCCCTGCGCCACCGCAGGCGATAACGGGTATTGAAACAGCGTCTGCCACCATCCTTGTCAGTTTTATATCATATCCGCTGCCTGTGCCTTCTTTGTCTACTGATGTCAGCATGATTTCACCTGCCCCGAGCGTCTCAACGCGTTTTGCCCACTCCAGCACCTCCACACCTGTGTGCTCTCTGCCGTTATCCGTATATGCCAGATATCTTCCGTCAGTTTGTCTGATCGCCTCTATTGAAATGAGAATGGTAGAGGAACCGAATTTTCTTGAAGCCTCGGCAATAATCTGAGGATTTTTAATTGCTGCTGTGTTTAATGAAACCTTGTCGGCCCCTGCCCTCAAAACATTTCTTATGTCTTCTATTGTTCTCAGCCCTCCGCCTACGGTAAGTGGTATAAAAATTTCCCTTGCTGTCCTTTCAATAATATCATGAAGGCTGTTGCGGTTGTATAAACTTGCGACAACATCCATATAGACCAATTCATCCGCTCCAGTTTCATAATAATATCTTGCAAATTGCTCGGGGCGACCTAAAACCCGAAGACCTTCCAAACCAATACCCTTAACCAGATTAGGACCTTTGATATCAAGTCTTGGGATAATTCTAATGTTTTTAGGCATAAATGCAACTACTTCCTTTGAAGCAAAAATTCAGCAAGATTGAAATCCATCTCATCATCTATATCAATTGACCGTTCCTTCGGCATTATATAGGCATGGGTTTCATCGGTCACAAAAGTTTTGTTATTTAACAACCAGCCAACCTGAGCAACATAAATTGCGCCGTTCAATGCGTAAACTTCAGGCAGATCCTGCCTGCGGTCAATCTGTTTTTCCGTTCGAATCAACCTGTGCATCCTGCCTTTCTTGTCAAGGGAATACATCCAGTGGGGGTTTTTATCTGATTCAGCAACTGAAACACACGCATCAATCCTTTTGACGGCACAAAGTTTTACGCAGGCATCAATATCACCTGCAGTACGTAAAGGAGATGTGGGCTGGAGCAGAACCACATAGTCATACCTTCCAGAAATGGAATTGAGCGCATGAAAAACTGCATCTATACTACTTGCCTTGTCTGTAGACAACTTACGAGGTCTCATAAAAGGCACATCCGCGCCGTGTTTCCGAGAAATCTTTGCAATCGCAGGGTCATCTGTGCTTACAATTACCCTGTCTAAATACTTACTTTTTAATGCCTGCTCGATTGTCCATGCAATCAGCGGTTTGCCCAGCAGCGGCCTTATATTCTTTTTCGGAATTCCCTTTGATCCTCCTCTTGCTGGGATAATGCCAAGTACCTTCACTTTTTTATATGCCTTCCTTATCCTGCAGTTTTTCAACGGTCTTGTTATACTCCTCCCATTGGCCGATATCAAACCATCCCTTATAAATCGGATAGACGCTTACCTTCTCCTTTTCAATGACTGTTTCTATCAGCTCATTCATATCTATATGTCTGCCTTCGGGTATGTATGAGATAACATGCGGCTCAATCACATAAACGCCTGTATTGATAATTATGTCGTGAACAGGTTTTTCCACTATCTTTGCAAGTCTGCCGTTGGATAACTTAAGAACGCCAAACGGGATTTTAACCTCATTATGACAGCCCACTAAAGTCATTGCTGCTCCATGTTCTTTATGCCATATCAGAATTTCTTCAAAATTCACATCGAGCAACGAATCGCAGTTAACAATAAAAAAAGTCTCTTTTATTTTATCCTTGAGCAGGGCGAGCCCTCCGGCAGTTCCCAGAAAATCATCTTCTTCAACAACATCAACGACGTACGGAAATTTATTTTCCTTAAGGAAAAGTTTCAAGTACTCTTTCTTATAGTTCAGGGTGTAAAAGAATTTATGAAAACCGTACTTATAAAATCTTTCCATTATGATTTCTATGACAGGCTTATTGCCTATCGGAATTAAGGGCTTTGGCAGTATCCTTGTAAATGGGTCCAAGCGTGTTCCTTTGCCCCCCGCCATTATTACTACCGGTGTGTCAAATAAATTTGCAGGCTCAGACCCCTTCCCTTCTCCTATGATATCAGTCCACAAAATCACATCGCTTATTACCCCCGTTCCATCCAAAACCGGAATCTGCTCAATCTTTTTTTCAAGCATCAACTTTTTTGAATAACCTTCTATGTCTACAATATCCCTATCAACTGAAACAAAATTTTTATGCATCACGTTGCCAACAGAATCGTCAAATTTTAAACCGTTTATTAGCGCCCTCCGTATATCACCATCATTGATTGTTCCCAGAAGTTTTTTGTCTATATCTACAACAAAAAGGATCCTCTCCTGTGTATCGCTTAGTTTCTGCATAGCCTGTTTTATTGTGGTATCAGATAAAATCAAGATAGATTCAAGTTTCCTTTTATCCATTAGTCAAACCTCAAAAAATCTTTTTTTGATAGGATATTTATAGTCAGGCACAGTTTTCAGTTTATTCAATATCTGTTCACTTATAGGTCCGTCTCCATAAGGACTCCGCATACCTTTTAAAATACCTCTGAATTCTTTGGATACCGCTTTTTTTATAGCATCTCCGACGGAGTTCTTAGTGCACTCAGGCACATCTATAACATTCTGAGCTCGAATCCTGCCATGCTGTCTATCGCCTATATTAACAACAGGCAGCTCAAATGAAGGAGCCTCAATCAATCCACTCGAGGAATTACCGACCATCACAACAGAATGTTTTAGCAGAGAGATATATTTTAACTGTCCAAGCGATGCAAAAGATTTTACCTTTTTAGAATTTTCACTTGCAAACTTTTCTATCATTTCAATTATAATCCGTCCACCTGTATCCGCATTAGGCATAGTAATTATCCAGAAGATATCATGGAAACCCATAAGTGATTCCAGCAACTCTGATATCTCAATACCAACCCTGTTCTTTTGAAGCGTTACGGGATGATAAGTAACTACGCCTAAGTTTTTATCCTCAGGGATATTTAAAGCAGAGCACAACTCCTTCTTATTCATCAGATTAAGTTTGTAAATATTATCCATACATGGAGAACCAAAACAAAATACTTTATGGGGATCTTCTCCCATTTGAATTATCCTTTTTGCATACTCTTTTGTTGCAGGAAAATGAATATGGCTCATCTTTGTAATGGCATGTCTGAAAATCTCATCCATGGCACCTTCTGTTGATTCTCCTCCATGGATATGTGCAACGGGTATCCTGAAGGGAACTGCAGCAGCAACAGCAGATAGAATCTCAAATCTGTCACCTAATACAACCAAGATATCGGGTTTCAATCGCTCATAAGCTTTTGCAAAACCTATCATACCCAGACCCATTGATGTTGCAATTGCAGTTTCAGTGTCGGAAGAAAGAATCATCTCAACTCTTTCCGCTATAGGAAAACCATCTTTTTCTATTTCTCTCACTGTCAGTCCGAATTCCGGAGAAAGGTGCATGCCAGTAACAATCAGCTGCAATTCAAGCTCAGAATCATCATGGATACCTTTAATAATCCAATAAAGGAGTCCGTATTCTGCCCTTGCTCCTGTTACAATAGCTATTCTTCTCATTTCCAAATCTCTATAATTTCATCCTTCTGGAAATCTCTAACAGCCTTACCGCCAATCACTTTATCCCATTCCATAGGGCTTATGCCGCCGGCAGGTCTTTTGACTGTAATGTTCTCCTCGCCGAACACCTCGCCTTTTTTGATATCTTTTGATGCCACTATACTTTTGCGAACTATCTGTATATTCTTCATCTCCGAACAGGATGGCTTCTTTACTCCATTCCCTAATGCCTTTTCAATATTTCTGATTGCATTAACCATTGCTTTAAGCTCTGACGGCTCTAACGATGAACTATGGTCAGGACCTTTCATATTTTTATCTAAAGTAAAATGTTTTTCTATAATGCTTGCGCCTAATGCTACAGCAGCTACAGGGACCTCTATGCCGGGCGTATGGTCGGAATAACCGACCTTAACCTTGAAAGCATCTCTAATCGTAAGCATTGCAAGCAAGTTTACATCCCGCATAGGTGTTGGATAGTCGGTGCTGCAATGTAAAAGTGTTATATTCTCTTTGGGTGTCCCGCAGTCTGTCAGAATCCTTAGGGCGTCTTTTATTTCTCTCGTGTCTGCCATGCCTGTAGACATAATAATTTTTTTCTTGAGACTCCCGATTCTCTTTAAATACGGCAAATTTGTTATTTCTCCCGAAGGAATTTTGAATATGCCAAGTCCAAGCTTATCTAAAAAACTGACGCTTTCAATATCGAAAGGCGTTGACAAAAAAATTATCTCCTTTTTTTTGCAGTATAGAAAAAGCTCATGGAATGCTTTTTCCGACAACTCCAATTTTTTCAACATCCTGAATTGAGTCTCTCGTTTCCCTGTCGTTCTTATCTGATATTCAGCCTTTGGCGCAGTCATGCTCGCTATTTGCTCTGTCTTGAATGTCTGAAATTTGACAGCATCAGCGCCTGCCTCTACTGCCGCATCAATAAGCTTTTTAGCGGTTTCTACGGAACCGTTATGATTTACACCAGCCTCTGCAATTATGAAGGCCTTCATTTTGCAGGAACCCCTATAACCCTCGCATTATCAAGCACATCTTTTATCACTACGGCGCCGGCGGAAACGATGGAATTATTCCCTATCTTTATGCCCTGCATCACTGTAGCGCCGGCGCCTATGAATGCCCCTTCGCCAACAAAACAGCCACCGGACAACGTTGCTCCTGGGCATATATGCACATGGTTTCCGACAATACAGTCATGCTCAACGATGGCTCCCGTATTAACAATTGTGTTTTCGCCTATTAGCGCGCCTGTCTGAACAATTGCGCCTGCCATAATCTGAACTCCTTTGCGAATCTGTGACTTGCCCGAAATAATTGCAGACGGATGAACCAGAGCGGGAATTGAAAATCCTGCATACTTAACTTTCTCATACAGGGCTTTTCTCTTGCTGTTGTCTTTTACGCTTCCAACAGCAATACAGGCGTTCTTAATCCCCTTTCCATAGAGTTCCGGCAAAATGCTGTCACTACCAAGCACGGCTACTCCTGAAACAGAAACTCCGGCGGCAAGCTGCACATCCACAATGCCTGCAATCTCATAGCTTCCGCAGGCATTTATCAGGTCTATGACGACCTTTGCGTGCCCTCCTCCTCCCAATAAAAGAATCTTTTCCATATTGAAAGATTACAACTTTGAGAAATAATCCCTGATATTTTCTGTGATGTACTCTATTTCTTTTTTGCCGAGCGATAAACTGCATGGGAGACTTATGCAGGTCTCATAGGCTTTAACTGCATTCTCAATCCTGTAACTTTGCGAGCCCTTATACATCGGCAAAGTGTGTATCAGCTTCCAGACAGGCCTTACTTGTATATTTTTTGATAGAAGAAACTTTATTAAGTTTTTTTTATGCACCTTTGGAACCCTTATTGTATAAAACCAGAAGTTGCTTTTTGCCCATGATTTCTCCCATAAAAACTCAATTCCATCGATTTCTGCAAGTAAATCTCTGTATAGAGCAGCATTTTCTCTCTTTATAGCAATGAAATCGTTAAGCCTTTCCATCTGGGCAACGCCTATAGCAGCTTGTATATTAGTAAGGCGGTAGTTGTATCCTATCTCGTCATGGTCATATTCAAAAGGGTCTTTCTTTGCCTGAGTCGTAAGATGTCGTACCTTATCTGCAATACCCTTATTATCCGTAACCACCATACCCCCGCCACCAGTAGTTATAATTTTGTTTCCATTAAAAGATAAACATCCTGTCTTGCCAAATGAACCTGTCTTTCTGCCCTTATATTCGGAACCGAGACTTTCTGTTGCATCCTCAATAATATCTATATTACCTTTTCCGCAAACTTCAAGAAGCCCTTCCATATCAGCAGGATGCCCAAATATATGAACAGGGATAATCGCCTTTATCTTCCTGCCTGTTTTTCTATTGTAAGTATAGCCATCCTTACGCTGTACACACTCCTGAACAACAAAATCAGATACTTTTTGCGCATCAATACATAATGAATCAAGTTTACAGTCCATTAAAATAGGATAAGCCCCGCAATATTTCACTACATTGGCAGTAGCCACAAAAGTAAGTGTTGGAACAATAACTTCATCATCTGATTTAATATTACAGGAAACAAGGCTTATATGGAGGGCAGATGTTCCATTTACAGTAGCAATAGCATATTTAGCTCCGATATAACCAGCCCCCATTTCTTCAAAACGGTTAACATAGCTACCTGCAGAAGAGACCCATCCTGTATCAAGGCAGTCCTTAATATATTTCCATTCATTGCCTGAGATTTGCGGCTCCGACAAAGGAATGTCCAACACCTTTTTTTTAGATAAAACAGCCTTCAATTCAATAGCCCTACTCACCCATTAAATTACTATTTTAAATAAAAGTATCTTCAGATATACCCAATATAGGATATGGGTTACTATCATATTCATAAGCCGCCATATTAAATTTTACAGAACGGCAATTTCTGCATAATCCGGCTGCAAATTCATCCTGTAGAAAATCAATGACTTTCAAGTGCTGTTTTGAGTTCCAAATTTCTTTAAAGCTATTCTCATTAACATTTCCAATACAATATTTTTTATTACCAATATGTGGCTGACAAAGATAAACACCACCATCATAGTTTATAAAAGCATTTCCCCTAATTTCAATAGCTTTACATATAGCCGCATCAGATGATTCATAAACTTTTCGATAATCAGATTCGTCATAATGATTAATATTTCTTTTAATTAGCTCATCTATATTTGTTTTTGAAAAATCAAATAAATTGTAGTGTTTTTTCAAGATTCTTTTCAGGGTATCCATTTCTTCCAGCTTAAGACCAACCCCAATCCCCTCATAATCAACTGCTGGGATGAAAATAATATAATCAAAATTGGCAGATACAGCTTGCTGATATATAGATATTATCCGTCTGTAGTTAATGCTGTTTAACACGCATCTCGCTCCTACTATTGCACAATTACTGCCATGCTTAATAATTGATGGTGCTTTGAGCTGTTTCTCGAAAAAACGGCTACCAGTTATTTGCTCATATTCTGCCTCATCGGTTGAGTAGATTGAAATCGCAATATAATTCATTCTCCTTAAAATATCCACATGTGACTCCTGTAAAGCTGTTCCATTTGTAATCAAAGCCACTTCGACCCCTTGATTCATTAATCGCTGTGCATAGCGATCCCATCCTTTTACAGTTGTAGGTTCGCCGCCACCAGATAGATAAACACTTCGAGTATTCAATTGAATCAAATCATCTATCACTGACTCAATGACATCTTCCGACAACTTATTTTTTAACTGACGTCTACTCCCATAGGAACAATGGATACAGTTATAGTTGCAAATAGATGTCCAGTGCAACTCAACCGCCACAGGACTAAGGGAGGTTTTATCAATATTCTTACGTTCTATATAAATCGGAAGGAATTTCTTGCCTGACAATAATTGTTTTAAATGTGCAGCTGTTTTAACAGTCATTAACTTTTTACCCTTTTTTATACCTTGTAAAAATTTTAAAAACACCCTGACAAAAGGCACAATTCAATTTACAAATTTTCTCCACCACCACTCATTCCCCAAGAACCATTTTACTGTTTTCTTCAATCCATCTTCAAATTTTGTCTGGGCGATGAAATCGAGCTCATTTTTAATTTTATCGCTATTTAAACTGTACCTAAAATCATGCCCGGGCCTGTCTTGCACATACTCAATCAACCTTTCAGATCTGCCAAGTATCGAGAGAATCCCCTTCACTACATCTATATTTCGTCTTTCTTGGCCACTTCCTATATTATAAATTTCTCCGATTTTCCCCTTGTTCACGACAGTTAAAATACCAGCGGCACAATCTTCAACATAAAGCCATTCTCTTATATTGTCACCATTGGCATATACAGGTACTGACTTATTATCGCCTGCTCTGCTTATAACAACAGGAATTAGTTTTTCGGGATACTGAAACGGGCCGTAATTATTTGATGGTCTTATGATTATGGTAGGCAGTTTATATGTACGATGATATGCTCTGACAAACAGATCGCTTGCTGCCTTACTCGCTGAATAAGGGCTGTTTGGTCTAACAGATGTCGTCTCATAAAATTGTCCTTCTTCTCCAAGTTCACCGTATACTTCATCTGTTGATATATTTATAAACTTTTCAAGTCCATAGTCTTTTGAAATGTCTAATAGTACATAGGTGCCTTTTACATTAGTGTCTAAAAAAGGAAAGGCATCTAGTATGCTTCTATCAACATGTGTTTCTGCCGCGAAGTGAACAACTACATCAGGTTTTTTAGCTTTAAAAATACGCATTACTGATTCCTTATCTGTTATATCGACATGGTAAAAATCTATTTCTTTTTTAACCGTCTTTATCCTTTCAATATCACCGGCATATGTAAGTTTATCAATCACAATCATGCTATGACCTTCTTTCACACCCTGCCTAACAAATTCACTGCCTATAAAACCGGCTCCACCGGTAACCAAAAGCTTTTTCATTTAATCTCCGCAAACCAACACCAATTTGGTGAAATCCATAACTATCCTAATCCAACAAATTTAAAAGGTATTGTCCATATCCATTCTTCTTGAAAGGTTCTGCAAGCTTCAACAGCTGGTTTTTATCTATATACCCCAATCCATATGCAATCTCTTCGACACATGCTATCTTTAAACCCTGCCGCCTCTCTATGGTTGCTATAAACTCTCCGGCCTCTAATAGGCTTTCATGCGTCCCGGTATCAAGCCATGCAAATCCTCTTCCAAGAAGTCCCACTCTAATTTTCCCTCTTTTAAGATATTCTTTATTAACCTCGGTTATTTCTAATTCACCTCTCGCCGATGGGTTAATATTCTTTGCAATTTTTACAACATCATTATCATAAAAATACAATCCCGTTATTGCATAATGCGATTTAGGTTTTGGGGGTTTTTCCTCTAATGATAGAACATTCCCATTCTCATCAAATTCAACCACTCCATATTTTTCCGGATCCTTAACATAATACCCAAATATTGATGTACCACCTTTTGATTTTACATCATGCACCGATTTCCTTAATACCTCTATTAGTCCATGACCATAAAAAATATTGTCTAAGAAAAATTTAGCCCTAAATAAGAACCATCATTAAACATATCTTTAAAACGCGGCAAATCTTTTGGGGTAGAAATTATAAGAATATCTCTTATGCCTGCAAGCATAAGTACTGATAAGGGATAATAAATCATAGGCTTATCATAAATAGGCAGTAACTGCTTACAGCCAGACATTGTTATTGGATAAAGTCTAGTACCACTTCCCCCCGCCAAGATAATGCCTTTCATTATCGCCTCTCTAAATGAGAAAAAATATTCGGTTTAAGTATATACTCATGTGCGAAACATAAAATTTCTCATCTTTTCTACTCAAAGGGATGCTCTCTATCAAGGGTTCCTTGAATTCTGTGCCGTTATCAGACATAACAGCTTCAAACTCGAAGTTGTATATCTGTTTGAACCATGATAATGACC
>Ga0209642_10002777_pt1 | contig 11456 bp, 10 predicted proteins | sample RifCSP19_2_FD_184025 | JGI IMG/M metagenome (GOLD analysis project Ga0209642, IMG submission 184025) | Soil microbial communities from Rifle, Colorado - Rifle CSP2_sed 19_2 (SPAdes) (version 2) | ecosystem: Environmental > Terrestrial > Deep subsurface > Rock core/Sediment | place: Rifle... | reverse complement strand
ATTCGTCGCCCCGGTCGACCGTACCCCTGCCAACCCCTATCCAGATGCCATCGAGAAGAACCCGGTGGATATCTCTCCCGAACAGAAGAAGTTCATCGAGGAGCATGGATCCAGCCTGCTGACCGAGGAGTTCTACAGCTGGCAAGTCGAGGAATGCGCTAAGACGCTCCTGCCTTTGCTCGGTTAATGACCTCCCACACCAATCCCTCTGGGGATTGGGGAGAGTAGAAAATCGTGGTTTTGGGCGGGCGAGGCTCGCCCAAAACCCATCCATTAAACCCCTGCCCGGAGGTTAGGATATGACCAAGAACGTTGTCATCATCGGCACACTCGACACCAAAGGGCCGGAGATCGCTTACCTGCGCGATCGGCTGCAAGCTCTAGGCCTGGTGACTACCGTCGTCGACTCCGGGATTCTTGGTGAGCCGATCGGAATCACACCGGATATTTCGCGTGCCCAGGCTGCCACCTACGCCGGCACGACCATCGACGCCCTACGTAGTGCCGGCAGCCGGGGGAAAGCCGTGCATGGCATGCGGGAAGCTCTCAAGAAATTGACGCTAGAGCTGTACAAGGTCGGTAAGCTGCAAGCCATCGTCAGCATGGGGGGGGCCGAGGGCGCCGTAATGGGCGCGGCAGCCATGATGCAGTTGCCGGTGGGCGTGCCAAAGGTGCTCGTATCGCCAATCGCCTCGGGGAAGCATTATTTCGACCCGTTGGTTGGCACCAGCGATATCATAGTCGTCCATTCGATCGTCGATATCCTGGGATTGAACCCCATCGCCACGACCATCTTCGACAACGTCGCTGCTGCGATCAAAGGGCTGGTCGAGTACGGCCACGAATTAGGCAAACCCCGACCTGAGGATAAATATGTAGCCGTCACCATGTTGGGCAACACCACCCGGGCGGTCATGGCGCTCAAAGAGCGCCTGGCTGAAAATAGCTATGAGGCGGTCATCTTTCACTCCAACGGCGTGGGTGGTCCCGCTATGGAGGAAATGGCCGAAGCCGGGCAATTTATCGGCGTCATCGACTTCACCACCAACGAAACCTATGACCCGATGACGGGCGGCATCCATGACGGCGGCCCTGACCGGCTCAAACGCGTCGGCCGGATCGGGTTGCCCCAGGTCATCGTCCCTGGTTGCATCGATTTCTGCGTGTTTCACGCTGGCGCCATTCCAAGGGAACTGCAAGGACGCCCCGTCTATGACCATAATCCTGAATACACGCTGGTGCGCGCCACGCAGGAGGAGATGATCGCCCTCGGTCACCTCTTCGCCGACCGGCTCAACCTGTCGAAAGGGCCGGTTGTCATAGCCGTGCCCACCCAGGGACTGTCAATTCCAAATGTGCCGGGCGGTCCCTTCTGGAATCCGGAGGCTGACGCAGCTTTCTTAAAGACTTTGCGCAGCGAAATCAGGCAGGATATCCCTGTGCTTACTTTTGAACGTCACGTCAACGACCCCGACTTTGGTCACCAGGTCGCTGACTTATTTGTAGAATTAATGCGTAAGGAGAAAAAACCATGATCGCTGGAAGCGGTAAATCCTTTAAACACCTCCCGCACTTCACCGCAGGTGACGAGGAGTTCCGCAGTAAGTTCCTCTCCTGGGACCTGGGCGAGCTGACCTATGTTGATGTCCAGGAATACCTTCAGGTCAAGGACACCATCCTGGTGCCAATGGCCAGTTTCGAGCAGCACGGCCCCCACCTGCCGATCTATACCGACACCATTACCGCCGTAGAGGTCTCGCAGCGTGTCTCGGAGATGATCGCTGTGATCCACACCCCCCCCATCTGGATGGGATACTCCCCCCAGCATATGTACGATCCAGGCAAGGGGCGCGGCACGATTACCGTGCGCAGCAGCACATTACTCAACCTGGTAAACGACGTAGGCCGCAGCCTGATCCACCATGGCTTCAACCGCATCATCTTTATCAACGGCCACGGCTCCAATGTAAAGGTCATCGACCCGGTGCTGCGTAAGTTGCGCTACGAGACCGGCGCCCTGATCGGCTTCGTCAAACCCTATATGGAAAACTACGTCGGTATCCTGGCCGGCTTGATGGAAAACCCGCTCGAGGAGACGCCTGGCTGGCACTCCAGCGAGCTGGAGACCTCCCAGGACCTGGCCTGGAATGAGCATTACGTACGCATGGATCGCGCCAATTTCACGAAGGCTCATATCCCTGAATTTCTACCTAAGACATTTGCCAAGAAGGATGGCATGCCGGATGTGGAGTTTGACGGGTTTAAGTACTTTACCTTCCCGATGGACCACCACGAGTTCATCAACAGTGGCGTGATCGGCAACCCGCTGCGCGCCTCTAAGAAAAAGGGCGAAGAAGCCTTCCGCCGCCTTTCTGAACACGTTGCGCGCGGGGTTCTCGAATTAATGAAAGTCCCGGTGGAAGTTCACACGCGCGCCTTCATCGACCGAGTCCTGTAGTAGGTGCTGAGCAAGGGAGTGGGGGCTGATCAACGACCCCCACTCCGGTAGCTGGACGGGAAGAGTTTGTAGCGGTGACTCCAGTCGCTTTTAGACGCAAGGAGATCGACTGAAATCGTTAGTACTGATGTTCAGAAAATAAAAGGAGGCCCAAAGTGAAAGTTGGCGTTTTTAGTTTTGTTTTTCAGGACTTATTGGCCTTTGATAAGGCCCTCGATTGGATCGCCGGAGTGGGCGCCGAAGCGGTCGAGATCGGGTCAGGTGGCTATGTGGCGGAGCTGGGCGAGGCGTACTGCCAGCCCGCCGAATTGCTCGCCGATGGAGGCAAGCTCAAAGAGTGGAAAAAGAAAGTAGACGATCGCGGGCTGGAGATCAGTGCCCTGAGCTGCCATGGCAACCCACTCCATCCTGATCCCCGCATCGCCAATAACCACCGGGATGATTTCCGGAAAACCGTACTGGTGGCCGAGAAGATCGGCGTGCGGCGGGTGATCACCTTCTCGGGTTGCCCAGGTGACTGCGAGAACAGTATATACCCCAACTGGGTTACCTGCCCCTGGCCGCCGGATTTCTTACGCATCCTGGAATGGCAATGGAACGAGAAAGTCATCCCCTATTGGCAGGAGGAAGCTCGCTTCTGCCGTGAGCACGGAGTGGACATGATCTCGCTGGAGATGCACCCCGGTTTCGTGGTCTATAACCCTGAGACGTTGCTGCGTCTTCGCCAGGCAGTCGGGTCGGAGATCGGCGCCAATTTCGACCCCAGCCATCTGTTCTGGCAGGGCATCGACCCGATCGCCGCCGTGCGCCAGCTGGGCGAGGCTATTTTCCACGTGCATGCTAAGGACACCAAGATCGACCCGCTCAATGCCACTGTCAATGGGGTACTGGATACCAAGCCTTACGCTGACGAGCTGCACCGCTCCTGGATCTTCCGCACGGTAGGCTACGGCCATAATCTCGAGTTCTGGAAAGACCTGGTCAGCAACCTGCGCCTGGTCGGCTACGACTATGTCTTGAGTATGGAGCACGAGGACAGCCTGATGTCGCTGCGTGAGGGGCTTGAAAAGGGCGTCAGCGCCCTGCGCTCGCTGGTCCTGACCGACGAGCGCGGCAAGCCGTGGTTCGAGTCTTGATTCACTTAATGGAGTAAATCGTGCAGGTCAGGCTCGCTTATGGCCGTCAAGGATTAATCATCACCGTCCCAGACAACGCTGAGGTGTTGCAGACGCGCTTCACGCCAGGGTTGCCGGATGAGACCAGGGCGCTGCGGGAGGCCTTGCGTCAACCGATCTCGTCTCCACCGTTGGCTGATCTCGTCCAGTTCGGCGAGCGGGTCGTCGTTGTCCATACAGACATCACCCGCGCGACACCCAACGATCGCATCTTGCCCGTGCTCCTGGACGAGCTGGAGTCGGTGGGCGTTGTCCGGAAAGACATCACCTTGCTCAACGGCCTGGGTACGCATCGCCGCCAGACCGAGGCCGAGCTGCGCGCCATGCTTGGCGACAATGTAGTAGAGAAATACCGCTGCCTGCAGCACGACTGCAACTCCGACGCTGACCTGGTCTCGCTGGGAGTCACATCCCTGGGTCATCCGGTGCGTGTCAATCGCTTCTACCTGGAATCCGATGTGCGCATTCTGACTGGCTTCATTGAGCCGCATTTTTTTGCCGGTTTCAGTGGTGGCCCAAAAGCCATCCTGCCCTCCCTGGCCGGGGCAGAGAGCGTCTTCACCAACCACGGCCTCCAAATGATCGCCCACCCCAAGGCCACCTGGGGGGTGACCGAGGGCAACCCGATCTGGATGGAGATGCGCGAGGTCGCCCTGCGCACCAATCCGACCTTCCTCTTGAATGTGGCTCTCAACACGCGGCGAGAGATCACAGGGATATTCGCAGGGGATATGCTAGCCGCCCACGCCTTGGGCTGTGCCTTTGTTAAGGACAATGCTATGGCGAGAGTTGACGAGCCTTATGACATCGTCATCACCACCAACAGCGGTTACCCGCTCGACCAGAACCTGTACCAGTCGGTCAAAGGCATGAGCGCTGCCAACCAGGTCGTCCGGGAGGGAGGTTCGATCATCATCGCCACCGCCTGCGAAGATGGCCTACCCGATCACGGGCTGTATGCAGCCCTTTTGGCCGAAGCGAGGACCTTACAGGGCCTCCTTGACATGATCGCTCAGCCCGGCTTCACCGCCCAGGACCAGTGGCAGGTGCAACTCCAGGCTCAGATCCAGCAGCGCGCCGATGTGTATGTCTACAGCGACGGCCTGACCGATAAGCAGATTGAGCACGCCCTGTTCATTCCCTGTTCCAACATCGAAGCCACGCTGGCGCGGTTGCTGGAAAGATATAGGCCGCAACCCCGCCTGTGCGTCATGCCCGAAGGGCCGCAGCTGATCCCTTATCTGAGGGAGTGAGTTAAACTTCCCGAATGCTCGGAGCATTCGGGTATCTGACCAGGAGACTTCATGGACAGCAAATCTTACCGTTTACGTGAATTCATCAGTCCCGCCGACGGGCGCAGTCTGGTGGTCGACGCCAGCGCCGGACTTGTGCTTGGGCCGCTGCCTGGCCTCGAGCATTTCGCCGAGGCTATGAGGCCAATCTCCCACCTGGTAGACGGTATCGTCGCCAGTTCCGGCCAGGCTCGTCATTTCACCGGCCGCACGCGCACAGACGCTGCCCTGCTGGTGCGCGCCGATTGGACCAACGCCCTGCGCGGGCCGGATTTCGTCCTCCCGCCCGAGACCATCAGCCACATCCCACTACTCAACCCTTCGGATGCCCTCGATCTTGGCGCCAGTGCTGTGGTGCTTTACTTCTTGCTGGGGCACGAGGAGCAGATCGAGGCCGGCTGCCTGCGCACCACGGTGCAGCTCGCCTTGCAGGGAAGCCAGGTGGGTATGCCTCTAGTGGTCGATGTGCAGCCGGTCGGCCCGCGCGTTGTCCTGCGCGACAAGGCTATTGAGCTGGGCGTTTCCTACGCCCTGGAAGGCGGCGCGGATGGCGTGGCCGTGCCCTGGCCAGGTCGCGCTTCGCTTGAGATGATCCTCAAGATGTCGACCGGGATTCCGGTCTGGATCAAGCCCACTTCCCTTGAGGCAGTCGAATCCGAGCTGGCCGAGGCCTTGAGCCTGGGCGCGGCGGGGCTGTGGCTGGACGGGCGTCTCTTTTCCTGGCCCGATCCGCTTGGGGTCCTGGAGACGCTACGCGCCAAGGTTCATAAGTTGATATCTGTCGAATAGCGGAGGAGTTTGCTAATGTATCTCGGATTGCAGGCCAGGCTGGATCGCCTGTTCAACCGCCACGGCGATGGACGCGCCGTGTGTGTCGCCGCCGATCACGGCTATATGAGCGACGTCACCCCCAACGTGGTCAACCTGCGCCCAATCACCACGGCGGTCATCCAGGGTGGGGTGGATGGCATCTTGCTCAGCCCCGGGCAGGCCATGCGCCTGGCCCCTTTCTTCCAGGGACGCGACGGGCCAGCGCTGATCTTGCGCGCCGACTGGATGAACATGCCCCGCCTGGGAACCTCCAACGTCGCCAACGCTGTACCGCAGCGATTATTGTGGCACCAGAAAGTCGTCACCGCCGGGCAAGCCTTGGATCTGGGCGCCTCGGCCATCACCATCTACTTGTTCCTGGGCTACAACGACCGGATCGAGGCAACGGGGATTGAAGTGTGCGCCCGCTTCGTCTCCGAGTGTCACCAGGTCGGGCTGCCATGCATCATCGAACCACTGGCTTACGGCGGCCAGGTAACCGGCGCCAACAGCGTTGAGATCCTTACGTTGGGGGCGCGCATGGCAGTCGAGATGGGCGCCGACGCCCTTAAGATCCCTTATACCGGCGATGTGGACACCTTCCACCATCTTGTCGATGTCTCCCAAGTGCCTGTGCTGGTCCTGGGCGGGGCGCGCTCCGACAACGAGCGCGACGCCCTGGAGCTGTTCGCTGAAGGGCTTGAGGCTGGCGCCAGCGGCTGCCTGATGGGCCGCAATGTGACCAAGTCGCCTGACCCACAGCGCCTGGTCGAGCAGTTGTGCGGCATCGCCCACAAAGGGTGGCCAGTCGAACGCGCCATGCGCACCGAAGAATGGACCTACCTGAAGCTGAAAGCGCATCCCGCCAAGTGTACTGGCTGCATGTTGTGTGTCACCGCCTGCGTGGCCAGCCATGACAGCGGAGCTTATGGCAACCATCTGGCCCGCCTGCGCATCGATCCCGGGGTGAAAACCGGCCAGCATAAAGTGATGTTCTGCACGCTGTGCAAGAAATGTCTGGACGTGTGCCCGACCGAAGCTCTGCGCTGGCATCCAGAGAACGGAGCTGTTGAGTTACTCGTGGACAAGTGCACTGCCTGTGACAAGTGCGTCGAGATCTGCCCGACTGAGGTGATCGTCCACAGTGATGCGGGTATCCAAATCGCTTCTGGCGAGACCCTGGACTGGTATCCTGTGGTGTGCGATATGTGTGGTGGCGAGCCGGAGTGCGCCATCATCTGCCCGACTGACGCCATCTTCGTCGCCGAGCGGAAGGAGCTGGCTTAATGGACCTGCGACAAAGAGCGTATTGTGATCAGATTCTACGCGTAGACTTGAGTAGAGGTGCAATCCATACCACACCCCTGCCCGACAAAGCGATGCCCATGATCCTGGGCGGTAAAGGGTTGGGCGCCCATTTGCTGTATACAGAACAGAAGTCCGGCGTCGATCCCCTTTCGCCCGAAAACCACCTGATTTTCCACAACGGCCCCCTGACGGGTACAACCGCGCCCACCGCGGGGCGCTTCGGCTGCACTACGCGCAGTCCGGCTACCGGCACCTACAGTGACAGCTATTGCGGCGGGTATTGGGGCCAGATGCTCAAATATGCTGGCTACGACGCCCTGGTGGTGACTGGCGCCTCTGACCAGCCGGTGATGCTGGTAATCGACGACGACTATGCTGAAATCCGTCCAGCCGGTCACCTGTTGGGGCTGAGCATCACCGCCACAGCCCACCGTTTGCGGGAAGAATTTGGGCATGACTGGCAATCGCTCGTCATCGGCCCGCCTGGCGAAAAGCAGCGCAATCTGGCGGGTATCTTCAACGATTCCCGCGCCCTGGCACGCGGCGGCGGCGGCGCGGTGATGGGCTCCAAGAATCTGAAAGCCATCCTGACTCGCGGTAACGGTTATGTCCAGGTCTATGATAAGGAGAAATACCAGCGCGCCTTACAGCTGGCCTTCCGCGCCGTGCGCATGTCAAGCGAAGTCACCCTGCTCGGCCGCGAGGGGACGATAAACATCCTGGAGATCATCAATGTGATGGGCGCGTTGCCCACCCGCAATTTCCAACGCGGCCAGTTTGAAGCCGCCGACGAGGTGTCCGGCGCTGCTTTCCGCGCCCACCATTGGGTCAAGGAATATGCTTGCTTCGGCTGTCCAATAGCCTGCGGCAAGTACACCCACCCGCTTGAGGATGGAGTTTTCATCGAAGGCCCTGAGTATGAGACAACCTTTGCCATGGGTCCCAACTGCGGCATCGGCGACCGGGAGACGATCATCCGCCTGAATTGGTACTGCGATGAATACGGCCTGGATACGATCAGCGCTGGCGGGGTATTGGGCTTCGTAATGGAGATGTTCGAGCGCGGGGTCATTACTGCTGGCGAACTGGACGGCATCCAACCCCGCTTCGGTGACTGCGCCTCGGCCCTGGCGCTGCTCGAAAAGATGGCGAAGGTAGAAGGTTGTGGCGAGTGGTTGGCGCAGGGTGTGGCCGCCATTGCCCGCCAGTACCCCCAGGCGGATCCTTTCGCCATGCACGTCAAGGGCCTGGAGATGCCCGCTTATCACCCTAGCGCCGCCAAGGGCACAGCCCTGGCCTATGCCGTCTCCGAACGCGGTGCCTGTCACCTGCGCGGCGCGCCGCTCGGTGAACTTTTCAGTGGGGCCGCTGACCCCCTGGCGATCGAGGGCAAGGCGCAGCTCTTTCGCGACCACCAGGCAGATCGAGCCGTGTGGAACAGCGCTTGCCTGTGTTATTTCCCGTCTTATGGAATGAAGCTCAAGGAGCTCTGGCAGCTGATCACCGCCGCGACAGGTTTTGATTATCCCACGGTAGCAGACTTGGAATTGCTTGGTGAGCGTGTCTCGACCCTGGCGCGTCTCTTCAATGTCCGCGAAGGTTTCAGCCGTCCCCAGGACACCTTGCCAGCGCGCAACCTTTCCATACCCATGACTGGCGGCCCAGCCGATGGGCAGGTGGTGGAACTTACCCCCATGCTCGACGAATACTATCGCATCATGGGCTGGGACGAGAATGGGATCCCCTCCCCCAAGCGCCTGCACCAACTAAATATTTATGACCGTTGACCCACTCGTCTTCTTCATCATGGTGGGGATCGTGGCCTTCATGATCGGCCTGGCGAAGGGCGGGCTGGGCGGCACACTCGGAGCGTTAGCAACCCCCATGATGGCTCTGGTTATGCCCGCCAACCAGGTGATCGGGTTGGTACTGCCCGTCCTGATGCTGGCGGATGTGTTTGCTGTGGCGCTGCACTGGCGGCGCTGGAATGGTCGCCTGGTCTGGCTGCTCATTCCCGGATCGGTGGCGGGCGTGACCATCGGCACGCTCTTCATCACCAACGCCCCGACACGCGCCTTGCAGATCGCCCTGGGGGTAATAGTGCTCTTGTTCGCAGTTTACAGGATATTCGAGAAGCGCATCCTCGGTTCGCTGACTTACAAAGCCAGGGACTGGCACGGCCTGCTGGCAGGCACGGTCACTGGTTTCTCGAGCGCACTTGCGCACACCGGAGGGCCGCCGGTCAGCATATACTTCCTGATGCAAGACGTCACCCCACGTGTCTTCATCGCCACCTCGGCCATCTTTTTCTTGATTCTGAACTGGATCAAAGTCCCCTACTATTGGTACGCAGGCCTGTTCGACTTTCAGCGGTTGTTGCAGATCGCCTGGCTGCTGCCCCTCGTCCCGCTGGGAGTATGGGTGGGGCGTTGGGCGGCTGGCAAAGTGAATAAAGAGACCTTCGAGTGGATCATAGTTGTTCTTCTTGCTATTACCTCCTTACTGTTGATCTTTGGGTAATCAGGGAGTGCCCGTGCTATAATTCGAATTGAGGTGAAGGTGATGACCCTTGTAATTGACGTGCAACCGGTTCCGCTCGAAACGCACAAAGATGGTGTTGTGCGCATCAAAGGCACTCGGGTGACCCTGGATACAGTGATATCCGCCTTTTTGGATGGGGATACAGCAGAGGAAATTGTAGAACAGTATCTATCCTTAGAATTGGCTGATGTATATGCCATCCTCGGCTATTACTTAAAGAATCGCGAGTCAGTTGATAAGTATCTTCAAAAGCGGCAAAAACAAGCGGATAAAGTCCGTCAGGAAAATGAAACCCACTTCCCCCAATCCGGCTTGCGGGAACGCTTGTTAGCCCGGCAGAGAGATGCTTAAACTGGCTGCCGACGAAAATTTCAACCAAAAAATCCTGCGCGGCTTGCAACGCTGAAAACCTGACATCGATATTGTACGCATTCAGGACCATAGTCTTCAAGGAAAAGACGATCCGACGGTTTTAGCATGGGCAGCGCAGGAAGGACGATTATTGATCACTCATGATGCTAGCACGATAACGAAATATGCATTTGCAAGGGTTCGATCAGGCCAGCCAATGCCCGGAGTCTTGGAGGTTGGTCGTGGGGTACCAATTGGTCAGGCAATTGAGGATATACTGTTGCTATACGAATATAGCCTTGAGGGGGAGTGGGAAGGTCAAATTCTTTATCTGCCATTGCGTTCCTGACCTTTATCGAGATAAGCGTTTAGGCTTTATGAACTCCTATGAACGATATACCCGTCGTCTGCGCCGCGAACCGGTCGACCAGGTACCCAATTTCGACATCTTCATGACCTTCGCCGCCCACTATATCGGGCAGCCGCTCTCCCGCTATTATTTGGATCACCGCGTGCTGGTCGAGGCCAACCTGGCCGTGCTGGAAGCCTTTGACCTGGACATCGTGCAGGCCATTTCCGACCCCTACCGGGAAGCCGCCGATTTCGGACTGCAGGTCGAGTTCCCAGAGGATGGATTGCCCATTTCCAAGGTGCCGCTGATCACCGAGCCGGGCGATCTACAAAAGATGATCTCCCCGAATCCCTACACAGGGCGGCGCATGAGTGATCGCCTGGAGGCCATCCACTCCTTCCACCAGCAGGTGGGCGGGAAAGTACCAATCATGGGCTGGGTGGAAGGCGCGCTGGCCGAGGCGGCCGACCTGCGCAGCATGACTGCCGTGCTCACCGACCTGTATGACCGGCCCGAATGGCTGGCCGAGTTGCTCGAAAAGTGCGTCGAGGTCGAGATCGCCTTTGCCCGCGCCCAGGTGGAGGCCGGCGCCGATCTCATCGGGCTGGGCGACGCGGTTTGTTCCCAGATCTCGCCGAAAATGTACCGCCAGTTTGGCCTGCCCTACGAGCAGCGCATCTTCGCCGCCGTACATGAAATGGGCGCCATCGCCCGTCTGCACATCTGTGGCAACACTACCCGCATCCTGGCAGACATGACCGAAAGCGACGCTGACATCATCGACATCGACTGGATGGTCGATATTCGCCAGGCAGCCGAGGTTTTTGGGGAAAAAGCCGCCCTTTGTGGAAACTTCGATCCTGTGACGGTTATGTTGCAGGGTACGCCTGATCAAGTGGAACAGGCGGTGGCTTACTGCATGCAATGGGGCGGCCCGCGCAGCTTCAGCGCCGCGGGCTGCGAGATCCCCGACGGCACGCCAAAAGCCAACCTGTTGGCCCAGGCTCGGGCGCTCAGAGAAGCCCATTCGAAGAGCTGAACTCCAGGGAGAACATGGCTGCCCGTCGCTGGGTCTTCCAGAATTTGCCCGCTGACCCGCAAGAAGGCATCCGCTCCCTGACGCCCGAGGGGCAGGAGGCGGTCAAGCTGGTCTTAAACTCGCTCGACCG
>Ga0209642_10002770_pt1 | contig 11460 bp, 9 predicted proteins | sample RifCSP19_2_FD_184025 | JGI IMG/M metagenome (GOLD analysis project Ga0209642, IMG submission 184025) | Soil microbial communities from Rifle, Colorado - Rifle CSP2_sed 19_2 (SPAdes) (version 2) | ecosystem: Environmental > Terrestrial > Deep subsurface > Rock core/Sediment | place: Rifle... | reverse complement strand
TCGGACCTCGTGCTCCTGGTCTGGAACATGTTCCCGCAGGAGCAGTGAACCGTCGCCAGGCCGTACTCGGGGTGGATGCCCTGCTTCATCGTGCGCTCGACTCCTCGTGTCCCGTGACGCCCCATCCTACGAGGCCGGGGCCTTCGCGATCTCCTTCAGGAACTGCTCGTTGGACTTCGTCGCGCGGATCTTGTCGGTGAGCAGCTCGAGGGCCGCGCCCGGCTCCAACGCGTGGAGGACCCGACGCAGTCGCCAGACGAGCGCCAGCTCCTCCGGCGGCATGAGCAGCTCCTCCTTCCGCGTGCCGCTCGCCTCGACGTTGATCGCGGGGAAGAGCCGCTTCTCGGACAGGGCGCGGTCGAGCCGGAGCTCCATGTTCCCCGTGCCCTTGAACTCCTCGAAGATCCCCTCGTCCATCCGCGAACCCGTCTCCACGAGCGCGCTCGCGATGATCGTGAGGGAGCCGCCCTCCTCGATGTTGCGAGCCGCCCCGAAGAACCGCCTCGGCGGGTACAGCGCCGTCGAGTCGATACCGCCGGACAGGATCTTGCCCGAGGCGGGCGCGGCCAGGTTGTAGGCCCGGGCCAGCCGGGTGATCGAGTCGAGGATGATCGCCACGTCCTGGCCCATCTCGGCGAGGCGCTTCGCACGCTCCAGGACCAGCTCCGTGACCTGGATGTGCTGGTCCGGCGGCTTGTCGAACGTCGAGTAGACGACCTCGGCGCCCTCGACCGTGCGCTGCCAGTCCGTGACCTCCTCGGGTCGCTCGTCGACCAGCAGGACGATCACATGGGTCTCGGGATTCGAGTTCAAGATCCCGCCCGCGATGTTCTTGAGGACGGTCGTCTTCCCGGCCTTCGGGGGCGAGACGACCATGCCGCGCTGGCCCTTCCCGACCGGGGCCACCATGTCGATGATGCGGCCGGTGACGTCGGTCGGACCGGTCTCCAGGCGGAACCGATCGTGGGGGAACAGCGGCGTGAGCTTCTCGAAGTTCGCCCGCTGCTTCGCCGCCTCCGGGTCGAGCCCGTTGACCGATTCGATCTGCAGCAGGGCGAAGTACTTCTCGTTGTCCTTCGGCTGCCGGACCTTGCCGGTGACCGTGTCGCCCTTGCGGAGCACGAATCGGCGCACCTGCGAGAGGGAGACGTAGATGTCCTGCTGGCCGGGTAGGTACCCGGACGTCCGGAGGAACCCGTAGCCCTCCGGCAGGATGTCGAGCAGCCCGGTCGCCGTCGGCGCGGTTGCGAGCTCCTCCTCACGGATCTCCACTTCGCGCTGCCGGCGCTCCTCCCGCTGCCGACGACGCTCCTCCCGCGATGGACGACGCCGAGCGCCCCCCTCCCGGTCTCGGGCACCCTCGGGTCGCCCTCCCTCGGGTCGCCCTCCCTCGGGTCGGTCCCGGTCAGGACGGTCCCGGTCAGGGCGGTCCCGGCGCACCTCACGCACCTGGCTGTCCTGGTGGGTCGGGCGCTCGATCACCCGTGGCTCGCCGCCGCGCTGGTCGCCGTTACCGGACGGGCGTTCGGATGAATCGGGTCTGGAAGTCGTCGTCGGCGCGTCGGTCTCCGTGCCAGCCCCGTTGGCGTGGGCGAGGATGCGCTCGACCAGATCGGCCTTCTTGAGTCCCTTGTGCCCCTCGATCCCGAGGTCGGACGCGATCTGGTGCAGCTCCGCCGCGACCTTTCCCTCGAGGGTGCTCTTGTCGATCGTGGCCACTCAGGCTCCTTTCTCCAGTTCCTCCTGGAGGGCCTTCCAGTCCTGGAGGAACTTGTCCAACCCGATGTCCGTGAGGGGATGCTTCACGAGCTGCTTGAACACGGCGTAGGGCATGGTCGCGATGTCGGCACCTGCCAGGGCGGCCTCGACGATGTGCATCGGGTGCCGCAGGGAGGCCGCGAGGACGTTCGTGTCGTACTCCTGGATCTCGTAGATCTCGCAGATCCGACGCAGGACCTCCATACCGTCGGAGGCCACGTCGTCGATGCGCCCGAGGAACGGCGAGACGATGTACGCCCCGATCTCGGCCGCGAGGATCGCCTGGGCCGGCGAGAAGACGAGCGTGACGTTGATCCGCACACCGTCGGCGACGAGTCGCTTGCCCGCCGTGAGCCCGTTCGGAGTCATCGGCACCTTCACCACGGCGTTGGGGGCCATCTGCGAGAGCTGGACACCCTGCTCGTACATCGGGCCCGCGTCGAGCTCGGTCGTCTCGAGCGAGATCGGACCGTCGACCTCCGCGAGGATCTCCTTCCAGACGCTCTCGGGGTCGCTCGCCTCCTTCGCGACGAGCGAGGGGTTCGTCGTGACACCGCCGAGGACGCCCCACCCGTTGATCTCGCGGATCTCGTCGATGCTGGCGGTGTCGAGGAACAGCTTCAACGGTCGCCCCCTTCGGCCGCGCTGCCCACGCGGACCCTGGGCTCGGTCGCTCGCTCGGTCGCGCGCTCCATCACGAGATCGATGACCGCGGCGAGCGCCCGATCGAAGCTGTAGTTCGGGATCACCGGTACGCCGTGTGAGAGCGCCTGGCTCTTGATGTAGCGCTGGACCCGCCGGATGTTGTCGAACGCCTCGAGGTACCGGTCGGCCGGTCGCCCGGCGTGATCGGCGGCGCGCACGGCGAAGTGGCTGCGGTGGACCTCCTCGTCCTCGACGGTGAGGATCAGCGGCACCACGAGCACGCGGTCCTCCCACGCGGACAGGTCGACGAAGCCCGGTACGACGTGCGCACCCTCGATGATGACGCTGGTGCTCTCCATCGCGGCTCGGTCGAGCAGCGCGTGCAGCCCGACCGCGACGGCGGAGGTCTGCTCGCGGAAGCCGACGATCACCGCGTCCCGCGACGGGGGCTCCCGGAGCACCGACCCGGCCTCGAACGACGACGCGTGCAGGGAGGGCATGAGCTCCCGCGAGAAGACGGCGCGCATGACCTCGCGGACCGCGTCGGTGGCCACGACCCGCACGATCCCGAGCCGCGTCGCGAGCTGCGTCGCGATGGTCGACTTCCCAACGCCCGTGGCCCCGCCGATCAGCACGACCATGGGGACGTCCAGCGCCTCGACCTCTTGCCACCGGAGGAAGTTCTTCGCGTACCGCTCACCCGCGAGCTCCTCGATCGCGCTCAGGACGATCCGGCCGAGCTCGGCGCTCGAGATGGACGCCGCTCCGCGCTCGAGGAGGCGATCCTCGATGGCCTCGGCCACCTCGTAGGCGCGGTAGGGCGACAGCCCCGTCACCATCACCTGGGAGGCCATGAGACCTTTCGAGAACGGCAGACCCGTCTCCCGGTCGGAGATCAAGATCTGGGGGCTCTTCGGGTCCTTCTTCGACTCTGGTGTCATCTACGGCTCTTCCGCTCGTCCGCGAGCTCGAACGTCTCCCTCAGCGCGGTGGCAAGGTCGGTCTCCCCCTCCACCACGACCGCCCGGTTGTCGGCGAACACGACTTCCGCCCCGCGGGCCATCGCCCGGTCGCATGCCACGTCCACCGCCGCCGCCTTCAGCTCCGTGAGGAGGATGTCGTAGTCGTCCGCACCGTCCATGTCCTCCGCCAGCCCGGCTCGATCCGCCAGGCGAGCGCTCCACCCAACCACGCGGCATCCGTGGGCCTGCTCGAGGGTTTCGGCCTGCCTCGCGGCGACCGCCCCCGGCGCCGTCGTGGTGAAGAACACATCCTTGCCCCGCACATCGCCGAGCGGCTGTGGCTCGAAGTCCGTCACGATGAGCCGGGCACCACCGCGGAGCCGCTTGACGTGGGATCTGAGGGCAGGAAGGTTCTCGAGCCCGGCTGGGCTGTCAGCCATCGTAACAACGACCAGGTCCGATAGCAACAGCCGGAAGGGCCCTAGGTAGCCGCCCACGTACTCGGGCGGGGCGGTCGCCGGAACCACCAGCACCCCTGCGTCCCAGGGCACCGGAGGGACCGAGGCTCCGCTCCCCTCGAGTACGATCAGCCCGGCTCCGAGCCCCACGGCCACGTCGGCCGCCTGGCGAACGTTCGTCGCCATCGGTCGCCCGGCCAGGCCCCCTCCGGCGCGGCGCGCGCCCACCGTTGTCACGCCGCTCGTCACCGCGTCCTCGAGGTAGTCGGATGCGGCGTGCTCCCCCTGACGAACGAGATCGAGCAGGCGATCCAGCGTGACACTGCCGGCCGGCGCGACCTGCGGCTCGGGCGGTCCGCCTCTGCCCATCGCGACGACGACCGGGTTCCGCCCGTCGCTGGCCGCGACCCGGGCGACCTCGCCGCCGATCGCGGTCTTCCCGGTCCGCTTCCCGGTCCCGATCACGGCCAGCGTGGCGACCGGCAGCGGGGGACCCTCGATCGGCGGATCGAGCCGGAAGTCCGGGCCCAAGTAGGGAACGCCTCGCACGAGCGCCACCGCCGCGAGCTCCATCCGCTCCCGGTACCCGAGCACCGGCTCGTCGGACAGGTCCAGCACGCCGTCGAGCTCGTCGCGTCCGAGCTCGTCGATCGCGACCGCCAGCGAGGCGGCGCGGTCGGTCGAGGCCGTGCGGACCGGCACGCCGAGGTCGTATGCCTCGCCCGGGCGGACCTTCTCGACCCCGCCGACCAAGAGCGCCGCGATCGGCTCGTAGCCGGCCGCGCGGGCGACCTCGATGCCCCACCGCGTGACGGGCGGGTAGTGCTCGCCGTCGACGAGAACGAGAACCTTCACGACGCCCTCCGGGGTGGCGTGCTCGGGGCTACTCCCCTTGTCGCGCCGCTGGGGTGCGCTGCGGCTGCTGGACCGGCGGTTCCAGCTCGCGGTAGAACTGCTCACCCGTTGACAGCGCGAAGTGCGCGATCACGCTGCCGCCGCCGAACGGGTACCGGCGCGTGATCTTCACCTCGTCGCCCTCGAACTCGAGAACGTTGTAGCAGGGCTTCGTGTAGCCACGCAGCCGGAGCGAGGCGACGGTTCCAGCGTTCGCCACGTAAAGGTTCTCGAGGCGCCAGACGTACGGAACGTGCTTGTGCCCCGACAGGACGATGTTCACGCCCGCGCTGATCAGCTCCTCCAGGAGGTCGCCCGCGTCCAACACCGTGCTGCGCTCGCGGCCGGTGCCGGGGATCGGCAACAGGTGGTGGTGCAGCACGAACACCTTGAGGTCGGCCGGTACGGCGAACTGCTCGCGGATCCACGGGTAGCGCTCGCGACCGATCTGGCCCTCGTTGATGTCCGGCTCGCTCGAGTCCGCGCCCACCACTCGGACACCCTTCACGTCCACGCCCCAGTGCCGCGAGCCGATCAGCTCCTCGAAATGCAGGTAGCCCACGTTGCGCGCGTCGTGGTTGCCGGGGATCGTGTAGATCGGCGCCCGGATCCGCTGCGCGTACGCCACCCAGTTCTTGAACTCCTGCCGATACCCCTCGTTGGTGAGGTCCCCGCTGCAGATCACGACGTCCGGTTCGAGCTCGTTCAGCTCGACGATGACGCGGTTCATGAGGTTCGGCACGAAATACGGGGAGCCGACGTGCGGATCGGAGATGTGGGCGATCGTGACCACGGCGTCAGTCTAGCCTCCACCGGCCGACGAGCTCGCACCGCCCACACAGCGTGGGACGATACGACGGCCGTGAACGGACTCGACGTCTTCCTCCTTGCTCTCCTTGCCCTGGCCGGGGTATCCGGGTACCGGCGAGGGCTCGCCCTCCAGTCGCTCAGTTTCGGCGGTCTCCTCGTGGGCCTCGCGGTGGGCGCGGTCGTCGCACCGTTCGCCGCGAGGCTCGTGGAGAGCTCAACCGCGCAAGCGAGCGTCGCGGTGATCGTCCTGGTGGTCCTCGCCGGCGCGGGCGACGCCGCAGGCTGGATCCTGGGCGCCCGGCTCCGAGAACGGGCCCGAGCTACGCGGTTCGGCTCGACGGACGCCGTCAGCGGCTCCGCGGTCGCGGTCGTGGCTTCGCTCCTCGCGATCTGGTTCATCGCCTTGAACCTGGCCAGCGGGCCCTTCCCAGGGCTTTCGTCGGAGATCCGCGGTTCGGCCATCGTCCGAACCCTGGACGACACACTCCCCGAGCCGCCGTCGCTCCTGGCCGAGGTCCGGCGCTTCTTCAACCGGTTCAGGTTCCCGGATGTCTTCTCCGGCATCCCACCGCTCCCGGCAGACCCGGTGGAACCGCCCACCCGCGCCGAGGCGCGCACGGCGTTCGATGCGGCGGCCCCGAGCACGGTCCGGATCGTCGGTCAGGCCTGCGACAGCGTGCAGGAGGGCTCCGGGTTCGTGGTCGCCGACGGCTACGTCGTCACGAGCGCCCACGTCGTGGCCGGGATGCGGGAGCCGTTCGTCCAGACGGGGGACGGCGGCAGCCAGCCAGGCACGACGGTGCTCTTCGATCCCGAACTCGACCTCGCGATCCTGGTCGTCGTGCAGGCGCCAGGACCGCCACTGCGGTTCGGGACGGGCGCCGAGCGCGGCGCCCGGGGGGCGGTCCTCGGGTACCCGGGCGGCGGACCGCTCACGGGGGACCGCGCCGCCGTGCTGCGCACCATCGACGCCGTGGGCCGGGACATCTACGGGCGGGGCGAGGCCGAGCGTACCGTGCTCGAGCTCCAGGCGGAGGTCCGCCCCGGCAACTCCGGCGGGCCCTTCGTGCTCGCCGACGGGAGGGTGGCCGGGATCGTGTTCGCGGCCTCCTCGAGCGACGACGACGTCGGCTACGCGATCGCCGCGGAGGACGTCGTCCCGCGCGTCGAGGGTGCCCTCGGCGCAACCGGTGAGGTGCCGACCGGGCCCTGCCTCCGCTGACGTCGGTCGAACGGACCATGGCGTCCCGGGCATCGGCGGAGGACGTCCGGCTACATCCGGCCGCCGCACCTCCATCGACCGCTCGCGCGCCCCGATACCGGCTGGGTGGGACGCCTTCGACCCGGCTTCAGGATCGCAACGGTCCTCGCGACCGCCCTGCTTCTAGCCGAGGCCGTCGTGGTCGGGCTCGCCGGCCAACGGGCTGGGGCCGTGCCGGCGACCCTCCACGCGCCGACGGCGCTCGCCACGCGCGTGCGGGAGGCCGCGGCGGCATCCGTGGAGGTCCCCACCCCCGGTCGCGTCGAACGGCCGGCCAGGCACCTCCTCGCGCGGATCGAGCGGGGAACCGAGCTCACGGCTCGGCCGGGTGGCGGCCGGATCGTCGGCACGATGCCACGGGGCTCGCGGTTCTACGGGACCCCCATCGTCGCCTGGGTGCTCGAGGTGAGCGACGACGGCCGGTACGGGCGGGTGCCCGTTCCCTACGCGACGCGCGGGTCCACCGGATGGCTCCCGATCCGTGGGCTGGCGATCTCCGCGACGCGGGTGAGCGTGGTCGCGGACCTCTCGAGGCACGTGATCGTCGTCCGTCGCGGCGATCGGGTCTTGTTCCGAGCTCCGGCGGCGACGGGCGCCTCGGCCTCTCCCACGCCGACGGGTCGCTACTTCGTGACCGATCGCGTGCCCTTCGTTGGCGGAGGTGTGCTCGGCACCTTCGCGTTCGGGCTCTCGGGCATCCAGACGAGGCTGCCCGCGGGTTGGACCGGGGGCGACCAGCTGGCGATCCACGGGACGAGCGCGCCCTCGACGATCGGCCGCTCCGCGAGCGCTGGTTGTCTCCGGGTCTCGGAGCGCGTGCTGGAGTGGCTCAAGCCGCTGCTTCGACTCGGCACGCCGGTGATCGTGCGGCCCTAGCCGTCGTCACTCCTCCATCACGACGCGCACGTCGCCTTCGCGCTGGAGGAGGGAGAATGAGGTGATCTCCCCCTCGCGGCGGAACACGAGGCTGATCCGGCTGTTGCCGACGGCGAGGTTCCGCACCTCGACGCTGTTGAGCCAGGTCGGGAGGTGCGGCTGGTTGACCGTGAGCAGGTTGTGGTGGGCCCGGGCGGAGATCCCGAGGATCGCCTGAAGCATGAGGTAGGGGGAGCCGGCGGCCCACGCCTGGGGCGAACAGGCGATCGGGTAGCTCACGGGCCGGTTCGGCGTGCGGCGGGTGAACCCGCAGAAAAGCTCGGGCAGACGGAGGTAATCGGCCTGGATCGCCGCGTCGAACAGGGCCGTCGCGACCCGGTTGGTGGAACGCGCGAACCCGTACCGCTTCATCCCCGCGGCGATCAACGCGTTGTCGTGCGGCCAGACCGAGCCGTTGTGGTAGCTCATCGGGTTGTACGCGGCCGCCGCCTTGCTCATCGTTCGGATCCCCCAGCCGCTGAACATGTCCGGAGAGAGCAGCCGCTTGGCCAGGACGGCCGCCTTGTCCTCGTCGACGATCCCGCAATACAGGGCGTGGCCCGGGTTGGACATCACCGTCCGCACCTGCTCCTTGTCGGCATCGAGCGCCGCGGCGAAGAACCGCTCCTCCTCCATCCAGAACGCGTCGTTGAAGCGGACCCGCAACCGCTCCGCCTCGAGCTCGAGGCGGAGCGCGTCCTCCTCGCGACCGACCGCCCGGAAGACGTCGGCCATGCGCACCTTCGCGAGGTGAACGTAGGCCTGGACCTCCGCGAGCGCGATCGGCGGCTCGGCCAGCGTCCCGTCCGTGTGGACGATCGAGTCGTGGGAGTCCTTCCAGCCCTGATTGCGGATGCCGCGAGTGGAGCGACAGAGGTACTCGACGAATCCGTCACCATCCATGTCTCCGTACCGATCGATCCACGCGAGCGCGGCCTCCGCCGCCGGCAGCAGCTTCTCGGCGAACGCCAGGTCGCCCGTCCACCGGAAGTGTTGCGCGAAGACGATCAGGAACCACGGCGTGGCGTCGACCGAGCCGAAGTACGGCGTGTGGGGGACGATGCCGGCCTTCGCAAGCTCGCCCTGTCGGATCTCGTGCAGGATCTTGCCGGGTTGCTCGTCGCGCCAGTCGTCGACCTCGGTGCCCTGTCGGTCGGCGAGGAGTTGCAGCGCCTCACGGGCCGGCCGCGCGTTGACCATGAGGAGCTGATGCGAGGTGACGAGCGAGTCCCGTCCGAAGATCGTCACGTACCAGGGGATCCCGGCGGCGATGATCCCCCCGTCTCCGGTCTGCGTCCAGAGCGCGCGGAGGTCGCGGAGACTCCGGTCGAGCAGCTGGTTGTACAGCTCGTTGTCGGTGACGATCCTGGTGGACTCGCGCTCCCACTCCTCGTACGAGCGGCGGAGCACGTGTACGGCGTGGTCGAAGTCCACGGGCGGAGGTCGACCGTCCTCCTCTATCGGGTCCACCGTCAGTCCGACGAGCTTCGTTTGGTAGGGACCGAGATGGAGGCGGAACACCGCCGCGACCACCATCCCGTCGACCTCGACCCGGTCCGGCTGCGCCGCGAACTCGATCCGCGTCACCCGGCGGATCTCGTCCCTGCCGTCGTACACGAACTCGATCGTCTCCCCCTCCACGTTCGGAGCGCGGGGTGGCTCCGGCCGCTCGTGCGCCATCCCACGCACCTGGAAGATGTCGGCGAAGTCCGCGCCGAAGCGGAACTCCAGGTCGAGCTCGACCGGAGTGGGGTTGTAGTTCTTCACACGTATCCGTTCGAACAACCGACCGTTGATCGCACGGATCCTGCGGATGTTGAGCGTCTGCTGCGGCACCGTGACCTCGTCGCCGTCGTACAGGTCGGGGTTCGTGAGGTCGACGTGCGACATGTACCCGCGCTCCGACGAGGAGGACAGGAGCACCGGGTCGCGTCCGTTGATCGTCATCCGGAAGTGCGAGAGGAAGCGTGTGTCTCGCGAGAAGAGCCCGAGACCGTAGTCGCCGCCGTGGTCGAGGTTCCCCTCGAGGTCCGAGTAGAGGAAGGTGTCGCCTTCCTTGACCGCGAGCGTCTTGCTCGCCAGGTCGGTGACGAGGACGGGTGGGGCCCCCGGCTCGGGTCCCAGGGGGGCGGGATGGTCCTCCTCGCGCACGTCCATCGGAGCGTTCGCCGCGAGTCTAGGTTCGGGTTCCGGCTGGTTCAACGACTTCCCTCACTCCACGCCGCGGAAGCCTACCCTGCGGCGATCTCGACGCCGGTTGCGCGGACGGGAACCGGAAGCGCCCTCCATCCGTCCCCGAGGTCCGGGATCGACGCCGGATCGGGCGGGAACGCGAGGAGCGACGGCCCTGCCCCCGATACGCACACCGGCATGATCCGGTCGATGCGATCGAAGACCTCCTCGACCTCCGGAACGAGCGACAGGCGCACGGCCTGGTGGAGGCGATCGCGCAGGGCAACCCGCAACAGGTCGCGGTCTCCCGACGTCAGAGCCTGAACGAGCAGCGCGCCGTGGGCCACGTTGTAGACCGCGTCCTCGAGCGGCACGGTCCGCGGAAGCGCGAGCCGGGCCTCCGCGGTCAGGAGCCGATCCGTCGGGATCAGCGCCACGGTCGCGATGGTGCCGGCGACCTCGAACCGCCGCACGTGGCCGTCGGCCACCACCGTCAGGCCGCCGTACGCGGCCGGCGCGGCGTTGTCCGGATGCCCCTCGAGCTCCGCCGCGTACGCGAACGTCGTGTACGGGTCGTCCCAGCCGGCGGCACCGAGGAGCGCGGAGGCCAACACCGTGCCGGCGACCGCGGCCGCCGAGGAGGACCCGAGCCCGCGTTCGAGGGGTATGCGGTTGACCCCCCGAAGTGCGAACGGGGGGATCGTCGCATCCGGATGGGTGCGACGCTGCCGCTGGACCGCAGCCGACACGGCGCGGCTCACCATGTCGGAGCCATCGGTGGGGAGCTCACCGGCGCCCTCGCCCTCCCAGCTCACACCCGGCTTCGCGTCGGTGTCGATCGTGACCTCGTTGCACAGGTCCAGCGCGAGCCCGAAGCAGTCGAACCCCGGACCGAGGTTCGCCGAGCTGGCCGGGACGCGGGCGGTCAGTCGCACCGCTACAGCCCGAGCTCCGAGGCCACCGCGTGGGCGTCCGCGGGCACCGTGGGGGGATGGGCGGCGCCGCTGATCGCCCACTCCGGGTCCTTCAGACCGTGCCCCGTGAGCACGCAGACGACCGTCGCCCCCGCGGGCAACCGGTCCTCGCCGGCCAGGTGCAGGAGACCTGCGACGCTCGCCGCCGACGCCGGCTCCGCGAACAGGCCTTCGTGTGCGACGCGGCGATAAGCGGCGAGGATCTCCCGATCGGTGACGGCGAGGATCCCGCCCTCCGACTCCTTCGCCGCGGCCACGGCCTTCTCCCAGGAGGCCGGGTTGCCGATGCGGATCGCGGTGGCGATCGTCTGGGGCTCCGGGACGGGCGCGCCGTGGACGATGGGCGCCGCACCGGCGGCCTGGAACCCGAACAGCCGGGGGGGTTCGTGGATCGTCCCGTCGCGCAGGTACTCCGAGTAGCCGATCCAATGGCTCGAGATGTTCCCGGCGTTGCCCACCGGGACGCAGTGCAGGTCGGGCGCGCGCCCGAGCGCGTCGCAGATCTCGAACGCGGCGGTCTTCTGCCCTTCGAGGCGGTACGGGTTGACCGAGTTGACCAGCGTCACCGGGTAGTGCTCGGCGAGGTCCCGTGCCAGATCGAACGACGCGTC
>Ga0209642_10002769_pt1 | contig 11465 bp, 9 predicted proteins | sample RifCSP19_2_FD_184025 | JGI IMG/M metagenome (GOLD analysis project Ga0209642, IMG submission 184025) | Soil microbial communities from Rifle, Colorado - Rifle CSP2_sed 19_2 (SPAdes) (version 2) | ecosystem: Environmental > Terrestrial > Deep subsurface > Rock core/Sediment | place: Rifle... | reverse complement strand
CCCACCACCAGGCAGGATGCGATGATCGACGAGCGGCGCACGGGGCCTCCCTTCCGGCCCTGCCGCAGGAGAGCCTCAGCCTCGACCCTGAGCCGGGCCCGTGTCAAGGTCGTCGTGTGAACCACGACCGGAGCCGTCGGGCTCCCACGCGGGCGCGGTTCGGCCGACGAGCAGGAGCGTGACGATCAACGCGAAGGCGCTCAGGGCCATGAACGGGATCGAGATGTACCCGAGCTGCCAGACCCACGTGAGCGCGCACGGCGCCTCGACGCTGCACGAGACCGAGGCTTGATCGGGGAACCGCTGGAGCTGGTAGTGGTAGATCGAGATCGCGGCGCCGATCGCCGCCACCGGGACGACGTACCGCCAGATCCCCCGATCGCGTCGGAAGGCCGCGATCGGCAGGATCACGGCCAGCGGGTACATCGCGATCCGCTGGTACCAGCACAGCAGGCACGGCGTGAAGTGCGCGACCTCCGAGTAGTACAGGCTCCCGAGCGTCGCGACGAGCGCCACGAGCCCCGCGAGGAAGATCGCCGGCTCGCCGAGCACAGCTTCGATGCGCCCGAGGTGCCGAGCCGCGGTCGGGGACCATCGACCCGCGATGGCGAGCACCACGATCGTGACGACCACCACGTTCGTCGTGACCGTGAGCAGGGCGAAGAACAGCGACATCTGACGGACGCTCATGAGACGGCGCACCTGTTCCCGGACATCCTCACACCGAACCTCCTCATCCTTCAGCGACGGAACCCGCACTCGGTGCATCGCTTCGCGCCGGTCTCCGCCCCAGCGCCGCAGTACGCGCACTCGGCGGGAGCGCCGGTGGGACGCTGCTCCCCGCCCCTCCGCGAGCGCGGACGGAACGCGTAGTACGCCACCGCCCCCACGGTCACGAGCGGGATCAGCAGGTCGTCGATCCCGGATCCGTGCGCGATCACCGTCCTCACCCCGACAGGATCAGCAGGCCGCTCGCCGTGAACAGGATCATCACCGCGAGCAGCGCGTACTGCGTTCGGACGGCCAAGACCGGATCGAACATCGCGATCGCTCGGTCGTGGGCGAGCACGACCCCACCGATGTGCCCCACCACGATCGCGGCCACCTGCACGTACCAGATCACGGTGGCAGACAGCAGCGTGAGGTTCACGACCCAGCTCGAGGTGCCGAAGACGTTCCACCCGTACCCGAAGGGGTCGGACAGGCGCGAGAGCCCGATCTGCCCCTCGATCAACAGGAACGAGAAGTAGTGGGCAACGATGTAGGCGAACACGATCGGGACGAGGCTGTGGGCGAACCGCACCGCGAGCGCGTGCCAGCGCACCCCGGAGACGCGGGCGGTCGCCAGCATCGCGAGGGCGTACGCGGCCCCCACGGTCAGGACCGTGCCGAGGAGTCCGGCCGTGAAGGCGGCCGTCCGCGCGAACCCGGCCAGCCCGTCGGCGAGCGAGCTCCACCACGAGGAGCGGGAGAGCCCGTCGAAGGTCGTCGAGCCGAGCGCGACGACGATCAGCGCGAGCACCCCCGGGCGCGGTTCCAGCTCGGCGAGGCCGGCGAGCGGCGGTCGCAGGATCACCCGGCCCTCGCCATCCCGCGCGAACGGCGCCATCGCAGCGAGCAACCCCAGGTACACCGCGAACGCCTCCGCGTTCTCGACCCAATCCCTCCGCCCGAAGACGCTCATCCCGGCTACCTGCACGAGCGTGTAGACGAGGATCAACACGCCGAGCATCCCCGGCTGGCCGCCGAACGGGTCCACGAGCTCGATCCAGACGAAAGCGAACAGCTGGATCGCGGCCGGCCACCGGCCCCAGGACTTCGGGTAGGCGCGAGGCGGCCGCTCGAACCGGTAGTCGAGCCCCGCCAAGCGCCCGAGGGTGTCGAAGGGTGAGATGGTCGCCCACCAGTTCCCGAAGAGCGTGTGGACGAACGCGAGACCGACCCAGAACCAGACGAATACCACCACCGGCCCGAGGGTCTCGGTCGAGCCGACGCGGCGGAAGGACGCCCCGGCGACCACGAGGAACAGGCCGAGGGAGACCAGCCGGATCGCCCACTCGAGCACGCGGTTGGTGAGGACGCGCTGGAGGAAGGTCGCCGAGGACGGATCTTCGGCCCGGGACTCGAGCCGCGGCGTCTTCCACAGCGCGGACAGCAGGACGAACGACACGATGAGCGCCGTCCCCGCGCCGAACACGAAGAGCCAGCGAGGGACCGGCAGGTCGATCCGCCCGCCGAGCCCGTGCGCCAGCACGCCGATCACGGCACCACCGTCAGCTCCAGGAGCACGATCCCCGCGTCCTCCAGCTCCACCTCGAAGACGCCGGTCGCGGTGGCGCGGAACTCGATCTTCGCCCGGCGGTCCGGCGTGACGGTCGCGAGGAGGTCGTAGCCGTGGACGTGCACCTCGTCGGTGACGTCGGCCTCCACCTCGATCTCGACCCTCGAGCCCTGGGGAACCTCGACCTCGCCGGGCCCGATCACCTCGCCGCCGACCACCTCGATCTCGATCGTGGTCTCGCCCGGCTCGGTCGTCTCCGTCGGGCTGGGCTCGGGCGTCTCGGTCTCGGTCGGGGACGCGGTCGGGCTGGGCTCCCCGGTCGGGGCGGCCGCGGACGTCGGCGAGGGGATCGGCGACGGGGAGGTCTGGGAACGCCGCTCGTCGTCCGGCCGCAGCGCGACGAACAGGACCACCACAGCGACCGCCCCCACGACGGGCACGACCCAGCGCATCGCTCTCTTCATCGCAACCGCCTCCATCCCGTGCGCCGCGTCACGGGCCGGTGAGGGAGGCCAGGGTATCCGAGACGGCTCGCGGCTAGCAGACCTGGGAGAGCAACGGCCAGGGGTTCACGGCCGAGCCGATCACGTCGTAGCCGTACGGGCTCACGGGCCAGCCGGTCGGGATGACGTTCGGGTGCCACTCGAAGTGGTTGTGGGGCGTGCTCGAGTTCCCCGTGGACCCCACGTACCCGACGATGTCCCCGGCGTTCACGGTGCCCGTCACGCCGGGCTGCATCAGGTGGGCGTTGTACGTGTAGCCGTACTCCCCGTACACGTACACGGCGTACCCGCCGAGGGAGTTGGTCGAGGTCCGGGCGACGCCGTCGAACGTGGCCCGGATCGGCGTGCCCTGCGGCGCGATGATGTCGTTGCCGGCATGCGGGTGGTAACCGCCGCCGTAGCGCGGGGCGCCGAAACCGTCGTACACGGCGCGCGGCGGGTCGACCGGACATACCTTGAACACGCCGTTCGCGTAGAACCGCACGCCCGTCAGCGCCGCGAGCTCCTTCTTGTACTTCTTCTTGAGGTCCTTCACGAGCTCGGCGGCTCGCGCCTTCTTCGCCGCGAGGTCGTCGAGGACCTGCTGCTGCTCCGCGAACTTGGCGTCCAGCGTGGCCTTCTGCGCCTCGACCTTCGAGAGCGCCTTCGCGGCCGCCGCCTGGAGGTCCGCCTGTCCCGCTTTCTCGGCCGCGAGGTCGTTCTTGAGGTTCTGCACCGCGGTTGCCAGGTCGGCGTCGGTCTCGCTGAGCGCGTTCATGTACTCGACGCGAACGGAGAGGTCGGCGAGCGAGGTCGCACCCAACAGGAACTCGAGCTCGTTGCCCGGCCCCGTGATGTAGGCCTCGCGGGCGCGTTCCTCCAACTCGGCGCGTAGCTCCTGGAACTCGTCCTGCGCCGCGTGGAGCTCGAGCGTCGTGTTGCGGAGCTCCTCCGTGATCTGCTCGTACCGACCCTCGGCCCGCTCGAGCTCCTCGGCGACCTGCGCGGTCTCGAGCATGATCCGCTGGAGCACCGCCTGCTGGGACCCGATCTCGTCGGTCAGCCGCTCGAACGCGGCCTCCGCGGCTTCGAGCTTGTCCTTGGTGGAGGGCTCCGCCCCGGCGACCGGTGCGAGGGTCACGACCAGGAGCAACGCAGCGGCAGCGCCGGGCAGCCGGCGCTGCAGACCGCGGGCTCCTCTTCGATTGTCGGCCATGGGGAAGACCTTTCCTACCGAACGGTAGGACGGGCGTCAACCATCCGTGCCGTTCGAGGGTGCTCTCTCCCGGACCCTCTTTCAATCACCCTCGACGTGGCTGAGGCGGGGCTTGAGCCGGGTCACAGCTCGGTGCCGGGCAGGCCGAGCGAGCGGGCGATGAGGATCCGCTGGATCTCGCTGGTCCCCTCGCCGATCTCGAGCACCTTGGCGTCGCGGTAGAAACGGGCCACAGGGAACTCCTCGATGTAGCCGTACCCGCCGTGCACCTGCACGGCATCGCGAGCACTCGTCACGGCCGCCTCGCTCGCGAACAGCTTCGCGATCGACGCCTCAGTCTTGTACGACTGTCCGTGATCGCGGAGCCACGCGGCGCTCTGGTAGGCGAGCCGGCCGAGCTCGACCGCGACCTTCATGTCGGCGATCTTGAACTGGAGCGCCTCGAACGCACCGATCGGCCGCCCGAAGGCCTCGCGCTCGCCCGCGTACTTCACGCTCTCCTCGAGGCACCCTCGTGCGAGCCCGACCGCGAGCGCGGCGGTCGCGATCCGGCCGTCGTCGAGGGTCTCGAGGAACCCGGCGTACCCACGTCCCCGCTCGCCGAGGAGGTTCCCCGCCGGGACGCGGCAGTCCTCGAAGACCAGCTCGTGGGTGTCGCTCGCGCGCCAGCCGACCTTCCGGTAGCTCGGCCCCACCGTGAAGCCGAGGGTGCCCGTCGGCACGAGGATCGTGGAGACGTCCCCGTCGGCCGCCTCCGGATCGCGCGCGGCCACGAGCACCAGCTTCGAGAGCGGCGTCCCCGGGTTCGTGATGAAGGCCTTCGTGCCGTCGATGACCCACTCATCGCCGTGGAGCCGCGCCGTCGTCCGGATCGCGCGCGCGTCGGACCCGCCACCCGGCTCGGTGAGCGCGAAGGACCCCAGGATCTCGCCCCGGGCCATCGGCACCAGCCACGTCCGCTTCTGCTCCTCCGTGCCGAAGCGGAAGACCGGGTTCGCCCCCAAACCCACCGCCGCCTCGAGCGTGACGGCCACCGAGGAATCCCAGCGCGCGATCTCCTCGAGGCACAGGCAGAAGGTGAGGAAGTCGCCGCCGATCCCCCCGTACTCCTCCGGGAAAGGGACGCCGAACAGTCCCAGCTCGCCCATCCGGCGAACGATCTGGAGCGGGAACTCCTCGCGCTCGTCGTAGCCGGCCGCGGCGGGTGCCACGACCTCCTCCGCGAACGCCCGGACCGTCCGCTGGAACTCGCGCTGCTCCTGCGTGAGGTCGAAGTCCACCGCACCAAGCCTATCCCCCCTTCCCGGATGCCCGATCGACGCGTCACAATCTGAGGCGGTGGGGACCCAACCGACGACCGAGGGACGCCTCGAGGCCGCCCGGCAAGCGCTCGCCCGGCGAGCCTGGCCGGAGGCCTACGAACGCCTGCAGGAGATCGATGCCGAGGATCCGCTCGAACCTGTGGACCTCGAGAGCCTCGGGAAGGCGGCCTACTGGACGGGCCGCCCGGCCGGGGCGATCGAGGCCACCGAGCGCGCGTACGCCGCCCACGTCGAGCGCGGCGACCACGAGCGCGCGGCGTTCCTGGCGCTGACCCTGCGGCGACAGTACGCGACGAGGCTGGCGGGCTCGATCGCCAAGGGCTGGCTCGGGCGCGCCGAGAGGCTGCTCGAAGGCCGCCCGGACTCGGTGGCGATGGGGTACCTGGCCATCGCCCGCGGCGAGCTCGCGTGGGACCGCGGCGAGTTCGAGCAGGCGCTCTCGCATCTCGAGCGAGCTCTCGGCATCGCCGAGGGGTCCAGCGACCGAGACCTGCTCGCCTGGGCGGTCATGCGGAGGGGCATGGTGCAGGTCTCGATGGGCCGGCTCGACGAGGGCTGGTCGTTGATGGAGGAGGTGAGCGCGGCAGCGGTCGGCGGAGAGCTCGGCGTCTACACGACCGGCGCCGTGTTCTGCAACGTCGTCAGCATGTGCCGCGACATGGCCGACTTCGCGCGCGCCCGCGAATGGTCCGACGCGGCCAAACGGTGGTGCGAGCGCCAGGCGATGACGGGCTTCCCCGGCGTCTGCCGCGTCCACCGCGCCGAGGTCATGCGGCTGATCGGGGCGTGGGGCGAGGCCGAGCAGGAGGTGCGGCGCGCCACCGTGGAGCTGCGGGACTTCAACCCCGTGTACGCGGGTATGGCGTTCCACGAGCTCGGGGAGGTGCGCCTGCGGATGGGTGACCTCGAGGCGGCCGGAGAGGCGTTCCGTCAGGCCCACGAGCTCGGGGAGGATCCCCAGCCCGGCCTCGCCCTCCTGCAGCTGGCCGAGGGCAAGCCGGACGCCGCCGCCGCATCGATCGCGCGAAGCCTGGAGGAGCTCACCTGGGACAGGCTCGCGCGCGCCCGGCTGCTCCCCGCGCGGGCGGAGATCGCCCGGGCGGCCGAGGACGCCGGAACCGCGCGGGCGGCCGCCGAGGAGCTCGACGCGATCGCGGACGAGTTCGACACGGCGGCGATCCGCGCCGGAGTCGAGTGGGCGCACGGGCTGGCCGACCTGGCGGCCGGGGACCCGGCCGGCGCGGTTCGTAGGCTCCGCCAAGCACGGCAGCGATGGCAGTCGGTGGATGCTCCCTACGAGGCCGCCAAGACCGGCGTCGTCCTCGCGGAGGCTCATCTCGCGGACGGCGATCGCGAGGCGGCCGCGATGGAGCTGCGGAGCGCCCGGGCGGTGTTCGATCGGCTCGGCGCGATCCCCGACGCCCGCCGGGCCGAGGAGCTGCTTGCGACCGCGGCCGGCGGGGCTCGAGCGGAGCTCGCCCGCCGCACGTTCGTGTTCACGGATGTGGTCGGCTCGACCGCGTTGATCGAGGCGATCGGCGACGAGGCCTGGCAGGGCCTGAAGCGGTGGCACGACCAGGCGCTCCGGAGCTGCTTCTCGCAGCACGAAGGCGAGGAGGTGGACCACGCCGGAGACGGGTTCTTCGTCGCCTTCCCCGACGCCGGCGCGGCCGCGGCCTGCGCGATCGAGATCCAGCGACGCCTGGCCGAGCACCGACGCCAGCACGGGTTCGCGCCGCAGGTCAGGGTGGGGCTCCACGCGGCGGAGGCCCTCGACCTGGGCGGGGACTACTCGGGGATGGGCGTCCATGCGGCCGCCCGGATCGGCGCGCTGGCGGGCGGCGGCGAGATCCTCGCGAGCGCGGAGAGCGTGCTCGGCCTCCACGCCATCGCCTCCTCCGAACCTCGGACCGTGACCCTGAAGGGGATCTCAGAGCCGGTCCAGGTGGTCTCGATCGACTGGCGCTAGCCCGACGCCCGGACCGCGAGCTCGGCCTCGAGGAAGGCCTGTTCCGCATGCATCTCCACCAGGAGCTTCCGGGCGCGTTCGACCTCCTCGGCACCGCCCGCCGCGTCGTCGCCGAACACCCGCGCGAGCCACCACACCCGCCCGGCGACGTCCTTGGGCCAGCCCCCCTCCTCGTGGCCCTCGCGGAGCGCGCGGCCCCTGGCGAGGGCGCCCTCGCGATCGCCGTCCGCGAGCAGGATCTGCGCCTCCGCGTCGAGCAGCCACTCCGCGGGCGCGGGCCCGTCGACGCTCGCGATCGGCGCGGTCTCCGCCAGCACCTGCCGCGCGTCCGCGGTCTCGCCCGCGTCGGCCAGCGCCTTCGCGAGCGATCCGGCCGTCCAGGTGACGATGCTTCGTTCGTTCAGCTCCCGGCACAGCCTGTACGCCTCTCGGAGATCGCGCACCGCGTCGTCAGCCCGGCCGGCGAGCCGGTTGAGGATCCCACGACCGGTGAGCACGCTGGCGAGCTCCCACCGGGCCCCGAGCTCGCGGAAGGCCTCGACGGCGCCGTCGACGTGGGACCGGGCCTCGTCCAGCCGGCCCATCCGGCGGAGCTGTGCCCCCACGTTCTCGCGCGCGACCGCGATCGAGAACCGGTCGCCATGGGCCTCGGCGACGGCCAGGCTCTCGGTCGCCAGCCCGAGGCTCTCCTCCTCGTCGCCGGTCTCCGAGACGACCGAGGCCAGGGTGGCGAGGGCCCGAGCCTCGGCCCAGGCGTCGCCGTCGGGGTTCGAGCGCGCCACGGCGAGGGCCTCCTCGAACATCGCCGTGGCGGCCTCGAGATCGTCGCGCCAGTACGGAGCCCACCCGGCGACGAGCAGCGTGCGCGCGAGCGTCCGCGGCTCGCCGAGCTCCCGCGCCGCGGCCAGGGCCTCGTCGAACAGCTCGGCCGCGCGGGCCCGGTTGCCACGGATGGAGAGCTCGATGTCGCCCAGGAACCGCGTGGCCTGGGCACGGACCGCCGTGTCGTCCGGCACGAGCTCGAGCGCCCGCCCGAGCGGGCGGACCGCCGGCTCGAACTCGCCGAGCCAGTAGCGGGCCTCCCCGAGGTTCGCCAGGATCCGGGCCTCGCGTTCGCCCCAGGTGCGTTCGGGTCCGGCCATCCCCATCGCCCGCGCGTACAGGTCCGCGGCCCCCCTCACGTCCGACGCCCCGAGCGCGAGGTCGCCCGCGTGAGAGAGCGCGTCGACGGCGCGTTCGGCCAGGCTCCTGTCCCCCGGGTTCAGGTCCGCCGACGCGCGCGCCGCCCGTTCGAGGTGGTACGCGATCGACCTCGGGTACCTCGTCGCGGTCTCGGCATCCGCGGAGAGCCGGTCCGCGATCCGAAGGTGCAGCCGCTGCCGCTCCCGCTTCGGGAGGCTCTCGTAGGCGACGTCCCGCACGAGCCCGTGGCGGAACCGCCATCGATCCCCTCCGTCCTCGTCGCGCACGAGCAGCTCCTCGTCCTCGAGCGCCAGCAGGGACGCATCGTCGGGCTGCGCGATCAGGGCCATCTCGGAGACGTCGAAGGAGGAGCGCGCGAACACCGACGCCTTCCTCACGAGCTCCTTCGCGGGCGCGGGGAGGTGGTCGATGCGGGAGGCGATCACCGCCTGCACCGTCGGGGGCAGGAGCTGCCGGGGCAACGGCCCGGTGTCGGCCGGCAGGTGCGCCTCAGCGTGGCGAAGCATCCCCGTGGTCTCGACGATGAAGAACGGGTTCCCGCCGGCGTGCCGCGCGATGCGCTCGGCCGTGGCCCGGTCGATCCCCTCACCCGCCTCGTGGGCGAGCTGCGTCGAGTCCTCGAGCGACATCGACTCCAGGTACAGGTTGAGCGAGTCGCCCAGCCCCCCGCCCCAGTCCGGGCGCTCGTCGAGCAGGTCGTACCGTGCGACGCACAGGACCAGGAGCGGGAACCGCTTGGCCTCCCGGACTGCGTGCTCGATCAGCTCGATCATCGATGGCTGTGCGAGGTGCAGGTCCTCGAAGACCACCACCACCGGCCCGCGCCGCGACATCCCCTCGAGCAGCATGAGGAGGGCCGCGCGGATCTCCGCGACGCGGTAGCGGCGCTCCTCGTCCCCCGCCTCCGGGTCGCCGATGCCGAGCGCGAGGCCGAGCCTCGCCGCGATCTGCTTCGACGCGTCCGGCGGGCAGCACTCGGCGGCGAGCCCCTCGATCCGCGCGAGCAGCCGTTCGCGTGGCGCGTCGGCCCGTTCGCCGAGCTCGTGGAGCAGCATCTGGGCGAGCGGCGCGAACGTGACGTTCTCGTCGAAGGCGCTGGCCCGCCCGAGCAGGATCTTCGCGTCCTCGGGCAGACCGGCCAGGAACTCCTCCACAACGCGGCTCTTGCCGATCCCCGGCTCGCCGAGCAGGGTGACGAGGTGGCCGCGGTCGGTCTCGCGCACGCCCTCGAAGGTGTCGTTCAGCAGACGGAGCTCGCGGCGACGGTCGACGAGCGGGATCGTCCGGCGGGTGATGCCCGGGGCGAGCGCGACCACGGGCCATGCGCGGGCGACCGCGTCGAAGCCCTTGGCCCGGATCTCGCGCATCTCGCCGTACTCGACGACGGCGTTCGTGAGCATCCAGCTCGTCTCGGCGACGAGCACGGAGCCCGGGTCGGCCGTCTGTTGGAGCCGGGCCGCGAGGTTCACGGTGGCGCCGAACAGCAGCCCGCGCTCCGAGGGCTCCGAGCCGATCGCGACGGGTCCGGTGTTGATCCCGATCCGGACCCGGAGCGGCAGCGGGAGCCCGAGCTCCTCCCCGAGGCGGCCGATCCGGTCCACGAGCGCCAGCCCCGACCGGACCGCCCGCAGGGCGTCGTCATCGTGCGCGTGCGGGATCCCGAACACGCCGACGACGGCGTCGCCGGCGAAGTTGTAGGCGCGCCCGCGCAGCGACTCGAGCTCGTCGGTGACCGTCCGGTAATAGGCGGTGATGACCTCCCGGTAGGCCTCCGGGTCGATCCGCGCCGAGAGCTCGGTCGAGCCGACGAGGTCGACGAAGACGACCGTGACGACCTTGCGCTCCTCGGTCGGAGGCGCGCCGACCGGCGACCCTCAGTTCGGGCAGAACCGCGCCCGCTCGGGGAGCGGTTCACCGCAGCGCTCGCAGGTCGGTCCGGGCATGAGCTCAGCATACGAGGGGCCCGCGACGCCCCGGCCGGGACCGATCGGAACGGCATCTCACCCCTCGACGAGCCGGAACCCCTCGATGTCCAGGATCGAGCCGCTGCGCTCGCCGTCGGGCCGGCGGACCGCCTCCACGCGTTCGCCGATCTCCAGCGGCTCCTCGCCCGGGTCCACGATCCGGTGCAGGAGCACGGCGTCGGCGCCGTCGAGCCGGACCAGGCCGAACGTGACGGGACGCTCGAGCGGCCGGCCCTCGAGGTCGACGAACGAGATCGTGAACGAGACCAGGGTGCCGCCCGGCCCGACCTCCGCGTCGGCGGCGAGCTCGGCGAAGCACCGCTCGCAGAACAGCCTGGCGGGCACGTACGTGTACGAGCAGGCGACGCAGCGGGAGCCGAGGAGCACGCCGCGGTCTCGGAGCGCGGTGAAGAACGCCTCGCCGGCCACCCCGGGCGTGTAGCGATGGCCGACGGGGATCTCGCCCTCCCACCGGCGGACCTCCTCGGGCAGCGCGATCTTCTCGAGCACTAGCGCTCCCCTCCCGGGGGGGCCTGGAGCGGGCGGAAGTGCGAGATGTCCAGGATCGAGCCCGTCCGTTCGGACACCGACCTCCACACGGCCCGGACCTCAATCCCGACGCGGACCTGGTCCGGCTCGACCCCGCCAAGGACGTGGAGCAGCCCCCCGTCCGAGCCGTCGATCGAGATCACGGCGGGGATCTCGGGCGTCTCGAGGCGCTCCATGTCCCAGCGCACGTGGCAGATCGAGAAGGTCTGCACCACCCCGGTGTCCTCCACCTGGACCCACGCGTCGGTGGGCCGGAAGCATCGTTCGCAGAACATCCGGGGCGGGACGAGCACGCGCTCGCACGCCCGACACTCACGGCCGAGGATCTTGCCCGCTCGAAGGCCGTCCAGGAACCGACCGACCGCGATCCCCGTGTCCCACGAGTACCGGGCATCGACCGCGTGGTCGACGGCGCCCGCCGCCGAACGGAACTCCGCCTCGGACAAGGGGTGGCCGCCCATCGCGAGCGGCGGCGTCTG
>Ga0209642_10002767_pt1 | contig 11467 bp, 18 predicted proteins | sample RifCSP19_2_FD_184025 | JGI IMG/M metagenome (GOLD analysis project Ga0209642, IMG submission 184025) | Soil microbial communities from Rifle, Colorado - Rifle CSP2_sed 19_2 (SPAdes) (version 2) | ecosystem: Environmental > Terrestrial > Deep subsurface > Rock core/Sediment | place: Rifle... | reverse complement strand
GCGTACTACGTTGGATGTACTACTACGCTGGTTGCGGGGAGATGTACGCGGTATTAAAGACAGTAGTATGCAAGCGGGGGACGGGCGCGCCGTCGGCTTGCGAGCGCTCGGTCTCTTGCGGGAGGGTTCGCAGGTCAGGCCGTGGGGGAGCCCGGCGGCTGCGGGTCGGTCGGGGCGCGTGCCAGGCGTCAGGGGAGGCGATCGCTGGCTGGTCGGCGCCGTGGCATGGGTCAGGCCGGGATCGTGGCGCCTGTGGGCTTCCGCTCGGTCAGGGGTCATGCCAGGCGACGCGCGCTGGTCGATCGGGATGGCGCTGGTCCACCGGGACGGCTCCGGCAGGCTCGCGGCAGGACCAGGGGGAGCGATCACCACCTGGCGCGGAGTCCCACGGGGTCGGGAACTGGTGGGGTGGTGATGGGAGGGCCTATGCCTGCGTCATGGGTCCCATCTGCTACCCCCTGGTTTTGGTGGGGGTTTTCACTTTATTCCGTTGGTTCTGGTCACCGGTACCGGTTCGGGGGGGATACTACTCGCGCATGGGGGTTATTGGGGGGGTTTTGGGGATTTCCGGCGCTTCTGGCGTGGTAGCCATGCCAGGTTTTTGGCGTCGAGTTTGTCCCAGAAGAGGGATTCGGCTTGGGTGCGGTGTGGTGGGCCCAGGCGTTCGATGAGGCGGGCCCTGAACCGTCTTGAGCAGCTCCAGATGGTTGCTATGCCGTTGTAGTCGACTAGGATGCAGGTTTCGCGTTCGGCTTTGGACAGTGCCGTCATTGTTGGCTCTCCGGTTCTGGTTGGGTCCCATCGGGTGGGTTCTTGGGGTCTCATCCCCGGATTCTGGAGCTGAACTGGTCGGCTTTGGGGCAGGTTTTGAAGTGGTTGACGAGTACGGGGCCGGCTTCCGTGGCGACGTCGTCCAGTCCTACGGCGACGGAGTTGATCTTCTCGAGCGGTACGGCTTTTCCGGCCTGGGTCTTGGCCCAGTAGATGGTTCGGCCGCATCCGGCGCAGGGTCTTGAGTTCATGGCCTTCCTCCCGAGGACAGCAGCGCTGGCATTTTCCCGCCCTTTGCGAGTCCTTCGATCTGTGGTCTTGCCCATTCTCCGAAGGACTCTCCGGTGGGCAGGACCATGTACGCGAGGAACTCGTCGTCGAAGAGCGCGATGCCGGACGACACGGCCTCCAGTTTCGCCTTGATGACGAGTCCGAGGGCCCTCCACCTGCGCCGGGTTTCCTTTTCGACGGCCTTCTCGATCTCCAGCTTGGTCCGCTTGTGGTTTCTGCCGTCTCGCTCGATTTCCGCATCCGTACCGAGTGGAAGCGGCAGCATGATCCGGACGTGACGCCTTTCAACCTCGAAGGCGATCATAGCCTTTCCGGCCTTGGTGCCGTACAGGAAGCCGGTGGCGCCGTACCGGTCGAGCGTTCGCTCGATCTCTGCCTTGGAGCGGTCTACCGGCACTCCAGTGCTGTCAGCGTATCGGCTCATCCCTGCGCCTGCGGGGGCTCCGGGTGGGCCGGCTGGCCCGTTTGTGGCGGGGCGGGCTCGGCGGTGATCGTCAGGGTGCCCTGCGCCGGGTCCCGGTGGAAGCGGATTGTCCAGCCTCGGTAGGTGCCCACGATGGCGCGGTCGAGCGAGAGTCCTCCGGCGCGGTGCGCTAGGGCCGCCAGCGCCGCGGCCATCTCGGACTCCGCGGTCATCTCTCCGGCCTCCTGGGCCAGCATGGCCTGGTCGAGGCAGCGTTCGACCCACGGGTACTTACAGGCTCCGCAGAGGCGGTGGAGGTGCTCTCCGTCCAGCTCGCAGCCGCGGACCCTTGGGAGTACGGACTGGTCCGGGAGGCAGAACATGAGCATGTGCTGGCCGAAACCGCACTTGGGGCAGGTGCCTCCGGTGTGGTTGAAGGCGTGCGCGACGGTGGACTCGTGGCCCTGGACTGAGGCCAGCACGGCCATCCGGTTCTCTCGCTTCTGGCGGTCTTCGCCCATCATGCCCTCCCTGGTTGGTCTGTGATTCGGTACCTCACACCTCGCCGCTGGGGATCTCATCGAGCTGCCCGCTCACGAGCATGTCCTCGATCGTTCCGGTGACGATGCGTTCGACGGCCTCGGCCACCGTGGAGCCGTAGAGGCCGCTACGGGCGAGCTGCTCCAGGTATCGCTTGACCTTGGCGTTCGTGAAGAACTCGACCCTGACCTCGTCCATCACACCTCCGGCGTGAAGCACTTGAAACAGCGGAACCTGTGCCGTTTGATGCTGTACCAGGCCGCGGCACAGGACAGGCGCAAGCAGAGTTCACAACGTGGGTCCGCGCCAAACCCAAATCGCCTGTTCATCATTGGCCTAACCTTCACCCACTCTTTGCCATAGACGAGCTTCACGCCACCTCCGCTGGCGGTGGAATGTCCTCCTCCGCCGGCTGGGGTTCGTACTCCTGCCACAGGTCCCCGATGGGAAGCGAAGGGGACGGCCTGTCGAATCCCTGGACCTCCGGCAACGCCGGCGCACGGGCGACGATTTCGACCACCGGTACCCGCTCAGGAGGGCTCCAGTTCGGGTTGTGGCGGTTCTGGAACATGGATCTGCAGGTCTCGGGGTGTCGGCAGGAGCAGGCTTCCTGGTTCCTATCGAGCCAGGTCATGTACGCCTTGGACTCGATCGAGGATCGGTGTTCCCGGTCGGTATCGCCGAGCGGCTCCCAGTCGCGCTCTACGAGGCCCTCGGACTGGTATCTGGACAGGAGATCCCAAACTGCTGTGGAGAACTCCCGGGGGCGGGTCACTTGCCCTCCCCATCGGCCTCTTGCTCCCTCTCCCAGGCTAGGCGGTCGGCCTGAGCTTTCCTCAACGCGGCGCCTCCGTCGCTCGCTACGCCCGCAGGCCCGCGCGGCGCGCCGATCGTGGTCTGGTGCAGTCGATCCCTCTCCCAAGTCCTCACCGCGGCCTTCCAGTCCTTCATCGGGTTCCTGCCGACCCTCCAGCCGTTCGACTCGTAGTGGTCCATCCAGGCTTGCGGGTCGACTGAGCTGCGGCGCTCCCGGCAGTAGGCTGTGACCTCTTCGAGACTAGGTTTCGCGAACGGTGAACGCGCAGCGGTCACAGTGTCTTTGTCTTTCTTCTGTCTCTTGCCTACTGCCTCCTGCCTACTGCCTAACCTAACATCGCTAACACCTGCTAACGGATTGCTAACTCCACGCAACCTACGATCCCTCATAAGGTTGCGCTGGTACTCTCTACGCTCCTCGATGGTCGCGAGCTTCTTGTACCGATCTCGGTTGACGATGTGCCAGCCCCAGTCGCGTCGTTCGTCGAGCCTCACCAAGCGGCGACCTTCCGCCTCTGGGGTCCGGCTGAGTGGGTCCGGTTTCTCAAGTTCGGCTATCGCGCGGTCGAATGTCTCCCGACTGACTCGAAACGTCGCGGCCAACACGTCCCTCGACTCGGTGACGTCGTCTCCCGCGTCCGCGATCGTGAGCATGCACATGAACACGTACGCTGTGTGGATCTGGTCTGGGGGTTTCCCATCGAGGAGAGAACTGCTGAAGATGGAGTCGTGGATCTTGCCGTACATCCCATTGCCTCCCTTGAGCGAGGTGCTTCGCCCGGCCCTTCAGCGGTCTCAAGGACCCGCGGCCGCGAAGGCTCAGGGCACCGATCGGGGCCGGGCGATCGGCATGGTGCCGCCACCGTCCGCCGGTGTCAAGAGATTTCGCTTGACCGCAAGCGGATCGGTTGAGTAGATTGCCGATGCGGCCGGGACGCTTTCGTGGCTCGCCTTCTCGGAAGAGGTCCGCACCGTTCCGATTCCGTGACATGTAGAGCGGCGGGCGAGCCACAAGATGCCTTCGCGAGGGGTACTTGTCCGACAGTCGCTTCGAGGGTGACGTACTTCCGGACTCGACGTGGGGGATCTGCAAGATCCACTCTCCGTCCGGAATCGTGAGGCTGGTCGATGAGTCTGGCCGGCCCGCGGTGAACGGGGTCTGCCAGACGTGTTGGGAGGAATCAAGGGATGACTCGTTCTTCTGCTGCCCGGTCCACGGCGTCAACCCCAAGGCGCCAGGTCGCGAGGGGTGCCCAGTCGCTGACTGCTTGGGAGCGGGTGCTGGACCGACTGAGGACGAAATTGCCAGGGAAGCCGAGTCGATCGGCCGTGTTTGGCCGGGCGGACCTGCGATCCGGCAAGATGTTCTGGATGCGGCGCCATCCGGACCTGCGCGCGAGCGTGATCGTGAAGCTCTCGAAGCCATTGGGAGTGAGCCCGGGCGACCTGCTCGACATGATGGTCCGGGAAGCGAAGAAGGACCCGCTTGGCGGGATCCGTTTCTGAACCCGTAGGAGGAAGTCATGGCGAAGAAGTCCGAAGAAGAGCCGGTTCCGCAGATGGACGCAGCCGAATCGTTCGTGATCGTGACCAAGGCGCGAGCGCTCTACTCGCGGATCGCGGAACTCGAGAAGGAACTCGACATGCACCAGGAGCGCGCGAAGGACGCGAAGAAGCGTATCGAGGCGTTCCAGTCGGAGATCCACGCGCTCGTCACGGCGAAGCCCTCCCCGCAGATGGAGATTGTGCCGCCGGCGGAGGGCGCGTGAGACGTGCGAAGCGAGAGCGGCACGTCTGGAGTCGCATCCGCGACTGGTGTGAGCGGTGCAAGCTGCCCAGGTTCGTGATCGTGGCTCGTGGAAATCGTCTCTGCCCGGCAGCCGCGAGGAGGCCGAGATGATCGACGCGCTCTGGCTTCTCCTGCTCATCGCCGCTGTTAGTTCTGCGTCGTTCTACGCCGGCTGGCGCTCGGCGAGTTCCTACCTGAACGCAGCTCAGGCCGTGAACTCGGTCACCAACGCGGTTGTGAAGCAGGCGAACGAGCACGCCGAGTCCAACGCCAAGGTCATCTCTGCGCTGGACAACCTCGTCGGGTCGCTGGCAGTGTTGAAGGATGCCAATGGACGACAGGCCGATGCAATCGCCTCCAAGCTCGGAGATTTCGAAGCCGCCCTACTCACCCTCTTCCAGGGATTCGAGAGGGCCGGCATCGTCAGGAGCGCGCGGCCAACGCCGGGAAAGCAGGTCGGAGAGATCAGCCCGGAATAGGGACGAATGGGCGGCCCGACTAGCGCGCGAGCGGGCCATACTGGCGGAACGCAAACGGCAGAAGGAACTGGAGCGCGAAGCTCTCGAGAAGCCCGATCCGGCCGAACGGCCACCGGATCAACCGCCGGCTCGGGCGCACCGCAGTCGACAGCCCCGCAGTTCATCGGACAGCCCCGCTAGGGGAGTAACTCGGCCTCCCGCGACCACGGGGGATGAACCGCCCCCGCCGGAACTTCCCGGGCTCGAGTATTACAAGCAACTCAGCCGCTTCGAGGAGTTCTGCCGGGACTACCTCGCCATCATCACCAAGCAGGGCCGGCAGCAGCCATTCATCCTCAACAGCAGCCAGAAGTTCGTCCTCGGAACCATCCGCAGACTGATCGCAGCCGGCGTCCCGCCGCGCCTCGTGATCCTCAAGGCACGGCAGGTCGGCATCTCCACCCTGATCGAGGCCCTGCTCTTCTGGGACTGCCTCGTGCGAGCGAACCGCTCCGCGCTCGTGGTAGCGCACACGCTCAAGAGTTCCCGGGTTCTGTTCCGGATGAGCCGCAACTACCACCGCATGCTCCCGCAGAGGCAACAGACACGCATCTCGAACGTCCACGAGATCGAGTTCGATTCCAGTTCCCGCATGCAGGTCGAGGTCCAGGGCGATCCCCGCGGGTACACCGCCCAGAAGGTTCACCTGAGCGAGTTCGCCTACTTCGAGCAGGCCCAGGCGACCCTTACCGCGATCATGCAAACGGTCCCGCTCACGATCGACTCCCTGGCCGTCATCGAGAGCACGGCGAACGGAATCGCAGGCATCGGAAAGAAGTTCCACGACCTCTGGCAGCGCGCTATCGGGCAGGGTCTCGACAAGGACATTCCCGAGGACGAGAAGGGCTGGACCCCGGTCTTCATTCCCTGGTTCCGCCACGAGGAGTACCAACTGCCGCTCCGCGGCGAACGGTTCGTGCGGACATTCCCCGAGCAAAGACTCTGTCGCGAGCACCCCGAGATCACGAACGAGAAACTCAAGTGGCGCCGGTGGTGCATCAGCACGAACCTCGACGGGGACGAGGACAAGTTCGCCCAGGAGTACCCGGCCACTCCCGAAGAGGCGTTCCGGCTCTCTGGCCGGCCCGCGTTCGACTTTGAGAGCGTCGCCCACTACACGAAGACTCTCGCGGCGCTCGTGCAGGCGCGCGAGCTGCCGGACCAGTGCGAGATCGAGGCGGAGCCTCCGGGTATCGGCGCGCCTGAGATCGTAGTCTCCGAGCGGGGCAGGCTCCGCATCTTCTTCGAGCCGCAGGCCCGCCACACCTACGTCGTGGGGGCCGACCCATCCGAAGGCGACCCGGGATCCGATCCGTCGCCTCTCGCCGTGCTCGACGATCAGACGATGGACGTGGCCGCGACGTGGTACGGAAAGGCTCCTCCGGACGTGCTCGCCTGCCACGCCATCGACCTGGCCCGGCACTTCAACGATGCGGTCATCATCAACGAGGCGAACAACCACGGGATCCTGTTCCACGAGACGGTCATTCAGATGGGGTATCCGAACCTCTACTTCCGGAAGGTGAGCGAGGAGTCCGTCGCCGGCCAGGTCACCGAGAAGCCGGGCTACATCACGACCAGGAGGAACCGGGAGCACCTGTTCAACACGCTGCGGAAGTACGTCCGTATGCGGATGGGAAGGATCCGCTGCCCCCACGTCGTTCAGCAGATCCAGTCGCTCGTCTACATCGACGACAAGGTGCAGGCGGGTGTAGGCTCTGAGAAGGACCTGCTCGTAGCGTTCGGACTCTGCCTGATGGCCCACCGGGGCTCGATGAACAATCCTCTCGAGCCGCATCCGGAGCCCGTGGTGAGAGCTGTCGCTACCACCGCCGCTCTGCTCAAGGAGCGCGAAGGCGCCGCCGCCGCTGAGCGCTACGTCTTCGTGCAGACCGGAATGACCTGCGATGAGGTCCTCAATCTGGAGGATGCTATACTCTCCCGCGAGGCTCGCCAGAAGAGGTTCGGGTTGGGAGGTCTCAGGTGACGGGAAGCCGCCCATTCGACGATGATCGCTGGGCCGACCAAGAGGGCTTCGCCTGCTGCTTCCTCTGCGGAAGACCGGTAGACCCGAGCGATCCGATGAGGGGCAGCTACACGCCGAACCACGCGGCGTGCGAGGCGCTGCCGGTTCATCTCGTCTGCGCCGATGAGTACATCCGCGGAGTCGACGGCAAGGATCCCGAGCGACTGCGGATCATAGCGATCGAGGCGCTCGTCCAGATGGGTGAGGCGAACGTGAAGATGGCCCGCAGGGCGGCGCAGGTCTCCGTACCGGAGGCGCACTAATGCCGACCTACGAGTACCAGTGCGCGCGCGGCCACCTCACCGAGAAGTTCCGGCGCATGGACGACCGCCATCCCAAGGCCGTCAAGTGTGATTCCTGCGGACGCCGAGCTGCCCGCATCTTCTCGGCTACGGCAGTCCGGGACGACTTCCCGGAGCACTACAACTGGTCATTCGGGTGCGTCGTGAAGAACCGGGCCCATCACCGACAGCTGCAGCAGGCGCATGGAGTTCAAGACTGGGAGCCAGTCAAGGAGGGGCCGCTCACCTCTAAACTCCGCAAGGAGGGAGCCATCTGATGGCTGGACTCGTCTTCGAGCTGCCTGACAAGTCTCTCTTCACCGCCAGTGAGCGGCACGTACCGGAGACTCCACCGTTCGGGTCGTTCGGCGAAAACGAGGACAAGCTCCGAGCCTGGGTGGCTGAGAAGTGGAACACCCTCTTCCAACTGAAGCGCGGGGAGACCGAACGGCTCAAGACCTGCGAACTCTACTACGCCGGCTTCCACTACACCGATCCCTGGGACAACCGCAACAATCCCGTCACAAACTACTGCTTCTCGACAGTCGAGACGGTGTGGCCCATCCTGACACAGGCGAAGCCGAGACCGGAGCCCGTCCCTCGGCGGTACATGGACGCCGCGAAGCTCTCGCGGCTCCGCGACTTCGCGATCTACAAGATGGACAGCAGCGGATTCGACCGAGTATTCCGGGTTGCCGTCCGGGACCTCCTCAAGTACGGCTGGTGCTGTCCGATGATCGGCTGGGATGCGCATGGCCGGTCGGTTCCGCGCTATCTCTCCCCGTTCGACTTCTACCCGGACCAGGCGGCCGAAGAGTCCGAACTCGAGTGCTTCGCCATCGCCAGGCCGGTCTCGGTGCGACGGCTACGGGCGCTCTTCCCGAAGGTCGCGGAACGAATCAAACCTGACAACATCGCGAGCCCCAGTTACGAGGTCCTGGTGAGACCGTATCTCGATGCCGCCGGGGTCGTAGGCGGACTGACCGGAATCCAGGTGGCGGGTCCGTTGACGATGCCCTCTGCGATCATGGAGGGGGAGGCTGCGGCGACGACCAGTGGGGAGTACGGGATCGACACCGGTTCGTTCTCCGTGTTCGGGCAGACCGCGTTCCTGATCCAGCTCTTCGTTCGCGACTACACGACCATGGACGTGCGCTACGTCGGCGACAGGACGATCGAGCACGATGCCGGGCCGCTCAACGTGCCCCACTCGCTAACCCGCCAGGAGCCGTGCTGCCCGTCCGGATGGCGGATGATTCCGATGACCGCCGGCGGGGTGCTGTTGGACAACCCCAGGCCCGTGGACCCGGTCCTCGGTGGGATTCCGCTCGTGATCGGCCGCGACTACGAACAGGGGGGCCGGTTCTACGCGAAGGGGGAGCAGGACGACATCATCCCGGTCCAGCGCGACATCAACCGCTCGGACGCGATGATCTCGCGGGCGCTGGAACTGACAGCGAACCCCCCGGTGGTTACGAACACCGATTCGAGGCTCTCCGTAGACAAGGCTTCGGTCGAGGGCGGCGAGATCCTACGCATCGCGCGCGGGTCGAGGATGGACTACCTGCAACCTCAGGGCGTGGCCGAATCCCATTTCGTCCGCCGCGCGGGACGCAGGCAGGACATCCAGATCGTCTCGGGAACGCCCGACGCCCTCCAGGGCCAGAGGCCAGTCGGAGTTGAGGCGGCATCCGCGATTCGGCAGCTCACGGAATCGGCGTCGAGTCGGGCGCGAGCCAAGGGCTCCGGTACGCTCGAGTGGGCAGCCGTGCTCCTCCAGAAGATGATCCGCGCGGACATCGCCAAGAGTCGCGACGTGATCTACTTCAGGGGTAACGACGGTCAGGACATGTGGCTCAATCCGGAGGACTTCAGCGCCGAGGACTTCGAGGTCCGCTGGGCCTCTCAGAGCGGGACCGCGCAGGGAGAGCAGGATCGGATTGACCTCGACAAGGAACTGCTGCAGCTAGGGGTGATCGACGGGCAGCAACTCCTCGAGGACCTCGACTATCCAGACCGGGCGGCTATCCTACAGCGAGTGGCGTTGAGGCAGCTCCAAGCCGCGCAGATGGCCTCGGCTCAGAACGGTGGCCGATCGAATGGAGGAAGACGGTGAAGCACAAAAGCGTGGCCCACATCGGCTTCAAGGGAGCGATGGCTGCCGCTGCGGCATCGGGAGCGCGCAACCCTGGCGCTGTGATCGCAGCCGGAGCGCGTAACGCCAGCCCAGCCGCGGTAGCCAGGAATCCGCGGCTTCTGAGGGTCAAGCGCGGAAAGTCCTTGGAGAAGCGTGCGAAGATCGCGGCCATGCGGGCAGGATACTAGGAGGTACACGATGGCGGCCAAGAAGCTCATCAACTCCATCATCACAGCCTACGAGAACGCGCGCGGCCTGAATATCGGAGGTGCCGAGTCCGGACGTAGGGCCCGGGCGGCCGCGCTAAGGCGCAACGTGAACCGAACAACCATCGGGGAGTACGTGAAGCGCTCGGAGACAGAACATCTTCCGAAGGGAGCTACCCCTCAGTTCGCTCCGGTGACTGCGGAAGACATCGACGAGATGATTACACCAGGCTCACGAGCGGCTAAGAACAAGAAAGCGAAGCGCTCGAAGGTCGCAGCGGTACGCGGGGGCTACTGATGCCGGCGGTCTCGCAGGCTCAACAGAGGATGATTGGCGCAGACCTCGCGCGCGCGAGAGCCGGCAAGCGGACCAGGACTGGAATGAGCGTCGCCCAACTGGAAGAGTTTGCGTCGACGCGCCGCAAGGGGCTACCCTACAGGGTGCAGTCGTCGAGGCGGAAGCGCCGGCGACGAATTGCCGAGATCCGAGGGAGGTAGAGAGCCATGTCTCCATTGTCGCCTGAAACGGCTGCGTCTCCGCTGGCGCAGGCCCCGCCTGACCGTCCAACCACCAACCTCGAGCAGTGGGCACGCACCGGCCTCGCCCTTCTCTTGGGAGATCGCGTCCTCGACATGGAGGAGCGCCGGATCCTCCGAGGCTTCATGGAGCAGCTCGCGATCGCTGCGAAGCAGGGAGGCGGCATCGGCAACGGCCCCGTTTCTCCAGGGGGAGCGCCTGCCGGGATGTCTCCAAGCCCGATGGAGATGAACGCAAACACCCAAGACATGGGAACGGTAGAGGGTGCCGTCCCCGAAGAGACCGGAGGGTACTGACATGGGGGGCGAAACCGGAAGGATGTTTCCCGACGACGCGGCCGCCAAGGCCGAGGAGAAGGCGAAGAGCACCGACTTCTACGCCAACCTGACGGACGATGAGCGCGCTGAGGAGGGCCTGCCTCCCCGCGAGGCCCCGAAAGAGGCGCCCAAGCCGGCTGAGGAGCGTAGGCCAGAGCCCGAAGGCGACGACGATGAGGAGGCCGCAGAGGCTGCCGATCTGCTCCTCGATGAAATCGCTGGCCTACGAGAGGACATCCATTCCGCATTGGGCGAGCCGCGGTCCGGTGGCCCAGTGGAAGAGGGGGACGAGCTACTCGCTGCGGCCCTCGAACACGAAGACCCGGTTATCCGCGGTCTTGCCGAGAGGCTCCAGGACACTCAGAAGCGCCTGGCTGCCACCGAGGCTGACTCGCGCGAAGAGCGCGCTCAGCGCCAACTCGCCAAGGACAGCGCGGACTTCGATGCCGTAAAGGAGAACTACGCCATCGAAGGAAAACCGATGACCGATGCTCAGATCGAGCAGGTCGAGGACTACATCCTCAAGAACCCAGAAGTGGGCAGGCGACTCTCCATCGAACAACTTACCCGCGTCGTGTTCCCCGGCGCCGCGAGAGTCGGGTCGAGGCCAGCCGCGACCAAGGGTCCCGGCGACTCGGCCAACGTGAAGGGCTCGCCCGTCGCTACCATCGTGGACGAGGGCAGCTCTGGAGGGGTTCCAGAAGGTACGTGGAAGCCCAGACCGAACGAAACAGTCGAGTCAGCGGTCGAGGAGGCCGGTAGGCGTCTCTTCGGAATCAAGCGCTGACGCAAAATAGGAGCATACAGCGATGATTTCATCGTTCCCCTGGAACC
>Ga0209642_10002764_pt1 | contig 11474 bp, 13 predicted proteins | sample RifCSP19_2_FD_184025 | JGI IMG/M metagenome (GOLD analysis project Ga0209642, IMG submission 184025) | Soil microbial communities from Rifle, Colorado - Rifle CSP2_sed 19_2 (SPAdes) (version 2) | ecosystem: Environmental > Terrestrial > Deep subsurface > Rock core/Sediment | place: Rifle... | reverse complement strand
CTAAGCTAGACTTTGTCCATAAAAAGACGTTCAGACCGTGTAACACACGGCATTTCTAAGGCACTCCAGGGCTTTTGCCGGTACTTTTCGCACCTCACCCTGAAAGTGCGATGGCTGAAAATACAAATGTTGCCACAACTGCTGTCTCACAATCGCCAGAGCGTCCGTAAAAGTCGGCAATGGCTTGCTATACCAGGCGGCTTGTCGCACGGGCAGGCTGCCGCGGCGGGCGTGCGTGTGAGCCAGCAGCGTGACCAGCGAGAACAATCCCAACAGGATGGGTGTGGTGCGTGCAATTGCCAGGTCCGACCACTGGCGCTGGGTCTCGACCCCGAGATGGGTGCGCACTTCATGAAAAGTGACTTCCACTTGCCAGCGCAGCACGAACCACTGCAGGATTTGCTCGGGTTTGACCGTCAGATCGGTACACAGCAAAGCCTGCGGTTTGAACCGGCCCTTCGGGTCGCGGATCAGTACCCAGCGGATCGGCAGAGGCGGCAGACCGTTGTGGAACCACACGGCGGTCTGCGAGACAATCTCGACCACCCGCCGGCCTTCCCCATACCACTGCGGAACGAGCACCTTCTTCCAGCGCGTATTCTGGTTCGCCAACACCTGCTCCAGGGTGGGCAGCCGGGCGCCTTTCTTGCGCGGCCGCCCCAGCTGGCCCGCTTTGCGGGGTGGGGCCGGACCATACAAGGCGGCGTCCAGGCGAAAGCGGGTGATCATGCAGATCGGGTTGGGCAGTTGCGTCATGTGCCACAAGAACCCAATTACAGCAAAACTGGCATCGGCCACCACCACCAACCTGCGCCCGGGCAGCCAGCGGCGAGCCTGGAACAGCATCTGGCGTGCCCAATCGGTCAGTTTCTTGTGCCCACGCACCTTATTCTCGTAGTAGCGTTCCGAAGGAGCCAGTGCGGTCAGGAAGGGCAGCGCCCACACGCGCTTGGCCCACGGAATGGGGATCAACAACATCAGGCTCAACCATCTCAACCCGCTGGCTTTGACAAAATGGCTGTGGCTGGAGCGCACCGGATCGCGATAGATGCCCTTGGCTTTGATCTTGGCTCCGCGGCGGCGTTCAATGGTGTCATCCAGGCCCAGAACAAGCGGACCCGCCGGAGCAAAGATCTTCACCAGCCAGGCCAGCAGCAGGTTGCTGACTTCCAAGCCCGACCAGCGGGCACGGTTCAAGACCCGGTGGAAGTTCTGAAAGTGCTTGTCGGCCTCCCAACCCATGATCCGCAAGACTGCCGCAATCGTCCTTTGACCTGGGGTGAGAATGGCACCGACGACCAGAATTTGCGCATGTTGCCAGATGCGCTTCGAAAACAGCCGGGCAAAACTCGTCAGGATTATGTTATATTCGCTGGGCAAGGTATGCTAGGTCCTTTCTCTTGGCGGAGTAAGACCATAGCCTACCTTGTTTTTTGTTAAAGTGCAAATGGATAAAGTCTAGCTAAGAACCTATCCGAAAATTCGGGTGAGTGGAGTGTGTGGCGGCGCAAAGCACCGCTACACACCCAGACCCCCTTTATTTTTCGGATAGATACTAATTGAAGCTCACGCCTAGAGAGCCGCGAATACTGGTCGATCGTTGTTCAAATAAACTATGGACTTATGAGGCTGTTCTAAAAAAATGAGGAGATTGCCTATGATACTTAGAAAGCCTGCTCTTGCTCTGGTCGCTCTGGCGATCGCGATTGGTGTCCTGGCCCGCAGCCAGGAGAGCGGATTGGCCAAAAGCGAACCCGATTCCGCCACCTTTTGGCTGACATACGAGCAGCCAGCGGAAGTTTACCTGGGCAAGGGCGGTGTATTTATGGTCAAATCCTACTATAACGGATCGGCGGTCATCTCTCGCATCGAGCCCGACAAAACCCACGCCGACGAAGACTTGAGATTTATTGAACGCTGGATTGAATTCCACGTCTTTGACGCTCAAGGCGCGACTGCAGAGAGATTCTTGGGTTTGAACTATATCTATTTCGACCTCACCAAGCGTGAAAGGCTGGCCTGGGAAGATGGTCAGCTGCGCATTTATTTCTATGACCGCTACAAGTTTGACTGGGTCGAGTGCCCGACGAAATACGTCGCGGACGAGAATCCCCCGCATGGTCGCCTGGCTTGTGTCATGACCGATTTCGGATTATTCGGATTGGCTACATTGAAGTAAGAAATTCTGGGCAAGGAGGCGGGTAGCCCTGGTTGGGTGGCTTCCCGCAAGGAAATTCCCCTTCCCTGTCATGGGAAGTGGCAGGGGATGGGGTGGATGGGTAGAGGATCAATCTCTTGAGGAGGAATACCATGTCTATTACTCGGAAAATCACTTTTTATATATCAATATTTGTTCTTTTCGTCGCCGGGCTTGGGTTTACCGCCCAGCCCGCCCAGGCAGCAGCTTGCGCCAAGTACCACATCGTTAAACGCGGCGAATACCTGGCACAGATCGCCAGATATTATGGCGTCACCTGGCGATATATCGCTGACATTAACAATCTGAAGAACCCGTCGCGCATCTATGCCGGTAACAAGCTGTGCGTCTTGCTGGTAGGAGATGAAGCTGACAACGGGAATAATAATGATGATAATGGAAATGACTATGATGGCTTTCCCACTTTCTCGATCGTCAGCGTAGTGGAAGACGAGGATGTCACCATCAAGACCTATAACCTGCCGCCCCACGACTCGTTCGACGTCTTGATGGGCGAGATGGGCACCAAAGGAAAGGGCGGGATCAAAGTCGATACCATAAACTCCGGCAGTGGCGGCTCCAAACAGTTCGTGTTCGACATCCCGAAGGCCTTCCGCGGCGACTACCAGATCGCCATCCGCTTGCAGAGCAACACCGGTTCCGACTACTTCGCTTACAACTGGTTCTACAACAACACGAGTGGTGGCGGCGGTACTGGCGGAGGCTACAAACCGCCTAAAGGTTACACCGGGTTTCCCACGTTCTCAATTCTTTCCGTGATTCGCAATGAGGACGTAACCATCCAGGCATACAACCTGCCTCCCGGTGACTCTTTCACCGTCTTGATGGGAGCGATGGGCACCAAGGGCGTCGGTGGGATTAAAGTCACCGAGATCGATGCTGGTAGCGGCGGCTCCAAGCAGTATACGTTCGATATCCCCTCGGCCTTGAGAGGCTCATACCAGATCGCTATCCGCCTGCAGAGTAACACTGGCTCCGGCTATTTCGCCTATAACTGGTTCTACAATAACACCGCGGTCGATCCGTAAATCTAAGCGCCTCGCTCATCCCCCCTGGTCGTTGAGATGCGACGCACTTCGTAAGTGCGTCGCATCTGGTCATGGAACCACCATGAAACGCGAATCTATTTCCAAGATCATCGCACTTCTCGCCATCCCCGCCGTTCTGGCCCTGGCTGAAGGCATTGTGAGTCTGCTAGCTTATCTTGAAAAGTATGCCCGTGCGTCCTTCGAGTATACCCCTTACTTTTTTTCGTGGTTTGCAGCAGGTCTGGTTCTGGCAGCAGCCTGGTTCTTGCTCGGCTGGTTAGTGCTCTTCGAGGCAAAGGGTTTCGCGTTGGTCAGCCTAGCTTACCTGGTAATAGGCTTGCTGATCGTTATCATACCCTTCATTCCACTCTTGGGTGCGTTGGTTGGTCTAGGCTGGACATCTGGATTAGTGATTTTCTTGCATAGATACCTGTTACCTGAGCATGTGAACCTCACGGGCGCTTACATGGCCGTGTTAGGGTTGTTGAGCATTTTTTCTATTGCCAGGCAGGGAAACGGCAAGCAGTAATCAAAGGAGGCGTTCCTTGACTACCCCTGACCAAGCGACACAGGAAAGACTCCGCCAGTTCTTTAAAAAATATCTCAACCGCTTCATGCTCCTCATGTGGCGGCTTGGGTTTGGCTCCTACTTGAATCGCCCGGAGCTCAGCGGGCGCATCATGGTGCTCACCCACACCGGGCGCAAAACCGGGCTGCGCCGGCAGACGCCGGTTAACTTCGCCATCGTCGAGGGGGATGTCTACTGCGTCGCCGGGTTCGGCGGTATTTCCGATTGGTACCGCAACATCCTGGCCGATCCGCAGGTCGAAGTCTGGCTGCCTGAAGGCTGGTGGGCTGGAATCGCAGAAAATATCTCTGACAACCCGCAACGCATCCACATAATCCGCCAGGTAATGATCGCCAGCGGCTTTGCGGCCCGCCTGGCTGGGATCGACCCCTTGCGCATATCCGCTGAGCAATTGGCAAAAGTGTCCGCTTCCTATCCACTGATCCACATCCGCCGCGTTGAAGCCCGCACTGGCCTCGGCGGCCCTGGCGATCTGGCCTGGGTCTGGCCGTGGACTACGGCGATCTTGGTGATCCTGCTGTTGTTTCGTCCAAGATCGAGAAGGTCTCAATAGCTAGCAAATCTCTCGTTAATTATCTGAGTTATAATCTAAAAATTGGGGAAATTCAGGAATTTTTTCCCCCCTTTTCAATTCTTCCATTGGACAAGAGACTCGATTTTGACATGAGATTATGAATAGCATTTTATGGAGGTTCCGATGAGCGACCCAGACACCCAAGAAATCGGTTCGATCACCTGGACAGACCTCACCGTGCAAGACGCCGCCGGGGTCCGGGACTTCTACGCCCAGGTCGTCGGCTGGCAGCCCGAAGCGGTGGAGATGGGCGAGTACAGCGATTTTAACATGACCATGCCGGCAAGCGGCAAAGCTGCAGCCGGCGTATGCTATGCGCGCGGCGTCAATGCTGACCTGCCGCCACTGTGGTTGGTATATATCACGGTCGCTGATATTGACCAGAGCGTCGCGAAGTGCCTCGCCCTGGGAGGCAAGGTGATCCACGGGCCGCGCGGCATGCCCGGGCAAGGGCGGATTTGTGTCATCCAGGACCCAGCTGGCGCTGTAGCTGCCCTGTACGAGCTTGCCAGGGAATGAATAATATCTTGTTCGTCCTGCGATTGAACCCCAACCCAAATAGAGGGAGGCTCGGATGCAATCAAAGCAATTCGGCAGCCAATTTGTAGTCAGACTGGAAACGGGGGAAGAGATCATCGCTGCCTTGAAACAGTTCTGCCTCGCCAGGGGCATCAGCTCCGGATGGGTGATGGGCATCGGCGCAGTCAGCCGGGCGACGATCGGCATCTTCGAACTGGCGGCCAGGGAATACCGCTATGTGGAACTAACGACCAATCATGAGATGACCAGCCTGGTAGGCAATATCTCTATCCTGGATGGGGAAGTGTTTCTGCATCTCCACGCCACTTTCTCAGATTTGGATGGCCAGGTGCGCAGTGGCCATTTATTTTCGGCCGTGATCAGCGCCACGGGGGAGATCGTTCTTGGGGCGCTGAACGGGATTTTAGAGAGGAAATATTCCGCGGAGAGCGGGATGGGACTGCTCGCCTTGGAAAACACATGAACCTTCCCGGTTGCAGGGTGATTAGATAGAATTAACCGAGCCGCGCAGAGGAGCAACCGGGAAGAAGATTGCAAGGTATTGACATGAACGATATCCTCTCAACCATCCACCAACTCGAAGCTGAGATCGAAGCCGCCCTGGAATCCTGTGAAGAGAACGAGCAATTCGATCAAGCCCTGGACAGTTACCGCCAGGTAGAAGCTAAATTGCTCGCTCTGGAGCTAGCGCCAGGCGAGCCAGGCTACCAGGCCCAGCAAGGCGTGCTGGCTTATTGCCTGATGCGCCAGGCGAACCTCTTGCGCATAGCCGGAAAAAAGGCAGATGCGCTGGCCCTCGGCCAGCGTGAGATCGCCGCGGCGCGCGCCTCTGGCGATGACTTAGCCCTGGCGCGCAGCATGATTAACCTCGGCGCGACGCTTATCGCCAGCGGGGAACTGGCACAGGGGTTGGAATTTACGGAGCAGGCGCGCGCCTTGTTTGAAAAGAGCGACCAGCCCGATTACCGGCAGGGGTTGGGCTGGTACTGGATCCTGCGCGCCGACCTGATCAACCTTGGTTATCTGCCCCTCGCTGCAAGAGAGGTGATCGCCGCAGCCGATCAGGCTCTGGAGATCCTGCTGCCCCTCGAAAATTTCCCAGGTTTAGCCCGCGCCTATGCCGCCCGCGCCGAAGCTCACACCACCCTGAATGACCTGCCTGCCGCCGAAGCCGATCGCCAGGCCCAGGAACGATATGATCAACCTCCCAGTAGCTGATGTCTTTAGATTTGTTCGTGGTGGAAAATTGCTCTCTACGCCGTCGTCGTCTCACTTACTACACAGGTCTCATCGCCGAGGACGGCGACTTGAGCGCCTTTCGCACCAGAAACTAGAATAATTGCTCAGGAACGATAAAGCAACCAGGAAGATGGTAGATGCTCATTCAAAGCCGCTTGAATTAATAAGACAAATTATGTATAATAACCGCGGGGTTGGTGGGCAAGAAAATTGGTACGAATAACAATAGGGGTGTAATAACAAAGATCTGATCGCCCTCCCCGTTAAGCACCGTTATTATTGCTTCTAATTGGTGATAATCTGCTCATGTAGTCTGTTGACAAAGGGGAGTTCCGGCATGTTGACCATTACGCTGGAAGGCTATCATCTCCGCTTTGGGGAGCGATTCAGGCTTTCTTTTCAGCGCACCTTGCGCATCCCGGATGATGGCATGGTGTATCCGTTGCCGCCAGGCCTGGATACATTCCCCCTCAAGCCGGTCGACGATTATCCCGATAAAGTTCCCTCTAGTTGGATAAAAAAGGGGGGTGTATTCATCCCCATGTACCAGCGCGAAGCCATGTGGCTGTCATTCGAAGCCGCCGCGTGGAAGCCCAACGCGGTCAAGATCGGCGTTGGGCGGGTTAATGCTTTAACCGGAGATGCCTGGGACTTGGCGCTGCACGCTGACCCCCAGGATTATCTGGTCTGCCCACACCAGCCCTGGCTGGATGGATTTAAAACCGGGCAGGACGTGGTTCGCCAGTTCGTTGCCATGGCTCTTGGCCAGGGGTACACTGTCGAAGGCCAGCTGACCGGCGGGGAGGAATTCGGGGGGATGCAGATCGTGGTCTACGAGCCGAAACCGGGCCGCTTCCCCGACCAGCCGCCTCCCGAGGCCGAACGGGAGTTCGGGGCGATGGAAACTCTGGCGCTTGAGGCCGTGCCAGCCGAGCAGATGGGCCTGGCGGCGGGCGGCAGAATGGATCAAAAGATCTATCCCGATCCATATGGGATCGATGCCTGGGACCAGGAAAATCATGGGATTTTACACGTTTTTATTGTTAACAGCGAGCAGTACCTGGAATTGACCGGTGAGCAGCCTCCGCCGACTCCGGTGAGCGCCCAACTCTACCAGGCTTTAAAGCTGCCCTGGTTCGACCTTTATGACGAAGCGCTGGGGGACATCGCCCCGGCGGAAAAGCTGGCAAGGTTGAAGTCGGTTAAGGAAATCGATGTGCAGCAAGGGAAAGCACCGGGTGAAGACGAAATATCACTGGATGTGGAGGATGAACAAATCAAGAAACTCAAATAAAGGAGGAGTCTCTTATGCAAGCGCCAAAGAATCTGATTCGACAATTGCCTGACCTTGACCAGCTCTCGGAGAGCCTGGGTCAGGGGACCAGCGAAATCCTCGCCAGGGCTTTTCCTGCTGCGGGCCGACCTCCAGCTGCGACTGATGAGATATCGTTTGGGATAGGTACGGGGGTTCTGGGCGTAGCCGGTGTGCCTGAGGTCGAGGAGACGAACCGGGAACGTTGGGTGAACGCCGGAGTGCGCGCGGTGAACAAGTTGAAGGTCGAGGGGGAAACGGCCGATCTGACCGGCGAGGAAGTGATCGGCTTAGAAGCCATTGTCCATATCGAAGGCCGGCCGGCGATCCTGGTCCAGGATGGGCATTTCTTCCCACCTCCGGACAAGTGGCAATTCCTGGAACAGGAGCGGGCGGAGATCGAGGCCAACTGCCTGCGCGTTGGCCGCATCGAAGTGAGCGGTCACCCCTCGTACGAATGGGTGGGGACTGGTTTCCTGGTGTCTGAGGACGTGATCATGACCAACCGCCACGTGGCGCAGATCTTCTGCAAAATGGGTTACCGGCGGCGTTGGAACTTTGAACCGGGAATGACCGCCCGCATCGACTATGTAGAGGAGCTGGGCGCGCAGGTATCGGAGGAGTTTGCCTTGACCAAGGTGATCGGCGTACACCAGGATTTTGACCTGGCTCTGTTCAAGGTGGAGAGCGTCTCATCCACTGGCGCAAAGGCGCCCCAACCGATGACCGTCTCGGCGAAACCGCCGAGCGATTTCGCAGGTCGCGTGGTGTACTGCGTGGGCTACCCGGCCTGGGATGGCTACCGTAACGACCCCGAGATCATCCGCAAGATCTTCTCCAACATCTTTGACGTCAAGCGCCTGCAGCCAGGGGAAATTATGGCCTACATGGATCCGCAGAAGCAGTTTATGCATGATTGCTCCACGCTGGGCGGCAACTCCGGATCGTGTGTGATCGACCTGGAGACAAACCAGGTGATCGGCCTGCACTTTGGCGGGCGTTACCAGCAGGGCAATTACGCCGTAGCCTTGTGGGAATTGACCGGCGACCCGTTGCTCAAGAAAGCGAAGGTGAATTATGTCTAACGAAGAACTCCACATTTGTTTCGATCGGGTATGGGAGCCGGCCTCTGCGGAGGAAATGGCTCTCCTGGAAAACACGCTCTGGAAGCCAGGGGCTACCCTGCGAGTACGCTTCATGGATGGGTTAACGGGCGTGCAGGCCAAAGTCGAGCAGGTTGCCAGGCAGTGGGGCGAGTACACCAAAATCAAGTTCGACTTCGGCAGCGACCCAGACGCCGAGATCCGCATCTCATTCAAAGCCGATCCTGGGTCCTGGTCCTACCTGGGCAACGTCGCTCTGGCGATCCCCAAGGACCGGCCGACGATGAACTACGGCTGGCTTAAGCCCGAGACCTCGGATGAGGAGTACTTACGTGTGGTGCTGCACGAGTTCGGCCACGCTCTGGGCTGCATCCACGAGCACCAACACCCCACCGCTGGTATCCCCTGGAACAAGCCAGAGGTCTACCGCCGCTACGCTGGCCCGCCGAACTTCTGGTCCACAGAAAAGGTGGACTTCAACCTGTTCAAGAAGTACAGCGCCGACCAGACCCAATTCTCGGCCTTCGATACATGTTGTATCCCATCCCCAAGCAGCTGACTGACGGCGTCTTCGAAGTAGGCTGGAACAGGCAGCTTTCTGAGACCGATAAGTCCTATATCGCCACGATCTACTCCTTCGAACTGACGCCGGTTGTAGAGCTAATGATCGGCGCAGCTCCGGCCAGCGCCGATATCGGCCAGCAGGGCGAAGAGGACCTGTTCCGCTTCAGGGTGTTGACCCAGGGCGCTTATGTCGTCGAGACGGAGGGCACCACCGATGTGATGATCGGATTATTTGGGCCTGACAGCCGGGCGCAGCTGGTCGCCGGCGATGACGACAGCGGGAGGGGCTTGAACGCCCGAGTCATCGCCGATCTCAAACCGGGCGACTACTTCGTGCGCGTGCACCACTACAGCAAGCTCGGCACCGGCAAGTACACCATCTCGGTGCGCGCAGCCACTTAACTGAACCACAGATGAACGCAGATAAACGCTGATCAAGAATCTGTGTGCATCTGTGGTTTCATTCAAAAAGGAAGGCTCAGATGTCCCTTCGTGAAGCTTATGTTGGCGTCAGGATCATGGAGACAAACGATAATTATTCTCGCGCCGACGCGCCGCTGATCTCATTGCCTGAAACGCGTTCCATTGGCGCCTATCAGTATTATGATGCGGATGAGTATGTATGGGAGCGAATTCTGCGGGACCCTGAAGGTCAATGGGGAATCACATATCATTTTGACCCACTAGCGATGTCGGAATGGGTTGCGCGCGTCCCAGGCTTATATTGGAAACCGGGTTCAAAAGAAATGCGCCTGCTCAGTCCAGCAGCTCAAGAACCTTCGGAGAGCCATTGGAAACAGTATCGCCCGTGGGGCAAATCTCAATTAGTTGCGATGGGCGGAATAGGGACGTTGCGCCTTCCGCCTGCCAATGACGGTACCCGCTTAGTCACCCTGACTACATCATTAAACACCTCAGCCGGGGTACCAGCGTTGGTGACCCCCGCGGTGTGGGACAAGATTTGTCCAAACCCTCCTTACCAAGCCGAAGGCAAGGTGCTAAGTGGGGAAGCGCGCTGGCAATCGATGTCAGAGACATGGGCATCCCGTTTTCCCAGTACGCGTGGCATCCCGCGTGGCTATTTAGTGCTTGACAATCCGGATGCCATCCAGGTTGTGAAAGAGGTTTCGGCAACCCAAATCCATCCCTTCACAGTTATGGAATATCGCTTCGGTGCCAAGGAGTTGTACGATTTTGTTTATGCCACCGCGGATACGAAATCGTCAAGTTACAGAGGGGAGCTTGAGGAGTTCTTTGCCAGGTATAAAGGTGAGCAAGGACGCTACGGGCATTATTTGTTGGCAGGTGATGTGGCAATGCCGCTCTGGGATTCAGACTATAACAGTCCGGAGGATTTGCGCCGGGCAGATCCATCGGCGGATTCACAACTAAAGCTGTTGGAAGCGCGCGTGCGCCAGCGCATGCTGGGAGAAGATTCCATTGAACGCTTGCTGGAGGCTCTCGGATCCACCAGCACGAGCAATGAGGATGTGAGGCGCATCTCGAAGGATATTGGCATCGAACCGACGATCTGGTTTCGGGGAGGATCATTGGCTGAGGTGTGCAGCCAGTTTATGGACGAGGTTTTACGACAGAACAAATTGGAAGAACTGGTAGAGACGTTTGTTCGCGAATATCCGAAAGTGATCACACCATAGGAGGTTTAGAACTGTGGCATGGGACAGGAAGAATATCTCCAATTTACGGAACGTGCTGGCTGGCCTGTATTGGAATATGGAGGAAGCCCGCCGCGTCGTCCTTGATGTTGAACTGAATCCGGTAGTTATCGCCTTCTCTAACAAATCCATCAATACCTGGCAAAGCATCCTGGATGAGGCACAACTCCAAGATAAGGTGGGCGATATCATCGCAAAAGTGCGCCGGGAATACCCCAAATTGCAATCCCTTGCTCTGGCTGAACAGAACCTTTTGTTGTCTGTTGAAGCGCCGGAAATCAAGGACGATGAATGGCAGGGCCCGACCGATACCGGCCAGCTGGAGAAGATTATCGGCACCCTGAGCACTCTGCGGCCGATCAGCTTCCTGGAACGCGGCCTGGAGATGTCAAATTCAGTCGCCAGGGTGGTACGCGCCGATGGTGGCCGAGGTTCGGGGTTTTTGATCAAGGATAACCTCTTGATCACTAACCATCATGTGATCCCCTCCGAAGGGATTGCCCGCGGGGCGACCGTCGAGTTCAACTATCAGAAAACTCCCCAGGGATTGGATGCCGATCTGTCTCCATTCAACCTTGCCCCGGAAGAGGTTTTTGCCACATCTGAGACAGAGGATCAAGGCGGGGATGAT
>Ga0209642_10002763_pt1 | contig 11476 bp, 12 predicted proteins | sample RifCSP19_2_FD_184025 | JGI IMG/M metagenome (GOLD analysis project Ga0209642, IMG submission 184025) | Soil microbial communities from Rifle, Colorado - Rifle CSP2_sed 19_2 (SPAdes) (version 2) | ecosystem: Environmental > Terrestrial > Deep subsurface > Rock core/Sediment | place: Rifle... | reverse complement strand
CGAACTGAAATGCCCCGCTGACGGCGTTAACAAACATAGCAATCCATCCCCATACCACCCCTGCAATTGCGCCCAAAATAACACCTTTCTTCCAATCAATAAATTGAAAGTTCATATATGCCTCCCATGAATATTAGGCTAATGGCTTAAGGCTGAAGGTAAAAGATTTCCCTTCAGGCCAATTTTCTTCAGCCTTCAGCCTTTTAGTTAGTGGCAGGGCATTCCGATTGTATGCCTGAAATCATGGAATGCGTCATGCACACCTGGTGCAACAGACTCCACACCGTATGCAATAACTACCATTGCAAATGCTACCCCCACAATTACAAGCGCCGGCAAAAGTGCCCTCCATACTTCTTGTTCTTTACGAACTATCTTTTCCATAGTTTTACCTCCTTTTTTGTGTTTTATTTTTTAAATTTACAGACACATTTGCCAGCCAATACCCTCTCTTTAAAACCTGACGGCAAGGCCCGCAAGATATGCTATATCAGTTGCCGGCTCATTGAGGCCAGCCTTCACTCCTGCATCTATATCAAAATTCTCTGATACCGAATAAATGATCCCGCCTAATATAAAGGCAGGGGCTTTGCCGGAGCTTTTGTCCTCATTTGTCTCCATGCCAACATTGCCGACAACCGTTAAGCCCTCTGCAATATCCACGCCTCCGGCTAATGATAAATGCCAGATATCATTCCTTTTTGCATCTTTATCCGCTTCAAGTTTATATTCATTATGCGTATATGTCAAATTAAGATGCAACATCCATGGCTCGGCTTCTAACATAGGTATAAATGTCAGAGAATACGACGCCTTCCCGTTGCCCAGCCCTTTATTTTCGTCTCCCGTAGGCAGTGTAACACCTGGCTTTAATGCCAAACTGAAGCCATCTTTCTCAAAAAACCGCCACTTCGCCTCCAATGACATATCGGCAATACCGCTCTCATCGGATTGCACAACATCATCCAGCGTAGTTTTGCTCCATTGATAAGGCAGACCGATGATGATATCGGCGCTGTCCGTGATTCCATAGCTTAAAATGGCCGCAATCCCTCTGCCTTCTGTTTTTGTCGTAACCCCTCCTTCTGTAGATTTGTCGGAGCTGACCTCGTCATTAATCTCTATTTGCATCCTCTCTTTACCTTGCGTGCCGGTATCATCGGTAATGAGCGGATGGGCGGCAAACGATACTGACGAAAAAATGAATACTGCCCCAATAGCTATCCAAACCTTGCCGAGCATCTTTTTCACTTCCATGGAGAATTTTGAAAATCACATCTTTTCTATAAAATAATGTCAAGCCCTTTAATGCTCATCATGCCTTGCAAATGGCCCATGACTGTGAATGTGGACAATATCTCCGTGCCTGTGGGTATGCTCATGGATTATGTTTACCTTGAGCAGCAGATCCTTATCCCTTAGAACTTCATCCGGTCTGCCGTCCTCCACAATTGTATGCTCCTCGCTCAATACTACCACCCTATCGGCAAGATCCTCTACAATGCTCAAATCATGAGTTGCCATGATGATGGTTTTTTTCACCATCTTTAATCCTGCCAACAGTTCAAAAAGCCAGACCTGCGTCCTTGGGTCAAGGCCGTTTGTCGGCTCGTCTAGAAGAAGCACATCCGGATTCAGGGAAAGAACTGCACCGATGGCAACCTTCTTTTTCTCACCGCCGCTTAAATGATGCGGCTGCCTGTCCCTTAATGCCTTGATACCAAGCATATCAAGGGTATCATCAACCCGCTGTATAACTTCAGACCTTTCTATGCCCAATTGCAGTGGGCCGAATGCAATCTCATCCCAAACGGTCGGACAAAATATCTGAACCTCAGGCTCTTGAAATACAAAACCTACCTTGCTTCTGAAAAATCCCGCAAAATCTCCCGTAAGTATATCCTGCGTCAAAGTTTTACCAAGGGCTGTTATGGAGCCATCCTCAGGAAAGACAAGGCCAGCCATGATCTTTAACAGCGTTGACTTACCGCTCCCGTTGGCGCCCAGAATGGCCAGACTTTCACCGTTTTGAACCTGCATATTTATATCTTTGAGGCCGATGTGTTTATCGCCATAACGATAACTGACACGCTCTATGTTGAATATAGGCTCGGTCATAACAAATATAGGGTCAAGGGTCCAATAGTCAGAGTCAAATCCAGTTTTTCTTGACCCTTGACCCAGGACCCTTGCCCCTTCTTTATTTTACATCTGCACCGCCAAAAGCAGGATAAATATAGAGAATCCCACCCACACATAATCTCTCCCCTTCATCTCAAAAACCCTCATCGTCTTAACATCTCCGTTAAATCCTCTAGCAGTCATGGCAAGATAAACATCCGCCGCCATCTCCAGCGACCTTTCCAGAATAAGCCATATCCTTGAGGCCAGCCAACCGTGTCCTTGTTTTAATGTTAATGGTTTTATAGTCCTTGCCTTCCTCGCAAGATGGCTATCTTCAGCAACTTTTATCAGAACCATGATATATCGGAATGTCATGGAAAGGGCTGTAACAAATAGTTTTGGGATCGGAAAGCTTTGCAGCGCCCTGAAGACATCCGGGTAGCTTGTGGTAAGCATAAAGAGCGACAATAAAGAAACCATTGTCCCTACCCTCAATAAAAATACGGCTATTCCCTCCAATCCTTGTTTTGATATATATAAATAAAAGGCATCCCATTTGAATATTGTGACAACAGCAGCGCCGGGGGTTATGAAATTAAACGCAGCGGGCAAAACCAAAAAAAATGTAAATATAAGAACTGGCAGCGCCCTCTTTAATAAAATCATTGCATTTACCCTTGAAGCAACCGCCATAAGGATGACAAGTGATAGAAGCACTATAATTGGCACCACACCCTTGAGAAGGGCTGCTGTAACCATGAATAACAGTATGCCCAAAAGCCTCGCCCTTGGGTCAATTTGCTGCAGCAGGCCATTCTTATTTGCAAAACCCTCCGGTTCAAGAACCTCTTTTATAAAAGAGGCAATGGCCTCTATGTTCTTTTCAACAAAACCCTTGCCCCTGCCGACAGCGCAGGATGGGCAAAAATCATCCCCTGTTTTTTTAAGCCATTCTGGAATATTCACCTTTTCCATATTTTACCTGCCAAATATATTATCAGCACAATGATGCTGCTTCCAAGAGCGGCGGAAATAACATAGCCAAAGGCTGATTTCACAGGGCTATCCCACCCTGGGAAATTATAACCAGGCATCATGTTTGCCCACAAACCTTCCAGCCTTCTTAAACCTTCAGGCGCATACCCTAATATAGACTTTAATTCCTCCGACGCCCATTCGCCCCACGCAGTGCCTTGCGCTAATAATCCAAGGGGTGTAAGTATTATCAATATTGCAAGCCCTATCCAGAGAGGCTTTAAAGGATTTGCCGCAGGCTTGTAAAGCATAGCCTCATTTGTTTTGAAGACATAGGAAACAACCATAGCAGTGCCAATTGCCTCTATAGGCCCAAAAAATAAGAGGTGGCTTACTGCCATAACAGGTATTGTAACTGACAAGGGATACGGGGCATACAACGGCCTCCCGTCAGGCGAACTGGCGATAATAGGCTGTATGCCCAATTCAATTGCCGCCGCCAATGCAGTCATGTTTATGGCAATATAGCCTGCGAGGGCGATGGCAACCCATCTCCTCTTCTGGCCGGGGCTGCCTGCCATACCAACATGATATATATAATAGCCAACAAACGGCATGATAAAGGCCATATTAAAACAGTTGGCCCCCAACGTTGTAATGCCTCCATCTCCAAATAAAAGCGCCTGAATCGTGAGTGCCAGAGACAGCGATATAACCGCCGCCCACGGCCCCAACACGCATGCCACCACAGTGCCGCCCACCATGTGGCCCGTAGAGCCGCCGGGGATGGGGATATTGAACATCATGATGACAAAGGTAAATGCGGCGCCCAGGGCAAGAAGCGGTATCTGTTTCGCATGCAAGGCCTTTTGAACTTTTCTGGCTGCCAGATACCAAATCGGCGCCATTGCCACATATAATACCCCGCATGTCTTTGGGCTTAAATATCCGTCAGGGATGTGCATATTTCAGTAATGAGTTCGGAGTTTGGAGTTGGGAGTTAAAGATAAAAACTGTAATGCACAAGTTTTTACTCCGAACACCGAACTCCCGACTCCAAACTTAAGTTCCCCTCTGCTATCATTAGAAGGGCATTCACAATGGCAACCGCCACGGTGCTGCCGCCTTTTTTCCCTTTGATAGAGATATAGGGAATATCCAGCCTCATCAGCTCTTCCTTTGATTCTTCCGCGTCAACAAAGCCAACAGGAACGCCTATCACCAGCGCCGGCACTGCCTGACCGGCCTTTATCATCGTTATGAGTTCCAGAAGCGCAGTTGGCGCATTACCTATAGCAACAATCGGGAATGAGGTTATATTGGAGGCAAGAGGCACAAGGCAAGAGGCAAGATTTTTTTCTTGCTTCTCACTTCTTGCTGCTGATTTCTTGCTTCTTGCTTCTTTCGTGAGTCCAAACGCCTTTTGCATCGCTGCTGCTGTTTTTGTAATACCGGCCTCTTTCGCATATTGCACCACATCCTCATCTGCCACAAAGCATCTCACCTTGCCGCCAAACTTATTCAGCCTTTCTTTGTTTATTCCAACCTCTATCATCCTCACATCGGTAATTATATCAGCGCCTTTTGAAATTGAATCTATGCCTGTCTCAATTGCATTATTGCCGAACCTGACCAAGTCAGCATATTCAAAATCCGCCGTTGTATGAATCAGACGTTTTACTATCGGCAGTTCCATTGAATTGAATCTGGACTCATCAAGCTGCTCGCCTATCAGACGAAAACTTTCTGCTTCTATGGGATGCTGGTTTGTGATTTGCGATTTACGATTTACGATTTCCGATTTTAAATCGACATTCGAAATTCGAAAATCGAAAATTGATTCTATCCTCTCCACCGCCACATCTACCAGTTTTTCATGATAGCCCAGATGCGACGCAAGAATAACATCAAGATTTGGATATTTCTTCTTTGCAGTTCCTATCTCAAAAGGAAGGTCTTTGGTCACATGCGCGCCCATGTAAAGAAAATATGGATGAACAATGATCTTTTGAACCCCCTGTTGCGCCAAGATATCCACAGCCTCTGCAAAATTGGGATGCTCAAATTGCAAAAAAGCAGGCTGGACAATGTCATAACCGCCCTTTACCTTGACAGACGCCGCAATATCACGCAAGGTATCGTTTGCCTTTGACACAGGGCTGCCGTGGCCAAGGATGAGGACGGCGGTATTAAGTGCCACAAAAATCTCCTTTTCAAGGCTAAAGCCTTGAGCTACATGTAACTCAAACCTTCAGGTTTGAAACAAAAATCCCCAGCCCTCGATTTTTGAGAGACTGGGGATTAATACATGTACTATTAACCCTCACCTTCTTTACCATCGAAGACTTGCGTGAGGCATTCCAATGTATCCCGGCAGGTCTCCTGACTTACGATTCATCCTACTCTCTGGCGCCTTCCCACCCCCACCCTACCCACCCCCTTGAGGGGGAGGGTAGGGTGGGGGCAGTGGCATAGGTGCAGATTTCGTCTTCGTTTACAGTGGCGGGTCCGTGAGGGGGTTTCACCCTCTTCCCTATTCTACCCTCTTTAAAGGGTCACCTGGATACAGTATTAAATTGTGATGTCATCTTAATCCTAAAATATACGCTGTGTCAAGAATAAACCCAAATACTAATCATCCGGATTACATACGCTACATTTTCCTTGACATAGTTGCAATATTTCGCAATAATGCAACCATGAAACAGGTTTTTAATATGCATGCGGAGGTATGCAAGACCCTGGCTAATCCCAAGAGGCTTGAGATTATTTATGCCCTGAAAGAGGGTGAACTCTCGGTTGGAGAATTAGTTAAAAGACTTGGTATCTCCAAGGCTAATATCTCCCAACACCTTGCCATCCTGCGACAACGAAGGGTGCTTGTGTCAAGAAGAGAAGGGGTCAATATATACTACCGCATATCTAATCCAAAGATAGTTAAGGCCTGCGCCCTTATGAGAGAGGTATTGACAGAACAGTTGATGGAAGAGGGGAAGGTTGTAAAAAAGGCAAAGGTTGGATAATTTTTTATTCTCATGTTGCGGACTTTAGAAACTATTTAATAAATATAGGGAGGTTCATTATGGAAAAGGTAACCATAGTTCTTCAGGATGCGCCATACGGAAATGAAAAAATATGGAATGCCTTAAGGTTAAGCGAGGCGCTTATATCTGTTGGCATGAGTGTGCGGATTTTTCTCTATGGGGATAGCGTTATATCTGCAAAGAAAGGACAGGTCACGCCAACCGGTTTCTATAATATTGCCGATATGATGGCAGGACTTATTAAAAGGGGGGCCGAGGTCAGAGCATGTCTTACCTGCGCCAAAGCAAGGGGTGTCAGGGATGAGGATTTTATTGACGGTGCGGTAATCGGTAAGACTCTGGATTTAGCCCACTGGATTAAAGAGGGCGGGCAGGTGATGATATTTTAAATGCAAATCCGAAATCCTAATATCTAAATTCTAAAAATATCAGAAGAGCAAGATCTAAAAATTAAAACATTTGTTTTGCTATTAGAATATTAAGATTTTGAATTTGTTTAGGATTTAGGATTTCGAATTTAGAACTTCTTAATCCTGCATCAACTTTGTGACATTCGCTGAAATTGTGGGGAATTATGACTAAATTTTCTCCAAAAGAATACGATGAATGGTATGAAACTCCGCTTGGCCGCTTATGCGACAGGCTGGAAAAAGAGGCAGTATTTTCTCTCTTTAAACCAAAAGGTCTTGTTTTAGATGTCGGCTGCGGCACGGGGAATTATACCCTGGAGTTGGCAAGACAGGGTAGGAAGGTTGTTGGAATAGATTCCTCCCTTAAAATGATAGTCTTTGCAAAAAGAAAAGCCGAGGGTGAAAATCTGCCGGTGAATTTTGTCGTAGGAAGCGGCGAAGCAATACCTTTCAAGAGTAATATTTTTCAGGGAGCTATAGCGGTTACAGCTTTGTGCTTTATAGCAAATCCAGAGAGAATGATTGCTGAAACTGAGAGGATATTGAAGACGGATGGAATTATTGTGGTGGGAGAATTGAATAAGTTTAGCTATTGGGCATTTCTAAGGAGATTAAAGGGTTGGCTCAAAAAATCTGCTTATAGAAAAGCAAGGTTTTACAGTATCAAAACATTGCAAGGGATGTTACAAAACATGGGGTTTAAGAATTTGTACTGGTCATCCTGCCTACATTTTCCTCCACTAAATTCATCATGGTTTTTAAAACAGTGGCAATTTTTTGAAACTATAGGGAAAAAGCTACTCCCTAAGAATGGCGCATTTATTGTGATAGCGGGAAGGAAATGATCAAGGAGGACGAAAATAATGGATTGGAGAGATATTGTAATTATAGTGATTGTTGTGGCGGCGGTGTTCTGGTTTTTTAAGAACCCCGGCGGCACCTGAGGACCGTCTCAAAAGTAGCCGGTTCGGCTGCTGATAAGAAATGGGAAGTAGGTGGTAGGAAATGGGATGGAGGAAAAGCTTATCCTACATCCTACCGCCACCTCCTACATCCCAATAAACAAGGAGGTATTTACTATGCACATAGAAAGATATTTAAGGCTCATTGCAGGGGCTTTCATCATTCTGTCCCTCGTGCTTACCAGAGTTCACTCGGAATACTGGCTGCTGTTTACAGCATTCGTTGGCCTGAACCTGTTCCAGTCTTTTTTCACCAACTGGTGTCCCATGATGATGTTTTTAAAGTGGTTCGGGGTCAAAGAGTGTAAGGCGTAATGGACGCACGTACCGACAGGCCGGCACAAAAGGGAATGAAAATTAAGATGCAAGAGGCAAGTCGCAAGTTTGTAGGTCAGACATTACTGCTATCTCATATTTATAGCCTGAACCAAAAATTTTTGGTTCAATTTTGCGAATCGAACCAGCATTAATCCCCAACTTCAAGCCTTTGTGTCTCTGTGCCTTTGCCACTCTTCTTACTTTTTACTTCAGGAGGCTGTATGCGAAAATTTTCACTTGTTGAGTTTTCTGTCAATCATCCAAAACTGGTTGTAGTGCTTTGTATAATCATTACGCTCGCCTTTATGACCCAGTTCCCGAAGATGAAAACAGACACTAACCCTAAGCACATGCTCCCCGATACATCCGATGTAAGGGTATGGAATGATGAGGTTGACAAGACATTTGCACTCTATGAAGACATGATAGTTTTAGGAATAGTGAACGAAAAAGGTGTTCTGAATAAAAAAACGCTCGGCAAAGTCCAGAGAATAACAGATGAGATACTGAAGATCAAGGGTGTTGCAGCAAGGGATGTAAACAGCTTTCCGACTATCACAAATGTTACGGCAGAAAAGGGAATGCTGAGGGTAGCCCCTCTTATGACCGAAGTTCCTAAAACCGATAAAGAGGTTGAACATTTAAGAAAAATGCTCTTTGAAAATTCTCTGTTTATTAACCGGATTATTTCTAAAGACGGAAAGACCACCGCCATATATGTCCCGCTTGAAAAGGGCGCAAATGGCAAAGAAGTGGCGGATAAAATCAGAGAGGCAGTAAAGAAAGAAAAAGGCGATGAGAAATACTACATTGCAGGCGACCCTGTAGCAAGGGATACCTTCGGCTCTGATATGTTCAAACTCATGGCAATATTCGCCCCGATTGCAGGGATGGTCATGCTTCTTGTCAGGTATCTTATGTTCAGAGATCTCTTTCTCTCTGTTGCGCTGATGATGGATGCAATGATGAGCATCGTCTGGAGCATGGGCATGCTGATAGCTCTCGGATTCCCTATCCACATAATGAGTTCGATGGCCCCTGTATTTTTGATGGCCATTGCTACGGACAGCATACACATCTTTAATGAGTTTTACTTCCACTATAAAGAAAAGAGAGACAAAAAGACTGCGATAATTGAGACAATGCACGCGGTAGGCCGGCCTGTGCGATACACAGCGCTGGCAACCGCAGCAGGCTTTGCCGTGCTATTATTCATGAACATTATCCCTGTCAAAGTCTTCGGCGGACTTATTGCGTTCGGCACCGTAATGTTAAGGGTTTTAAGCTTCAGCTTTATCCCTGCAATGTTTACCTTTGTAAAAGAGGAAAAGTTAGATAAAGCTTCCGAAGGCGAAGACGTTTCTTCAAGTAAGACATCGCAATTCCTGAAAAACCTTGCCCATCTCGGCGCTCATAAGCCCAAAACTGTTGTCTTTGCCGGCGCTGCGCTTTTTGTAATAGCCGTCTTCGGCATAAGCAAGACTGTGGTGAATAACAATATGGTGGATTGGTTCAAGGAGAAGAGCGACATCCGGGTCGCCGACAGCGTGATGAACGGAGCCCTCGGCGGCACATCACTCGGCTATATTGTGGCAACGTCTCAGGAAGAAAATTTCATAAAAACACCGGAAGCTATGCGATACATAGATGGGCTACAAAGGCATATAGAAAAACTTTCTGTTGTAGGGAAAACCACATCCGTTGTCGATTATGTCAAGAGGATAAACCGCGTGCTCCATGACGATGATCCCAAGTATGACTCGGTTCCGGATTCAAAGGCGGCAATCGGGCAGTATCTGTTTCTGTTCAGCATGTCCGCAAAGCCTGCCGATCTGGATAACGTGATAGACTATCAGGCTGCAAAGGCAAATATCTGGATGCAACTGAAGACATGGGATGCTCAGGCAATGCGCGATGTCATTGCCGCAGTCAATGAATATAAGAAGGCAAACCCCATGCCAATGAATCTGAAACCGGCGGGCACAGCATACTTCAACCTTGTATGGAACGAGGAAGTCCTGTGGGATATGGTCATAGGTTTTACCATCGCACTCATCGTGGTGTTTGTAATCCTTCGCTTTAACTTCCATTCGTTCAGATGGGCATTTATGGGATACATCCCTCTCGTGTTCACCATTATTCTCATCTACGGCGTCATCGGATTCATGGGCAAGGACTTTGACATGCCGATATCTGTCCTTTCCACGTTATCTTTAGGCATGGCGGTTGACTTTGCAATTCATTTCATAAGCAGGTTTAAGCAAAGGATGGCGGAGACTCAAAGCGAACCAAACGCCGAAACTATTACAAACGCCTTGTTGTGGACTGCTGCAAGGCCAGGCAAGGGGATAATGCGCAATGCAGTCCTTTTTGCGTCAGCATTCTCTGTTATGCTCTTTGCACCGCTGACGCCTTACATCACAGTAGGCGCCTTCATTGTAAGCATGATGATACTGAGTGCTTTAATGACAATAATCTATCTGCCGGCGCTGATTGTGATGTTTAGGGGATGGCTGTTTAAGGGTGCATAATTGCCCATCTATGGACGTATTCAATGTTTTTTGTAGTCTGCCCATTTATGGGAGCTTTTTAAAACCGCCGATGAATCGGCAAACTACATTATTATTGAGGAGGTGTTTATGAAAAAAGTTTGGAGTTGGAAAATTTACTTTAGTATGTTTTTACTGTTCACTATTCACTGTTCACTATTCACTGTCTCTCACGCTGCCGATGCAACGGAGATCATGAAAAAAACCCAGCTTGCTTTTCTTTATCCTGGTAAGGATATGAAGGTAAGGGTATATATGAAACTTATAAGCAAGGATGGTAAAGAGCGGATACGGGAGATGACCATGCTCCGCAAAAACTATCAGGAAGGCGGAGACCAAAAATATTTTATCTATTTTTATCAGCCTGCCGATGTCCGGGACATGACATTTATGGTTTATAAATACACCGCCAAGGATGATGACCGATGGATATTCATGCCTGCTCTGAATATGGTGAGAAGGATTGCCGCCAATGACAAGAGGAGCAGTTTTGTCGGCTCTGACTTTACCTATGAAGATGTGTCGGGAAGGGATATAGAGGACGATAATCACAGCATTGCAAAAGAAGAAAAGCTCGGCGACAGGGACGTTTATGTCATTAAAAGCGCCCCAAAAGATGAAAAGGGCGCAGACTTTAGCTATAAACTTTCATGGATAGATAAAGGCAGTTTCCTGCCGCTTAAAGAAGAATATTATGATAAGCGCGGAGAACTTTATAAAACCTTCACAGCAGATGAGATAAAAGATGTTCAGAGTTTCCCGGTTATCACAAAGAGGACAATGAAGGATGAAAAGGCAGGGCACAGGACAGAGGTTGCCTATCAGAAGACAGAATTTAATATGGGGCTGGATGATGATATGTTTACAGAGAGGTATTTGAAGAAACCGCTGAAGAAGTGGATAGAATAAAAAACAGGTAAAGGAAAAGGTAGAGGTATAGAAAAACTAAAACCTCACATCTTCTTTGTCTTTATCTCTACCTATACCCTGTATTTAAAAAGGAGGTTCCCATGGCCAAGATAGTTATTATAGGCGCTTCAACAGGCGGCCTGCCGGCAGCGTATGAAATGAAGGCAATGCTGGGAAGTTCGCAC
>Ga0209642_10002760_pt1 | contig 11484 bp, 14 predicted proteins | sample RifCSP19_2_FD_184025 | JGI IMG/M metagenome (GOLD analysis project Ga0209642, IMG submission 184025) | Soil microbial communities from Rifle, Colorado - Rifle CSP2_sed 19_2 (SPAdes) (version 2) | ecosystem: Environmental > Terrestrial > Deep subsurface > Rock core/Sediment | place: Rifle... | reverse complement strand
TTAAGGTCAAAACTCCGACCAAGACCGGCGCACAGCAGGCGCTGGTAATGCCGGAAATTACCCCGAGCGTGAAGATCGAAAGGACGTCCGGCCGTTCACCCATTTCCGGCTGCCGCAAGCGGGGCATCGGCAGCTTAATTCCCAAAAAAGCCAACACTCCGGCCAAGATCATCACCGCCCCGCCGGTCAAGTAAATCTGATTATGATAGCGGAAGACGAAATTCGAAATGATCTGTACACCCAAAACGGCAGGGAGCATTACCAAGAAGATTCCCAGCGAAAAGACCAGCGTCATGAAGAGAACTTTTGAGCGCTCTCGAAAAACGTTACCCAAGTAAGCCGGCAGCAAATAGGTAACGCAGCAAGGGGCAAAGAGAGCAATCATTCCGGCAATAAAAGCGCTGATGAGCGAGGCGTAGAGAACTGTTTCCATCAGTTAGACGCCGCAGCTGCCGCCGCCCGATTCGAGGCCGGGAACGTCTTTAACTTGCTCGCTGATCACGGCGGAACCGGAGGCCGAGGAGTACTCCGGACCCAAGAGCGTTTTAGGGTCAAGCTCGCCCCATTCCTTTCCCTGCTGGGAGAAATAGACCGCGGCTTCCAAATAGGTTTGGGGGAACCAGAAGGAGTTGAAGCCGAGAACGTCGCGGTAGATTTGCTCTTCCGGAATTCCGGCCGCCACTTCCAGCTCGATCAACCCCAGCGCTGCCATCCCGTGATTGCAGTCGGGAAAAGCGGTGTGGTTGTCGCAGCAGGGCCGGTAGACGCCTTCGGCGATTTTTTGGACGAGATCCTGCTGGAAGTCGTTCAGGGAAACCAGCTCTTGGCTGCTGTAGATATCTTCCACTTTTTTGGTCGCCAGCGTCCAGCCGGCGGTGGAAGCGAAGTCCATGAAGGAGTAATCGTCGCTGTTCTTCATCGGGCCTTCGTCCAGAACTTTGCTCTTTTGGGTTAGGCCGAATGCCCAAAGGAGGTTAAGGACTAGGCCGGAGTTGTTTTCGTTGATAGCAATCAATTTGCTCGATTGGCCTCCCAAAATGTCCAGATCTGCGCCGCCATCGGTGGGAGAGCGGTGATTTTCAGCGAATTGCTCTTGATCGATCGCTCCCGTTTCCACGAGTTTTTTGCCGAGGTCTCCCCAAGTGAGGGCCGTGGTGTACCCTTCCGCCGGCAGGATCTCGGCTTTCAGATCCTGAACGAGCGTAGCCGAATCTCCTCCCGCCGTGCCGCGGGTGATAAGGACATATTCGCCGGCGGCGGCGAGAATTCCGATATTGATCGCCAGAAGAAGCGCCAAATAGAGCGGGATCGGCTGAGTTAATATTTTCCCAATCCTTTTCCCGGAAATTTTAAACTTTTCCGCCAGAGGCGGACCAGCCTTTGGCTGGAATTTTTTATTTGACAACATTGCCGGTCAACTCAAACTCCATCTTGGCATTTTGGGGATCATTGGTTTCGACAGAGATCAACCTTTGGACCGGTCCAACGGCTTCCGGGCCGTGGAAGAGCGGATCGAAGATGACGGAAATAGTCGCGGTTTGGCCGGGGTCAATCTGGCCGATCCAGGAAGAGGTGGAGTGCATCCCAAAGTACGGGCTGGGAGTCCCATTGATTGTCACCTGCGCGCTGGTGCAGGCGCAGGAGGTAAGGATGTTGGCGAGTTCCAAAGCACCCGCCCCTTTGTTTTCAATCGTAAATTCGTGGGTGGCGTTGCCGCCCTTAATGTTTATTTCGCCCCACTCAAAAGAGGTGTGGTCGGTGTAGGCCTGGGCGCCGGTGTCCGACAGCTTTGCCGGTCCGGAGTTGGCGGCCAAGATAAAACCTCCCACTAAAGTGAGGAGGGTCAGGGCCCCGATGATTAAAGCCATCGGGGAAATTTTACTGACTTTTTTGGTTTTCATCGGTTCATCGCAGCAGCTTTCATTCATTTTCTAATTACTTTAAAAAGATCATTCAATTCTTTGGAAGCTTTCTCGGCTTTGCCAATCCGCGCCGCTTCCACAACGCAGCTTTTCATATGGTCTTCCAAAATCAGCTGGTCCATTTCCTTGAGCGCCCGCTGGATCGCGAGGGAAAGGGTGAGAATATCCAAACAGTATTTGTCGTCGGAAACCATCTTCTCCAGGCCGGAGAGCTGTCCTTTAATGATTTTGAGGCGGTGTTGAACGCGGTCCTTGGAAGCTTTCATTTCAGTCGCTATAGTGCTTTAGCGCTATGGCGCTAAATGCTAGGTCGGTTCTTCGACCGTCCATTTTTGTACCCCTAACTATACAGTACCCCCAGGGGGTATGCAAGAGGCAAGAATAGCCGCACCTTTTCAAGGTGCAGTTATCCCACGGCGATTTTCCGGGAGAGCGCAAAAAAGGCTTTAACAAGCGGATGATAGTGCTTGATTAAGGGCGCCGGGAATTCGATTTCATCCCCACCCCACTTTCTCTTAAAGACGGTGAATCCTTCCCAGCGCTTGGTCTGCGGGAAGCGGGGGTCAACGATGCCTTCAAATTCCAGATGCCCGATCCCCGGCTTCCGACCTTTGATCTCTTTAATGATCTCCCACATTAATATATAGGGGGCAAAGAGCTTTCGGCCGGTTTCATTGGAAGCGGTGTGGTGGTAGAACGCCGTTCCTTCCAGAGAACGGCTAGTTTCCTTGCGGAAAGAGGCGGTATCGCCGGTGAGAAGGACCAGCGCCCCGGCAATCGGTTGATTAATTGATTTATTTGGAAAGACAAGGAAGACAAGGCAGTCTTTTTGAAAAGCATCGGCCTTGGCCTTGAGCTGGGCGTAATCCCCGGTCCAGAATTTCTGCCGGTGGCCGGTTTCTTTCAAAAGCCGATGGAACTCGTTCAAGGCTTTTTCGAATCCCGGCTCCCCCCACTTGAAACTTGCAACCTGCAACTTGTAACTTTGCGCCTTCCGCACGCTTTGGCGGGCGTCTTGGGAGAGATTTTTCCAGAGTTCTTCTTCGGTTTTGCTTAAGTCAACCTGGATGGTCCGGGTGGGGAGGTTGGGAGTTGGATCGGGCTCAAACCCAGCTACTGGCTCCTGGCTACTGAAGCCGCCTTCGCGTCTAAACGCGCTCTGCGCGTTTCCTACTGGCTCTATTTTTACAAACAGGGCGCGGTGTTTTTTTGCGATCCGATCGATCTCTTCTATCGGCGGAATTTCAGCCGGCCGTTGGATTTTTATCACCGCCCCCAGAAAGGGGATTTTTTTAATGTAAATTTTGATTCCCGGTTTTTTATTTTTGATTTCTTCAACGGACCATCCTAGATGTTGAAGATATTTTCCCCAGCCGACGCTTTGTCTGAGATCCCTGTTTTTATTGCTCACCTTAATTTCTCCAAGTTCCGTCCCCGCGGCGACTCTTTACTCTTTCTCTTACTCTTACTATTTCTCGGTAAATATTGTGCCAGTCTTCTTTAGACAGATGGGCCGCTCGGGCCTGCGGCGGTATTTTTGATCCAACTAATATTTCATCTTCGAATCGGTGGTGAAGCATTTTGCGCGGCTGGACGAATCCGTGGTGGAGAAACTTTTCCAGCTTTAGCGTGTCTTCGACCTTGGGTTTAGGATAGAGCGTAATGTGGATAATCGCGGAGTCCACTTTCGGTTGGGGAGAGAAAGCTCCCGGTTTAATTACCTTAATAATGCGGGCTTCTCCGAAATTGGCGACAAAATTGGAAAGGTAGGTAGCATCGGGCGGTGCCGCCGCGATCTTTTCGGCCACCTCCTTCTGAACAACAAAAGTAATCGATTTCGGCCGGTTGGAGGAGTGTAGAATCTTGTGAATCAGAGGAGATGTGATTTGGTAGGGAATTGCGCCGACAACTTTAAAATGATCTAAATCATTGAAGTTAACGTCGAGGATATCGGCATTGAGGATTTCGACGTTTTTGAAGCTGCTAAGGTTCCGGCGGAGAGCGGGGATTAAATCACGATCAAACTCAACCGCGATAACTTTGCCGGCGGTTTGGGCCAAGCGCTTCGTCACTGTTCCGGTCCCGGCCCCGACCTCCAGCACCACATCCTTTTTGCCAATCTTGGCCGCGTCAATCAGGTCTCGGACGACGTTTTGATCAACCAGAAAATTCTGTCCGAGAGATTTTTTGGGTTCAACCATCTTTTTGCATCTTTCCTTTCTTAAAGTATACTTCTTATCAAAGAGTCCTTTGAAGAAAGGGGAAGGGATCGTGAAGAAGATTCACATCCACACATTCGGCTGTGCGTACGTGGGTAATCAGCCGCCGCCATCTCCGCTGTCGCGGCCTTGGGATCTTTGCCTCAACGCCCAGCATCTGCGGGATCCGCACGATTCGGGGCTAAACCCCGCCGCGCGGGACCGATTTCTGACGGAGAACTCCGAAGAAGTTGAGTTCATCGCCGCGTTTGCGGAATTCATGGTGGGATTGGTTTTCCAGCGCTTCGACGAAGCCGCGATCGCAATCAACTGCAAGCACGGCTGGGCGCGCTCGGTCTCGCTGGCAGAGATTTTGGCGGGTTACTTTCGGGATTTCGGCTACGAAGTTGAGGTGGTCCATTTGCATCACGGTCTGCCGCCGGTCGAAAGCGACTGTGACGGCTAATTCCCCAAACGAGCAGCGTTGATCGACACGCTGCTTTTTTATTCCGCCCAAGTTGACGACATCCTATAGTGGTGATACAATTAGAGCGGTTGCGCATTCGGCGCGATCAAGCTCAACGCCTTCGGCAAGGCAACGTTTCCCTGGGAAGGTCGCCTTAGGCGACTGGGAAACAAGGCAACGCCGGTTGGCAAGGAGGATCTCGTGTTGTGGATTATCGGCGGTTCGCTTCTGTTTGTTTTGGTTTTGGGCGTCGTGCTGTACCGCTACCACGCCCTGCGCCGGGACGTTCGACATCTCCGGGAAAGAATATGCGTGGAGCTGTTCGATCTGCTGGAGTCCGAGCTTTACCGGGAGCTGAAGGATTTCAGAAAGATGTGGGAGAGAAATCTGAAGTTTCGCCCGGAGCCGAATGACCTCTGTGCTATTGAGCAGCAGGTCACCGTTCTCTACCAGCTTCGAGAAAACGATGGGCTGTACCCATTTGTCCTCGGAAATGGGACCGCGCCTGCGCACCGGCTTTACCGGGTGCTGGCCCAGCTCGAACTGCTTCCATCCTACGAGCAGAAACTGGGTAAGGTAACGGCTCGGCTCGGGAGAAAATTCAACGCGACGATCGAGCTCGCGAAGGTGAATTCCGTACTTCGGTAGCCTTGCGAGGCGGTGCCTTCCCACACCGCCTTCTTTTTATTTAACAAAGGTATAAATGTCCGTGGGGTTGTATCTTTGGCTCCACCAGCCGTTGCGGACGTCGTCGAACCCCAGGTCAATCTTCTTCACCTTAACCGCTCCGCCGGTATCCTCCGCATGGCAGAGTCCGTAGTTTGGCACATAGAAGTAGGTTCCTAAAGGAATGACCTTGGGATCGACCGCGCAGGTTCCGTGGGTCAGGATGGTACCGGTCGCGGTGGTTTCGTTACAACCCTCACAGTTCTTGTCATAAGAGGTTGCAGAGAAGCCGCTCCAAATACAGTTGTATTTGAAGGATATTTTCTTCCCCCGAAACAGGGTTTGAACCGTTTGGGGATAGTTGAGTTTCTTTCCAGGGCAGTTGGAAGCTGACGCCGTAAGCGGCGGCGACTCGGGGGGAACGGCGAAGTTCGCGCCGAAAAAGTGGAAGACCGCAGCGGCAATCCCGAGCATCAAGACCGAATGCACCGCCGCCATCGCCCAATTTTCCTTTTTGATTTGATTCTTCTCTTTAGGCATTGGAGAGATGGTAGAGCAGGTTCTCCTCGCCGATTTCGTTAAGGAAGCGGGAAGGCAAGCTTTCGGAGCGGGAGCCAAAGAGCAGCCGCTCGCGGGCAAAACTTAGGTGCAGCCGGCGGCAGGCGCGGGTCATTCCCACGTAGCACAGCCGCCGCTCTTCCTCGATCTCGTCGTTGCTTCCCATCGAACGGGAGTGGGGAAGAAGCCCCTCCTCCAAGCCGGTGATAAAGACTTGGGGAAACTCCAATCCTTTCGCAGAATGGAGGGTCATCAGCGTAACGGCGTCCCGGCGGATATGGGTGGAGCGGGTGGAAAGCCGATCGGTCGGTTGGACGAGGGAGACGTGTTCCAGGAACTCCGTCAGCGAACCAAAGGAGGCTGCGACCGAAGCCAGCTCCTGGACGTTCTCAACTCGAGATTGCCCCTCTTCGCTGCCGTCATTGAGGTAGGCCAGATATTCCGTGACCTCCAATATTTTGCGAATCATTTCGGCGGGGGGAAGAATGGAGAGCTGATCTCGGTCCGCTTCCTCGAACCGCAGGAGGCGCCGCTTGCCGACTTTCTCCAGCCGCTGGCGGCTGAACGGGTCTTCGGGATTCTGCAGTAGGCGCAGGTAGGCGAGCAGGTCTTTGACTTCCCGCCGTTCATAGAATTTGACGCCCCCGACCAGGAGATAGGGAATGCCGCCGCGCATAAAGACCTCTTCCAGAACCCGCGATTGGGCGTTGGTTCGGTAGAGGACGGCAAATTCGGCAAAATGTTTTGCCGCTCCATTAGTTAGCAAGGCGTTGATTTGGGAAGAGATGTAGAAGGCTTCGTCCAGCTCATTGTCGGCCGCATAAAGAATGACGGGTGTTCCATTGTCATTTTCGGTCCAGAGTTCGAGCGGGATATGGTTGCGGTTATGTTCAATCAGCGACCGGGCCGCCAAGAGGATCCGCTTGGTCGAACGGTAGTTTTGGGCGAGGTGAAAGATTTGGGCCTGGGGGTAATCCTGCTGGAACCGCAGGATGTTGCGGAAGTCGGCGCCGCGCCAAGAGTAAATCGCCTGGGACATATCGCCGACCACGGTCAGATTGTGGTGGGATTGGGAGAGCAGGCGGACTAGGAGATATTGGACCCGATTTGTATCTTGGTACTCGTCCACGAGAACATGCTCAAACGCTTTCTGCCAGCGAGTGAGGATTGCCGGTTCTTTTTTGAGGAGCCGTACTGTTTCCACCAACAGGTCGTCGAAATCGAGCCCGCGGGCGCGGCGGAGTTTGGCTTGGTACAGAGGATAGATCTCGGCCACCAATTCTTGAAAAGGGCCTTCGGCCATGGTCATATACTCCTCGTCCCCAATCATCTCGTTCTTAGCTTGGGAGATTGCGGCCAAGATAGCGGTAGGGGAAAAGCGTTCCCCCTCCAGGCCGTTATTCTTGAGGATCCCTTTAATCAAGTCTTTCTGGTCATCTTCGTCGTAGATTAGGAAAGTGGGCGGGATATCGAGGGCTCTTCCGTCCCGCCGCAGGATCCGGGCGCAGACCGAGTGAAAGGTTCCCAGCCAGATAGGTAACTGGGTTTCGGTCCCCCCAGGTTCCTGGCTACCTAGTAACCTAGATACCCTCTCTTTCATTTCATCAGCCGCTTTGTTGGTGAAGGTTACCGCGAGAATTTTCTCCGGCGAGATATGTTCATTTCGGATTAAATTGGCAATCTTATGAGTGAGGACGCGGGTCTTGCCGGAGCCGGGGCCGGCCACGATGAGCGAAGGACCGGAGCTGTAGCGGGCCGCCGCTTTTTGCTGGGGATTGAGCACCGAAAAAAGGGTTTCCACGGTATTGATCGTAACATACCGTTTTGCTATCGTGGGGGTGATATGGCGATAAAAGTTCTGGACTTTTGGGCAGCCTGGTGCCCTCCCTGCAATGTGATGAAACCGACGATCGAAGAGCTGGAGAAAGAGCTGGCCGGCAAAGCGGAATTTGTCAAATATGATGTCGACGCTCAAGGCGAAATTGCCCAGAAGTACGGGGTAATGTCGATTCCAACCTACGTGATTGAAAAGGAAGGGAAAGAAGTGGCCCGCGTTACGGGCGTGCGCTCTAAGGAAGAGTTTAAGAGCTGGTTGGGAGAATACCTATGATCCGAGTTGCGATCAACGGTTTTGGCCGGATCGGCCGCACCTTTTTCCGCATCGCCTTTGAGCGTCCCGAGCTTGAGATTGTTGCGCTCAACGATCTGGGCGAGCCGGAAAATCTCGCCTATCTTCTGCGTTACGATACCGTTTACGGCCGCTACCACAAAGAGGTCAAGATCGAGGATGGGAGTTTGGTGGTCGAGGGGAAGAAGATTAAGCTTTTGAGCGAAAAAGAACCCGCCGCTTTGCCGTGGGATAAGCTGGGGGTGGACGTGGTGGTGGAATCCACCGGCGTGTTTACGGATACGGAGGAAGCCGCTAACCACCTCAAGGCCGGTGCCAAGCGGGTTGTGATCACCGCTCCGTCCAAAGGCGCAGCGCCTTACATTTTAATCGGGGCCAATGACGATCAATTTAGAGAAGGTTTGGCGGAAGTTACCTGCAACGCTTCCTGTACTACTAACGCGGCGGCGCCGGTAGCGGCGATCATGATGGAGAACCCGGGAGTGGTCAAGGCGATGCTCAACACGGTACACGGTTATACTGCGACCCAAAGTTTGGTGGATGGTCCGGCCAAGAAAGATTTTCGGCGCGGGCGCGCCGCCGCCCAAAACATTGTTCCCTCAACCACCGGCGCCGCCGAATCGGTTTATAAATCCCTCCCGGCCTTAGAAGGATTCTTCGACGGAATTGCGATGCGAGTGCCGGTGATTAGCGGTTCAATCGTCGACTTCACCTTTGTTTCCAAGCGTAAGACCTCCGTAGATGAGATCAACAACATCTTTCGGGAAGCGGCCAAATTGTCGCGCTGGGAAAAAACCCTGGCAGTGACCGAGGAGCCGCTGGTTTCTTCCGATATCATCGGCACAACCTACGGTTCGGTAGTGGATCTTTCGATGACACGGGTGGTCGATGGGGATTTGGTTAAAGTTTTGGCTTGGTACGACAACGAGTGGGGGTATAGTAACACCTTAGTAGAGCACGTTATCCGGGTTGGCAATCTTCTCCAAAAGTAGGTACGATAATTCTGTGGACCCTGAAATCTCCGGCGAAGTCGAAAAGGATATCGATTCAGATCTAAAGCCTTACCAGCCGAAGGAGATCAAAATTAAGCCTAAGCGCAAGCTTACCTGGCGGAAGGCGGGATTGGCCTTCCTTTTTGTTTTGGTATCCGCGGCGGTTTTCGCCTCCGGTTACCTTGCCGTAATACTTTGGCAGCGCTATTTTCCCGATTCCTTTCTGACCGGCCCCAATCCCTATGAGAATTGGCTCGTTTACCGCAGCGAAGCTTACGAGCTAGGCCTGCGCTACCCCGATAATTGGGAAGTGGAGGAGGTCAATTCGGACTTTGCGGTTTTCCGGCAAAAGGCCCAAACGGAGGGAGAAGTTCTGCCGAAAGATTATGTCAGCCTGACCATGGCCGCCAACGCCCTTCGCGGAAAAACGGCTTGTGAAAATGATCAGTCCGCGTGCAGTTTCCATGCCAATGGCATCTTTGGCGACCGCATTACCACTCCTGAGAGTGAGACAATCTTCTTCTCAAAGGGGGAGAACGACTTCACCCTGGCTTGGGCAAAGTACGGTGAGGTAGACAAAGACGGCGGAGCCGGGTTTGATAGCTCCACCGATGGTGGGGCGTCTTACGCCGCCATTTTCGAAGAGATGGGGAAGAGTTTGCGGTTCATTACACCGGAGGAAAGCGATGTTCAAAACCCTTAAAGAAGCCCAAGTCTCGGGGAAACGCGTCATTCTGAGAGCCGATCTCGACGTCCCTCTTAAAGACGGGCAAATCGGCGAAGACTATCGCCTCCGGGCTCTTGTCCCTACCCTCAAATATCTCCTCAACCAAAAAGCGCGAGTACTCATCATTGGCCATGCCGGCCGGCCCACCTCCGCTAAAGCTTCGGCGGGTAAACCTGGCATGCATGTCGTTCCCGAGCTTTCTTTAAAGCCCGTGGCGGACTATCTCGGTGATCTTCTCGGCCGCGAAGTTGAATTTTTTGATAACTACTCTCTACTCTCTATTAACTATTCTCTGGCGATGTTGGAGAACCTCCGCTTTTGGCCGGGGGAGGAAGCCAACGATCCGGATTTCGCCAAAAAGCTGGCCTCGATCGGAGATCTTTATGTCAATGATGCTTTCGCCGCTTCCCACCGCGCCCACGCTTCAATTGCGGGGGTTCCCGAACTACTTCCGGCTTACGCCGGTTTGCGGCTGGAGGAAGAAGTGAAGGAACTCGGCGGGGTTTTGGAGAAACCCTCCCGCCCGTTGGTGTTCGTCTTGGGAGGAGCAAAAACCGAAACGAAGGCCCCGCTGGTGCCGGCTTTTGCCGCGGTCGCGGATGCTGTTCTTTTGGGCGGGCGGTTGATGTTCATGCCCGAGCTTAATAAAATCCCGAAAGTGGTCTTTCCGGTGGACGATTTGGATACCTTTGATATTGGGGAAAAGTCGATCCATCTTTTCACCGATTCGATTAAGAATGCCCAAACAGTGGTTTGGAACGGGCCGATGGGGAGGTGGGAGGAAGAGCGCTATGTTGCGGGGACGCGGGCGATCGCCGCGGCGTTGGCCGAATCGCCGGCCAAAACGATCGTCGGCGGGGGCGACACCATCGCCGCTCTTTCCGCTTTCGGTCTGCTGGAAAAGATGAAATACATTTCGATGGGCGGGGGAGCAATGCTCGAATTCCTCGCCGGCGAAAAGCTTCCTGGCCTCGTCGCCCTCGACTATTAAACTATTTTATTTATACAAATGACGCAGCGTTAGCGAGTAATTTGTGCAACCTGAACGTCAGTGAAGGGCAGCACTTAGCTATACTATTCCTGATGCCTAAAATCCTCAAGCCCGTCCGGATGGAGAAATGCACCGGCTGCGGGCTCTGCGAGCTCCTTGCCGCTAAGATCACCAAAGAAAAGCTCTCTTATTCGGGCTCCTTCCTGCAGATTCGGAAGGCCTCCTCCGGCCAGCCGTACTTTAAAGCGGTGATTGACTACGGCCAAAAAACCGATTACCCCGAGATTTGCGATATCTGTCCTGAAAATTGCTACGAGATTGGAGAATAAACCTTCATGGTTGCACCGACTTTTCTTCAGCTTAATCTTACCGACCGGACCTTCGAGGTTAAGTCTTATCAAGATTTAATTCCCCGCGTGGGGGGGTTGGGTTGGGCTTTAGAACTCTACGAACAATTTTTCGAGGAAGACCCCATCGTGCTGGCCGGGGGGTCGTTGAGCTCAATTTTTCCCGGCGCTTCTAAAACAGTAGCCGTTTTCCGCTCGCCCCAGAACGGGTTTTTAGCGACTTCTTTCGCCGGCGGAAATTTGGCTCGGTTTTTGCGGGCGGCCGGCTACCAGGGCTTGGTACTTTTGGGAAAAGCTTCCTCGCCGACGATGGTCACCATTGACGAGGATCGGATCGAGTTTGCCGATGCCCGCCCGTTTCTGGGGTTGGAGACTCCCAAAGTCTTTGAGTTGGTTTCCTCTTCGGCGGGCGTACCGGGACGGCAATCCGTCTTGGCCACCGGCCCGGCCGCCGAGCAGGGGATCGGCTACTCGCCGTTGTACGTCGAC
>Ga0209642_10002754_pt1 | contig 11499 bp, 9 predicted proteins | sample RifCSP19_2_FD_184025 | JGI IMG/M metagenome (GOLD analysis project Ga0209642, IMG submission 184025) | Soil microbial communities from Rifle, Colorado - Rifle CSP2_sed 19_2 (SPAdes) (version 2) | ecosystem: Environmental > Terrestrial > Deep subsurface > Rock core/Sediment | place: Rifle... | reverse complement strand
AGCAGATATTATATCTGCTGGATACTCGCACCGCCACTCAAAACTTCGCCCACTTCGAAACGCCCTTTTGCTTCGTGGGACACAGCCACTTACCAGTCATCTACCAGCTCAATGAGGGACGACGTTCCGCAGATCTGATCATTCCCGAAACCGGCAACCACATCGCTATGACCCCGCGTGCCATATTAAACCCGGGATCCGTCGGCCAGCCCCGCGACCGGGACCCGCGTGCTGCTTATGCTATATTCGAAACCGAAGGACACACCTGGCACTACCGCCGGGTTTTTTATAATGTACCCAGCGTTCAAGAACGCATGCAGGCATACAACCTGCCTGCTCGCCACATCCAGCGCTTGAGCGGCGGTTGGTGATTGTCAATAACAACGCACAGCTAATCCATCTTATGGAACTTCTCACCGGGGATTGACGTCTTGAGAAGGAAAATACCTACCGAGGAGAAATCGTAATGATCAAAAGAAATTTTCTAGTCTCAGGCCTGATCCCATTTCTGTTGGCCGTTAGCTTGCTAGCTGCCTGCTCTCCAGCCGCCGCGCCTCCCCAAGAAGTCTTTGTCGAGGGGGCAGTCGGCGCTCCCGCTATGGAAGCGCCTGCGCCGCCTTCTTTCGACAGAGCCGCCGATTTTCAAACACAGTCCGGCGGTACAGTAGAACGGATCGTGATAAAAAATGCCCGGCTGGAGATCGTGGTCGACAAGCCAGACGCATCGATGGAAGCGATCAGTAAGTTAGCGGAGGAAATGGGCGGCTTCGTGGTCTCTGCCAACCTTTACCAGAGTTTCCTGGACAATGGGCAAGAAGTGCCGCGCGCTTCGATCACCATCCGCGTCCCAGCCGAGCGATTGGATGAAGCCCTGGCGCGGATCGAGGCCGAGAGCGGCCGCCTGCCGCTCAACAAGACCATCGATAGCCAGGACGTGACCAGCGAATACACCGACTTGCAGTCCCGCCTGCGCAACCTTGAGGCGGCCGAGGCCCAATTAACGAAGATTATAGAAGAAGCCAGGCGCACGGAAGACGTACTTAGCGTTTACAACCAACTCGTCCAGGTGCGTGAGCAGATCGAGGTGATCAAAGGCCAGATCAAATACTATGATGAATCGGCCAGGCTTTCCGCCATCTCCGTGGAATTGATCGCCAGCGCCGCCGAGCAGGCCATCACCATCGGCGGTTGGGAACCGGTGGGGGTGGTTAAAAGTGCCATTCAGGCCCTGATCAGAGCACTGCAAGTGATCGTCAATATCGCCATCTGGCTAGTGCTGTTCGCCCTGCCCGTCCTGGTGGTGATCGTCCTGCCGGTCTACCTGATCGTACGGGGCCTCCTGCGCTGGCGCGCCCGCCGCAAAGCCAGACGCGCCGCTCAGGTCCCCAGCCCCCCACCCAGCGGTTGAGTGCAGAAGACCCTCTTTATTACTGATACTAATCCCACAATCGCAACCTAGAATGGGCTCCGGATCGGGGCCCATTCTAAATTTAACCTAACTGCCACCTTCCGGATTATATTCCCAGGTTTGCCTTCCGCAATCACGATATCATCCGCAGAAGCAATTTACTACCATGAGCAAGTATAATTCATACTATGAAGGACCTATCTCAACAGGCGCGCGCCCTGATCGGCTTACAATTGAACAGAGCCCAGCTAGCAGCCCTGGATACCTATGAGCGAGAACTGCTTTCCTGGAACGCCCGCTTCAACCTGACGGCGATCGACGACCCAAAGAAAATTCGCACCAAGCACTTCCTGGATTCGCTCACCTGCCTGCTGGCGATGCGCAATGCGCCCATGGAGCGGGTGATCGATATCGGCACCGGGGCTGGTTTTCCCGGGATACCGCTCAAGATCATCTGCCCCAACATGCGCCTGACCCTGGTGGAGTCGGTCGGCAAGAAGGCCGCTTTTTGCCAGCACATCGTGGAAATCTTACGCCTGAGGGATGTAGAAGTCTTGCCAGAACGGGCTGAGGCCGTCGGATCGTCCGATGCCCATCGCGAGAGATACGATTGGGCGTTAGCGCGGGCGGTGGCTACCATGTCCACGCTGATGGAATATCTTTTGCCGCTGGTACACGTCGGCGGGCGTGCCCTGGCCATGAAAGGGGAAGGTGGCCCGGCTGAAGCCCAGGCCGCCGAAGGCGCCATGCGCCTCTTGGGAGGTCATTTACAGCAGCTCCTGCCTGTGACTCTGCCTGGGGTTGAAGACCAACGCTATTTAATCATCGTGGAAAAATTGGCGGCCACGCCGGACCGCTACCCTCGCCGCACCGGCCTCCCCACCAAAAAACCCCTCTAAACATCACGTTTCACGCTTCACGTCTCACGTTTCCCTTCCCTCCACCCGCCCCTCCTTCACTTTCCACACAGTCGCCTTCTGGATAAATTGCGGCGAGAAGAGCGCTAAATCGGTCGTGGTAAGCAGAGTTTGCTCCACCGAGGCCAGGCTTTTGAGTAAATCGGTGCGCCGATCAGGATCTAACTCGGCCAGGGCCTCGTCCAGCAGCAACACTGGTGCCTGGCCGGTTCTTTCCTTCATCCAAGCCACCTCAGCCAGCTTGACCGCCAGTATCGCCGTGCGCACCTGGCCGCGCGATCCATACGTCCCCAGGTCAACCCCGCTCTCGAGAAAACGCAAATCATCGCGGTGTGGCCCCAGGGTCGTCACCCCACGCAGGATATCTTCAGCGCGCCTGGCTTTAAGGCTATCTTGAAAGCCCTGGCGGATTTGCTCGAGCGCCATCCCCGACCGGTCCACGGGAGCATCCAGCGGTAAGGTAAACTGACCAGGGGGTCTTGGAAGCGGGTCATATGCCGGCTGGTAGGAAAGGCGTAAGACCTCTCCACCGTGGGTCAACTCGCGGTGGATGCGCCCGGCCAGACGTTCCAATTCTTGGATAATTTGAATACGGGCCAGGACCAACTGTGACCCCTTCGAGGCCAGCAGCTCTTCCCAAAAAGTGAGCTGATCGGGGTCGCCTCCATACTCGTTTAGTTTTTTCAACAAGGCATTGCGTTGGGTAAGCGCCTGCAAATAATCTGCCAGGATCTCGCCATAACGCGGCCTCGCCTGGGCCAGGGCAAGGTTAAGGAAGCGCCGCCGCTCGTCCGGCCCACCTTCGATCACGCGCACCATCTGGGGCAAGAAGAGCACTGCGTTGAACTTACCTATCGCTTCACCCATTTTTAACTTCAAGCCATCCAGCAATACCTCTTTGCGCACTCTAAGCCCGCCGTCAATGCCATTGGCGTCTTGAATAATGCGCACTTCCAGGCGGTGGCTGCTCGCATCTCGATCGAAAATCGCCACGATGCGCGCCACGGCCGGCTGTTTGCGGACAGCCAGGAAATTGATCAGCTGGCGGTCGTGATCGGCGTGGAAGGAGGTAAACGTCGCCAGGAAGTAGATCGCTTCGAGCAGGCTGGTCTTGCCCTGCGCGTTCGCCCCGACCAATAGCACCGCCCCAGACGGGATATCCCTGTCCAGCCGGGCAAAATTGCGAAATTCTTCCAATGAAAGATGGGTCAGGAACATTTTTCACATAAATGCCACGGAGGGGCGAGCCCCGTGGCATGTTCTTCTTCGATGAGAGATATATCCTTACCCATGCAAGTGGGTAAACTCAAACGACGGGCGAGATCTGGGTCGTCTTTTCATCCACCGGCCAGACTTCTTCAGCCCGGTCGACAAACAGTACGCCGTCCAGGTGGTCGACTTCATGTTGGAAAATGCGCGCCAGCCACCCTTTTGCCTTAATCTTGACCGGCTGGCCGCGGCGGTTAACTCCCTTAACCGTTACCCAGTGTGCTCGTTCTACATCGCCGACGAATCCCGGGACAGAGAGACAGCCCTCTATCCCGGTGACGACTTCCTGAGAATAGCGAGTGATCTGTGGGTTGACTACCAGATACAATTTGGGTGGAATATTCTCATCTTCTTCGTCACCATACTCCACAACGATCACTTGTAAAGGGACATTTACCTGAGGCGCAGCCAGCCCAACTCCCGGTGCTGCACGCATAGTTTCAACCATATCGTCGATTATGGTTTGTAACTCATTCCCAAAGTCAGTCACCTTACGCGATTTTCGCCGCAAGGTTGGGTGGGGGAGAGTGATGATTTCACGCGTTGTCATGCCTACCTCAATCAATCCAATATTCTTCGTCCATATCAAAATATTCTTCTTCCTGGCGAGCTTCTTCTGCGTTTCGGTGATAGATCGTCACCACATCCACGAAGCGCTCCCGATCGCGAGCCGCCCGCGCCAGCTCCTTCTGCCTACGCAAGGCATCCATGCGATTAAAAATATCCTGCTGGGCGCGGGCCGGGTTGTGAACGCCCATGAAATCGAATTGGGTTTCTCCCACATTGATGATCACATTCCCGAAATTAAATATATATCCCAGGAAACCCGGGCGCTTATGCTCAAGACTGAGGATATTCTCCAAGGATGCTGATTTTTTTATCTCCGTACCCAACGGTTTGCGCTCGACATCCAAGATATATTTATCCGTCACCTGATAAATATCGTTCCGCCAATCTATATAATGATAAAGCCACCAAGGGAAAAGGATAAAGAAAAACAATAAGATTCCAAGCGCCAAAACAATCCCAGGCGAGGATTGAAAACTTCCCGAAAGATATCCAGCAACATAAGCGCTTAACCCTCCGAACAAAAACAGGATCAATATAGAAGGCAGCCAAACTTTGCCTAATAACACCAACCAATACTTCCGGTAGGTAATCACAACACCATCTTCAAAACGCATCTTGAGAAAATTGCTGAAATACCTTTGCCAGAATCCCGGCTTCTTCATTTCCACCGGCGCGTTGGTTGGGATTGGTTCTTCGCTTTGCGCCTCTTCTTCTGACCATCCCAGCCTCTGTCGGAGCGCCTGTTCTATCTTCTGCTTTTCAACGCGCTCAGATTGTTTTTGCTTGCGTTGCTTGTATTCCTCAACGACGTCAGAGATTCGGTAAGGATCTCTTAAAGTCCGAAACAAGATCTCTCCCGTGTATGTACGCAGGCGTACATTCCCATAATTCAAAAACCTGCCGACCAGGCTGGTGGTTACATTCACAGAAAGTACCGTACCTAAAGGAGCCTCATCCAGGCTCTCGTAAAGCCAGATGACTTTCTCGACCCAGACCACGCGCTGGTTGGTGACAATGTAATAATCATTTCCCCAGTCTATCCAATTCCATACGCCCCACGCCAACCCCGCCAAGCCAGATAATGAGGAAAAAATCGCTCCAACGAGCAAGAATGTCTCAGAGATATCCGGCGAAGTGACATTAAAGATCACAGCTAAGGCAATGAAAAAAAGCACCACTGGCCCAATCAGATTCAGCAATAAAAGCGCTTCATGCTTGCGGGCAAGTATGATGATAAACTCCTCAGGATTCAACCAATCGAAACGCAGGTTGCGGACCAGGTGTTGGCTCTCAGGGGTTCGCGCCAGGCCAGGTTTTATTTGGGGGAAGTCACGCAGCAGCCGGTAATACTCATCGCTCTCCAGGCGTAACAGCTCGGTAGGTTGGTCTGTTGTGATATAGGCATTAGCCGGTTGGTTGTAGAGTAAGTCCTCCTCTATAAAATGGTCTCCTTCAACCAACGCCCGTTTCTCTTTGTCCACTTGATCAAGCCGCGTTTCCAGGAAAATTCTACCTTTGCGGATAATATAGAAATTTTCCTCCGCATCCCTCCCGGAGAAAAGTCGCTCAGACGGGTTTAGTGAAAGCAGGGTAAACTTGGAAGCCGCCCTGGCGATCTCCTCATCGGTCAGCCTGGCAAACAATTCCGTTTTCTTCAGGAAAGGGATGATACCCGATCGATCCTCGGTCATAGATTCATTTTAGCATGATCCAGGATTTTCGTGGTAAACGATGAGAGATGATAAAATCAGTCTAATTATAGAAATAAAGTTGCTCGCACTTCGGGGGCCACGCCAACCTGTTTCTGAACAGACCACGTGACCACACGAGTACAAGATTAACTGAATTAAGGAGCACATGCATGCCTATCCATTTTGGAACCGACGGCTGGCGCGCCGTCATCTCAGACACCTTCACGTTCCATAATCTGCGCCTGGTAGCCCAGGCTATAGCCGACGCGGTAAGATCAGATTCCTGGAATAACGGCACCCAGATTGGAGAACCGCCAGATGCTAATAAAATGGTGGTTGGCTTTGACACCCGCTTTCTATCCGACCGCTATGCTGCAGAAGTCGCCAGAGTGCTGGCCGGTAATGGCTATAGTGTTCTCCTGAGCCAGGGCGACGCGCCAACTCCAGCTATCTCCTATGCGGTGCGCCACCAGCGGGCGATCGGCGGCGTCGTGATCACGGCCTCCCACAACGCGCCGCGTTACAACGGAGTTAAATTGAAGGCTTCTTACGGCGGCTCTGCCCTGAGGGAACAGTGCCGACGAGTTGAAGTCTACCTGAACGACAATGAGGAGCGCGGTCGCGGCCCAAACCTGATGGATTACGAGCAAGCCCGGCAGGCAGGCTTGTTGCAACGATTTAACCCGCTCCCCCCCTATTATGACCACCTGCGCACCCTGATCAATTTCGATGCCATTGCCGATAATCCCCAGCGAGTGGTTGTGGATTCAATGTACGGGGCCGGGCGCGGCATCATCAAGAGCATCCTGAAAGGGACCGGTTGCGAAGTGCGGGAAATCCGCGGTGAAATGAATCCCGGCTTTGGCGGCGTACACCCCGAGCCGATCGGTCGCTATCTTGGCTCTCTGGCTGGGGCGATCAGCACCGGTATGGGCGACTTGGGGTTGGCGACGGATGGCGACGGCGACCGGATCGGAGCGATGGATGAGCGGGGAAACTTTATCGACCCCCATAAAATCATGGCGCTGGCATTACGCTTCTTAGTAGAAATGCGCGGCTGGCGTGGGCCAGTTGTCCGCACGGTGTCCACGACCCGCATGATTGACCGGCTCGCAAAGAGTTATGGACTCCCGGTTTACGAGACCCCAGTTGGCTTTAACTTTATCGCAGACTATATGCTTAAAGAGGATATTCTGATTGGGGGCGAGGAGTCTGGCGGGATCTGTTTCCGGGGACACATTCCTGAAGGAGACGGCGCACTGATGGGTTTGCTCTTGATCGAAATGGTGGCAACCCTGGGAACTTCACTCCACGATTTGGTGAACAAACTCCTTAAGGACGTTGGTCCCGTGTATTACCAACGGACAGACATGCGTCTGAACCGGCCGGTAGCAAAGGAACAGATGACGCGCTATCTCTTAGAAGAAACACCGCCGCAGATCGGGAGTGAAAAAATCCTTGAAATTCAATCGCTCGATGGTGTGAAGTATGTCCTGGCAGACGATTCCTGGCTGTTAATCCGTCCATCGGGCACTGAACCAGTACTGCGGGTGTATGCCGAAGGCCGCAGCCCAGAGATGGTCCAAGCCCTCCTGGATTATGGTGAAAGAGTCGCTGAAAGAACGACTTAAGGTTTCAGCTCGTGGCTCGCAAGCGCCTGGCCAGGAAAATGATCACGATCAAGACAAACGCCAGGCCTACCAACATCGGCAGACCGACATCTTCCGCAAAACCGGTGTCTGGCAAGCCTGAAGCAGTGGGGGATGCAGTCAGTTTTCCAGCTGCAGCCTCAGTCAGCAGGGCAGCCACCGTTGCGGTTCGATCCACTGTCGGCGCGCCACCTTGAGTCGGCGTAACAATAACCGGGGTTGAGGTGGTTGTCGCTGTGGGCATAACTGGCGTGACGGTGGGCGTCGCCGTCCACTTACCTGCCTGGGCAGTTTGCTCGGCTGCCATCGCCACTTGCGTGTTCTGGGCATTGGCTGTGGCAACCTGAGCGGCTTGTTGACTGCGTTGTCGCGGCGCTAATACCAGGGCATATAGCGCCAGGCAAATCAACGCCAACAGCATGATCCCACCAATGATGCCAGCCACGATGAAGAAAGTGCGATTTCCGGAATCTTCTGGGGGCGGCACACCCTCTTCTGGCTCTTCCGGTCCCAAATCCATGTTCATATCTTCTAAGACCATAATATAATCTCCTCCTGATCCTCAGGGTTGACATTCCCGAGGTCTATCTCTCCATTTTTACTCCAAAACCTCAAGGTTCGCTAGTGGCAAATATGCTTCTGTGCCGTTCTCCAAACGCACCTGCGCGGCGAGAGCTCGAACACCGCTGGGAAATACTTCTAAACCAGATGGCAATGCAATGATCGTGCCAACCTGTGAATGCCAGGGCGCTCGGAGCACCCGCACGCGTTGATTGAGCGAGAAAACTGTCGCTTCCCGCGGTCCAGGTGGCATATCGGTGACTGGCAGAGGGATGACGATTTCAGGGCGCGTGTTGGCGTAGGGATCATAAGGCTCAGCGTTCAATGCCACCTCACGCTGCTCATGGGTGGCAAGTAGATTGAATGCCACAGTATTCATGGGGAGAAGACCAAATCCCTCCAACACCACGATCGGGAATGGAATGCGGGCCGCGATCGGCACCAACGAAGCCGCTATGCTGGCAAGGATTAATCCGCGCAAAGGCAGTTCAGCTGCAGTCTGGAGAACACCGGCTTCCCCGCAGAAGCCTGCTAGAATCACCGATCCACGCAGGCTGACATCCAGCCTGTCAGCGGTCAGCACGTCTTCCGGATTACTGATCAATACGTTCAGTAAACCAATATCGATACCTCCATTTCCCCACACCCCCTGCACTAAAGCCCCCCTCGCCTCGATGACTGCCCCCCGCTCTGCGACGAGGGAGAGCACAACCCCTGGCATGCCAGCCCGGAGCTGGTATGGGGGACTCTCTATTTCCAAAAAGACTTTCCCCTTCCCAGTCAGGATCACTTTTCCGCTGCGCGGGGCACGCACTACGCGGCTGGCCCACCCCACCGGTCCAGCAATAATATCCCCTTCACTAACCGGCTCGCCGGCTTTCCGTTGGATGTGTTCGTCTGCTCGTTCCGCTGTCATTCCAAGACCGCGCGCTACGTCGAGCATTAAGTGCTGAGGAGTCAAATTCGCCTCCGCCAGGATATCGGCTGGATTTAATTTCTGCCCTTTCCGTACCAGGACCCGACCGGAAACCGGCAACAGGCGTTCGCGCCGGACCGTCGTAAGGGGAAGAACATGCGTCACTGGGGCTAAAATGCTGTCTACCATATGTTTCGAGGCTAACGACTTGTCTTCTGTACTACTATCCTTTGGTGCAAAATCGGTTCCAGAACATGACCTTATCCACCTAAAGTCCAGATCCACCTTTTGAATAAATCTCGCCGTCTGCCGGGGTCTTCAGGCAGGTGTAACGGCCGGCCACGGGCATCGATCACCACGCCTAGAGCGCCGCCTACCACCCGCACACTGCCACCTCGTCCAGGACCACCCAGGCCGATGTCAGCGCGGTGCAATGGATGCAAATGTAAGCGCGCAGATTGACCCATTGGAATCGGCAGCGCCTCCAGCGTTCCCTGTTTTACATCAAAACTCGTCTCATCGCCTGATTCGTAAGTTACGCGCAGGCGCAGGATAGGCGTCCCAGACCGGGCAGACGAGATCGGTGAGATAACCGTGGCCAAGCTGAGAAATGTGCTTGATTCGAGCACCTGCACAGCCAGGATTGGATTGATCTTTGCCGCAGCTCCCAAAGGAGCTGCAAGATGGTTTTGATCCAACACCAATGTGGTGATGCTAGTAGGCTGGAGACCATCTAGCAACATCAGCAAACTATGCCCTGGGGAAGGAGCGTTTGCCAATACGCTGCCGGCTGCCACGATTGGCTCGAACCCTGGCAGCAGGTCAGCGCGCGCCTGGCTGTTGGTCTTCGGAAAGTCACTGGAAGCCAGGGCGATCCCTTTCCGGATTGCTTGGCGGGCTATGGCCTGCTCTATTGCCAGTTCCTCTGCGCTCACAGGCACAGTGGCTGGGTGAACCATTTTGTTATAGATATAATCGCGTACGTAATCCGGGCCGACTTCTAGCGGAAGCCAGCGGGTGATCTGGTTTAGAGACATGGCGTCCAGCATCCCCGTCAAGCCCCTGCCTAAGCCGAGCTGCGGATAAACTCCTAAAGATAGCTGGCCGGCGAAAGCAGCCGCGACTGTCATTGCCGAGGCGCCTATATCGATGCCCAGGACACCTTTAGCTGGATCGTAGACGTTGCTTAAGAATTGAATGATGCGTCCAAAAGCTGTCGCCGTTGGGAACAACTGTTTTCCAGCCCAAGCGTCCAATTCGCTTACTCCCGGTACCTGGCGAGCGCGCAGCGTTCGAAAGATTCCCGCCATCTTGACTTGAGCAGGTGCCAGCTGCTCAACATCCAGGCTCGGCCGGATATTGGGGGCAATGTGTAAGTTAGTTAACGACCGTAAGCCTGACTGGACCTCCCCGATCAGCGCCTGGTTGCCAGCGAATAGCACCTGCGGTCGTGCTTCCTTGGGAAGCAAGGAGCAAGCCAATCCCACCGTTTCTACCAATCTGAGCACCGAATGTGAAGCCCCCCCCTCTGTCCCCCCCGCCAGGATGATGGCGTCTGGCCTCTGGCTTAGAATCGTGTCAAGCTGCGCTTCGGACTTTCGCCGGTCATTCAGGCCAAGGGTTTCGACCACTCGGGCGTAAGTCGTTGTCGCCAACCGGCTGGCGCTTTTCAGCGAAATATCTTCCAGTAAGCCGATCGCCATAACTTTAAGCGGCGGACCCGCGGACATTGTGGCCACAAATGTGTCTACGCCCGAACCATCCTCCTGGCCCGGCACGATCAGGCGCTGATCCTCACCGATCAGTTTTTTCCCAGTGACTTCTTCAAGCTGGTCTAAGGCGTTGTGGATACCCTCCCCGATGTGGTTATAGGGGGCCGCAGCGGTGGTGGGAGCAGTCCCTACCGCCAAGAAACGGTACTGCCCAGCGACGACATCAAACAATACAGCGCGGGTCGTGATCTCACCAACGTCGATAGCCAGCAGAGAATCGTTATCGCGGAGTGGAGCAGCCATCTCACCTCAGGAGGAGGGGAACAAGGGTAATAGTAATGGTTTCACGAAGTTGACCAGGAAATACAACCGCTCAATTAATGCCACCATCGCCGCGCTATAAATGCCGGCGAAAATAAAACCCAGTGTAATTGCGATAAACGCCTGGCCGACCTGGCCCAAGCCTTCTAACCACACCTGCACCTGCGACGGTTGCTGAGCGCGCGAGCTGACCCCAAAGTGAAAATAGGCCAGCGTCGCAATTGTTCCAATCAGGATAATCACCCCGTTTACCAGCTTTAATCCCAGGCTGGTATCTATCGCCCCAGCAGACTGGAGGTCAAAAAGGTTGATCGACGCGTAAGCCTGGGGGAAAAGTGTACCGGTAACGGCGCCGCCAACTGCCGCTGCCGCTCCCACCCCAACCAGAAAAGCCACAGGTAGGTTGCCCAACGGCGACAATCGGGGAGAAATCTTGGTCAGTAAAAGCCACCCTAGCCCCATTGGCACTAACGCCAGGATCCGCT
>Ga0209642_10002752_pt1 | contig 11504 bp, 10 predicted proteins | sample RifCSP19_2_FD_184025 | JGI IMG/M metagenome (GOLD analysis project Ga0209642, IMG submission 184025) | Soil microbial communities from Rifle, Colorado - Rifle CSP2_sed 19_2 (SPAdes) (version 2) | ecosystem: Environmental > Terrestrial > Deep subsurface > Rock core/Sediment | place: Rifle... | reverse complement strand
ATCGCCAACCTGCAAAAAGAACATTCCTTAGGCAAGATAGCTTATCCTTACATTGAGCTTCCAGAGGAGGACGGAACTTTATGGTCTTTACAGGATGAGCTAAGAAACTTCACCTGGGACACCAAGGAAAACTGCGATGCGGTAATGGCATTGGCCTTGGCTTTGTGGAATGTGAGAACTACGGAACAGTTGGATTTGCCCTTTAATCCAAGAGTTGAGAAAATCCGAATCTAATTGTAGGGGCGGACCCGCGTGTCCGCCCATTTGCTGCATGTAGGGGCTAGGGTTCCCCGCCCTTTTTTTATTATGTCATTGCGAGTCCGCCGAAGGCGAGACGAAGCAATCCGCTTACTTTGGGGATACAGATTGCTTCGTCGGTCAAATGACCTCCTCGCAACGACATTACAAAGACACTGTAGGGCGACCCGACGGGTCGTCCCCTACTGGCTGACATAAAATCCTTACCTAAATCTCCACCCCTCTTTTTCTTTCTTATAATTCCTCTGTTTTAAAACCTCCGTCCCCCTGGCGATAACGTAATCTGTTCCACCGTGAAAAACTCCATTAATCCCAACTATATCCTCAGCTCTCTGAGCAGTGTAGATAACCATCCCCTTTTGAGGATTCTGGGGATTGGTCCAGGCAGTGATGAATCTCAAGTCCGTCCCGTAATAAACTGAATCCGTCACGATTTTATCCGGCTCGATTCTTAAAGGAAATTCATTCAAATGCTGTGCCAACCAAAGATTACCTCTGGCAGTGCCGTAGACAATCAGTGAATTTTTTGAAAGGTCCTTTGTTAAAGCCTCAGCATCTGTCAACACTAAGCATCCCTGGAAAAACTTTTCATAGATTTTCATCACGTATTTGTGGATCTCCTCCTGCACCGCCTTACCGCTTTCCTGAGTAGGCAGAATCAGGACGATAGATTCCTTATCCGAGATCACCGCATTAATCGGTCCGGCAAAATCAAACGAGTAAAGCTCCTTATCCGCACCCTTTTTTGTTATCTCCTCAAAGACCTTAAGTAACTCCTGAAAAAAATCTGCAAAGGCTGGATATTTATCTCTCCGGATTTCATATTCCTCAAGTTTTTTGCACAGAGGCTCAATATAAATAAATCCCCAGTTCTTCTGGCCACGCAACTCATCTTCGCCTGCCTGCTTTCCAAAATGGATGAAGGTTAGGCGAGCAGTAACTGCCCTGACGATATGCTCGTTAACACAGGTTTCCCAGTTTGAGTAGCCTTCTTTTTCCATCTTCTCCCGGATGGGCATAAAAAGGGATGAATATTCAGAGATCTTTATCCTGTTTTTCAGGGATTCTGATAGCGGGTTTACGAAAGAATGACCGAACTCATGCCAGGCAAGCTGCCGGAAACCCTCCTGAGTACCTTCCCGATCAATCCTGGGCCCAAACCCTCCTGGATGAAACAAAGGAACAAGGATAATTGTATAGCTTTTCTGTTTCATACCATAATAGTTTTCCAGGGTGCGGATGAAGTCTACCCCTTGCATTTTACTGTAAGTATCTGAAACAAGCTTTGAGTAAGTGCCCTTATGAGCCTCAAAAAAGGATGTGAAATTGGTTTTCTGGGCAAAATCTCTTAACTCCTGAATGAACTTTTCAAGCTTTTCCTCACCCCTTGCCCTCCTTTTCAGGTGGCGGGTAAAAGGCACCTGTACTGCCAGTTCCGGAGGATTAGATAGATGAAGCATCGCGTCAGGCGGTGCATCGAAGCTGAAACCGGAAAGGCTCATCTCCTCAAACAGCTTCACCGCAGGATGATTTTTATAGGCGGAGAAATATTCTGAGACATCAGTTTTATAAGGAAAGTCGTAGCGGGTTATAAGTCCGGTTCGATCGCCGTAACCGCTCAACAACTGCACAACTGCCAGAAGCTCAATTCTCGGGTCTACAGTGATATTAAGAGAATGAGCAGATTCGATCTGCTTTTTCTCCCCACAAGAGGTCGTGAGTACAAGCAAAAACAGAGCTACCCACGGGAGTTGCAGATATTTGATTTTTTTCATCACGGATTTTTATTCTTGTGAAGGGGCGAGGTCTCCCAGCACTTATTCTTTTGTTATTGCCAGTCCAACGGTCAAATCAATCCGCCCATTCTAAACAGATTGCTTCGTCGTCCCGTAGGGCGAGATTCCTCGCAACGATACTATAAAAAGACAGTAGGGGCGTATTGTGCAATACGCCCCTACCTCGTAACAGCGACCTATCTACTCTAACACAAATATATTCTTCTTCCGGCACATCTCTTTAAGTATCTTGGGCCAAACCGTGACTGATACCTCTCCTAAATGCGCTGTTCTCAAAAGATACATATAAGTGCGGGATTGGCCAATGCCACCACCGATGCTCAAAGGAATCTGGTCGCTTAGGATCGCCTGATGATAAGGCAATTTCAGGAAATCGAGCTGTCCGGTCATCTCCAACTGTTTTTTCAGAGTCTCCTTTGTTACCCGGATACCCATAGAGGTTAGCTCGTGCCTGCGTTTTGTTACCGGGTTCCAGACCAGGATATCGCCGTTTAAGCCGTGCATCGGCTTGCCCTTCTCGGATTTTGTCTCGGTGACCCAGTCATCATAATCTGCCGCTCTCATCTCATGCGGGTAACCATCCTTTAGAGTCCATCCCACCCCGATGATGAATACGGCCGGATATTCCTGCAGAACCGCAGTCTCCCGTGCCTTGCGCGGCAGATCCGGATACATCTCCAGGATCTCCTCCGCATGCAGAAAAGTAAGCTCCTTCGGAAAATCCGGATACTGGCTGGATTTCAGCTTCGGGAAAAGCTCCTGCGCCTGCTTGCCTGCTCCCCGGATAACTTTCCAGATCCTGCGAACCGTATCCTTAAGGTAATTCAGATTGCGCTGGTCAGCAGTCATCACTTTCTCCCAGTCCCACTGGTCAACATAGGCACTGTGGTCATGGTCTAAAAAATAATCCTTGCGAACTGCCTTCATATCAGTGCAGATTCCTTCGCCCACCTTACAGTCGAACTGTCTCAGGGCTGGCCGTTTCCATTTGGTAGCCGCCTGCACGACCTGGGCGTCGATCGGATGCTTGTCATAATCGTTGAAGATATGGAACTGTATCGGAGTGCGGGACCCGTCCCGGTCCAGCATATCGTTCACCCCGCTTTCCACGTCCACGATCAGGGGAACCTGCACCATCTGCAGATTCAGCTCCTGGCACAGGTTCTTCTCGATATACTCCTTGATGGTAAATAATGCTTTCATCCTCTCCATCGGCGGAAGGAGTGCCCGGTAATCGCGGGGCAGAATCTTCTCCAACTCCTCATAGCTGCCAATGCCTGGACCTGCCAGGTCAGCCTTCTTGTCCGCTAAAGCCATTAAGTTTTACCTCCTTTTTAGATTAATGCCAGGGACTTTTCATCAGTCCGAAATTTACTTAAGCCCCATATTATGCTTTTAGCTCCAGAAAATCAAGGGAAAAAGTCTACCTCTTCCTGCAGATTTAGCTTCAAGCCCGTTTGCAGAGAATGTTTCCAATTGCCTTATTTTTATGCTTTCCTGCAATAGAATGACCTGATACAAAGATAGATATAACCAGTCTCCGATTGCTCTTTTTGGGATTTTTCCCCTTGACAAATAGAGACTCAGAGTTTATATAAAATCAAGAGAGAACTTTTTACCAGGGGGTGAACTATCAGGATTGCCGTTCTTTTCTTTCGTCTCGAGATTTCAACCAGTATTCTTAAGCAAGGGGGTGTTATGGAAAAAATTAGTCCCGGCTTTCCCTGAAGTAGAATTTGAGGGAGGGTCTTATCTCTAAGCATAAGACTATAAACAAAAAAGATTTCAAGGATGGTATTATGAAAAAAGTATTGATTCTCGCCTTTATTATCCTAACTTTGATTATAGCCTGCAAACAAACGCCGAAGCAGGAACAGGTTCAGACTCCGCCTGCTGTTTCAGCAGAAGAGCCAAAGGAAGACACAACTGAGACGGCCGAGATATCCGGTGCGGAGAAGTCAGATAAAGGGATTGGCCCGATTAAGGAGCTGAAGCTGGCAGCCATAGACCAGAATATGGTCAAGACCGGGGAACAGCTTTTCCAGAGCAAGTGCGCGCTCTGCCACACGCTGGACCAGAAAAAGGTTGGTCCGCCTCTCCGGGACGAGATGGAAGAGCACTCGCCGGAATTCATAATGAACCTGCTTTTGAACACTGAGGAGATGCAGCAGAAAAATGAACATATGAAAGCAGAGGTCAAAGAATATGTAACCGTAATGCCTGACCCGGAATTAACCCAGGACCAGGCACGGGCTATTCTGGAATACCTCAGGTCTGCAGTTGAAACCGAGCCAAAAAAGTAGAAAGCGGATTGTTCAAAGAACAGCCACAGAGCAGACTTTGTCTAACAACTGAAGAATAAATCTGACCCTTCAGCCACTTTTCAAAGACAAGGTCTGCTCTCCTTTATCTTTATTTGACTTAATAAAAAGAGTAGAGAGCTCTGAAAAAGTGGAAGAGTATGGCCGGGCAAGGTGCCCGACCTACGAAGAATTAACGATTAACATTAACGTAGGCGGGGCTCCCAGCCCCGCAAAACTAGTCTTTCAGAAGTCTTAAGAAGCTCTTATGGAATTTCCGATATTTCAGGTTCCTTATCTGGGCAATGGGATGACTATTGCCTTAAATGCGGTTCTCCACATTATAATTGTTCAGGGTATAACCACCGGCGTGATAACTATGATTGCCCTGGCAGAATATATCGGATTCAAAAAGTCATCTGAGCATTGGGAGAATTTCGCCAAGCAACTTCTCAAGCCCACCCTTATCATTATCACCGGGGTCGGGTCTGTAACTGGAGTAGGTATCTGGTTTATCACCAGTGCTCTTTCTCCCAGAGGGATAGGCTTAATGCTCAGGATTTTCTTCTGGCCCTGGTTTGTGGAGTGGCTGGTGTTTGCAGTCGAGGTTATAGTCATTCTGCTCTATTATTTCACCTGGGAGAAATGGAGTGGACTGAAAAAGAAGCAGCATATCTACCTGGGGTTCGGTTATTCACTTCTAGCTATAATCTCCGCAGTACTCATTACCGGAATTTTAGGATTTATGTTAACCTCGGATGGCTGGCCCTGGAACAGAAGCTTCTGGTCTGCCTTTTTTAATCCTTCTTTCATACCCCAGTTGTTCTTGAGATTGGGGATTGCATTCGGACTCGGTTCTGTTTTTACTTCAGCCTATCTTCTCTTCACCAGGCAGGACCCGATGTTCAGAAAAGAAGCTCTCAGACTCTTCGGGAAGGTCGCTTTAGTCTTTCTTCTTATCGGGCTTTTGTCTACCTGGTGGTATTTCTCCGTTGTCCCCTCCAGATTTAAAACTCATGCGGTCTTTTCGGTTCTGACCTCTCACTTTTCCCAGCACCCCGAATTTTTCTGGTTTTTGAATATCTTTGGAGCACTCATCCTGGCTTTATTTTCCTTTACTGCTCTGACTCGATCCGTCTCTATATCCAGACTCCTGGTAATCCCTGCCATCTTATTCTACTGCTGCTTCATAACCGAGTATGAGCGTGTGCGTGAGTTCATCCGCGGACCTTTTCTTTTGCCCGGGTATCTGTATTCCAACCAGGTGCAGTTGGATGAAAGTCTTTTCTGGAAAGAGAATGGCGCGCTGAAGAATTCGTATTGGTATAGCCAGGCAGGGAACTCTGCAGATACCACAGCTCAAGGCGCCTATCTATTCGCTCAGAACTGTTCTTCCTGTCATACCATTGACGGACTGAATGACATCAAAGACCGGCTCAGGGGCAGGACAGAAGATGGTATCTACGTTATTCTGGGAAACACCCACCAGATGGTGCCTTTTATGCCGCCGTTCTCAGGCACTGAAGCTGAGCGTCGGGTTTTGAGCACTTTTTTATACCGGCTAACCAGCGGGGAGATCAAACTTAAGGCTCCCTCCCGTTTTATGTTCCAGAAGGGAAAATCATGAATAAGCTAATTGACCTTTTGCTCCAAAAACCTCTTCCGGATCCTCTTTTGCACGATCTCCTCTTTGTCGCCTTTGTATTGCATATGCTTTTTGTGCTTTTCACCTTAGGGACTGCTATGCTGGCATTTTACCTTTTCCTGGAGACCTGGCACAAAGGAAAGCTTCAGGAATCAACATGGGATAAAGAGGTGCTGAGAACTTTCACAATTCATAAAAGCCTGGCAGTCGTCTTAGGAGTTGCACCACTGCTTCTCATCCAGGTTGGTCTCACCGTTCCATTTTTCACCGGAGTTACGCTTTTTGCGCCTTACTGGATGCTCATCATTCTCCTTTTGATCATCTCCTTTTTATTATTTGACTCGCTGGCACACCGGATAAACATCCGCCCTTATTTGCATCTGTTTCTTGGAATGATAGCCCTGGTCGCATTACTTGCAGTTCCTGCGATTTTTGTTCTTGTCCTGGTAACTGCTGAAAGCCCGGACCAGTGGACAAATATAGTAAAAAATGGTTATCACCTGGATAGTGCCTTGACCCTGCACTGGCTTTTCAGATACTTACACGTTCTTGGCGCAGCCCTGGTTGCTGGCGGGGTATTCCATTTCTTCTTCACCGCAAAAGGCGACCCGGAAAAGAAAACCAAGATGCTCCACTGGATTGTCGCTGGAATTCTGGAACAGTTCGTGCTGGGCGTTCTGGTATTCGCCACTCTGCCTAAGAAACCGGATTACGACATAATTATAGTTATGATTGTTGGTGTCGCCTCGGCTGCTTTTTTATTGTGGAGCGTCTTCAAAGCTCTAAGCAAAAACATCAGTCCGAAAGCCAAACTTATTTATCCCCTGGTCGTGTTAATAGTTGTGCCTATGCTTTTGACCCGGCAACTGATTCAGGATAAGTCTCTTTTACCACTGAAGAAAGAGCTGGAAAGTAATGCAGCAGTTTATGAAAAAAGCCTTAGCATTTACTCTCAGGCTGCGCTGGACAATTACAAAAACGACCTGAATACCGTGTATGACAACGGAAAAACTATCTTTGAGAAAAGCTGCGTCTTCTGTCACGGAGAAAATGCAGACGGCAAAGGAAATGAGGCGGTGAACCTGAGTATCCCGCCAGAAGCCATCGCCTCTGTGAGAACCACTTCTGAAACTCTCCGCCAGATTTTGATTAAAGGAGTTAATGGAACAGCAATGCCTTATTTTGGCTATTATGAAAAAGGGAAACTAAATCGCTTGATAGACTTTTTAAATAACAGATTCGATTTGTTGGGCAAGCTCCCCCCCGTCCAATTTGATATTTCTTCAGCAGACCAGGAAAAAGCAAATCAAATCTTCTCAGAAAATTGCGCTGCCTGCCACGGAAAAGACGGCAGAGGAACTCCTGAAGCTAAAAAATTCCAGCCTCCTCCTCCGGATTTCACAGTTTATAATCTTTTGCCGGAAAGAGCTTTTGAGGTAATAAGCAACGGTTATCCAGGGACAATGATGGTCTCCTTTGCAAATTTACCAGAAGGAGTTAGATGGGGACTGGTGAAGATAGTGAATGACAAGAAGAGGTAGTCCGTGGCAATTTTCCGATGCGGTCGCTATTCCCGAAGCATCAAATAAATAAAGGTAAAACTAAAGTTTTACACTCCAGGGTTTTCTCCAAACCTCAAACTAACAAACTCCTAAACTCGCTGTTCGCGGCTTGCTATTCGCCGTTCCTGATTCGATTCTCAACAAGCGATATGCTTATCAGTTTAAAAAGTAAAACTAAAGCTTTACACTCCAGTTTTTTCTCCAAACTCACAAACTAACAAACTCCTAAACTCGCTGTTCGCGGCTTGCTATTCGCTGTTTGCAATTCGATTCTTGACAGTTGATATGAATTTATTGGTTTTTGCTCCCAATCTATCACATAAAGCTAACACGGTTTTAATTTCATCCTCTTTTAGATATTTCAACCTTACTGCCACTTTCAGCGCCGCAACGACCTCATAAATCGACCTCAAAGCCATTAGCAGAAATCTTTTGAATTCTTTATCTGAACCACTCCCCTTCCCCTCAGCGATGTTTAAGCCAATTGATAAAGCTGCTCTGCAGATCTGTCCTCTCAGCCCGAAGGGGTCGCTATAGGGAATACACTTGCCGATCTTGTTTACTGTTTCGATCAACTCCAGAGATAATTGCCAGATTTCTAATTTCTCGAATTCATACATTTCTTTCTCTTTTTCGAAAAGCCAGTAGCCAATCGCTAATCGCAAAACACGGAGGGCGCAGGATTCGAACCCGCAAGTCCTTGCGGACGGTGGATTTCAAGTCCACTGCCATACCGTTAGGCGAGCCCTCCGATTCATTGTCTATCAACGACTTAACTACTTCTACGGGATCACAAACTACTCGTTGGGTGTCCAAATAGTGTCCATCAGAGAACTTCAACATGTCGATTGCCTTCCTCTTGTGCGATGCACTTAAGTGTGAGTACCTCAGTGTCATTCTTAGCGTCTTGTGTCCGAGGAGTTCTTTAACCGTCATGAGTTCTGCACCTGACATTACGAGGTGCGAGGCAAAAGTGTGTCTCAAATCGTGAAATCTGAAGTTCTCAATTCCAGCTCTTTTAAGAACTGCCGTGAATTGTCTATGTATGCTAGCATAGGGATTTCCATCACCCTTAACAAATATATATTGGGACTTTCGATCCATTCGTTTAAGCACATCGTATAAAGAATCCTTAATCGGAATCTCTCTCATCTCACCATTTTTTGAGTTTGCTACATAAATTATTCTCTGAGTCAAATCCACATCTTCCCATTTAAGCTTGAGTATCTCTCCACTTCGCATTCCAGTGTACAGGGCGGTCAATATTATCGGTTTAAGGTCTTCGCTAGAGCAGGCAACTAATCTCCCGATTTCGTCCATCGATAAGTACCTTATCCTCTGATTATTCTCTCTAAAAAGTTTCACTCTCTTCACCGGATTTACGTCTGCCTTCTCCCATTCCACAGCCTTAGAAAACATGAATCTCAGACATGCCAACTCCCGGTTTACTGTCGCTTGGCTCACGAGTTTCAATCTTTCCTTCTTATATGCCTCAATGAGATCAGGCTTGATTTCTGAAAGCGAGTTTTGACTAAAATATTGCCTCAAGTGGTTGACACTAATCTGATCACGTTTCCAGGATAGCTTATTGACCTTGGCATATTCGACATAGTTGACGCAAAGCTCCTCAAAACTGAATTTCTTAACCTTTTCTTGGTCAAAAAACTTTCCCTCAGCAATCTGCAGTTTTCTTTTGGCATATACCTTCTCGGCAAGCTTTCTATTTGGCCCAATCATCTCTCGCCTTCTCCTACCTAAGACACGGTAATCTATATACCAATTCTTACCTTTTCTATACACGCCCATCTTTTCTCCTCGGCTGTATCTAAGAGACCAAAGCAATTTATAAAATCTACCATAACATGTCAACGCCCTTGTTGGCAAATGGTGCATTCTTTTGCTTTGCAATCCATTCGTCAATATCATTCTTATCGAATAACACTTTTCTGCCTCCAAGCTTTACGAAGGGAATTCGCTTCTGAGATACCCAGGCATCAACTGTATAGATACTAATACCCATATAATCTGCGAGTTGGCGCTTATTCCAGAATCGTGTTAACGGTTTTCCATCCGGCAAAATCCACCTCATACTCCTCTTATGACCTCCGGCACAGTCCCACATAAAAAAAATTGCCTGTAACTCCAGGTTCTTTTTCTTTCCATCATTACTGAATCGACAGCAAACAATGCATATCCAGCAACAATCTTTGCGATGTCAATAATTGCAGGGGTGTTAGGGCAAGGTGTTCGCTTTTTGTTGATGGCGTTTGGAAATGCTTCCAAAAATGATGCCTTACCCGGTTCCTGTATGAATATATAGCCTGTATTTGCTTCCCGGTCTAAACCGGTGAAAATCACAGGAGTAGTTCTATAAAAATACTTTGAAACAAATATTCTTGTTTCATCATTATCGGGTGCACAGACTGCTATATCACACCTTATGTCTATTTTCTCTTCTATAGCTTTCTGAAACATAAAAGGATGCGCAATTATTTCAGTTCTTCTTATACCTTCTTTGACTAAATTCTTTGCAAGGCAGATTGCCTTGTTTTGGTATAAATCCTCTTCATAAAACCTCTGCCTGCTCAGATTAGAAAGTTCAACTGTATCACCGTCAAATATCTTCAGACATCCAACACCTTTTCTGACAAAACCCTCACCAATTTCTCCTCCCAATCCCCCAGCTCCGGTCAGCACCACCCCAAGCCTGTTCATGATTTCCTGCTTAAACCCGGGAACTTTCTCCTGTCTATCCGTGGTGCTTTCACCAGAATTATCTTTAGCTTTAATCTCTTTACAATAATATTTAACTGACTTTAGTGAGATGGTAGAGTTTCCCATCGATTCCATCAACTCCTTTCCCATAGACCTGTAATTCAAAGTCTGTGGATGAATAAAATCTTATGAAACCATCTCTGCTAAAAATCGCTCCTATTGCTGTATAGCCCCCTCTATCCAGAGTCTCCTGTAATCTCAAATCAATGCATGAAGGCGTGGTGGAGTCAGTTCCTATGCCTGGATGAATATGAAAGCATCCCTGTAATTTATGCTCGTATTTACCAAGTTGAATCAAAACCTTTCTTACGGAATTGCTATCACCCCTGGCAAATACTGAAGTCTGTATTTCTATTTCGAAATCAATTATCCTATCCAATACCGATGCATATCCAAGTTCTGGCCCTGTGACAAAATGCAGAGATTCAACTTTTTTAGTGTTGAGAAAATCGAAGCAATCATGCAGAAAGAGTGAGCTTGTGACATAGGTTCGTTTTTCTATCTGCTTTGAGGAAGGGAGATTATCGGCCAACAACTTTCCTAGCTTTCCGACTAGCACAGCCTGCTTAACCATAAAGTCCACGTCATCCGGTTTGTGGTCTACACAAGCCTGCGCTATCTTCTCTGTAAGCATCCTTACATTTTCATTAACTTCTTCTCTTATCTGCTCCAACTGAATGGAAGAAGGTCCGAAAGCCTTAGTTTCCATGGTTCACCTCTATTATTATGGTTTTCAAACGCCTCAGAAATTAGCCTCTCTACTATTATGATTCCACTACCAATATCCTCAGGTTTCTCTGAGAAATGAATGTCGTATTTCCCATCGCCTTTATAGGTAAAACATTTCCAATGGTTGTGGGATTTTAGACATTCTGGAGGTTCGTATATAAAAAATGAATATGAATTAAGGAAGTTCTCCGTTATTAACCCTTTCCATCTACCATGTGGAGTCCTGTAATATCCCTCATATTTGTTTCCTCTCTTCAGCCAGCCATTTAATTTCCAGTACGGAAGTTCCTGGTCTTTCCCAACCACTTTAACGTCCATTTGCAGCCCAAATTCTCTTATCCCCTTGAGCATCACTTTCCTTACCTGGAAATCTGTAATACCTGTATTTTGATGGATTCTAAGAAGCTTAGCCCCGAAAGGGGCGGCAGTGGAGCTGCCA
>Ga0209642_10002751_pt1 | contig 11506 bp, 10 predicted proteins | sample RifCSP19_2_FD_184025 | JGI IMG/M metagenome (GOLD analysis project Ga0209642, IMG submission 184025) | Soil microbial communities from Rifle, Colorado - Rifle CSP2_sed 19_2 (SPAdes) (version 2) | ecosystem: Environmental > Terrestrial > Deep subsurface > Rock core/Sediment | place: Rifle... | reverse complement strand
ATCTCATCAAGAATTTCAAGCCCTATTGTCCCATGCCCTGCTATCAGGTCAACATCATCATAGGTATGTATAAATGTACAGCCCCTCTCTCTTTCAATTGTCTTCGCATATTTCAATGCCTCGTCAAAGCTATTACCATGGAGTATAACCTCCGCACCGTAACCCTTTGTAGCAAGCTGTTTTGAGATAGACGCCCTTTCAGGCATGACCACAGTAGCTTTTATTCCAAGCCTGTTTGCAGCAAGTGCAACACCCTGTGCATGATTTCCGGCAGATGCAGTAACTACTCCGTTCATCTTCTCCTCTGCGGACATATTTAATATCTTATTTGTCGCTCCCCTGATTTTAAAAGAACCTGTTTTCTGAAGATTCTCCACTTTAATATATACCTGTAATCCTGTCATATTACTTATAGAATTTGAATATACAAGCGGAGTTTTGTGTATATAATCCCTTATATTCTTTTGTGCCTCTTTTATATTTTCAAGAGTAACCATCGCTTTTAAAGTTTAGCAAAATACTGCCCTGTTTAGTTTTTGGTGAAAAATGTCATTTTTCACCGCACACTATTTAAGTATGTATTTCTGATTTTTATGCAGCTTGTAAATTACTATATATCTGTAGTGCTGTCAAGTTGTGAGCCATAAATATTTGACAATGCCAATTTCTTCTACTACAATTTTCGTCATATATGGGATATGAACTGAGTATAAGGACATCTTTTGCCGCAGCCCATCAACTAAAGGGATATGAAGGACCATGTGAAGAACTTCATGGACATAACTGGAAGATAGAGATATTTATCCAGGCGGAAAAATTAGATGATATTGGCATAGCCATAGATTTTAAGGTCATAAAGAATAAGGCTGATGAACTCCTCAATATGCTTGACCATAAGAATTTGAATAAGGTTCTTGATTTTCTAAATCCCACATCAGAAAATATAGCCCGATGGCTCTACAATAAATTGAAAGATTCCTTAAAATCTTATAATGTAAAGGTAAGCAAGGTATCTGTCTGGGAAACTGACAGCTATTGTGCTACATACGGCGAGACACTGTAAAAGGGGCAACTGACAGGTTAAAATACTTTATTCAGTTCTATAGGCTATTATTGTTTTTTCTATATATGTCTTTATACCATCGTATATACAGGCGGCAATATAATCTCTGTATTTCTGGTCTTTGAACCTCTTTTCTTCTTCATGGTTGCTTATAAACGAGGTTTCTATAAGTATACTTGGCATCTTTGCCTTATGAAGCACATAGAAGAGTGCCTGCTTCACCCCAAGGTCCCTAACCTCATCATAGCGGGACCCCATACCTTTGATAAGTGAACCCTGTATAACACCTGCCAGTAGGGCTGACTCATTTATCTTATGGGTATTCCTCATATCGGCAAGGATGAATTCAAGGAGGTTATCGTCAGGCGCATATTCACCTTCGCCCCCTGACATATTCTCTCTTGCGGCAGTCTCCCTTTCTTCATCGGTTCTCGGTATACCCTGAAAATATGTTTCTATTCCCCTTGCACTCCTCTTTCTGCTGGCATTGGCATGGATTGATATAAAAAGGTCTGCCTTCTTCACATTTGCAATCACCGTCCTCTCTTCCAGCGGGATAAATATGTCAGAGTCTCTTGTTAATATAACCTCATAATCTGTCTTTTTCTCAATTATATCTTTCAACCTCCTGGCAATATCGAGGACTACTGTCTTTTCCATAAGTCCCTTTTTCCCTATAGCACCTGAATCTTTTCCGCCGTGTCCCGCATCAATGACAATCCTTTTGATAATATTTTGATGTGAAGTTTCAATCTTTTTTTCAGCACCCTGCTCTAATATGGCAGTTTTCCCATCCGTCGGTATTGCCGCCTTTATATGATTTTTTCCGTTTTTACCTATTAATGAGCCGTCTATATCAACAACTATTCTGAATGGGTTACTCAAAGGGATAATACTGTAAGAACCTATGCTATCCATATCCAATACTATCCTTACAATATCTTTTTGATTCTGACCTACCCTTACAGATTTTAAGAGTCCGTCATTTATTGCAATCATCTTGTTAATCTCAGGAGATAACTTAGAATTATAGATATCTATGAACAGCCTATCCGGGTCTTTAACTCTCTGCTCTTTATACTCCACCTTATCTTCTGTATCTATAACTATCCTTATATATTCAGTGCTTGACCAGTGCCTTATCCCTTTTACAGTAATCAGATTGCTTGATATTAATTGTTCTGTATAATTATCCGTCGGTTGATATATCTTCAACAGCTCGGAGAGTTTATTCTTTGCCTTTTTAACCATATCGCCATTTGGATAATTATTGATAACCATGCTGTAAGATGCATAGGCTAAAGGATAGTTATTTGTTTTAAAATATACCTCACCTACCATATACTGTGCATCGTCAGCAAACGGACTATCTTTGTATTCCCTTATAAGCTTATTAAAGAGTCTTATGGCTTGTTTTATATCAGATTTATCCGAAGATTTGGTGAAAAGTTCTGAATAAAGTCGGGCAGCCGTAAAGAGGGATTTATCTGCAATATGGCTTGAAGGAAATTTTTTATAAATGGATTCAAATTTCAAAATGCAGTTGAGCCAGTTTGCCCTTTCTGACTGTATTTCTTTTGAATTAACAAGAGTATGATAATATTTCCTTACATCATTGTATAAAAGGTCAGCCCTTTGATTTATACTGTCCCTATGATTTTCTTTACCATAAACAATTGCTATCAAAAGTATAAAAATCAGAGCAGGTAGAAAGGCTATAGCCCTTGATATTACTTTCATGCCCTTACATTCTTAATGGCTATTGATAACAGGTTGGCAATATCCCCAATAAAATCCATATCCTCAACAGCCGAACTTATACTTAATACACCTATTACCCTTTCCTTTTCTGTCCCGGCATCGGTTATAAGAGGTATGGAACTAAAAACTCTTTCATTCTTTTGTGGGCGATAAATTTGCATCTTTCTGTTCTTAAACACCTCCTTTGCCTTCCCCATTATTTTATCCCTGTAGTTTTTATTCTCTCCGATGCTTACAAAATTACAAGGTTTACCATCTTTACCTATCAAGGTGATTGAACACATCATTTTTGTATCAGAACTATCGTAAACCTCCCTTATTTTATTTAAAAAGGTTTTTAGTATCTTATCAATACCAATACTCCTGTTTAACATTTTTATAATTTTACTCAGTATCTCCTTCTTTTCTGAAGATGTTAGAATCTTACCCCCCTCTGCCGATTTTTCCCTCTCTTTTGTATGAGCAACAACCCGATTCTTTCCTGAATTCTTTGCCATATAAAGGGATGTATCTGCAGCCTTTAATAAATCTTTCTCTGTTTTTATATCATTCATAGGATATGAGACAACACCTATACTTACGGTGGTAGTTAGTGGTCTATTAGCCTCTTTAAATTTATACGACTCTACCCTTCTTCTGAATCTCTCTGCTACCTTTACAGCTCCGGCAATATTTATTTGGGGGAGGAGGGCTATAAACTCTTCTCCTCCATATCTTATTGCCATATCAATATTTCTTATAGAATCTGTTAATATCCTGGCAAATTCTATCAGTATTCTGTCCCCTATCTGATGTCCGTATGTATCATTGATTTTCTTAAAATCATCCAGATCCATCATCAAACATGAAAATGGTAAATTGTATCTTTTTGCCCTTATGAATTCCTCCTTTATCCTCTTCTGAAAGTATCTCTGGTTATAAAGACCAGTCAAGCCATCGGTAATTGAAAGCCTTTGCAATAATCTATTTGTCTGTTTGATAATAGTCTGCTCATCTTTAACCTTTTTATAAAGTGTCTTTGTCTTTTTCTCCTCCATCATGAGTTGTTTATTCTTTTCCTTCAATTGTTTTGTTGCCTCTTTTATCTGTGATTTTAATTCAGTATGAAACTTGTCCTCTTTCAGTTTTATTTTTTGTTCTTTTACTGCCAGCCGTAGTATTCTCAAAAGCTCTTCATTGTTAAAAGGTTTTGTCACATAACTATTGACATTACCCTTTGTAAATGCATCTATAACAGTCTGTTCACTGCCTACCCCTGTAATAAGGACGGATGCAATATAGGGATGCACTTCTTTTATCTTCTGTATTAACTCAATTCCATTTATTCCCGGCATAAAATAATCTGTAACAATAATGTCATATTCCTTATCCCTCGCATGTTTCAGCGCCTCCAGACTGTTTTCAAATGATGATACGCTGTATCCCTCCATCTCAAGAAGGGTAGCCACTATATCCTTTATAACCGGTTCATCATCAACAACAATGGCCTTTATATGTCCTTCATTTTCAACTGATATGGTCTTCTTATGTAAATTCTCCATATTGATTAATATAGGTTTTGAATTAGGCAAAGTAAAATGAAGAATAAATTCAACTTACATTTCATATTTGCCAAAATCCTCAGGTCTTAAATCTTCCAACCACTTCTTCAACTTCTCCTGATCTTTTATATCTTCTCCTTCAGAAAGCCCAGGACCCTTTGCCATATTGATAACTTTTTCTGCCACATAAATCGGGGCATTTACCCTTAATGCTACTGCTATAGCATCACTTGGGCGGGAATCGATATTGACAATATGATTGTTGAGAGTCAGCGAAATAACGGCATAGAAGGTATTGTCTTTTAAATCATTTACAACTATATGATTTACCTTCGCCTCTATCCCATCAATAATATTTTTTATAAGGTCATGGGTCATCGGTCGTGGTGTAGCAATCTTTTCCATCTGGATGGCAATAGCGTTTGCCTCAAATATACCAACCCATATCGGGAGGAACCATTTCCCTGAGAGGTCTTTAAGGGTGATTATAGGCATGTTGGTCAATGGGTCCAGGGTTAATCCCTCCACCTTCATCTCAAGCATATTTTCCACCTCCCTTTATATTAATTAAAATCCCTTCCAAACTATATAAATTACTTTTTAAAATACTAACATTAACCAATTCCCCTATTAAGGATTTTCTATCTTCAGGCATGTCAATAGAAAAATTCACAATTTTATTTGTCCTTGTCCTTCCTATAAGTTTTCCATTGGCATTTTTGTCTTCCCCTTCCACCAGCACCTCAACAACCTTACCCTCCAATTCTTTATTCTTTTTAAGTGTTATCTCCTTCTGCAATTTCAAAATTTCTTCAAACCGTGCCCGCTTTACAGTATCGGACAATTGGTTGGAAAATATAGCAGCAGGGGTTTCTTTTCTTGGAGAATATTTAAACAAATATATGCCATCATAACACACCTTTTTTACAATATCTCTTGTCTTCTCAAAATCTCCGTCGGTCTCACCAGGAAATCCTATTATTATATCTGTAGAAAGTGCTATTTCCGGAATGGATTCCTTCAGCCTATCAATCTTTTTCAGATAATCTCCAGATGTATAACCCCTGTTCATATCAGTTAAAACCCTGTCAGAGCCAGCCTGAATCGGGAGATGGAGATATTCACATACCTTCGGCAAATCAGCCATTACCTTTATAAGTTTATCGGAGAGGTCTTTTGGATGAGATGTAATAAATCTTATCCTCTTAATACCCTTCACCCTATCAATAATTGAAAGCAGGTCAGGGAAATCTATATCTTCCCCTGTATCTCTGCCATAAGAATTTACATTCTGTCCAAGGAGTGTAACCTCTTTAAACCCCTCTTCTGCCAGTCCTCTTATCTCAGAGAGAATTGATTCCTTTGGTCTGCTCTTCTCCCTGCCTCTTGTATAGGGAACAACACAGTATGTACAATAATTATCACATCCATGCATAATGCTGAGCCATGCATGAATACTTCCCTCCCTTTTAACAGGAGCCAGGTCATTATCCTCACTATAATCGTTATCAATATCTGCTATTCTCTCACCCTTCTCCTCCACCTCCCTGATAAGATGGGGAAGTTTATAAATATTGAGTGTTCCGAATACCAGGTCTACATGTGGTGCCCTCTGCAGGATTTTTTCCCCCTGAATTTGTGCCACACATCCACCTACTCCAATTATCAGTTTACTATTTTTTTTCTTTAGAGGTGTTAGTCTTCCAATTTGGCTATAGACCTTCTGTTCTGCCTTCTCCCTGATACTGCATGTATTTAGAATAACTATATCGGCGTTATCCAGGTCATCAGTCAATCTTATGCCAGATTTCTGCAATATGCCTGCTATCTTTTCAGAGTCATATTTATTCATCTGACAGCCGAAAGTCAGAAGTGCAAGATTCTTTTCTGGCATTTACACCTCACATATTGGACAGGAATTTTTGGTAAGATAAATATCCATTTGGGTTTCCCATTTGCAATTAATTAAATATACCCTTTCTGCCCAATCCTGTCAAGGTATTGAAAAAAAATAATGTGAAAAAATAATCCCTTGAAACTGCCGTTTAGCCATGCTATTCTTTACTCATGGTCTCAGAATCAATGGAAAAAATTATAACAGATGAAGATTTTTTACCGCTGATTCAAGACGCCTCATCTGGCTTTTTCAAAATATATAACTACCTCATTTCTGATTCGGGGGAATTTACAAAACGATTTTATTCCCACCTCATGACTGAAACCGACCATTTTGAGATGTTTTTAGACGACCATGGGGCGAGGCAGAACAAGAGATGGATTTTCTTCGCCGAATTGGTAGCCTCCATAAGAAATTTCGCAACTGTGGCATTCCAGCTCAAACACCTGATGGACAGATACCCCGACTATAATATTGATGAGCCTGAAGATGAAAGTGCAGAATTTACAACAGAGACTAATAACACCTTATCATTTTTAAATGACTCCATAAGGTCACTTTTCAATGCCGTTGCATCAGAGGCAGTATCTTTAAAAATTGCCATTCTGGAAAGCAAGATAGATAAGGATGAGTTTAAAGAGATAACAGTGAGAAAACACCTCCCTACCGATGCAGAAGAGGAAAAGGTTAAGAATGAAGAAGAAAGGATACTGGAACTTTCAAGAAAATACCGCAAGGTGGCAAAGATATTCAGAGAGGAGAATTTAGGGAGAAAACGCAATATAAACGAATTAATAGAGCTAATCCCGTCAAAGATAGATGAAAAAAAGGCACAGAAAATAAAAAACATGATTCATAGCACCCAGTCTGACTACGATACCTATGTAAAAAATACACCTGTAGAAAAAACAAATGAAAATCTTAAGAGACTGAGGGGTCATATTTCTCTCCCCCTTCACCTTATGGAGATGGTCAGATGGCTATCCCATTTTTATGAGAGGCATGAAAACCAGATACGCAAGGGTACGGCGAAGGAGAAGATTGCAGCTATTGTAGATAAGAATATCCTGCTTGACAGGATTGTAAACTTTTCCCTGTTTTACAGTGACAGATATCTTCAAAAGGGAAATGCTATTGCCGAGCAGATACTTACAGCCTATGTAAAAAATATTCAGTATGAACTTCCCATCCCTCACCCTCTGGGTTTCCATGCAAGACCTGCCACTTATATATCCATGATAGTCAATGAACATGGAACAGATGTCTCCCTCATTGTAGATGGCCACAGGTATAACGCCAAATCTGTCCTGAGCATAATGGAGGCCGGAGGGTTGATAGCAGATAAGGGATTAAAAATGGTGATATTTGAAGGAGATAAGAGGGTGCTGGAAGATATAAAGATACTGTCAAATTATAATTACTGTGAAGAGTGCGATATACCGAGAGAGCTTAACTATGTCAGGATATTGAGAAATATAGCTTAACAATGCCAATAAATAATAAAAAAAAGGCAATTACAGAAAAGATAGACAAACTCAAATCTGAACTGATAAGGATAAGCAGGTCCATTCATTCAAAACCTGAACTTGCCTACAGGGAATTTTTTGCAGCAGAAATACTAACATCATTTCTCAAAGATTGCGGATTCCAGATAGAAAAGGGTGCTGGCGGACTACCGACATCGTTCAGGGCATCGGCAGGTGGAGGGAAAGGGGGGACATCAATAGCCTTTATTGCAGAATACGATGCCCTTCCTGAAATAGGTCATGCTTGCGGACATAATATGATAGGCACAATAAGCGTCGGTGCAGCAGTTGCCTTAAAAAATGCAGGACTGGATAAGAGAGGTAAGGTTATTGTTATAGGAACACCCGCAGAAGAAGGTGGTGGAGGAAAGATAAAGCTTATAGAAAAAGGGGTTTTTAGGGATATTGACATGGCTATCCTGATACACCCGTCAAATAAAACAAGAGTGATAGGGAGAATGCTGGCAGTAGTGGATATAACCTTTACTTTTATTGGCAAATCTTCTCATGCATCATCATTTCCTTACGAGGGTATAAATGCCCTTGACGGGGTAATTCTTACATATAATAATATAAATGCCCTGCGGCAGCAATTAAAGGAAGATGTGAGGATACATGGTATAATTCCAGAGGGTGGGAAGGCACCGAATATTATACCTGACAGGGCATCCGCCAAATTTTATGTAAGGTCGCTGGATATGAAATACTTCAAAGATGTAATTGAAAAGGTTAAGAACTGTGCAAGAGGTGCAGCAAAGGCCACAGGATGTAAATTAAAAATAGATACCGGTAAATTTGTTTATCACCCATTCAAACCCAATTATACCATGGCGGGGATATTTAGAAATAATATGAAATTGCTTGGAATTAAAGAGGACAATATCGGAGAAACAGAGGGGATGGGGTCTTCAGATATTGGAAACTTAAGTCAGGTTATTCCTACCATACACCCTGAGTTTGCCATTGGAAAAAGAAATGTGGTTAATCACTCACCAGAATTTGCAAGGGCATCAGTATCAAAATTCGGCGCAGAGAATATGATAAAGATGACAAAGGTTTTAGCCATGACGGCAGCAGATATATTTTATTCACCCGAAAAGACAGAGGCAATTGTAAGAGAGTTCAGGAGCTAAACAATATCACAGACATTTAAACCCAAAAAATGTGTGAAACCACAGATGGACACGGATAGGATAAAAGTGTCAGAGTATCAGAGTATCAAAGCGTCAGAGTTAAAAAAACTTTGACACAATGACACTTTGACTCTTTGATACTTTTTTTAAAGTCAGTGTTTACCTGTGTTCATCTGTGGTTAATGCATAATTCAGGTTAAATTTAACTCATAAGAGGGGAATCATTATGGATAAGAAAAAAATATGGCTGGACGGGAAGGTCGTGGGATGGGATGAGGCAAATGTTCATATAATGACCCACACACTGCACTACGGGCTTGGTGTATTTGAGGGTATCAGGTGTTATAAGATAGATTATTCAACTCTGCACATATCGTAGGAATAAAGATACCTTACAGCAAAGAAGAATTTGCAGAGGCTATAAAGAATATTATCAAAGTAAATGAATTGGAGGCATGCTACATAAGGCCAATAGTTTTTCTCGGCAGCGATAAACTGGGGTTGAACTGCAAGGGGGCTTCCGTTCACGCTGCTATTGTAGTATGGCAATGGGGGACATATCTGGGTGATGAGGCACTGACAAAGGGAATCAGGGCAAAAATATCATCTTTTACAAGGCACCATGTGAATATAAATATGACAAAGGCAAAGGTCTGCGGTAATTATGTGAACTCCATACTGGCAAAGTTAGAGGCTGTTCAGGATGGTTATGATGAGGCTATACTCCTTGATGTAACAGGTAATGTAGCAGAAGGCTCAGGAGAAAATATCTTCATTGTTAGGAGCGATATAATCAAGACACCTTCTCTTACATCTGTTCTGGAAGGGATAACAAGGGACTCAATTATAAAGATTGCCAATGATTACAATATAAAAGTAAAAGAGGAGACCTTCTCAAGGGATGAATTATATATAGCAGATGAGGCATTTGTATGCGGAACGGCAGCGGAGATAACTCCAATAAGGGAGGTTGATAACAGGGTTATAGGAAAAGGGGTCATAGGACCAATGACTAAAAGACTGCAGGAAACATTTTTTAATATTGTAAAGGGTAAAGCCGACAGATATAAAAACTGGCTTAGCTATATCTGATAATTCACTGAACTTTCTTAAAAAATATTCTCTTTTTATCTTACGGCACTTCCGGTACAGATACCTCCTCCACCAATGAAGAGAAAGGGTTCTTCAGCAAAATTGAGGAAGCAATAAGAAGTGAAAAACAGCTGATTGGTGAGATACTCATCAAAAAAGGGTCTGCTACCCACGGTGAGATTGAGACATCACTGAAGATTCAGGGAAAAAATAAGGACAAATAATTCAAAAAATGGCTGGATTATGAACAATTCTCTGAAATTAGAGTCTCATCATCTAAACACCTTGTTCAATTCACTCAAGAGAGATAATTATACCCTCATCGCACCCATAATATCTAATGGAAGTATCATCTATGAGCAGGTAAATTCTGCAGAAGAGTTACCCCGCGGCTGGACAGATGAGCAGGAGGCTGCAACATATCGTTTGAAAAAACAAAATGACAATGCCTATTTTTCTTACAATGTCAGTCCATATTCATGGAAGAAATTCCTCTTTCCCCCTCACATCAGGCTATTTACAGTGGAAAGTAAAGGAAAGAGTTTTAAGATAAACTCAAGCGATGCCCCAATTCCAGCTTACGCTTTTATCGGTGTGCGCCCCTGTGAACTCAATGCAATTAAAATACAGGATAAGGTTTTTAATAATGGACAATATACTGATACTGTATATAAAACCCGGCGGGAGAAGGTTTTTATAGTAGCAGTAAACTGCACACAGGCAGGCGGCACTTGTTTTTGTGTTTCAATGAATACAGGTCCAAAGGCAGGGGGAGGTTTTGATATTGCCTTAACTGAGGTTATAAATGAGGATGGACACTTTTTTATTGCTGATCCCGGCAGTGAAAAAGGAACTAAGTTAATGGAAGATATTCCATGCAGTACTGCCCGCCAATCCGAAATTGAGACTGCAGAAAGACTTGTGCAGACTACAGCACAAAACATGGGGAGGTCGCTGGATACAAATGATATAAAGAAACTCCTCTTTGCCAGTCTTGATAGTCCATACTGGAACGATGTTGCCAGCCGTTGTCTTACATGTGCCAATTGCACACTCGTTTGCCCGACCTGCTTTTGTTCAACTGTTGAGGATATCACCGATATATCCGGTGAACATGCCGAGAGATGGAGGCGGTGGGATTCATGTTTTACAATGGACTTTGCAAGGGTTTTCGGAGGCAATTTCCGTCCCTCCTCAAAGGGCAGATATCGTCAATGGCTGACGCATAAGTTTGCCTCATGGATAGACCAGTTTGGTACTTCTGGTTGTGTCGGCTGTGGACGCTGTATCACATGGTGTCCTGTTGCCATTGATATTACCGAGGAGGTAAAACGATTAAAGAATGAATATTGAATGGTAAAAAAAGTCATTTTTCACTAGAAACTATTTAGAGGGAGGTTAATCATGGCAATAAAAGACCTTTCAGAAATTTTGCAAACCCATCCTTTTGTTAATGACCTTACTGAACAGCATCTTCAGACACTTATTTCCTG
>Ga0209642_10002750_pt1 | contig 11506 bp, 12 predicted proteins | sample RifCSP19_2_FD_184025 | JGI IMG/M metagenome (GOLD analysis project Ga0209642, IMG submission 184025) | Soil microbial communities from Rifle, Colorado - Rifle CSP2_sed 19_2 (SPAdes) (version 2) | ecosystem: Environmental > Terrestrial > Deep subsurface > Rock core/Sediment | place: Rifle... | reverse complement strand
CCTGCTCGCGCACCCCGACGCAGTGGGCGGCGGCATGATCCCCAAGCTCGAGAGCGCCGTGCGGGCGCTGAAGGCCGGGGTCCCGCGCGTGCACCTGCTCGACGGGCGCGTGGAGCACGCACTCGTGCTCGAGCTGTTCACGCCCGAAGGCGTCGGCACGATGATCGTGCTAGATGCACCCGGGGTCGGGGGAGCCTCGTGAACCGCAACGGCGGGGCGCTGAAGTCCAAGCGTCAGCAGGCGATCCTCTCGCTGGTGGGGCGCGAGCGTCTAGGCAGCCAGGAGGAGATCCGCTCCCGGCTCTCTTCGCTGGGGCTCGATGCGACGCAATCCACGATCAGCCGCGACGTCGAGGAGCTCGGCTTGGCCCGGATCCACGACGCGGACGGAACGAGGTACGTGATCCCGGGAGAGGCGGGGGTCTCGCCGCCCGCGACGATGCTGCGGCACGCCCTTGCCGAGTTCGCGCTCTCGTTCACCAGGGGCGCGGGCGAGCTGCTCGTGATCCGCACCCCGCCCGGTGCCGCGAGCGCGCTGGGCGAGGTGCTCGACCGTTCGAGCCTGCCCGACATCGCCGGCACGATCGCCGGCGACAACACGATCCTTGTCGTCCCGAGTGAGGGCTCGACCTCCCGCTCGGTCGAACGGGTCCTGAGCGGACTGATGGAGGGCTGACACTTCCCATGTCAACCTCACGCAGCTTCGAGAAGGACTGCGGCCCCGTGAAGGGCCGGGTCGTAGGGGGTGCGGTCCTGCCAGCACCGCCAGATGACACGCACCCACGCCCTGGCCAAGATGCGCACGGCATGCGGGTGATCGCACCCGCGGGCGACCGCGCGCCGATAGACCTCGGCTGCCCAGGGCGAGGCGTGGCGAGAGTTGTCGGCGAACGTGGTCAGGGCGAGTCTCAGGCGTTTGTTGCACGCCCACCGGAAGGAAACGTCCCGGTGCTTGCCGGAGGCGTGGGTCACCGGACACAGCCCGCCGAGCATGGCCACGGCATCAGGCTCGGGATAGGCTTCACGACAGTCGCCCCACTCGGCGAGCATCTGGGCGGCGTTGATCCGACCGGAGCGTGGCAGCGACGTGAAGACCTCGGCGTCCGGGTGCTCACCAAGGTGGGCGACGACGGCCCGGTCCAGGTCCTTGATCGAGCGCAGCAGCGATTGCATCACCCGGGCCATGCAGCGCACCGCGTCGGACCGGGCCTCGGCCTCAACGCCCACGATGCCCTCGGGCGCCGAGCGGAGCCTCTCGAGCAGCTCGGCTGGGGACCGCCTGCCGCTGTAGCCGGCCTTCTTGAGGAAGCTCTGAAGCCTCATCTCTCCGAGGCGGGCGGCCGACTCCGGGGTGGGGTAGCGCTCCAGGAACGACAGGCAGATCTCCGAGGCCACGTCGGCAAAGATCACTGCAGCTCCCGGCCAGAAGGCCTCCAGGCATGCCCGGAGCTGGTTGCCAAGAGCCACCCGCTGATCCACGAGGTCGTTGCGAGCTCTGACCACCGCCCGAAGGGCCCTAGTCTGCTCCGACAGCGGCTCCAGACGCCTCAGGCGATGCCCGTCGGTTCGCACGACGTCGGCGATCACGTAGGCATCCCCGGGGTCGGACTTGGCCCCGCTGACGGCGTAGCGGCGGCGCAGGTCCTTCATGGCGAACGTCGGGATCAGCACGATGGAGTAGCCGGCCTCCAGGATGGCATCGACGAGGCGTCCCTCGGGGCGCTCGATGCCCACGAGGACCTCTCCTTGCTGGGACCAGCGAACGAGGTGCTTGGTGAGCTCGTCGAAGCCCTGTTGCGAGTGGGCTACGGTGGCTCGCCCGCAGATCTTGCCAGCGGGGTCCACCACGCAGACGTCGTGGGACTCCGCTGCCCAGTCGATGCCGACGAACATCAGACCTCCCTTCGATCGGGGGGCCGTCCCGGTGGCGGAAGCGCGCGGCGGTTCATTACTGACTGGCGCTCGAGGCGCGTCTTCCCATGGCCGCTCTGCGCTCCCGGAGGCCGGCGGGGGTGGCGGTATCAGCCTGGCCCTCGAGGGGCGATGGCACCCGGCCCTTCCCCCGCCGGTCACCGAGATGCTCAGAGCTTGCACCCTCGAGAGGACCGATCCTTGGAGCTTCACGGAACAAGGGTGGTGCAGTAATGGAACGCGCCGTGCTCGCCTATTCGGGGGGACTCGACACCTCGGTCACGATCCGCTGGCTCGCCGAGCAGGGGTTCGAGGTTCACGCCGTCGCCGTCGACGTGGGCCAGCAGGAGGACTTCGGCCAGATCCGACGACGCGGCGAGCTCGCGGGCGCTGCCAGCGTCCGCGTCATCGACGCCGTCGACCGCTTCGCCGCGGAGTTCCTAACGTGCGCGATCAAGGCGAACGGCCTGTACGAGGGCAAGTACCCGATGGTGAGCGGAATCGCCCGTCCGCTCATCGCCGACGAGGTCATCAAGGCGGCGCGCGAGGTCGGCGCGGGGGTCGTCGCGCACGGATGTACCGGCAAGGGGAACGACCAGGTGCGGTTCGAGGTGTCGTTCGGGGTGCTCGCGCCGGATCTGCGGGTCCTGGCGCCGATCCGCGACCCCGGGATCCCGCGCGGGAAGGCGATCGCTCTCGCCGCCGAGTGGGGCATCCCGATCTCGACCGTTGCGACCGCCTACTCGATCGACGAGAACCTGTGGGGTCGCACCGCCGAGTGCGGCCCGCTCGAGGATCCCTGGGTCGCCCCGCCCGAGGACGCGTTCGAGCGCACCGCCGCGCCCGGCGCTCGACCGCAGGAGCCTGCCGAGATCGTGGTGGCGTTCGAGCGCGGGGTGCCCGAGGCGCTCGACGGCACGCCCACGCCGCTGCCCGAGCTGATACGCGCGGTCGACGCGCTCGGTGGCCGGTACGGGTTCGGGCGGGTGGACATGATCGAGAACCGCCGCGTGGGCATAAAGAGCCGCGAGCTCTACGAGGTGCCGGGCGCGCTCGCGCTCATCGCGGCGCACCGCTCGATCGAGGACCTCACGCTCGAGCGTGAGGTCGCGCACCACAAGCCCGGCCTCGAGCAGCGGTGGGCAGACCTCGTCTACGACGGCCTGTGGTTCAGCCCGCTGCGCCAGGCGATCGACGCATACGTCGACGCGACGCAGGACCACGTGACCGGCGAGGTGCGCCTGCGGTTCTCGCCCGGTGAGTGCACCGTCGTCGGTCGCCGTTCGGAGCGGTCCCTGTACGACCTGTCGCTCGCGACCTACGGCAGCGAGGACGCCTTCGACCATCGCCACGCGGAAGGCTTCGTGAAGCTGTGGGGCCTCCCGGTGAAGGTGTGGTCGTCGAAGCAGGGGGGCCCACGAGCGTGACCGACACGCCGCTTTGGTCCGGGCGGTTCGCGAAGCCCCCGGCGCCCGAGGCAGAGGCACTCGACCGCTCCCTCGGGTTCGACGTGCGGCTCGCGCCGCAGGACGTCGAGGCATCGGTCGCGCACGTCCGCGCGCTGGAGGACGCGGGCCTCGTCACCGCAGAGGAGGCCGGGCAGCTCGAGAAGGCCCTGCGCGAGGTGGGCGCCGAGATCGCGTCCGGCACGTTCGCCTTCCACCCGGCCGACGAGGACGTGCACTCGGCGATCGAGCGCGGCGTCACCGACCGGCTCGGGGACCTCGGGGCGAAGCTCCACGCCGGACGCTCGCGCAACGACCTGGTGATGACCGACCTCCGCCTGTGGCTGCTCGCGGCCTCGTCGAGGATCGAGGAGAGGATCATCCGTGTCGTCCGCGCGCTGACGAGTCACGCGCGTGACCACGCCGAGACCGTGATGCCCGGTACGACGCACGCGCGGTTCGCGCAGCCGGTCACTCTCGGGCACCACCTGCTCGCGCACGCCTGGGCCCTGCTGCGCGATCGCGAGCGCCTCGCGCAGTGGTCGGCGCGGACGAGCACGTCGCCGCTCGGGGCGGGTGCGCTCGGCACTTCGACGCTCGGGCTCGACCCCGCGCGCACGGCGGAGCGCCTGGGGTTCGCGCGCGCGTTCGAGAACTCGATCGATGCGGTGTCCGACCGCGACGCGGTGCAGGAGTTCCTCGCGGTCGCCGCGATCTGCGGGACGCACGTCTCTCGCCTGGCCGCCGACGTCGCGCGCTTCACGGACGAGGCGCTCGGCTGGGCGAGCTTGGACGATGCGTATGCCACCGGCTCGAGCATGATGCCGAACAAGCGGAACCCCGATGTCGCCGAGCTCGCTCGCGCCAAGGCCGGTCGGCTCCTCGGCGACCTCGTCGGACTAACGTCGACCCTGCAGGGTCTGCCGCTCGGGTACCACCGCGACCTGCAGGAGGACAAGGAGCCGGCGTTCGACGCCGCCGACACGCTCGAGTCGGTCCTGGCGGCACTCGCGGGTTGCGTCGAGACGCTGACGTTCGACCCAGAGGCGATGCGCGAGGCCGCGCTCGCCGAGGGCCTGTACGCGACCGACCTCGCGGAGGCGCTCGTCCGCTCTGGCGTTCCCTTCCGCGAGGCGCACCGCCGCGTGGGCGAGCTGCTCCGGCGGCTCGAGGCCGAGGCGCGCACCCTCCGAACGCTTGCGCCGGACGAGTGGGCGGACCTCGGGATCCCGGACGGTGCCGTCCTGCTCGACGCGGACCGCGCCGTCGACGCCCGCTCCGCCTCCGGCGGCCCGTCGCCCGAGAGCGTTAGGGCGCAAGTTGCTGCTATCGAGGGCGCGCTAGGCGCGTAGCGATCATCCGGTTGGCGCATGACGGCTGGGCGCACGTCGTGATCGAGCGCTTGGGACGTGACGGCACCGCACCCCCGGCGCCGCGCACGGGTCGACCGGATAGCCTCTTGCTGCCATCGACCCAAGGAGATGACCGTGGCTTATGACCCGAGCATCCGTGTGATCAAGGCGAGCGAGCAGGACGGGCTCGCATGGGAGGAGATCCCCACCGAACCCGGTGACCCGAACGCGCCGGGGGAGGAGGTCGTGAGCTTCCGCGCCGGCGACGCGATGTTCAGCTTCGGCCTGTGGCGCCGCGTCCCGGAGACCGGCCCGATGAACCTGCCGTACCACGAGATCGCCGTGATCATCGAGGGCGAAGTGGAGGTCACCGAGGAGGACGGGACCGTCCACCAGGTGGGCCCGGGCGACGTCCTGATCACGCCGAAGGGCTCGAAGGCCACGTGGAAGGCCCTGTCACCGGTCAAGAAGTTCTGGACGATCTACAAGGAACCGTAGGGCTCAGCGGGCTCAGGTCGCCGACGCCGAGGGGGAGGCTCCGAGGAGCCTCCCCCTCGGCCCGGAGCGGCTAGAGCGCCGTCACCACACCGCACGCCAGCCGCGGCCCCGCGTCGCCGGTCGCGAGCGTCGTCGCGTCTGGATCCGGGTCGTACCGATCCACGGGGATGTTCGCGTAGTTGTCCGGGTTCGCATGAACGATGACCGCGCTCCCGTCCGCGTCGAACAGGTCCGCGATCGCGTACCGGTCCGTCCGGAACCGCGCCCACCCGTTGCCGTCGGCGTTCACGAGCACCACCGGCATGTCGGCGGCGTGCCCCGGGTGGGACAACGACGCCGGGTTGAAGTGCCCACCCGCGGACGTGAAGTCCGGCGCGGTGCACGTCCCGATCGCGTGCACGTGGAACCCGTGGAACCCGGGCGTGAGGCCCGCCACCTTGACCCTCACCTCGACCTTCCCGTGGTCGCCGCCGGCGAAGGTGACCGTGCCCACCTCGGCACCGGTGCCGTCGAGCACCACCGCCTCGGCCTGCGGCGACGGCCCGCTGTGCGCCGAGACGCTTAGCGACCCGGCGACGACGGCCACGAGCGCCGCCCCCGCGAGCAGGACCCATCTGATGCTATTCCTCGTCATCCCGCCTCCTTCCCCTCTGTGACAGGACGCGCGGATCGTCCCGCGGCCCCGCGCGGAGGGCGAGGGTGGAGGCAGGCCACGGGAGGCGGGTGACACCACGAAGGGTTGACGCTCGGCAGGTTGGACCGTACGGTTCGAGTCAAACTAGTTCTACCTGAACTATACCGGGAGGCGAAGGGATGCGGGACAGCAAGGCGAAAGCCCCTGACACCGCCTACGGCGTGCTGGGGATGCTCACCTTCGGGGAGATGTCGGGCTACGACTTGTCCAAGGCGATCGAGGGCTCGATCGGGTTCTTCTGGGCGCCGGCGAAGAGCCAGCTCTACGCCGAGCTGCGACGCCTGGTCGAGCTCGGGTGGGCCCGCGAGCGCGAGGTCGAGCAGACCGACCGCCCCGACAAGCGGATCTACACGATCACACCAGCGGGGGAGGAGGCGCTTCGGTCCTGGCTGAGTACGCCGCCGGTCGAGATCGACCCGATCAAGAGCCCGTTCCTGCTGCGGCTGTTCTTCGGGCACCTCGCGGGGGCCGATGCCGTGCGCGGTCTGGTGACCGAGCACCGCAGGCAGGCCGAGGAGCTGCTCGAGACGTTCGGGCAGATCGAGACGCACCTGCTCGAGCAGGCCGGGCCGCTTCCCCCGTACCTGACGCTGACCTACGGCATGTCCTACGCGCGGAGCGTCGTGGATTGGTGTGACCGCGCGCTGGAGGACCTGGACGAGGGGATGACGGTTCCACGAGTGAAGGAAGGGGCGCGATGAACGCCGAACGCATCACCAGCGAGGTCGCGGTCGAGGTCCACGACCTCGTGAAGGAGTTCCCGTCACCGGACGGGGGCACGCTCACAGCGGTCGACCACGTTTCGTTCGACGTGCACCGGGGGGAGGTGTTCGGGTTCCTCGGGCCGAACGGAGCCGGCAAGACGACCACGCTCGAGATCGTCGAGGGCCTCACGCCGCCGACGTCGGGACGCACTAGCGTCCTCGGGTCGGACTCGGTCGCGGATCGCGACGCGATGAAGAACCGGATCGGCGTGCAGCTGCAGTCGAGCGCGTACTTCCAGTACCTCACGCTCGAGGAGATCCTCAACCTGTTCGGCTCCTTCTACGAGCGCGCGCTGCCGCCGGAGGAGCTGCTCGACAAGGTCGGACTGGTGGACAAGCGGAAGTCGCTCGTGGGCCACCTCTCGGGCGGGCAGGCACAGCGGTTCTCGATAGTCGCGGCGATGGTGAACGATCCCGACGTCTTGTTCCTGGACGAGCCGACGACGGGGTTGGACCCACAGGCCCGGCGGAACCTGTGGGACCTGATCGAGCACATCAACCACGTCGAGGGGAAGACGATCGTGATGACCACCCACTACATGGAGGAGGCACAGGTCCTCTGCGACCGGGTGGCGATCATCGACCGGGGCAAGATCCAGGCGCTCGACGCGCCGCTGGGCCTGATACACCAGCTCCCGGCCGCCTACCGGATCGCCTTCGCGACCTCGTCGGACCTGAACGAGAACGACCTGAAGGCCCTGCCGGGCGTCGAGAGCGTCACTCCCGTAGTGCTCGGCGGCTTCACCTTCGAGCTCGCGGTGGCCCGGGCCAGTGACACGCTCCCGGCGTTCCTGGACTGGGCGAAGGAGAACGACGTGCAGGTGGACGACGTGCAGGTCGTCCCGGCCACGCTCGAGGACGTCTTCCTGTCCCTGACGGGACGGAGCCTGAGGGAGTGAGGGACATGAAGAAGCTGTTCGGTGCCAGCGCCAAGATGCTCTACCGCGACAAGCAGGCCCTGTTCTGGGCGCTCGCGTTCCCGGTGATCTTCGCGGTCGTGTTCGGGCTGTTCGACTTCGAGCAGACGCCCGAGGTGAAGATCGACCTCGTCGGCGAGACCGCGTCGCCCGTCTACGGGGCGATGGAGGTGGGTCTCGGCAGCATCGACACGTTCGTCGTGACCGAGCGGGGCGACCTGGGCGCCTCGACCACGCGTCTGGACGACGGCGATACCGACGTCGTGGTCGCGGTGCAGGGGAGCGGCGTCGAGGTTGCCTACAACGAGACGAACTTCCAGACCAACCAGTTCGCGATCACCGCTATCGAGCGGATCGTCGACCGGGTGAACCTCGCGGCGGCCGGTGTCACGGAGCCGACCGTGACCCTGGAGGCGAGCGGCGTCGCGGCCTCGGACGTCTCGTACTACGACTTCCTGCTGCCGGGCCTGGTCGCGATGGGCGTGATGAACGCCTCGATCGTCGGGATGGCGGTCGCGATCTCCAGGTTCCGCGAGCAGAAGATCCTGCGGCGGATCCTCGCGACGCCGCTCGCGCCGATCCGGTTCCTGTCGGCCCAGGTTGGTGCGCGCCTCGTCCTGTCGGTCATCCAGTCCGCGTTGATCCTGGCTGTGGGCATCTTCGTGTTCGGCGCCGAGCTCCAGGGATCGCTGCTGTGGCTATTCGTGCTCGTGACGTTCGCGAACCTGATCTTCCTGAACATCGGGTTCGCGGCCGCCGGACGGGCGAAGAACCCGGACGCGGCCGCGGGCATAGCGAACGCGATCGCGCTCCCGATGATGTTCCTGTCGGGCACGTTCTTCCCCACCGAGACCCTGCCGACGATCGTGCAGTGGATCGTGAAGTTCCTCCCCCTCACCCCGCTGCTCGAAGCGATAAGGCTGATCTCGGTGGAGGGCGAGCCGATCACGGCCGCGAGCACGCAGATCGCGGCCCTGACGGCATGGGTGGTCGCGTCCTATCTCATCGCGAACCGGATGTTCCGCTTCGAGGAGGCCTAGGCGGTGTACGGACCCGGGCCAGCCCGTGCCCGGCCCGGGTCTCGCCTAGCCCGCGGTAGGCTTCGCCGGTGCCCTTCGCGAGCGCCCTCGTGATCTTCGCGCACCCCGACGACGCCGAGTACGCCTGCGCAGGGACCGTCGCGGCCTGGACCCGCCAGGGCACCGATGTGCACTACTGCGTGCTCACCGACGGCTCCGCCGGCTCGAACGACCCGGCCATGACGCGCGAGACGCTCGCGCCGATCCGCGAGGCCGAGCAGCGAGCCGCCGCCGAGGTCCTCGGTGTGGGGACCGTGACGTTCCTCGGGTTCCGCGACGGGGAGCTGGAGGTGACCCTGGACGCCCGCCGCGCGGTGACGCGGGTCGTGCGGACGGTGCGCCCGGAGGTGATCCTGGCGCCCGATCCCTCGCGGCTGTGGTCGGGTTCGGGCTACATCAACCACTGGGACCACAAGCAGGCGGGCGCCCTGGCGCTCACGGCGGTGATGCCCGACGCCCCGAGCCGCCCGATGTTCGCCGAGCTGCTGGAGGAGGGTCTGGAGCCGTTCGAGGTGCATCACCTCTGGCTCTGGGCCGAGGAGCCGGATACCTTCGTGGACATCTCGGACACACTGGAGGTCAAGCTGGAGGCGCTGCGAAGGCACGTGTCCCAGGGCGCGGACGGGTCCGAGGACTGGGTGCGTAAGCGGGCACGACAGGTCGGGCAGGCGGGTGGCCTGGAGTACGCGGAGGGGTTCAAGGCGTTCGTGCTTCGGGACGAGGACCAGGAGTGATGGAAGAGCCTCTGGACGACGACGAGGAGCGGGAGCCTCTCGGCCTGGAGCCGCAGGAGGAGCAGAACGTCCGCGCCGACCTCGAGGACCTGGCCGGTATGCGCCGGGTCTTCCAGGCCCAGGGCGTGAAGGGCGTCGTGATCGCCTGCCCGGACTGCGGCGAGAACCACTTCTACGAGTGGGAGCTGCTCGCCGAGAACCTCGAGCACATGCTCTCAACCGGAGAGCCGCGGATGCACGAGCCCGCGTTCGACGTGCGCGAGGACGAGTACATCCAGTGGGACTACGGCAAGGGGTATATCGACGCCCTCGCCGATACGGGGCTCGAGCCCGACAACCGCGTCGAGGTCACCCGGTGCCCGTGGTGCGAGACGCCGGCCGAGCAGCACTTCCGGTACTGCCCTCGATGCGGGCGCTCGCTCGCCGCCGTGCGGATCTACAAGGAGCTCATCGACCGCGGCCTCGACGACCGCGAGGTGCGGGCCCTGCTCGTGCGCGCTGGGTTCGAGCCCTTCTGATCCTGCTTCGACTTGCGCCTTCGCGCCATTTGGGCGCACGATTGGACGAACATCCGCGGGGGAAGGAGGTGCGGATGGCTAAGTACATGATCCAGGCGTCCTACACGCAGTCGGGCGTGCAAGGCGTCCTGAAGGAGGGCGGGTCCGGTCGCCGGGACGCGATCGGGAAGCTCCTGGCCGACCTGGGAGGGAGCCTCGAAGGCTTCTACTTCGCGTTCGGGCAGGACGACGTCTTCGTGATCGCCGATCTACCCGACAACGTCACGGCCGCGGCGATCGGTCTGACCGTGGCTGCCTCAGGAGCGGTGACGAGCAGGACCGTCGTGCTCCTCACGCCTGAGGAGATCGACCGGGCGACGCAGCAGTCGGTCTCCTACCGCGCACCGGGAGCGTAGGCCGGGACCTGCGATGCGAGGGCGGGACCTCGAGGCCCCGCCCTCAGTCGCGCTTCGAGCGCCGGGTGCGTGGGTGTTCCAGCACACAGTCCTCGGGTGCCTTGTCCTCGCGCAGGCCCTTGAACGACGGGGCGCGCATCTTCCTGGAGCCCTTCGTGATCTCGAGGTACTCGACCTCGCACACGAGGACGGGGTCGACGAACGTCGCGCCCTTCACCGCCGGGAGCTCGGGGTCGTCGGCGGCGGGCTCGGAGCGCGCGATCGGGGTGAGGCGCTCGAGCAAGCTCTCGAGGGTCTGCTGAGTGAAGCCGGTCCCGACCTGACCGATCCACAGGAGCCGGTCTTCGTCGTAGGCGCCCACGAGCAGCGCGCCGAAGGTCCCCGCCCGTCCGCCCTGGCCCGGGGTCCAGCCCAAGATCACGCAGTCCTGGGTGTTCGTGAGCTTGATCTTGCGCCAGTCCGGTGAGCGCCGCCCGGGGAGGTAGCGCGAGCCTGTCTTCTTGGCGACGACGCCCTCGAGGCCGAGCTCGCGCGCTGCCTCAACGAACCTCTTGCCCGCGCCCTCGACGTGGGTGATCACCTGCAGGCGGTGGTCGGTCTCGACGATCGTCTCGAGCAGCTCACGTCGCTCCTCGAGCTTCAGGCCGGTCAGGTCCTGCCCGTCGAGCCACAGGAGGTCGAAAGCGACGAGCGCGACCGGGATCTTCTGGGCGATCCGCTTGATCTCGCGCTCGTTGGCCAGGTTCATCCGCTGCTGGAGCGTCTCGAACGAGTTCCGCCCGTCCTCGTCGAACGCCACGATCTCGGCGTCCAGGACCGCGTTCACCTGGTTCACGAGCTCGTGGACCATGTGCAGCTCCGGGTACTTGTCGGAGACGTCGCGTCCGTTCCGGGTGATCAGCCTGGTCCGGTCGGTCGCCATCGGCGTGATCGAGCGGATCCCGTCGAACTTCGGCTCGAACCACCAGTCCTGCCCGTCGAACGGCTTCCACCCGCCCTCGGCGAGCATCGGCGAGAACGCCGGCGGCGACGCGATCAGGGGCGCCTGCTGTGCGGAGCCGAGGAATGCGAGCCAGTCGGTCCGGGTCTTCACGAAGTGGAACTCCAGGCCGGGGTACCGGCGGCCGTGGAGGCGGAAGGTGACCTTGGAGTCCGTCCACTCCAGCGGCTCGTACCACCCGTCATCGAAGATCCGGACCT
>Ga0209642_10002748_pt1 | contig 11507 bp, 14 predicted proteins | sample RifCSP19_2_FD_184025 | JGI IMG/M metagenome (GOLD analysis project Ga0209642, IMG submission 184025) | Soil microbial communities from Rifle, Colorado - Rifle CSP2_sed 19_2 (SPAdes) (version 2) | ecosystem: Environmental > Terrestrial > Deep subsurface > Rock core/Sediment | place: Rifle... | reverse complement strand
GTTCAAGCCTGGGATTATAAGATAGGTAAGCTCGACGTGGCATTTCTTCTGAACTGAAAGCTCCACTGTTTTTAAAACCACCTCTAATTTCCCCTTACATACCTTTTTGTAGAAATCCTGGGTCATTCCTTTCACATCGATATTCATAGCATCGATTAAGGGCAAAAGCTCCAAAAGAGGTTCCGGGTTAATATAGCCGTTGCTCACCAGCACGTTGACTAAATGCTTATCCCGGGCAAGCTTTGCAGTGTCCTGCACGTACTCATACCACATCAACGGCTCAGTATAGGTATAGGCGATTCCTATCGAGTTGTATTTGACTGCTAAGGAAACTAAATCCTCCGGAGTTATCAGCTCTGTAGGTGATTCTATTTGAGAGATATTCCAGTTCTGACAGTGGTCGCATCGCAGGTTACAACTGTTTGGCCCGGTGGAAAGGATCTCGCTTCCGGGATGAAAATGATAAAGCGGTTTCTTCTCCATCGGGTCCAAAGCAATGGAAACAGCCCTGGCATAATTCGTGGCATACAGTAGACCGTTCAGATTCTTCTTGCCTTTGCACATACCAACCTTCCCCTCAGTCAAAAGACACTCCCAGGGACAGAGATGACACTGGACTTTTTTGTTTTCTAATTTTTCGTAAAAGAGAGCTTCTTTTTGCATAGTTTATTTTATATCCCCTCTCCTTTTAGGAGAGGGTTAGGGTGAGGTCTTTAAAACATCCATCGCTTACCAGAGGTTTTAAACCTCCGCCGAGCCCTAAAGGCTCGGCTACGCATTTCAAAAAGACGTATACCTATCAAAATAAGGCTGGATATTCCAGATTAAACCTTTTTTTATAATATAACCTGGTGCCCAGGAAACCCAAAATCAAAATTATGAAATACCAGGGATAAAAATAGCCAGCCGCCAACGATAGGAAAAGGATTGAGGATTTGGTAGCCAGTATACTCTTCCCCACCTCTTTTGTAACAAGCGCGAAAATATAAAAGGGCAAAGAGAGGAAAGCCGAAAAAAGAAAGGGCAAATCCAGGCAGATTAAAGCTAAGATTATGGACAAGATTACCAATAAGGTTGAGACTAAAGTCGATTTTAAAATCCCATATCTGGCTCCAAATGTAATTTTCCCTACGGTTTTATCACCTTCGATATCTGGAAGCGTCGTGTTTATGTAGACTGCTCCAACCGCAAGAGCATAAGGAAGCGAAAACAAGACCGCCCGGAGGGAAAAATTCGACCTGATACAGAAACCAGCAAGGAAAACCAGCGAGCCGTGAGATATAACATTAGCCAGAAGCCCGCCGTAAGTTTTATTTTTCAAACAAAAGGGCGTTGCCGAATAAAAGAAGCTGAAAATTAATCCCAGAGTAAAAATCATGCCTATACTCAAAGAAAGGAAATATGAAGGCAGAACACTCAAAACATACAGAAAGGCAGTATAAATCCAGGCATTTTTTCTGGAGATATGCCCTTCAGCCAGAAAGAAAAGCTTTTTATTTTTACGATCAGTCTCCAGGTCATAGATTTGATTTAGAAGGTAAACCCCTCCTATGAAAAGGGTGGAGAAGATGAAAAGCCAGAACAAAGACCGGTCAGAAAAACCATACCTTGAGCCCTGATGATGCCCTAAAAGGAGAATCGTCCAAACCGGAACCATAAGAACCGGCCGGAGAACGAAGATATAATCTAAATATTTTAACATATTTTTTAATCGTAGGGGCGACCCTTGGAGGCTGTTGCTTAACTCATAGAAAGGCATGTCGAATCAGGAGTCGTTGACGTAGGGACAGCCCTTCCTTCGACTTCGCTCAGGACGGTGAGCTTGTCGAACCGTGTGGCTGTCCGTGTTGGGGTTAGGACAGGGACAAGCCCTGTCCCTACACGAGATTTCTCTCAAAAGAGACTTCGGCAACAATCTCTTGTGGTCGCCCGCGGGAGGGGACCCCGCAGGTGCGGGATTTCGCTAAGCTCAACAAGCCCCTCCCCTACTTCCTCATTTGATATCAGTCAACCAGTGTTCTTTATCATCTATATAAGATAAACGTCAGATAAAAGTAAACCAGAGGTGCAGAGAAAAGCAGGCTGTCAAACCGATCCAATATACCTCCGTGACCGGGGATGATGCTGGATGAATCCTTCAGGCTGACCTGCCTTTTAAAGGAGGATTCCACAAAATCTCCTAACTGCCCGAAGACACTTATCAGAATCGCCAGAGACAGAAGATGGATCAAAGGGATCTCTTTAAAGAATATGCTCTTTGAGACAAAAGCCGCAAGCACCGCTCCTGCTATTCCGCCAAAAGAGCCCTCCCAGCTTTTGTTCGGGCTGACCAGGGGCAGAATCTTGTGTTTCCCAAAAGGAGTCCCGATAAAATAGGAAAGAATGTCCGAAAACCAAGAGCATAAGAAAAGAAAGATGATCCACAAACCACCCAGGCGATATTCTAAACCGGACTTATGAGGAAATTCCCGGATCAGGATAAGAAAAGAGAAAAACAAGGCTACATAGATCAAGCCAAACAGGAAAGAGGAGAGATTCTCAATTGCATTATCAAATTTGTATCTGATTAATTGAAACAAGCCTGAAATCAGAACGCTGAGGAGAGTAATTATCAAGATAAATCTATCGCTGTAATAGTAACCCGAAACCCCGATCAAAAGCCCGAAGAAAATCAGGAGAGTTTGAGAAAAAGAGATATCTTTCAGCTTGAGAATTGAGGAAAACTCGATTAACCCTAAGAAAATAAGTAAATTTATAAAGCTCATAAAAGGAATGCCGCCAAAATAGGAGAGGTAGAGGATGAAGGGGATGAAAATTACGGCAACTAATATGCGGGTCAGGAGATTATTCATTTACTAAAATTACGGATAACGAACGACAGATAACAAATAAAAAACTATCAGCCTCTCGCCTTAGCTAGGCAGATAAGGGTTTGGAGACAATGTGGGCGTCCGGGTTTATCCCGGACGTTATTCTCGTCCCGCATAAATGCGGGACACTACAATATCTGTCATCATATTTTGCCAAAGCGCCTCTGCCTGTTCTGGTAAATCCAGATCGCCTGGTAGAAATCGTCGACTGAAAAATCCGGCCATAAGACCGGTGTCACGTAAAGCTCAGTGTAGGAGGTCTGCCAGAGCATAAAATTCGAGATGCGCATCTCGCCCGAAGTGCGAATCAACAGGTCTGGATCCGGTAGCCTTTTGGTGTAAAGATAGGAGGAGAAAAGCCCTTCATCCAGGTCTTCCGGTTTTATGACGCCTGAACATACATCCGCAGAGATTTTCTTCACCGCATCCAAGATCTCGCTTCTTCCGGAATAATTTAAAGCTAAATTTAAGATCAGCCCGGTATTGTCCTTGGTTCTTTGAATCGCTTTTTTCAGAATCTCTTTTCTGGTGGAGGAAAGCTCCTCAATGTTGCCGGTTGTGATCAGCTTGACGTTATTTTTCTCTAATTCACTCAATTCCCTTTTTGTAGTCTCATACAGCAGATTCATAATCGCGGAGACCTCCTCTCTGGGTCTTTGCCAGTTCTCAGTGGAGAAGGTAAAAAGGGTGAGGATGGAGATTTTTAACCCGGCTGCGGCTTCAACTATCCTTTTTACGGTTTTGACCCCAGCCCGGTGCCCGGCTATGCGGGGCAATCCCCTTTTCCTTGCCCATCTCCCATTTCCGTCCATTATAATAGCGATATGTTTGGGCAGGTTTCCCTTTTTTATGATTTTACTCTTTAAGTCTTCTTCTGGCAATTATGGTTATCCCTTTCCATCTGGAAAACGACACAAGAAAATCGGGCGAACACACAGGTTCGTCCCTACATTTTTTCACCGTCGGGTCAGGGGACCCGACGTGCACGCATATAACCTTTTGTCATTGCGAGCCATAGGCGAAGCAATCCGTCCATAGTGTACAGATTGCTTCGTCGTCCGCCTCTCTGCGAGCCGTAAGGCTTTTATCGGCTGGCGAGACTCCTCGCAATGACTTTTTTGATCTTCCTTTTTCCTTTTCTATTTATCCGTCATCAGTCATTCGTCATCCGTCATTGTTTTTATCACACTTCCATTATCTCGGCTTCTTTTTTCTTCAAAAATTCATCCGTCATCTCAATATATTTGTCCAGAATCTTCTGCACCTGCTCCACTCCTTTTCTGGAATCATCCTCAGAGATCTCCTTATCTTTTTCTTTTTTCTTCAAAGCCTCGTTTCCATCCCGTCTTATATTCCTCAAAGCTATTTTACTTTCCTCAGCAATTTTCTTAACATGCTTAACTAAATCTTTTCTCCTCTCCTCAGTCAAAGGAGGAATTGGCAGACGGACCACGTTTGCGTCCGTAATAGGGTTCAAGCCTAAATCCGATTTCTGGATGGCTTTGGCTATCTCCGGTATCAGCTTTTTCTCCCAGGGCTGGATAACGAGCAATTTGTAATCCGGGACACTTACGCTTGCCACCTGGGAAAGAGGAACCATGGAGCCGTAATATTCCACTTTTACGCCGTCCAGAAGGGAGGTGGTCGCTTTACCGGTGCGGATGGCAGCTAATTCTTTGTGCAGAGCTTCTAAGGTCTTTTTCATCTTCTCTTCAGTTTCTGCAAAAATCTGTTTAGCCATAATAATTCCTTTCTCTTTTCGGTTAGAAAACTTTTAGAGAAAAAAAATCATTCAACCCGAGTTCCTATTTTTTCACCTGAGATTATTTTCTGGAGATTACCTTTTTTCAAAAGATTAAACACGATAACGGGGACACTATTTTCCTTGCATAAAGAAATGGCTGTGGCATCCATCACCCGGAGGTCTCTGTTCAGCACTTCTAAGTAGCCGATCTGCTTGAACATCTTTGCCCGTGGGTTCTTAAGAGGATCACAATCATAAATCCCGTTCACCCTGGTTCCTTTGAGGATTACCTCGGCCTCGATTTCGCTTGCCCTTAGAGCTGCAGCAGTATCCGTGGTGAAAAAGGGATTCCCGGTTCCAGCCGCAAATATCACTATCCTCCCTTTTTCCAGATGACGGACTGCCCTTCTCCGGATATAAAGCTCAGCCACTCTATCCATCTGGATTGCGGACATCACCCGGGTGAAAACCCCGGCTTTTTCCAGGGCATCCTGCAAGGCTAAGGAGTTTATCACCGTAGCCAGCATTCCCATATAATCGCTTGAGACCCTATCCGTTCCTCCAGAGCTTAAAGATACACCTCTGAAGATATTCCCCGCTCCAATAACTATTCCTATCTCTGTCCCTAAATTTTTGATTCCTTTAATCTCTAAAGCTAAATACTGGAGAAAATCAGGGTCAATGCCGTACTCCTTTTTCCCCTGAATCGCCTCACCGGAAAGTTTGAGAAGAACTCTTTTATAGACAGGTTTTGACATTTCGGTATTCTATATTCGCTGTTCGTGTTTGGCTTTTCGCTAATAGCTAACAGCTAATAGCGAATCGCTAATTCATTCTCCTAATCTGAATCTCACAAGCCTTTTAACAGTTATATTCTCGCCTAACTTCGCGATGGTTTCGTCTATTCTCTGCTTAACGGTCCGGTCTTCGTCTTTGATAAAAGGCTGTTCTAAAAGACAGGATTCCTGAAAGAACTTCTCCAGCTTTCCCTGGACTATCTTTTCCAGAATCTTCTCCGGCTTGCCTTCTTGCAGAGCTTGAGCTTTATAGATCTCTTTTTCTTTCTCCATGAGATTTGCCGGGATCTCTTCCCTTTTTATGGCTAACGGATTTGTAGCGGCAACCTGCATGGCAACGTCTTTGGCCAGGTTGCGAAAGTCATCGGTCCGGGCCACGAAATCGGTCTCGCAGTTTATCTCTAACAATACTCCTAATTTCTCACCTGGATGAATGTAGCAATATATTAACCCTTCCCTGGTCATCCTCCCGGCTTTTTCTGAGGCTTTAGCCATTCCGTGTTCTCGGAGATAGTCAAGCGCTTTCTCCAGATCGCCGATTGCCTTCTCCAGAGCTTTTTTACAGTCCATCATCGGGGCTCCGGTTTTGTCCCTTAATTCCTTAACCAGTTTCGAGCTGATCTCCATCTATTCCTCCTCCTTACTTTTCACCTTAATCTCCTTTTTCGTCTCCTGCTCTTTCTCTTCCATCTGTTTATGCTGTGCCTCCAGTATGGCACTGGAGAACTCATGCGAGATCACTTTTATAGACTTGACTGCATCGTCATTTCCCGCAATCGGATAATCAATCACGTCCGGATCCGAATTGGTGTCGATTATGGCTATGACCGGGATTTTCAGCTTGTTAGCCTCTGCCACTGCGATCTTCTCTTTCTTGGAGTCGACCACAAAAACTGCACCCGGCAGCCTGGTTATATCCTTAATTCCTCCCAATATGTTTTCCAGCTTGTCTATTTCCCTTTGCAAGCCGGAAGCCTCTTTCTTGGTGAGCTTTTCAAAAGTCCCATCCTCTTTCATCCTCTCCAGGTCTTTTAGCCTTTTGATATTTCTTCTGATGGTCTGGAAGTTGGTCATCATCCCGCCCAGCCATCTTTCAGTCACGAAAGGCATACTGCATCTTAAAGCCTCTTCCTTGATGACTTCTTTTGCCTGCTTTTTTGTTCCTACAAATAGAACCTGTTTATCGTTCGCTACTATCTCTTTGACCTTTTGACAGGCTTTTTCCAAAGAGTTGACTGTTTTCTGCAGGTCGATTATGTAGATACCGTTCCTGGATGTGAAGATAAACGGTTTCATCTTGGGGTTCCACCTTTTGGTCTGATGACCGAAATGAACCCCAGCCTCTAATAGATCCTGAAGGGTTACTGCCATTCTACAACTCCTTTATTTATGGTTTTTACCTCCACCAGCCTCGTCTCCTTCAGGGCTGAGGCATTTGCCTCAGACCTCCTGAAAGATCAGCCGGTGTGTGTTTTTAATTACTCTTTACGTTACCATGCTAATTTAACTCTGTCTATTGATCCAGAATTTTAGCTGCGTAGGGGCGTCCAATTGGACGCCCGTGGGTAAGGGTGGAGACAAGCTCCACCCCCACGCGATAACTAATTCGAATTATCGATTGTCACGAACCATTTCAAGCCATCTCCGGCGGCTTGACTTTTTCATCAAAACTTATTGGTCCAGGCCCGAAATAGGCCACCATTAATAACCCGCCAAGCATTGCCAGATTCTTCATAAACATTACCATCTGCAACGGGTCAGATAATTTAGTATGGAAGATAAGTGTCGCAGGAACCAAGAATATTATCAGCGCAATAGCACCCAGGCGAGCCTTGTATCCGAGTAAAACCGATAAACTGCCGAAAATTTCAAAAATGATTGCGCCAACCAGGAACAAACCGGTAAGCGGCATACTATATGCTGTCATATACTGCTGAGTTCCAGCCGGATCCATAATCTTTCCTATGCCTGATTTTATAAAAATTAAAGCCAGTAAAATCCGCGCAATGAGTGGAACTGGATTTTTCATCTTCTCCTACCTCCTTGCTTTTTGGTTATTTCTCATTAGTTAAACTCTTTCTTATGAATTTATAACTCCTCCTCACATCTACTGGTCGGGAACCATAGGGTCTTCCAGTTTATCCCTACATCCTCTAAAAATCTTTTCTCCTTTACAATTTTAGGTCTCTATATACTAGTGATTCTTCTATTTAGAAATTCCCCCCTTAATTGTTATTACCACCCTTTCAACCTGAATCTTCCGTTTCGACTTTTCAACTGCCTGGTTTACAATATGTACTAAACCGAAACAGCAGGGGACTTCCATATAAATGACTTTCAGACTTTTAGGATTAGCCACCTTTAGTATTTGGGTGATTTTTTCAACATAAGCCTCTATATCATCCAGTTTTGGGCAACCGATAGCAATTGCCCGGTCTTTAAGAAAATCCTGATGAAAATTAGCATAAGCAAAAGGAACACAATCAGCCACTATCAATAAATCAGCATTTTTAAAATATGGAGTAAAAGGTGCTACCAGGTGAAGCTGAATTGGCCAGCCCCGAAGTTCAGAAGGAATTACGCTCGGCTCTTTGTAATTCGCACTCTTTTTTTCTTTGTCCCAGGACATTACCTGGGCAGAAGGGCAGGCGGTTACTCCCTTTGGCATCTCGTGTGAATGATATTCTGGAAGTTCTTCAGCATGTTCTTTAAGATGCTCTAAATGTTTCTCCAGCATTTCAGGCGCAACTTCTTCTATTCGTGCAATCGTTGCTTCTTCATCATACAGCTCTGCTTCACGTTCTTCAATAGTTAATGCATCCATCGGACAGGCACCTAGACAGGCACCTAAGCCATCACAGTAAAACTCTTTTACTACCCTTGCCTTTGGTCCTTCGGGGGTCTGGATAATTTCTATTGCCTGCTCCGGACAAGCTGGAATACAATCACCGCAACCATTACATTTTTCCTCATCGATCTGAATGATCTTTCTTTTTACTTTCATCGATTAACACCCTCAGTTGGAGCAAATGAATTTTTCATTTCAGCTAAATCCTGGTGACCAGTACCCTGTAAAAGTCCCTCGACTTTATCGGAAACAATTTCAATATAAACAAAGACCTTTTGTCAATTAATCCATCACCTTTAACCTGACCCTTCGCTCAAAATAGCTACCTGTCATTCCTTCTTTTGGTTTACCTTTTACCGATTCCCCTCTGGTCAGCATAACCTGAAGGGTAATTTCTGCATCCTGGGCTGAGTCTGCAGCTCGGATGCTCATCGGTAAAATGGTAATCTTTGCCCCCTCATATCCCTCCAATTTATCCCCGACGATTCTACAAGACCCTGGTAAATTCACATCCCATCCCGGGGCAAACTTGGATAATGAACTCGACTCTATAGTCTTAGGGTCAACATAAAGCCAGGCATTCCTGTAGGGAGCTTTTTCTGTATCTTCTTTCGTTCTGCCAATTACGGTGAGCAAGGTCTTAACTTCTCCCCTTTTTACCTCGATAATAAAACTTCCATCCGGCTGTTTAAACGACTTTTTTGTTTCCTTGTCAATTATATCGATGATCGTTCTGTCATCATCTTTCCATGGACCATTATTCACATGACAGGCAAGACAATCTTTCGCCTTCCCAAGGATCCCGACTGCAGGGGGATAAGCCAAGGCTTCATTTGGATTTACAGTTAGAACCTTTACCCCCGCCAAGGAGAGTAATAAAGTAAAAAGAGTTGACAGGAGAATTAATTTTGTCTTCATCTCTTTTTTCCTCCTTAGATAAAATATCTCATAATCGGTCTTGTTTCTGATCTGCGCAGCACTTCCTCAAATCCAGCCTTACGAAATGCCGATGCCAGACCAGTATAGGCAAAAACATCAGGGAATTTTCCTTTTTTCGGCTCTACCGGATAACCCTCAACGATTTTTGCACCTTTCTTTCTGGCATATTCGATCGCCGCTTTAAGCAACTCCACTGTTACACCTTTTTTTCGGAAATGTTTGGCAATAAAAAAACAGACCACCGACCAGGCCGATTTTTCATCAACTCTTTTCAGCACTCGAGAATTCTCTAACCTCACAAATCTTTCCCTTGGAGCAATTGAACACCAGCCAACAGGCTTTCCACCCGCATAAGCTAAAATACCCGGAATTTCACCAGAGTCTATTATTTTCTTTAATGCCTTCCTGTTTTTCTCACCTCTTTGCTTCTCCCAATCAGCCCTCGAAAGCCTCCAGAACATACACCAGCAACCAGCACACGCCCCTCTCTCCCCGAAAAGATTTTCAAGGTCTTTCCAACGTTTGGAAGTTACTTGATGAAATTCCAAATCTGAAAGTCTATCTGATTTAGACATATATTCGACGTTATAAAAATTTGAAAATTATTTCTCCAATGCTTCTAAGAATTCCTCCATAGTTATACCTGCCCTGGCAATTAGACTTCGCAATCAGACTTTAACCTCTACCTTGCGAGTAGTGACAGTCAAAGGCATCCCTTTTTCAGCCCGCACCTCAAGACATTCTTTGATGGCTTCTCGGATGTTTTTCTCAGCCTCTCGTTGGGTCTTGCCTTGGTTTATACATCCAGGTATAGATGGACATTCAGCTATATACATCCCATCTTCATCCCGAAATATAGTGATAAGGAATTTCATATTTTTCTCCTTCATTCAAATATCAAGGCAGATAACCTGTAATTCCAACCCTGCATTCTATTATGTAGGGGCGGGTTTGAAACCCGCCCCTACAAAAAAACCAAATATCAAACCCTCTATCTTATCTCTTGGAATACTGGAATCTCTTGCGGGCTTTTGGCTGTCCGTATTTTTTCCGTTCAACCATTCGCGGGTCACGGGTCAAAAGCCCCTTATCCTTCAAAAGCTTTTTCAGATTCTCATCCAATTGAGCCAGTGCCCTGGCAATCCCTAACCTGATAGCCCCAGCCTGACCGGAAACCCCACCGCCTGTAGCACTGCAAACCACGTCCATTTTACCGTCCACCTTGGATACCTCCAGAGGCTGCAAAACATGTCTGATCAGGTCATCCTTCTGCAAATAGTTTTTCAACTCCTTGCCGTTAATCATCCTTCTTCCGTTTCCGGGAACGATTATCCTGACTCTGGCAACTGAGGTTTTCCTCCTGCCTGTAGCTGAATATACTTTTCTTTCCAAAACTTCACCTCCTGAAATCTTTCACTTTTAGTTAAAAAATTCTACAGCTCCAAAGGCACAGGCTTTTGAGCTGAATGCGGGTGCTTTTCCCCGCTATAAACAAAAAGCTTGGACAATATCTTGTCGCCTAATCTATTATGGGGCAACATTCCTTTCACTGAATGGATAAATACTTTCTCCGGCTTTTCTTTTATCAGTTTTGAGAACTCCTCTTTTTTCAAACCTCCGGGGTAGCCAGTATAATGATAATAGGTTTTCAGTCTGGTTTTCTTTCCAGTCAGCATAACCTTATCACAATTTATCACCACCACATAATCACCTGAATCCAGATGAGGGGTAAATTTCGGCTTACCCTTTCCTAAAAGGATCTGAGCAACTTTAGAGGCTAATCTTCCCAAAACCTTTCCCTGGGCATCCACCAGATACCATTTCTTCTCGATTTCATTCAGTTTAGGCGTATAAGTCTTCATCTAATCTCCTTTCTAATCCCGTCTTTCGAACTGTTTCTTGAATACGTTGCTTCAAGTTGTAACTTTTGAATATAAAAAAAGATATTGGTTTGTCAAGCACAAAAGATGCCCTGGGATAGCTAAGATGAGACCGCAGGGGTTCAAAATTTAGAACACTTCGCTCTTTAGAACGCGTAGCAGTCCGCCAGAGGCGGATTAGACCTCTGCTGAGCCCTGAAGGCTCAGCTACGCAAATGATACTTTTTCAATAACGCAAGAGCAAGTTCTTGCACTCCGGAAAACAACAAAATCCTTGACCGGAAAAGTGTGTGAATATATACTGGGGTACGAGCATATATATCTATTTTTTAATCAGGGATAAATTCTTCTATGAATCAGGAAATCAGTAAAATCGAAAGAAAAAACGGCACGCTGTTTTTTGGGATAAAAAAGAATATCTTCTTTCTG
>Ga0209642_10002746_pt1 | contig 11509 bp, 12 predicted proteins | sample RifCSP19_2_FD_184025 | JGI IMG/M metagenome (GOLD analysis project Ga0209642, IMG submission 184025) | Soil microbial communities from Rifle, Colorado - Rifle CSP2_sed 19_2 (SPAdes) (version 2) | ecosystem: Environmental > Terrestrial > Deep subsurface > Rock core/Sediment | place: Rifle... | reverse complement strand
CGGAGGAGGTTCGATCCGCATCCCCGCCTCCTGCTGCGGCGTCTTCGGCCTCAAGCCGTCGCGCGGTCGCGTGTCGAGCGCGCCGTTCGGCTCTCTCGAGGGCCTGTCGACCGCCGGCCCGCTCTCGAGGACGGTCGAAGACGCGGCGCATCTTCTGGACGTCCTTGCCGGTTACGAGCCCGGTGACCCCTGGTGGGCGCCGCCACCGGAGCGATCGTTCGCGAGTGCCGCCGCGACGCCGGCGGGCACCCTTCGCGTCGCCGTCACGTCGACTCCTCCGATCGACACGCCGGTGTCCTCGGCGTGCATCGCAGCCCTCGATTCGGCAGCGGCGCTTCTTGCCGAGTGCGGCCATGACGTCGGCGAGTCGACACCGCCCTGGACCGACCGCGATCTCTTCCACACGTTCATCGAGGTCTGGCAGGCCGGCGTCGCACTTCAACCGATCGACGATCTCTCCCTCATGACGGCGCTGAACCGCGGATTGGTCAAGTCGGCGCACGCGAGCTCCGCCGTCGATTACGTGCGGGCTGTCACAAAGCTCCAGCTGATCGCGCGGAGAACGGTCGCGTTCTGGGAGGAGATCGATGTCGTTCTCACGCCGACGCTCGCGCTGCCTCCTGTAGCGATCGGCTGGCAGGAGAGCGTCGAAGGAGCGATCGAGCAGCTTCTGCGAAATACCGAGTTCACGCCCTTCACGGCGATCGCGAACCTGACGGGGCTTCCTGCCGTGTCACTCCCTCTGCACTGGAGCGAGGATGGGTTGCCGATCGGCGTCCAGGCGATCGGGCCACCGGCCGGCGAGGCCCTCTTGCTCAGTCTGGCCGCGCAGGTCGAGGCCGCGCGTCCATGGGCGCACAGGCGGCCACCGCTCTCCTGATCGCCCGCCCGAGGCCTGGAGTGGAGACGAGCGCCGCGGCTGCGAAAGCGGGCCGCCTTCAGGGATATTTCGCGCGACCGGAATTCGTACTCGCGGATTCCGGTCTTGCGCTATCCCGCGATCGTGATGCGGATCTCCTGTCCCGGCGCGGCGTGAAGCATCCGCGCGGCACTTCCCCTGGAGATCGCGAGCGACATGTTCTTGTAGCTGTCCTCGTACAGGATCACGTCGCCGGGTCGCGCATCGGCAAAAGTCCGAGCCATCACCGCGTAGTACCGCTCGCCGGCCAGCTCGAGCTCGATGCGAGTCCCGGAGAAGATGCCGAGGCCTTCCACGTCGTCGCGGGTGAGATTGAGAGCGATGTTCCCGAAGCTGTCGACGTACAGCAGCGTTGCGACGACGCCGCCATCCACGAGCGCAAGCTCCGGGAGGTCGAGACGAACGAGGCTCTCCGGATCGACCGGCGGGCCGAGCTCCTCGGGAGTGACGCCCCGTGCAAGGTGAGCCGCTGCGGGACTGAAGAGATCGCGTCCGTGGAACGTCCGCGAGATCGTGTCGAGGGCGTAGTCCGGGTTTGCCAGCTCGTGAGCCGCCGCAATGCCCGTGCGACCGGCGGCGGGAAGGAGCAGACCGTTGTCCGGGCCAACGTACACGCGACCTTCCTCGTCGCGCAGTACGAGTGGACGCCTGGGCCCTCCCACCCCGGGGTCGACGATGGCGAGATGGATGCCCACGGGCATGAAGCCGATCGTGTTTGCGAGGACAAGGGCTCCCTGCAGGACCGCCTGGGGTGGAATCCCGTGGGTGATGTCGATGATCTGCGCGTCTGGGGCGATGCGCTTCATGACTCCGTGGCAGGTACCCACGAAGTCGTCCTTGAGCCCGAAGTCGCTCAGGAACGTGATGAACACGCGCGGAGCCTAACGCTGTCGCGCCAACCAGAGCTACCGACGGCGCGTCGCGCGAGCGGGCGGGCAGCACCGAAGGTGCTCGCGTCGGGCCTCGCCGCAAAGCGGGAGGCCGCGCGGTCGGATCCGAACGAAGGCGGTCGGAGCTTGGAGCGGAAGTGGCCTGTCGACCTTGATAGGCCTGGTCACCCGGCTTCCATCCCCTGTCGGGCTACCCCGCGCACGCGCGCAGCATAGTGAGGCAGGCGGCCGGTCATGCCTCGTCCGCGGCTTCAACCGACGGCGTCACATCACGCCGTACGGCTACTTCGCGACCGCGCGCCAACTCGAGTAGCTCCGCGGTCTCACGTTGGAGCCGTACGAGCTTCGCCGCGATGATCGCGACGTAGACCAGAACGAAGACGAAGACGACACCGTAGGCGGCTGCGACGAGCTCGGCCTGGCTCCAGCTCACTGGAGCACCTCGCGAAGCTCTCGCAGGTCGGCATCGAGCCTCTTCCCGGCGAGCTCGACCCGGTAGAGGACATATGCGAGGAGCGTCACGGCAGCCCACGACAGGCAGAACGTCGCGAACATCAGCCCGGTCATCTGCGGCCCCTCGCGCGTGAAGACGGTCGGGTGGATGAAGTCCTCGGCCAGCCTGATCGCGAGGAAGCTGATCGGAATGAGCACGACTCCGAACAACGCGTACACAGCAGAGGAACGAGCACGCCGCGGGCCCTCCTCGAGCGAGAACCTGAGCATGAAGTAGGCGCAGTAGAAGAGGAAGAGAACGAGGAAGAGCACGAGCTGGTTCGAGCTCCAGCTCCACCACACATCCCACGACGCCCTCGCCCAGATCGAGCCCGTGATCAACGTCAGCGCGCCGAAGATAGTGCCCTGGTGGATCGCCACGTAGCTCTCGAGGTCGTTGCGCTCGTTTCCGCGCCAGAGGAGGAGGAGCGCCTTCCATGCCCCGAGCCCGAAGCAGAAGTACGCGGTCAGCGCGATCGGCACGTGGATGTAGAAGATGCGCTGCGAGATACCCTGATCGGCGTCCTCGGGGGCGACGATCAGCGCCAGGACGAGGGCGAGCCCCATGAGACCCGCGGTGAGCGCGGCAAGACCGGGAAGGCTTCGAATCGCAGAGGTGCTCAGGGTCTACTCCGTGACGACGTACTCGAAGGACGCCCACGAGAGTACCGCGAAGACCCCGTCGTACAAGACCAGGAGCAGGAGGTAGCGCTCTCCCTCTGGCGAGATCGCCGCACCGACGCCGCCGACGATGAGCGGGATCGCGAGCGGAAGGACGAGGAGCGGCAGGAGCACCTCTCGCGAACGGGCAGCTGCCGCCATTGCTGCCATGAGCGAGCCCACCGCACAGATGCCGATGTCGGCGAGTACGACCCCTGCGAGCGCCGTCGCACCGAGAGGCGCGAAGAAGAGAACGAACGCCGGTAACGCGACGATCTGCGTGGCGAGGAGGAACGCGAGCGTCGCGAGCGTCTTCCCGAGCCAGATCGCACTTCGGTCTGAAGGAGCGAGCACGAGACCGTCGAGCACGCCGTGCTCCTGCTCGGGCACCCACGCCCGCGCGAGTCCGAGCAGTGCGGTGAACACAATCGCGACCCAGAGAAGCCCGTATGCCGCGTCGTCCCGGGCTCCCTCCGGAAGCGCGAAGTGGAAGACGACGAGCGTCGAGAGAACGAAGAGCAGCATCGCGGGGAGCGTGTCGCGCGCGCGGAGCTCGACCCGCAGATCCTTGCGCGTCAGGGCCGCAACGTCGGCGAGGTAGGTCACGCGAGCGCGATCCTCGTCGTCGCCAACCGCGCCAGACGCTGTGGGTCGTGGGTCGCCACGATGAGGGTTCGCGAGCCGGCGAGCGTCTCGAGCTCGCGATCGAGCAGTTCGGCGCCCTCTTCGTCGAGAGCGGAGTATGGCTCGTCCAGCAGGATCAGCTCCGGGTCGTGGAGAAGTGCCCGGCAGAGCGCAAGCCGTTGGATCATCCCCCGTGAGTACGTGGACACACGGTCGCTTCGGACGTCCCACAAGCCGAAGCGCTCGAGCAGCATGCCTATCCGCTCACGCCGTTCCGGCACCCGGTAGAGGCGACCGTAGAGGTCGAGGTTCTCGAGGGCTGTGAGCTCGCGGTACACGAGCGACTCATGCGCCAGATACCCGAGCTGCGCGCGGTCGACGTCGACCTCCAGCACGCCGCGCGTTGGTGCGGCGAGACCGGCGAGCATGCGCATGAGCGTGGTCTTCCCGGAGCCGTTCGGCCCGGTGACCATGGCGAAGCCACGTGCTGGAACGATGATGTCAACACCACCGAGAACGCGTCGTCGCCCGTACCGCTTCTCGAGGTCCCGAGCCCGAATCATGGGACGATGACGTCGAGCGCGACGAAGGCGAAGAAGACAACGCTGATGATCCCGTTGAGTGTGAAGAACGCTGCGTCGAGGCGGCGGAGATCACCGGGACGCACGATCCAGTGCTCGTAGGCCAGCAAGGTTGCTGTTGCCACCACGCCGGCCCAGTAGAGCACGCCGACCTCGAGCCCTGCTCCGGCGACTGCCAGGAGAACGACGGCTCCGACGTGGAGCGCACGGGCGCCTCTGAAGACGCCTCCCTCGCCGAAGCGGACGGCCCACGAATGAAGGCCCTCGCGCCGATCGTGCTCCAGGTCGAACAGCGAGTAGAAGAGGTCGAATCCCGCGACCCAGAGGAGCACCGCTCCGCCAATGATCCACGCCTCCCACGGCGCTTCTCCCGACACCGCGAGCCAGGCGCCGATCGGCGCCAGCGCCAGGCACGCCCCGAGCCAGAAGTGGCAGAGCCACGTGAACCGCTTGAGGTACGGGTAGACGACGAACATCGCTACGGGAATCGGCCAGAGGTAGCGCACGACAGGGTCGAGCTGCGAGATGGCAACGAGGAACACCGCGAGCGACGCCGCGCAGAGCGCGAGCACCTGGCCCCGCTTGAGGGCTCCGCTGGGAAGCTCGCGTGTAGCCGTGCGCGGGTTCCGAGCGTCGAGCTCGGCATCGACGAGTCGATTGAGCGCCATTGCGAGCGTTCGCGCGCCGATCATCGCAACGGTCACCCAAACGACGTCTGCGATGCCGGGCCACCCGGCACTCGCGAGGAATGCGCCCACGTACGCGAACGGCAGCGCGAACACCGTATGCTCGATTCGGACCAGCGACGCAAGACGCCGCGGGAGCGGAGCGGGAGCGACCGTCACGTCTGTCGGTGAGCGGACGCCGTATCGCCGGACGCCAACTCGATCCCGTGGCGGAGCGCGGGCTGGATGACGGCGAAACCGTCGCGGCAACTACCAGGCGAGCCAGGGAGATTCACGATCAGCGTGCTTCCACGCAGGCCGGCGATCCCGCGAGAGAGGAGCGCGTGTGGAGTTCTCTCGAGCGCATCGGCACGGATTGCCTCGGCGATGCCAGGCGCCTCACGCTCGAGCACGGTTCGGGTCGCCTCAGGAGTCACATCCCGTGGAGCAAATCCCGTTCCTCCCGTTGTCAGTAAGAGCAACACACCTTTCTCCGAAAGGCTGGAGATCGCGTCGGCGATCGCCTCCTCGTCGTCGGGCACGACATCGCGCACGACGTCGAACCCTTCCCCGCGCAACAGCTCGTCGAGCGTGTCTCCGCTCAAGTCGGCTCGAACGCCCGAGTGAACCCCGTCGGAAACCGTCAGCACGCCCGCCTTCACATCGGTTCCTTCGTCTTCTCGATGAGCCGGACATCGCCTATGACCATCCCTTTGTCGACCGCCTTGGCCATGTCGTACACGGTAAGAGCGGCCACCGTCGCGGCGACGAGTGCCTCCATCTCGACACCGGTCTGCGCGGTTGTCTCAGCCGAGGCTTCGATCTCGACCGCGCGATCGCCGACGAGCAGTCCCACGTCCACGTGGGCGAGGGGAAGCGGGTGACAAAGCGGGATGAGCTCCGAGGTTCTCTTGGCCGCCATGATCCCGGCAAGCTGCGCCGTGACCAGCGCGTCGCCTTTCGGAAGCGTTCGCAGCATCTCCGCAGTAGCAGCGGCCATGCGAACCTCCGCCCGAGCTACGGCACGCCGCTTGGACACGGGCTTTGAGCCGACGTCGACCATCTTGACGTCGCCGTCCTCGCCGACATGGCTCAACCCCTCTCCGTGCTCGGTCACGGTGGGATCGTAGTGTCCCGCCGAGGTTCGGCCGTGGAGATCGTCCTAGGCAAGGGGAAGTGGCTCGATCTCGCGTGCTCCGTTTTCACGTGAAAACGGTTCCGCGCGAGAGGCGGCAGGCAAATCGAGGGTGAAGACCGTGGGATCGCCGTTCGAGTCGAGCCGGACCGCGCCTCCCATGAGCTTCGCGATCTCGCGAGCGATCGCGAGTCCGAGTCCGCTTCCGGACGCCATGCCGCTATCGACCCGGTAGAACCGGTCGAAGACGGCGTCGCGGTACTGCTCGGCGATACCCTGTCCATTGTCCTCGACTGACAGCTCGATTCGATCCCCGCGCCGCCGAGTGCGGATCACGACCCGCGTCCCAGCCGGTGTGTGAACCATCGCGTTGGTCGCAAGCGCCCGTCCGATCTGGAGAACACGCGCCTCGTCGCCGAAGCACCACAGGTCAGGCTCGATGTCGGTCTCGAGCACGTGCCCGGTCGACGCCGCAACATGCTCGATCTCGCCTGCCAAGAGCTCGACGACCTCCGTGAGATCCACGGACTCCTTGAGGACGCGCAACTGACCGGCGTCCACGCGGGATAGATCGAGGAGATCCGTCGACAGCTTGGTCAGTCTCTGCACCTGTCCCTGCATGGTCTCTATGAACCCACGCCGTGTCTCGTCGTCGAGTTCCTCGTCCACGAGAAGCTCCAGGAATCCACCGATCGAGAACAGCGGCGTCCGCAGTTCGTGGGACGCGTTCGCGACGAACGCCTTGCGGGCGCTGTCGAGCTGTGCGAGTTGCACTCGCATCCGGTCGAACGCATCAGCGAGCTCCCCTATCTCGTCGTTGCCGCGATCGACGATCGGGGCGCCGAAGTCGCCCCCCGCAATGCGTTCCGCGGCCGTCTCCAACCGGAGCAGCCGGTTGGCGAACATCCCAGCTGCCGTCAGGCCGAGGACGAGCGCGAAGATGAGTGCGAACGCGGTGGCGAGCAGCAGCCGGCGCTCGACGAGGCGAACCGTTGCGAGCGAGTCGGCGAGTGGCGCCCGAAAGAGCACCACCGCGTCCGCGTCGAGCGGCACCGCAATATTCGCGCTGTCGCCGTTCGCGTCGACGACGCGGCCGCGCTCGACCCTGCCGCTCACGAGCGCCTCGAGGGCGACGGAGTTGGTCGCAACGTCACGCGAGCTCCGTGTACGCGAATCTGCGACGGCGGCGAGCGCCGGTTGATTCGTCGAAAGGACATCGAAGGCAACGACACGGGAGTTCGTGACGACGGCGTACGCCTCCACCCGGTCCTGCCACAGCAGCGTGTCCTCCGGAAGCGCCGTCGCAAGCGGAACGGCCAGACCCTCGAGCTGGTCGAGTCGTGCGTCGACCAATCGACGCTCGAGCGAGGGTACGACGATCAAGTATGCGGTGCCGAGCGCTCCGGCAACGATTCCGACGAGGACGAGCGCGATACGGATCCGGATGCCGCCCGGCAGCCTCATCAACTACTCCGGTCTGAAGCGATAGCCCGCGCCGCGAATCGTGAGGATGAGCTCAGGGTCGCTCGGGTCACGCTCGATCTTCTCGCGGAGGTGGCGAACGTGGACGTCGATCGTCCGCGGTTCACGGTAGTCGGACCCCCCGCGAAGCCGTTCGAGCAGCTCGCGGCGCGAAAACACGACGCCCGGGCTCGACGCCAGCACGACGAGCATCTCGAACTCGATGAACGTCAACTGAATGGTCTCACCCCGGATCTGGACCGTTCTGCGCGGAAGATCGATCACGAGCTCCCCGCGCTCGATCGTCTCTTCTCGCTCCGCCGTGACGCGCGGAACTGCCGCCCGTCGCAACAGCGCTCTGACACGGCTGCGGAACTCCCGGATCGAGAACGGCTTCGTGATGTAGTCGTCCGCGCCCAGCTCGAGACCGAGAACCTTGTCGAGCTCCTCGCCACGGGCGGTCAGCATGATGATCGGAACGTCGCTCTGGCTGCGAAGGCGCTTGCACACTTCCAGGCCGTCGAGTCGGGGCAACATCACATCGAGGATGACGAGATCCACGGCATCTTCCTCGAACTTCCGAAGCGCCTCTTCGCCATCGCGGGCCTGAACGACGCGGTAGCCGTCCCGCTCCAGCGGGAACGTCAGCAAGGTCTGAATCGAGTCCTCGTCGTCGACGAGAAGGATTGTCGAGGAGTTGGGCATCGGAGCGTTCGCGCGGGCCCGCGGCTGCCGGCCCGCCTACTATAGCCCGGCGATGGAAGCTGCTCGGCCCCGGAGGCGCCGTCGCCGGCTGCATCGTGACACCGCCGACAGCCCCGTGAACGGACGTCTCGTTCGGTTGGGGTTCATTTTCGTCGTTCCAGCGCTTCTCGCACTGCTGTTCTCTCTCTCGGCAACAGGAACGCTTCCGAAGTCCCCTCTCGATCCTGTCTTCGACCCGGCTGCAGCCGCCGTGCTTCACGCGCAGCTCTCAGCCGAGCATCCCGCGCGGGTCCCGGGAACGATCGAGGCCGAGGGCGCGACCCGTTGGTACAGCGAGACCATCTCAGCTCTCGGTCTTGCAACCGAGGGGGACGTCTGGACCGAGGATCTCGCGGACCTAGGACGCGTCGAGCTTCGGAACGTCGTGACCATAGTGCCGGGACGAGCGGAGGAAACGGTCGTCCTAGTTGCTCACAGAGACAACGCAGGGGCTAGCCAACCACTCGGCGACAACGCCTCGGGAACCGCAGCGCTCATCGAGCTCGCTCGTGGATTCGCGCCGCAAGACGTCGGGCCGGATCCCTCGCCCCAGCGAACGCTCGTCTTCGTGTCGACCGATGCCGGAGCTTACGGCGGAGCAGGGGCGGCTCGCTTTGCCGAGACGTCTCCGCTCGCGGATGCCGCCATCGCGGTCGTGGTCCTCGACGGTCTGGGGGGACGCGGCCGCCCTCGGATCGCTGTCGCCGGAGACAGCCCGGCTTCGCCCGCACGCGCGCTCGTCAACACGGCGGCTGCACGAGTGGGCGAGTACGTCGGCGTTACTCCTTCGCTCCCGTCGGCGTTCACGCAGCTTCTCGATCTCGGGATACCTTTCGCAGCCGGCGAGCAGGGGCCGTTTCTCAAGCGTGGCGTTGCCGCAATCACCATCACGACATCCGAAGCCGGCGATCCGGAGGTCCCAGCCGGCGATCCCGACACTCCGCTCTCGGCTCGGCGTCTCGGTGAGCTCGGCCGAGCCACGGAAGCCCTCGTCGGCTCGCTCGATGCGAGCGTAGGGGGAGCCTTTCGGACCCCAGACAGCCTCTTCCTCAGCGATCGAGTGGCGAGTGGTTGGGCCGTGCGGTTGACACTCGTCCTCAGCGTCGTTCCATTCGCCCTCGGCGTGTTCGATCTTCTCGTCCGCTGTAGGCGAAGAGCCCTCCCCCTCGCCCCCGCATTCCGAGGGATCAGAGCGAGGCTCCTGTTCTGGCTCTATGGAGGGTTCCTCGTGTGGATCGGCGGGCTGACCGGAGTGTTCCCGACTGGTGCTGCTCTCCCGCTTCCTCCCTACACGTCGCTCGTGACCGACCTGCCTACTGCCGGCTTGACGGTCCTGGGTATCGCGCTCGCGCTCGGCTGGCTCATCGGTCGAAGGCGTCTCATTCCCACCCGCCCGGCCGACGCGAGCGAGCAAGTCGCCGGTCTGACCGCAGCACTCGCCTGCCTGGGTGCCCTCGCGCTCACACTCGCGCTGGTCAAACCGTACGCGCTCGTCTTCGTGCTCCCGTCGCTGTACGCATGGATGTGGCTACCGCTTCGCGGTCGCCTGTGGCAGCGAGCCGTCGTCTTCGTCCTTGGGCTCGCGGGACCGCTTCTAGGCTTCCTCCTGCTCTCGCACCAGCTCGACCTCAGCGCCGTCGACACGCCTTTCTACGTGATAGGGCTCGCAACGGTCGGGTACATCTCACTGGGCTCGGTGCTGGCGGGTGTCGCATGGGCTGCTGTTGCCGCCCAGTTGGCGGCGGTGACGTTCGGACGTTACGCGCCGTACGCGCAAGGCCTGGAGCCACCTCCGGCGGGTGTCCTACGGCGATCCCTTCGGAGTATCCTTGGCAATCGGCCGCGTACTACTCGAGTCTCAGATACCTGATCGGCGCGCCAGCCGCGATCTCGCCGTCGCCTCGAGGCACGTGGATGAGCGCATCCGCAGTTGCTGCCCTGACGATCATGTGCGACTCCTGGCCTGACACAGGGTCGAGAAGAAGCGCATTCTCCTCCGAGCGACGGCGGGCCCGCACGAACTCATCTCGCTGAGGGTTGCGGCGGAGCGTGGTCACGGTGCGGCCATGCTCATACCCCTCGTTCTCCGCAAGCCCTTGACGCGCCAGGAGCGCCGGCTTGACGAAGACGAGCGCTCCTACGAGCGCTGATACCGGGTTCCCGGGAAGGCCGAAGACGAGTGTCGCGCCTCGCACTCCAAAGGAGAGCGGTTTCCCCGGCTTGACAGCCACACCCCAGAACACCTCCTCGACGCCGAGGCTAGCCGCGGCACGGCGAACGAGATCGTGCGGCCCCATCGAGACACCGCCGGTGGTCACGAGGACGTCAGCGGTGAGCCCGCGCTCGAGAGCCGACCGATGAGCGTCTTCATCGTCCTCGACGACCGGCAGGATCTCGACATCTGCTCCGGCCGCGCGCAGAACGGCGGCGACCATCGCTCGGTTCGACTCGTAGATCTGCCCGGGGGCAAGCGGCTCCCCGGCAGAGCGCAGCTCGCTTCCAGTTGCGAGAATCGCGCCGCGAGGCCGAATGGAGCATTGAACTTCGGCGACCCCGGCCGCAGCGAGCGCACCGATATGAGCGGCGGCGAGGCGCGTGCCGACGCTCACAACGACGTCACCCTCACGAACGTCTCCGCCGCGCGGTCGAACGTGCTGACCGCTGTCCACATGCTCGAGAATCTCGACGCGATCGCCGTGATCGACGGCGTGCTCGACCGGGACTACGGCGTCAGCCTCCTCGGGCACCGCGGCGCCCGTCGCAATCCCGGCTGCCGTTCTCGGCGGAAGCGGCTCAGGTGCCGGGCTGCCCGCCGGGACTCGGAAGGCGACCGCAAGCTCTCCCGGAGTCTCGGTGGCGCGTACGGCGAAGCCATCCATCGCGGAGCTCGCAAACGGCGGGAGGGCGACTCTCGACAGGGCCGGTTCCCGAAGTATCCGACCGGCGGCGTCCGCAACCGCGATGCTCTCCAGGGGAAGCAGCTGCGCTCGCTCCCGAATGCATGCGAGAGCCTCTTCGATCGTCAGTAGATCGAGCACCCGGCGAGAGGTTACGGACGACCTCGACCAGTCGTCGGAACCGGGATCGCGGTTGGGGTCGACACAGCCGCCGTCTCGGTCTCGGTGCTCTCGGACTCGGAAGCGGTTGGGTCGTATGCGAGTGCGTACTGGCCACGAGTGAACGGCCTCCATTCGGGCCAGACGGCGGGCTCTGGGAACGGGCTCGGCTCAGTGCCTTCGAGCGCCGGCTCCATGAAGAGCCTCCAGATCTCCGCCGGGAAGCTGCCGCCGCTGACCGCTATCCCGTGCACACTCTCCATCGGGATCTCACCCTTCGTG